>Ga0335076_10003954_pt1 | contig 14934 bp, 17 predicted proteins | sample Lox_Sample_25_FD_206717 | JGI IMG/M metagenome (GOLD analysis project Ga0335076, IMG submission 206717) | Soil microbial communities from Loxahatchee National Wildlife Refuge, Florida, United States - Lox_Sample_2.5 | ecosystem: Environmental > Terrestrial > Soil > Wetlands | place: USA...
ACCGCTATTCTCACCCTCACCTTCGGCATAGCTGCGACCACTGCCATGTTCAGCGTGGTCTATAACCTGCGCTTCGATCCCTTTCCCTACCAGGCCGCGGACCGACTGGCGACGATAAACATCCACAATCTCAAACAAGTTGATACGGGTGGGAGTGATCGAGACAGCTTTTCAATGGCCGAACTCCTGGTGTATCGCGAACAGAACCACGTCTTCGATGACCTGATAGGGGGCTACAGCACTACGGTTTTGTTTAAACAGGGCGATGGCACCACCATGTATGGCGGCGCCTACGTAACCGCAAATACTTTCGATTTCCTCGGCATTCCGGCGCTGCTTGGGCGCGGGATTACATCGGAAGATGCCAAGCCGGACGCGCCGCCAATTTTTGTAATGAACTACAAACTCTGGAAATCTGACTTCAATGCCGATCCCAATATTGTCGGGAAGAACTTCGTTGTCGGCGGCAAGCAGCGGACTCTCGTCGGAATCATGCCGCCGAGGTTTCAAGCTTTTAGTGGCCGCTTGTGGTTCCCACTGGAGCTACGTGTCGGCGCGGAGGGTGTGAATCAGGTCGGGAACATTCCTGCTCAACTCTGGACGATTGGCCGGTTGAAGCCGGGGATCAGCCTCCAAGCCGCCAGCGGCGAAATCGAGGCGATCTCAAAGAACCTCGCGAAAGTGTTTCCCAAAGCTTATCCAGAGCAATTCAAAGTCAGCGTCGAGAGCTTGACGGAGAGCACGATGGGGAATTTCAAATTCATGCTCTATGGACTGCTGGGAGCGGTGACGATTCTACTGCTCATTGCCTGCAGCAATGTGGCGATCCTGCTTCTTTCCCGAGCAACTGTGCGAGAGCAGGAGATTGCTCTTCGCATCTCCCTAGGCGCGCCCCGCAGCAGACTGATCCGGCAGTTTCTGCTGGAGAGTCTGGTCCTAGCATCGTTTGCTTGCTTCGCTGGATGCTTGCTTGCATACGTTGGCCTAAAGGGAATTGAGGCTACTATTCCGACGGACCCGCTGCCAGATGAGGCGGTCATTGGATTCCGCCCCGTGGTTCTTTTGTTCGCCCTAGGGACATCGCTCGTGACCACACTGATTTGCGGTCTCGCTCCAGCACTGCACAGTCTCCGCGGAAATTTACACGAATGCCTGCTGGGGAGCAGGAAAGGGGTGAACAGCACCTTCCGCTATGGACGCTTTCGCGGTGTGCTCGTCATCGCCCAAGTGGCGCTATCGGTGGTGCTGCTTTCGGGTGCAGGCCTGTTGACGAGGAGCTTTGTGGCATTGACGAGGATTGACCTCGGATTTGATCCCAAGGCGATTCTCTTTGCGGAGCTTCATGTTTCGGAGGATCACCCCCAAACTGCGGAACAAGAGAGGCAGTTTCTCGGGGATGTGATTGCGCAGGTCAGGGCGATTCCAGGGGTGACCTCAGCGGCCTTGGCCCTGTCGTTGCCGCCGGTGTGGGGCGTGTACAGCGACGCGACGGTTCCTGGAAAGGCCCATGACGATCCGTGGTTCACTCGATACGATCTCGGCAGCGATGGCTACATTGAAACACTTGGACTGCATCTGCGGCGAGGGAGAGCGTTGTCCGAGGGAGAAATCAGGTCGGGTGCTCATGTTGCGGTCATAAATGAAGTTTTGGCCAAACGCTTTTTCGCGGGCGAGGATCCCGTTGGCAGGAGATTCAAACTCGACTACCTGGACGAGATTCCCAATGCCCCGCACGATGCTTACTTTGAAGTGGTTGGTGTGGTAGGTGATTTCGGAAATTGGGACGTACGGAAAACACCGCTGCCGGAGGCAATTCTGCCGTACACGATCCTTGATCGTGCCACCAAGAGAATCCTACTTGCCCGGACCTCCGTGCCGCCTGGATCCTTGCTAGCGGAGGTGCGGCGGAGAATCTGGAGCGTTGATTCAAATATCGCTGTTACAAACGCGGGGACGCTGCAGGAACTGCTGGCCATGGTTGATTACGCGGAGCCACGCTTCGACGTCATCACGAGTGGAGCGTTCGCTGGCATCGGATTAATCTTCGTTGTGACTGGGGTCTTCAGCCTCATGGCATACACCGCTTCATTGCGCACACACGAAGTAGGAGTTCGCATGGCGATGGGCGCAACCCGGGGGGCCGTTCTAAAGATGTTTCTGACAGATGGAATGCGCCTGATGGCCGCCGGGGTTCTGGTCGGCTTCGCCGTCAGTTTGGCCTTGACGCGATTTCTGAGGAGTCAACTCTGGGGTATTTCAGCAACGGACCCAACGACGCTGGCCGCGGTATTGCTCATCATTCTGGCGGCCGGTGCGCTGGCTTGCCTGATTCCGGCTCATCGGGCCGCTAGTGCGGATCCTCTTGTTGCGTTGCGTTACGAGTGATTTTGCCATCAGCGAGGGTCTTAGCGCGGTACATGGCCTAAGGCCAAATTGAAGGGGCGGACGAGTGGAAGGAAGAACAACCGAGAAGGGAGTCTGAAATGTCTTTTCGCGGCGAACAGACCGGCGATCAGGGTGCAACGAGAGTCGAATCACTTGAGAACATGGAAGCCGTCCGTGATTCGCCCGTCCGTATCTTTCTCTTGCTTGAAAACCGCCTGCTCCGGGAAGCCATGGCCCGGATTTTTCGGAAGCGCGGTGATCTGCTTATTGTTGGGAGCGGCGGGAAAGAAGGATGTGCTACTCAGCAAATACTCGAATCACGGTGCAGTGTTGTACTCCTTGATTTTCTGGATCCCGATTGGATCCGCCTAACTCGCCGAAGAGAGAATGCTGGACAAGCTCGGCCCAGGTTTCTGTTAATCGGGATGGGAGGTGAGTTTGACCAATTCCTTGCAGCGGTCCGTGCAGGGGTAACAAGTTACCTTTTAAAGGATGCTTCAACTGAGGAAATAATAGCCGCGGTGCGTTCAACGTCTCATGGGTCAGCAATCTGCCCACCGTCCCTTTGTGGCTGTCTTTTCGAATGTGTTTCTAGCACTGCGGATTGTGTTTCGACTCCACCCGTTTTCGCTCGGCCACTCCTGACGCTGCGCCAGCAACGGCTGTCGGCTTTGATTGCCAAGGGCTGGACAAACAAGGAAATCGCTTCCCATTTGAATCTGTCTGAATACACTGTTAGGAATCATGTCCATCGGATTCTGAAACAGGTCAACGCTAGAAGCCGAAGTCACGCCGTCGAAAGAATCCTCTCGCACGGATACGCGCTCACTCCATAGGGTTCGTACGAGAAACGCCATCGATATGCACCTGACACCCGCGTCGGGTCACCGGGGCTTGTCCAGGTTGCGTTTATCAGCCTTTCCCGGTTGGCTCGGTGGGCCCCTGATGAGCGTGCGTCACTCGGCGGGTAGAGGAAACGCGCGATGCAAAAGTGTACAGGCCAGCTATCAACAGCGCAGGATTCCATCAACGGGATTTTTCGACCGCCGCACCATAATTTGCGCTAATGTGTGGTTGCTGGGCGACTGACCCGAACATCGTGCTCCGCTCCGGGAAGGAAGCCTTCCAGCATTGAGGGATTTTTAGGAGGCTGACCATGCAAATGACTACCGGCACCCGACAAGTAGGGAACGTCACAATTGTGGATATCAGCGGTAGGATCGTGCTTGGCGAAGAGAGCGCGGCACTGCGCGAGTTGGTTTGCGACCTATTGAGCAAGGGACAGAAGAACATTCTGCTCAATCTTGGCGATGTCAATTACATCGACAGTTCAGGATTGGGCGACCTGGTCAGCGTTTTCGCGCGCGTGCGCAAGCAAGGGGGAGAACTGAGATTGCTCAATCTTACGAACAAAGTTCACGACCTGATGCAAATTACGAGGCTATATACCGTCTTTGACGTCATGGACGACGAGGCCGCGGCCATTAAGTCTTTCGGTCAATCGGCTGCGGCGGCTTCATAAAGTGGCGATTGGGTTAAAGCAAAGAGTCTGTCAATCTGGTTGGATGGGTCGGAGCGACGCCGATGAGCAAAGAGCCTGAGATTCGCTGCTACGACTATGTAAACCATCCGTACGAGCGTGTCCGCGATGTGTTGGGGCGGAATGCACTCGCTGTGTTTCAATCCGCTACGAAAGCTGCCGCATCCCGGGCCCAAGCTGTGGCCGCTGAACTACACGTGGACGTTGGTGCTGTTGCGGTCAAGGCCGATATCAAGATTTCCATCAAGAATGTTGAGGAGAAGTTTGATGCCATGTCGAACCCAGCCACCCGGTTACAGCTCGAATGGGAAGCTGCCACGACGCCGGGATTGTTCCCGCTCATGAAGGCGGAACTGACTGTCTATCCGCTGACTGCCACGGAAACACAGTTGGATTTCTGGGGCCTTTACGAACCACCGTTCGGCACCGTGGGAAAAGCCATCAATGCGCTCGTCGGCCACCGAATCGCGGAGGCGTCGGTTCGGCGCTTCATTGACGAGGTGGCAGCATACTTGCGAAAGAACCTCGCATAGGCGACCTAATGGGGGCTTTACCAGTCTGGAGTGACACCGCTCGCGAACTCTTGACAAGCAATCCACTACTCGCCAGTGATCGGCTGAAACTCTGAATCCGGTAGAGGGCGGATCTCGGGATTCCGCATAAGAACTCGCGCACAGGCGTTCCACCGCAGAATCGCGTCGTCGTTAGCCGGTGGACGCAGAGTTTCGGCCCGCACGTAGTGTTTCATCGCCTCGTGCAAAGCGTGATAGGTTTTTGCGCCGCTGCCGAGCCCACCTCGCTGGAGGTATGAGTACCCTTTACGTTCGCAGATTATTCCGGCGTAATAGGCGCGCTCGTACTCACCCTCTATGCGGTGGAGCACTTCCTGAGCCGATTCTATAGCGAGACCGCTGTCAAACTGATCCGTGCGTGCAAGGAGCAGAGCGACGAGAGCCTGTTGATGGGTGGGCAAGATCTCCAGAATGTCCAAATAAATGCTTTCGGCAAGGCTCGGTTCGTTCAGAAGACGGTAACGCTCGGCTTTCTCAAGGGCCTTGGGAACACCGTCGGTTGAGATGGACTTCAGACTGAAACGCATAAGCACCTCCTAGCCACGGAAGATCCGGAACAGCTTCGTCAACGGGTCGAAAAATCGATCCACCACCCGTTCCTTCATAGGAATGATGGCGTTGTCGGTGATCGTGATGCCTTCGGGGCACACCTTCGTGCAGCATTTCGTAATGTTGCATAATCCGATGCCTTGCTGGGCTCTTAGTTCGGGAAGGCGATCGGCCTCGTCTAACGGATGCATTTCCAGCGCGGCGGTATAAACCAAGAAGCGCGGCCCGATGAATTGCTCATGCATGCGGTGGTCACGGAGGACGTGGCAGACGTCCTGGCACAGGAAACACTCAATGCATTTGCGAAACTCCTGAACGCGATCGACATCTTGTTGGGCCATGCGCCAGGTACCGTCGGGGGCGTCTGGGCGGCGCGGTTTGAACGTAGCAATGTTCTGCTTTACGCGATAGTTCCACGTCAAATCCGTAACGAGATCTTTAATGTGCGGGAACGCCTTCATCGGCTCGATGGTGACGGGCTCTTCTGGAGGGAGTGAATTCAACCGCGTCATGCACATCAATTTCGGCATTCCGTTGATCTCCGCGGAACACGAGCCACACTTGCCGGCTTTGCAGTTCCATCGCACCGCGAGGTCGTTGGCTTGTTCCGCCTGGATATGATGGACGCTGTCGAGCACCACCATTCCGGGAGCGACCTCCGTGGTATAGTCCTGGAAATTTCCGGTGCCTTTTTCCCCGCGCCATATTCGGAACGTGGCCGTCGCCATCACTTCATCTCCTCGATGATTTGCTTCAACTCCTGTGGCATCTCGGGTATGGGCGCTCGCAGGACTTGCATGGCGGCGTCGCTACCCTTGCGGATGACAATGTTGAAAGAGCCGAACTCGTCATCCTTGTTGGGATAGTCTTCGCGGAAGTGCGCTCCGCGACTCTCTTTTCGCTGCAAAGCCGCCAATGTCACCATTTCAGAGACGATCAGCAAGTTATTCAGGTCAATGGCGGTGTGCCAACCGGGGTTGTATTCGCGATTGCCGCCCACGCCAACCTGTTCCGCGCGCGCCTTCAACTGTTGGATGCGCTCAAGTGCTTGCAACATTTCCTTCTCCTGGCGAACAATACCGACCAGATCCTGCATCATGTCTTGCAAAGCGTGTTGGACCGCATAAGGTCCCTCTGTGCCATCGCGCTCGAACGGTGCGAGCGCGCGTTTTTCCGCCAATTCGACTTCTTGCGGATTGATGGCACGCAGCGGGTTCTCTTTCGCGTAGCTCGCAGCGTATTGACCGGCCCGTTTACCAAAGACCAGCAGGTCGGACAAGGAATTCCCGCCGAGCCTGTTCGCGCCGTGCAGTCCCGCGCCGCACTCTCCGGCGGCAAACAGGCCTGGAACGTCGGACATCTGGGAGTCCGGATCGACACGAACGCCGCCCATCATGTAATGCGTGGTGGGCCCGACCTCCATAGGGACTTGCGTGATGTCAATGTCTGCCAGCTGCTTGAACTGGTGATACATGCTGGGAAGTTTCTTCTTGATGTGTTCGCTGGCGTTGGGAATTCGCTCCTTGATCCACGCAATGTCGAGGAATACGCCGCCGTGAGGGCTACCGCGCCCATCCTTCACTTCCCTGCGGATGCAGCGAGCCACGTGATCACGGGTCAGCAGTTCCGGCGGGCGGCGGGCGTTCTTGTCTCCCTGCGTATAACGCCACCCTTCTTCTTCCGTGTCAGACGTCTGATTCTGATAGGCAGGGGGAATCTCGTCGAACATAAAACGACGTCCGTCCCTATTGCGCAATACGCCTCCCTCGCCTCGCACTCCTTCCGTGACAAGAATTCCTCGGACGCTCGGGGGCCAGATCATTCCTGTCGGATGAAACTGAACAAACTCCATATCCATCAGTGCGGCGCCCGCGTGGTACGCAAGAGCATGCCCGTCACCTGTGTATTCCCAACTGTTGCTGGTAATTTTGAAAGCCCGGCCGATGCCTCCCGTCGCCAGAACCACGGCTTTCGCATGGAACACATGAAATCGACCGCGCTCGCGGTCATACCCAAATGCGCCTACGACCCGATCGCCATCCTTTAACAGAGTGACAATCGTGTATTCCATGAACACATCCATGCCCAGATGGATATCGTGATCCTGTAAGGTGCGGATCATCTCGAGGCCTGTGCGGTCACCCACGTGCGCCAGCCGTGGATAGCGATGGCCACCAAAGTTCCGCTGGAGGATCCGACCGTCTGCGGTCCGGTCGAAAACGGCGCCCCATGCTTCCAACTCGCGGACACAGGCCGGCGCCTCTTTGGCGTGTAATTCGGCCATCCTCCAATTGTTCAAATATTGGCCGCCACGCATGGTGTCTGCAAAGTGAACGCGCCAGCTATCGCGGTCGTCGACATTTGCCATGGCGGCCGCGATGCCGCCCTCTGCCATTACGGTATGTGCTTTGCCAAGGAGCGACTTCGAGATCACGGCAACTTTGACACCGGCGGCAGATGCTTCTGCGGCGGCGCGTAAGCCGGCACCGCCTGCTCCAATTACCAGCACATCGTGCTCATGGGTCAGATATTCGGTCACTAGAGAATTCTCCAATCTCTCCAAATGCCCATCGAACAGAGGCGGACGTATAGGTCGGCAAATCCGACGGAAAACAGGCTGCACCAGGCGAACAACATATGGCGGACGTTGAGGCAACTGACGCAATCGTAGGCGCGCTTTTGGACCGGCGCGTCTGTCAGGCGATCTCGAAAACCCCCTGTAAGATGGCGCAAGGAGTGGCACCCCAGAGCGTAGCAACTCAGCAAAACGACGTTAACGAGCATGACCAGAGTGCCTACGCCGACGCCAAAGTGGCCATCAAACCAAAGGGCATTCCATACGTCGCGCGTCAACAGAAATAAAAATGCCAGTGCGAGATACAGAAAGTATCGATGAACATTTTGCAGAATCAAGGGCAGGGACCGCTCACCAAGATACTTCTTGCGAGGCTCTCCCACGGTGCAGGAGGGAGGATCCGCCCAAAACGCTTTGTAGTATGCGCCCCGGTAGTAGTAGCACGTGAGGCGGAATCCGCCAGGCGCCCAAAGAATGACCATTGCGGCGGTAACCCACACGGGGACCCATGCGGGTCTCACGCCAAACCAGGATCGCTCGGGATCCCCAAACACCTCGGGTGAATAAAACGGAGAGAGATAGGGGCCAAATCGGTAATGTTGTCCCTGCAACGCAGCCCACGTGGAGTAAACGATAAAGATCGAAAGGCCCAGGAAAACGGCGACGGGTTGGATCCACCAATTATCGCGTCGGGACGTTTGAGCAAACCGTGAATGCACTAAAGCGATATCAACCTGAGCCATCGAGTTCTCCTTAATGTTCGGGCTATGCACGGAGTCAACAGAAATCGCGCGGCCTGGAGGGGTGGAAAAGCCTTTCTCAAATCCTGTGAATAGTTCTGGCTGCTCCACGGGCCCGAGATGTTGTTTGCGATCAGGGTCACCCCCTAAGAGATCAACGCGGTAAGTATCACGATGGAATTTCCATGTCAATTAGGCGCTCGGACAACCGGACCACTTCACAATTTCTCGCTGTCTTCGCATCCTAATAGTCTTACTAGCTTCATGGTTTCAAACCGCACCGGCTCTCGCAGGCCTAGTTCTCTTCTCCAGGAAAGCCAACCGCTGTTTGTGATTCATGGGCTCCCACGGGACAAGCTTGCCGGCGAGCACATCCATTCTGCGGAGAAGAGTCAGCTCGGTGAAAAGCTCCATAGAATCCATGTCGCGAAAGAAAAAGGAGCTGGACCCCGACATCTTGTCGCGAATTTGCTCGAAATGGGCAGGCATCTTCACCTGGTACAAAAATCCCCGGTCAGGTCACTCTTTGCGAAACATGGGATGAAGAGTGTTGCCTACTGGACGGCGCTGGACGAGCCCGTTACTAAGACGCAGTAATTGCGGGGTGCAGTTTGATGAACAGCGCATTGGCGATGAGTAACGGCAAAGGCCCGAGACAAGCCAAATAGCGAGCGCCAGCTTGACGGTCGTGCTGTACGAGTGGAGATTCAGGCGGGCACACAAGACTGCGAAGACCGCGCAACTGACGAAGGGCAGAGGAGTGTACCACGCGATAGCTTTCATTTCTCCCTTACCATGCGGGTGCCGCCAGATTTCAGAGCTTTGGTCATATCGCTTGTAGAGCCAATCGCCCATGCCGCTGCACTTCTTACACCGCCCAGCCCAATGCATTGTGTCTGCCATAGAACCCCCACCAGCATCGGGTTCACGCAACAGGCCCCCGGTCTGCCCCGAATGATTCGATTCTTTTATCCGTGTGCAAAGGATGCTTTCAAATCCTAGGTGAAGCCCTACTAAGAAAGAGGATGAGGCTGCGAGATGCCAGTTGAATCAACGGGTCCGCGTGCGGAAGAGAACTAATTCGGGTAGCCCATCAACCGTTCGCCAGAGCGTACTCTTTATCGCAATGACTCACGCGACAAAATTGTTGTCGAGAGACACATTCTTCCAGTGTCTGTCCTGCAATTGAACACACTACTCCGTGAGTTCCGCCATCCTCATCGCTGTTCTCGAGCTACCCTTTCAATTCAACGATGATTACATCGAATGGATGACCGCTCAGGTTCTCCGGCAAATGGCTTCCGGCGGGCGCATAGAGCGTCTCGCCCGTGCGGAAACGGCGCTCTTCCGTTTTGCCGTCCGGGAATGTGAACCGGCAGTGTATATCGTTCAGAAAAATTGCGACACTCTCTGGATGCGAATGCATCACCGACTTTTCGTGTGGTCTGTAGTTGGCTCGGAGCACGCGCACCTTCTCATTTTCGACTTCGACCTTGTAATGCTTTGGGTCCACTTTGACGGGGTCTTGAACTTCCATTTGGGGCTTCGGAGCTGTAGACATGATTTTCTCCTTTGAACGGATAAATGTATGGTTTACCGGGGGAGGTTGGAGCATAGTTCCATGAAAAGTGGGGGTCAAGGCATTGTTAGCGCCTTCCGGGTGGATTTGGTTTCAGAGGACACATCTTTTGGCTTACAGCATGCGCGGAGCGTTATCCGTAAAATCCTTCGCTTCAGCGCTTGCGTAAGTCGTTCACTGGGACTAGTCGTCATGCATGGTGGTCGAGGAGCAGACTAATCATGACAATTCCTTAGCCAAATGCTCGGTCCGTCCTTCAGGAATTGTCACCCACTTAGAGTATTTGCAGAAAGGCTCTTAGTTGGAAAATGAATGGAAAATGAAATCGGTGGGGTGAGCCACGAACTATTTTAGCTTCGCGTACTCGGACTTCGCAGCGATAAGGATGGGAATATCGGAGTCAGCGTCTTTCCAGAAGGTGAGAAAGTCTTGGTAGGCAGCTTTGGCTCTGGCGGTGTCGCCCTGTAGGAGTTGGCCGCCACTTTGAACTTGGATGAGGTAGACGAATCTATTTCGAAGTGGTCTGGTCAGCTATACATTGGGCAAACTCTTTCACTCTGTCGAGGTCATTTCCTGCTATTTTCGCAACGATTACCCTTCTGCGGAACTGAATCTCGAGGCGGTCTCCGTTTTTGTATTTTGACAGGTAACCTTCATCGCCAATTTGAAACGGGCTCACTTGCCATCCCGAAGCTACATGCTTGTCGCGAGCCGGTTGGAGAAACTTCGCCGCATCCTCGCCGTTCTCAATGCCGTAGACAAACACGACCACGTCCTGCGAGCGAGACTTGGGACTATGCCATGTACCGACGACGATGCGCGTTTGACTTGGCACGAGGGGAAAAGTGTTATCGATGGCACCGATATACTTCCAGCCTGGTTCCTTGGTCTTTAGTGCATCGATTATTCGCGCCGACAAATGGGGCTCGGTTTGCGCGTTCGTTTTGCATGAACAAAGAACGGTAACTACGACGGCCAAGAAGAAATATTGAAAGCAAATCAACTTGCGCAGGGACATGGACATATACCGAAACTCAATCTACCTCGTTGTGCGACTCCTGATTTGTCGAGCAAACCGGCAAGTTGGGTCCTTCCATCTGATGCCTCACTGGACGGTTTGCTCGTCATCCGACCAGAATCATGAATTCTGTTCGTGAGCGCCCGGGGCCGCAAAGAGGCGCCGATAGGCGACCAATTTCTTGATCATCCTCCAAACAAGACGTTCGATCGCGATCACTATGGCCAGGACGAGCAACCCTGCAAACACCAACCACCACTTCAGATGGGTGAACATTCGGACGTAGGCTCCCGTTTCACTGAAGCTGGACCACTCGTCCATGATTTGCCCGTCCACGATGCGCCAAATGGTGATGCCACGAACCTCTACCCTTGTTCCGGTGGGGGGAAGACCTTCATAACCGGAGCCGGTATGGGTTCCTTGAAATGTCCATAGCACAGCCACCTTGTCTCCTTCCGCGACCATTTCCTGGACGCTCATCCGGAGGTCTGGAAATGCCTTCTTTTCGGCGTGGACAGCCTCCTGGTCAGTCTTCAGGTCCACTGATCGGTAAAGTCCGTGGTTTCGGAAATCGGGCGCGTAGATTTCTTCCGCCACTTTGAACTTCCCCTCGTTGAAAATCTCATCAAATACGCGCATGGCCACCGCTTTGTTCCTGGCCTGGATCGACCCATCAGGGGCTGGTTGCCCCTGTGCCATCAACAAAGCGCCGGTCAGGAAACAGTGGGCCAAGACGAACAGCAGACGCATGGCTACCTCCCGGCTGATGAACTGCGTTCATGGAATACGGTCGGGCCTTACCCACTATACAACTGCGCACGGCATTGTCGTCCTCTCGCAGCGCGAACCCGGCTTGAGTCGATTCTGGGCAGTCGTCGGCAACCCTTCAGTAACCGGATTGGGGAAGGTTTGCCCGTCATCCGCCAGGATCTTCGGTTTGGCCGAAGAACCTCAAACCTCCAAAAGCGAAACTCTGCATCAACAGCGGCACCGACTCTGCTATCGTGGCGATGTCTTGGAGGTGGGTAGTTGGAAGATCAAGTCCTGGCAATGCTCCGTGGCCAACTCGTCAACATCATTTCAGGATCGGTTTTCCTATTTATGGGATTGGCAGCATGTTCGATTGCTGCCATCCGTCGGCGCAGCGGAGTACGGCTTTTTATCTGGCTAGGAGTCTGGAGCGCGATGTATGGAGTCGGACTGCTAGCGCGATCATCGGCTGTGGTTGCGGCAATGCCGCACTGGTTGCAGTTGAGCGTTCCCTACGTGCAAGCTGTGACCAGATACCTGACCATAGTTGTTGCATCGTATGCCATCCTGGAACTAAGCCTAGGTAGAGTTCGGCTTCTCATTAAGATCCTCATTTTTGCCGAGATGGCTGTAGCAGTTGCTGGCATTGGCTGGTTCGTGTTCGGAGGCTCCGGCCGCAAGTTCCTCCCGTACAATAATCTCGTCACGGTTTGCTTCCTTCTCATCTTTGTAGCTGTCGTCGGCGTGAAGAAGCTGTCTGACAAGTACCTGATTCTGCTGAACCGCCGCGTGCTAGCCGCCGGCACGCTCGTTTTCCTCATTGAGGCGCTATGGGTCAACCTATCGCGCTCTTTTTACCAAACTCCGCGCCTTCTGGACCATCTGGCATTTGCGGCGTTCCTGCTTTCGTTCGGGTACATCTCTGTGCAAATCGCTTCTGCCAACGAGCGGCGCTTGCTGTCGATTGAAAACGAACTGGAGGTTGCCCGCCAGCTGCAGTTTTCGATTTTGCCTGCCACCATTCCCGAAGTGCAAAACTTGCGGATCGCGCTCGCTTACCGGCCGATGACCGCCGTCGCGGGGGATTTCTATGATTTCATTCCCAGCGGTCAGTCGCAGGTGGGCTTCCTGGTGGCGGATGTCACCGGACACGGAGTGCCAGCCGCACTCATCGCTTCGATGATCAAAGTGGCGATGCAATCGGTGGTAGCCTGCGCGCATGACCCCAGACAAGTGTTGCGTGGGTTGAACCGCATGCTTTTTAGACAACTACATGATCAGTTCGTCTCTGCGGCGTATTTGTGGCTTGATACCGGAAATCGCAAGGCGCGGTATTCAGCAGCGGGGCATCCTCCGCTTCTCCGCTGGCGTGCCGGTACGTTGGAGCGCATCGAAAGCAATGGTTTGTTGTTTGGAGTCATCCCGGATCCGGACTTTCCCGTTTGTGACCTGCCGATTCACTCCGGCGACCGCTTCCTGGTTTACACCGACGGCGTAACCGAACCCGTGAATGCGAGCGGGGATTTCTTCGGTGACGTGAGGCTTGAGCAGGTGATTCGTGAGAATCAAAGCCGCCCACCTTCAGAGTTGTCGGACCAGCTGCTCTTGGCAATACGCGACTGGCAATCCGCTTCCGTTGCTCAGCAGGACGACATCACGCTCCTGGTGATCGACGTGGTACAGTCGGTGTAAATGCCCGGTCCGGTGCGCGCTTCGGCGGCAATTTTAAGGGATCCGAATCAAGGCTACCGTTGCGGGTTTTGCGTTGGGTTCGCAATTAAACCTTCGGCGAGGGTGCCACGCCAGGAGAGGTAGTCGTGTCCGCCAACAAATTCCTGGAAGTGCACCTCATAGCCTTTGGCCCGCAGCACGTCGCGCAACGTGCGAGTGCAAAACAAGATGGAGTCTGCGCTACCGGCAGCATTCTATCGATTCCCTTGTTTCAAACGCCGCCATTCACAAGCAGTGTAGCTGACTGCGAACAGAATAGTCGGCAGCCCTTCAATAATCCGATAAGGTGAGGATCGCCCGTTTCACAGGACCTTGCGATGAAAATGAAAAGGCGCCTGTGTGGAGGCTGCCTTTTTGACGGGAAACTGAGTTCTGAATTACGGCTTGTAGTTGCTATAACCCGGCCCGGTCTTGTCGTATACGTTGAAGCACTCGTCGGGCATGAAAGTGGCGATGCCTCTTTCGGGGACAAGGACTAGGTCCTGGTCGAGCACCTTACTGCGATGCTTCCAGCCTGACGGTAGCTTTGGCGCGGCTGGACCATTACGCTTCATCTCTAACAATCTTCTCGGATGCAGTCTCGCTCGGATAGTTGAAGAAGAGCTGATTGCCATCGGGATCATCGACCACCAGGAGCCGGTAGCCCCACGAACCCTCCTTGACCGAAACGCCCTTGGCCTCCAGTTCTGCGCGGAGCGTATCCAACGCAGCGATCTGGGCCTCGCGCTCGATGTTCAGGGAAATGAACATCAGCCCCTTGCCAATCTTCTCCGGCCACGTGTCGGCTAGGATAAGCGCACAGCCCTGCCGGTCGACCTGTGCAACGTGCGCTCTGCCGTCCTCCTCGTAGCGCCATGCGCTCGTGAAGCCAAGCCGGTTAACGTAAAAGCAGAGCGAGGCTTCAACGTCCGTCACGTGCAGGACCGGGCGCGCAAACCAGTCTGTCATAGGCATCACTCCTCGAGCGAAGACAGCGTCCTTCGATTCTACGGCAATAATTAGTCGCAGTCAGAGGCTGCGAGAGCGAGATTCTATTCGAGCTTCGCGACAACTCCCGGGAAGTCCCGTTACGAGAAATGTGAGATATGCGCGGTTAAGGAAGGCAAAGAAATCCAAACCGTGCTCGATGCAAACGCGATCACTTCGGTATTCACCAAAGTTGAGTAACCGTTGAGACGGTCTAACCGTGACCGTTGTGGAACGGGTGGTCGAGTGGCTGGATTTTCCTGGGCGTTGCTCGACGAAGCCGAGTGCGTCCCGGCAAATCTGCCATTGCGAGAGACGTAGCCTAACCTGACGCGCACGGTTTGAGAGATTGGCTGGCCGCAGAAATGGTGTCACTGTCCGCAGCAATCTTTCCCGCTTCAGGTATTGCCTTTGGTGAGACGGCAGATCACTTGCGCGCGGGGAGATCGCGGAAAATCGTGAAGAGTTTCAGCTATCTTTCGAGTGCACTGCGGTCCCAGTTGCCAAGCGTTGCTGCGGCCTCGTATGT
>Ga0335076_10003955_pt1 | contig 14928 bp, 16 predicted proteins | sample Lox_Sample_25_FD_206717 | JGI IMG/M metagenome (GOLD analysis project Ga0335076, IMG submission 206717) | Soil microbial communities from Loxahatchee National Wildlife Refuge, Florida, United States - Lox_Sample_2.5 | ecosystem: Environmental > Terrestrial > Soil > Wetlands | place: USA...
GCCTCGCGCCGGCCGGCCACGGGGACGGCCGGGGAACGCCCGCGCCGGCGCCTCAGCCGAACACGACGGTGCGCGGGCCGGCCAGCACCACCCGGTCCTCGGCGTAGAGGCGCACCGCGCGGGCCAGCACCAGCCGCTCGACGTCGCGGCCGATGGCCACGAGCTGCTCGGGGGTGTGGAAGTGCCCGACCCGCGCCACGTCCTGCTCGATGATCGGCCCCTCGTCCAGGTCCGGTGTGACGAAGTGGGCGGTCGCCCCGATGAGCTTCACGCCCCGCTCGTAGGCCTGGTGGTAGGGCCTGGCTCCCTTGAACCCCGGCAGGAAGGAATGGTGGATGTTGATCACCCGGCCTTCCAGCCTGCGGCACAGGTCATCGGAGAGCACCTGCATGTAACGGGCCAGGACCAACGCCTCGATCTGGTACTCCGCGATCAGGTCCAGCAGCCTGCCCTCGGCCTCGGGCTTGGTCGCCGCGGTGACCGGGATGTGGGCGTACGGCACGCCGTAGCGGTCCGCCAGGTACCGGCAGTCCTCGTGGTTGGACACCACCAGCCGCAGGTCGGCGGGGATCTCGCCCATGTCCCATCGCTGCAGCAGGTCGCGGAGGCAATGGTCGTGCCGGGAGACCATGACCAGCACCTTCCGGCGGCTCGACTCCCGGCGCAGGGTGAGCACCGGCTCGAACCGCGCGACCTCGCCCGCGATGCGCGCCCGGACGGCCTCGATGTCCTGGTCGGGGCTCTCGAACGAGGTCCGCAGGCAGAACAGGCCGGTGGGCGGGTCGGAGAACTGCGCGCTCTCCAGGATGTTGCCCTTGGCCTGGACGATCCCCTCGGCCAGGGCCCGCACGATACCCGGCTGGTCGCGGCAGCGCAGGGTCAGGATGTAGTTCTCCATAACGTCGTCCTCGGCTTCGGGCGCGCTCGGGTCCGGTCCTGACCAGCGTCGCATGACCGGCCGGGCGATGCATGCGGCAGAATCCACGAAGGATTCGACGGCAGGGTGTGGTGAGACATGGACGTGCGGGGCTGGCTGGGCCGCGGCGTGGACGCGATCGAGGACTGGCAGGCCGGGTTCGGGCCGTTCGAGCACGACCCGTCGCTGCGGATCAGCGACGAGCAGTTCGCCAGCGCGTTCGGTGAGCTCACCGAGCGGCTGCGGGACAACTACCCGTTCTTCCACCCGTCCTACGCGGGCCAGATGCTGAAACCGCCGCATCCCGCGGCGGTCGTCGGCTATCTCACGGCGATGCTGGTCAACCCCAACAACCACGCGCTCGACGGCGGCCCGGCCACCGCCCGGATGGAGAAGGAGGCAGTGGCGCAGCTAGCCGGGATGTTCGGCCTGGCCACGCACCTGGGCCACCTGACCACCAGCGGCACGATCGCGAACCTGGAGGCCCTGTACGTGGCCCGTGAGCTGCACCCCGGCCGCGGCATCGCGTACAGCGCCGAGGCGCACTACACCCACAGCCGCATGTGCGGCGTGCTCGGCGTGGAGGGAATCCCGGTGCCGGCGGACGGCGCGGGACGGCTGGATCCCGGCGCGCTGGACGCGGTGCTGGCCCGGGGCACGGTCGGGACCGTGGTCGCGACGGCCGGCACGACCGGCCTGGGCGCGATCGATCCGGTCCACGAGGTGCTCGCGGTGGCCCGCGCCCGCGGGGTCCGGGTCCACGTCGACGCCGCGTACGGCGGCTTCTTCACGCTGCTGGCGGGCGCGCCCGGCCCGGCGGGCCTCGACGAGGCCCCGTGGCGGGCCATCGCGGAGTGCGACTCGGTGGTGGTCGACCCGCACAAGCACGGGCTGCAGCCCTACGGATGCGGGGCCGTGCTGTTCCGGGACCCGGACGTCGGGCGCTTCTACCTGCACGACTCCCCCTACACCTACTTCACCTCCGACGAGCTGCACCTCGGCGAGATCAGCCTCGAGTGCTCCCGCGCGGGGGCGGCAGCCGCCGCGCTGTGGCTGACGTTCCGGCTGCTGCCGCCCACGCCGGACGGGCTCGGCCGGGTGCTGGCGGCCGGCCGGCGGGCCGCCGTGGACTGGGCGCGGCTGATCTCCGGTTCCGGGCGGCTGGAGCTCTACCAGCCCCCCGAACTCGACATCGTCTGCTACTTCCCGGCCGTCGAGCCGCGCACGCTGTCCGCGATCGACCAGGCCAGCGCCCGGATGCTGGCCGGCGGCATGGCCGACCCGGCCCGCCCGGTGTACCTGTCCACGTTGCGGATCGCGGCGGCCGACTTCGCCCGCCGCCATCCCAGCGTCGCGGCGGACCGCGAGGGGGCCAGGATCCTGCGCAGCGTGCTGATGAAGCCGGAGGCCGAGGGCTACCTGCCCGAGTTGCACGCGCGCGTCGAGCGGCTGGCTGAGGGGTCACGATGAACGCAACGGGCGGGTGGCTGGACGGCCGGGTCGCGGTGATCACCGGCGCGGGGACCGGGATCGGCGCGGCGGTGGCGGCGCGGTTCGTCGCGGAGGGCGCCGCGGTCGTCCTGACCGGGCGGCGGCCCGGGCCAACGTGACCACGTGCCTGGTCTCGGCCCGGGCGTGCCTGCCGCAGCTGGTCGAGCGGCGCGGCTGCATCGTCGTGGTGTCCTCGATCGCCGGCCTGGCCGCCCCGCCGGAGTCGGTGGGCTACGTGACCGCCAAGCACGGGCTGATCGGCCTGGCCCGGTCGATGGTCCGGGACTTCGGCCCGAGCGGTGTCCGGGTCAACACCGTGTGCCCGGGATGGGTGCGCACCCCCATGGCCGACGAGGAGATGGATCAGCTCGCCGACCTGCACGGCCTGCCGGGCCGGGACGCCGCGTACGCGCTGGCCTCGGCGCAGGTGCCGCTGCGCCGGCCCGCCGAGCCGGACGAGGTGGCCGCGGTCGTGGCGTTCTTGGCCAGCGGGCACGCGTCGGCCGTTTCCGGGGCGGTGCTGACGGTCGACGGCGGCGCCGGCGCGGTTGACCTGCCGAGCATCGCGTTCGACCCGCCCTGATCTCGCGGCCGCCCACCGGCACGTACCATCGCGTTATGCCTCGTCGCCTCGCCGCTGGCAGTGCCAGCGACCTCGTGCGGGCCGAGCGCGACATCCGCAACCGGATCGGCGACCAGCACCTCGACTTCGCCGCGATGGCGGCGGTATCCAACATCTACCGCGCGGCCAACGTGATCCGGCACCACATGGAGCAGAAGGTGCTGGCCGACGAGGACCTGTCGTGGGCCGCGTTCACAGTGCTGTTCGTGCTGTGGATCTGGGGTGACCAGCAGACCCGGCACCTCGCCGAGGAGGCGGGGGTCACCAAGGGCACGCTTACCGGCGTGCTGAAGACCCTGGAGAAACGCGGCCTGGCCCGGCGGCGGGCCCACGACGCCGACGGCCGGCTGGTGCTGGTCAGCCTGGAGCCCAAGGGGCTCGGCGTGATCGAGCGGCTGTTCCCCGCGTTCAACATGGGCGAGGCGTTCGTCAGCGCCAGCCTCACCGCGCAGGAGAAGGATCAGCTCGCGTCGCTGCTCCGCAAGATCATCCGGTCCGTCGAGAACGCCGAGCCGGCCGGGCACGCCGAGCTGGCGGAGGACGGCTGAGCCGCGGCGGCTGCGATGAGACTCAGCGCTGGCGCCAGGCGTAGGCCACGTTGACGACGGCGATCACGACCCAGATGAGCGCGACCAGCAGGAGCTGGTTGGCACTGACCGAGTTGTGCAGCTGGCCGGCGACGTTGGTCGCCGTCGCGAACAGCACGACCGCGGTGGCGCCGATCCCGCAGCCCAGCGAGCTGACGGCGATGGCGACCGGCACCCATGCGGGCCGGGCCGCCGGGGCGGCCGGAGTGACGGGCATGGCCGGCACCCCGGCGTCGCGCTGGGCCAGCCTGGCGTCCACCCGCCTGTCGATCTCCGCGCCGATGCGATCGACCAGAGCCTCGGACACCGCGTCGGTGTAGCCGGGGCCGAGGTCACGGTGTACCGCGGTGGCGGCCGCGATGTCCTCGCGTGTCGTCGGGTCCACGCAAACACGATACATCGCGAGTGGCCCGCCTGGCCATAGCCACCGCCAGGCCGGTTCGCGAGAGCCAGGCGAGGCTCCGGCCGCGGGCGCCCGTACCAGGCCAGCGCATGCCGACCGGAGAGTCGGCTGCGGCCCGTTATGGCAAGGTCAGGGCCTGCTCGGCGATCAGCAGCGCCGATGCGACGAGCGCGTCGGCCCGGGCGCGCGCGGCCGGCTCCTCGGCGTAGGTCCGCGCCAGGAACCGGTCCACGTCGACCCCGTGCCGCTCGGCCTCCTCGCGGCCGCCGGCGTCCAGCCACAGCCCGAGCAGGTCACCGTCGGGCTCGGGATGAAACTGGACCCCCAGGTGACGGCCGAGCGCGAACGCCTGGACACCCACCTCGTTGGTGGCGAGCACCTTAGCGTGCGCGGGCGGGTGGAACCGGTCCTGGTGGAACTCCAGCCAGGGCCCGGGCGGGATCAGCTCAGGATCGTAGGAGTCGATCACCGACCAGCCGATCTCCTTGCGGTGCGCGGCCTCCACCCGGCCGCCGAACGCGGCGGCGAGCGCCTGACCGCCGAAGCAGATGCCGAGCACGGGCACGCCGGACTCGTCGGCCTGCCGCAGCCAGGCCAACTCGTCGGCGACCCACGCCCGGTCCGGGTGATCGTCGTAGACCGACCAGACGGCGCCGAGCACCACGACGTGGTCGATCCCGTCGAGCGCGGGCAGCGGCCCCTCCTTCGGGAACAGGCACACGCTGAGCTCGGCGCCGCGCGCCTCGAACGCGGCACCGATGAACCCGGCCGAATCCTCTTCGTGGTGGCGGATGACGGCGACTCGCATGAGCAATCCTTCCCAGCGCGGCAACACCGGCGGCGGCGCTGCCCATTCCCCGCCGTTGCCCGGCTGTTTGTTTGGTGCCAAACTATCTGCCATGACCGGGGCCGTCGACCTGACCGATCTCGACATGTGGGCGCGTGGCGTTCCCTACCACGAGTTTGCTCGGCTGCGGCGCACGGCACCGGTGGCCTGGCACGACGAGCCGGCGCCGAACTCGGGTTTCTGGTCGGTCAGTTGCTACCAGGACATCGTCAGCGCCAGCCGCGACGTAGCCATGTTCTCCTCGGCGCGGGGGATCTCGTTCGAGGAGCCGACCGACGCGGACATGGTAGCCCGCCGCACGATCATCGACACCGACCCGCCCGATCACACGAAGCTCCGCAAGATCGTATCCGGCAGTTTCTCGCAACGGGCGGTCGCGGTGTACCAGCACTTCGTCGACGTGCTCACCGAGCAGGTCCTGGACGCGGGGCTGGCCGACGGCGAGATTGAGTTCGTTGACGCCGTGGCCAAGGAGGTCCCGATCCGGGTGCTGGCCCGGATCATGGGCCTGCCCGAGGCCCGGCTGGACCGGTTCATCGACCTCGGCGACCGCCTGATCGCCAACACCGACCCGGACGTCACCGACGTGGTCTGGGGGCGGGATGACACCGATGCCTACCGCCGGTTCCCGTTCCGGAGCCCGTACGGCAAGCAGCTGTGGGACCTCGGCCGCGAGATCGTGGCCGGGCGGCTGCGCGATCCCGGCGATGACCTGTTGTCCACGCTGCTGCGCGCCGAGGTCGACGGCGACCGGCTCAGCGAGACCGACCTCGACAACTTCTTCTCCATCCTCGTGGTCGCGGGGAACGAGACCACCCGGATCGCCATCGCCCAGGGCGTCCTGGCCTTCTGCGAGTACCCGGAGCAGTGGCAGCGGCTGCGCGCCGACCCGGACCTGCTGCCCGCCGCGACCGATGAGGTGCTCCGCTGGAGCTGCCCGACGCACTTCATGCGCCGGACCGCGACCACGGACACCGAGCTCGGCGGCACGGCGATCCGCACCGGGGACAAGGTGGTGCTGTGGTACGTGTCCGGGAACCGGGACGAGGCCGAGTTCGCCGACCCGGACGTGTTTGACGTCGGCCGGTCGCCCAACCGGCACCTCAGCTTCGGCCGCGGCGGCCCGCACCTGTGCCTCGGCGCTCACCTGGCCCGGCTCGAGGTGGGCGTGGTGCTGGCCGCGCTGGCACGCCGGGTAGCCTGCTTCGAGCTGGCCGGCCCGCCGCGCCGGATCCGGTCCAACTTCACCAACGGCTTGCGGGAGCTGCCGGTCCGGGTGCGGTTGGCTTGAGCGGGTGAGGCTGGCCTGAGCGGCGAGCCCTCCGAGAGGAGCCGAATCATGACCGACGAGACCCGACGCGAGTACGAGTCCACGAACGTTGACGACCTCGAGACCCGGGACGCGTACGACACGCTGGACGGCAACCCCGGGGACGATCCGCTCGACCGCGGGGTCATCACCCCGGAGCGGTGGTCGGACGCGATCAGGTACGGCACCACGGCCGAGGAGGAAGAGCGAGGCGAGTCCCTCGACCAGCTGCTCGCCGAGGAGGAGCCGGACCCTGCTCTCGAGTTCGACGACGACCTCGAGAACGAGGACGAGCGGTCGGCCGAGGACATCACCGGGGACGACGACGCTGGAGACGAGGACGTCGACGGGCTCCTGGTGGACGAGCCGGCCCCCCGGGCCGGACGGCTGGTACAGGAGGACGAGGGAGCGCACGTCAGCGCTGAGGCCGACCTGGTCGCGAGCGACGTCGGGATCGACGGCGGCGCGGCCACCGCGGAGGAGGCGGCGGTCCACGTGGTCGACGACGACGATTACGACATCCCTTCCGACAGCTGACGCCCGGCCGGCCCCGCGCGCCGGCCATACTGCGCGCCGACCGTGGCCGCGGAGCGTTCGCGTGGGGGTCCACGTTCGGCGGCTTCGCGCTGGTTGTGGTCTACCTGCTGATGTCGGTCGGTTCGCTGCGCACCTTCGCGGGGTCGCGGCGCCGGGTGTCGCTCGTGGTGTCGGCGGCGATCGGCATCGTAATCACCGTCGGCGCCATCTTCGCCTCGCTCTACAAGGTCACCAGCCCGACGATCCTGGCCCCGTGGTTCGCGCTCGGCCTGCTCGTGGTCGGCTACGCCTCCACGTTCGTGCTGCGCACCCGCCGGCCGGCCAGCGCCGAGCTGACCGACCTGAGCGAGAAGACGGCGGCGTGAGGTAGCCCGCGCGGGCGCCACGTCACTGCGCGCGGTGGCGGCGTCACTCCGCGCGCAGCAGCAGTGCGGTCGGGGTGCGCCCCGCCATGCGCCCAGGCACCGCGGCCACCACGTTGGCCAGCACGAGCGCGCCGACCGTGATCAGGAAGATCGCCGGCCCCGGGACCGTCGGCTCGGGCACCACGCTGATCTCCCGGGCGAACAAGTCCCAGATGAAGCGGCCCAGCGCGATGCCGAGCGGCACGCCGAAGACGGCCCCGATGGCCACCGCGATGCTGGACTGCCAGGCCACGGCGGCCGCCAGCTGCCGCCGGGTGAACCCGATGGTCTTCAGCAGGGCCAGGTCCCGGCGGCGGCGCCGGACCGAGGCGAACAGGGTCAGGGCCAGGGCCGCCACGGCGCCGGCCGCGAGAGCCGCGCCCAGGAACGCGGGCGTGGCGCCCATGGAGCGGTAGTTGACGATCTCGGCCGGGCGCTGCACCGCGATGACCTGCCCGCCGTTGGCCGCCGGGACCACCCGCTGCAGCTCCGCGCGCGCCGCGGCCTGGTTCGCCCCGGGCCGCAGGGTGACGTAGATGTCGTTGGGCCGGCTGGCGGCGGCACCCGGGATGAGCTGGTAGGGCAGCAGCGCTCCGGTGCCCATCTCGGTGTGCAGCGTGCCGAAGACGCCGAACGAGGGCAGCGTGGCCGTGCCGACGATCTTCAGCCGCGAGGGCCGGACGCCCGGGCCCCCGATCGTGACGTCGTCGCCGACGTGCTTGCCGAGCTGGGCCAGGGTGGCCGAGCCGAGCACCACCTGGCCGGGTGCCTCCAGGCCGTGCCCGGTCAGCACGGGCGGGCCGACGGGCGCGTCCGGGCTGGCGCCGATGACCGGGACGGTCAGGCCGTCCAGCTTGAACGTGGCGTAGTAGACGCCCGTCCACGCGGCCACCGCGGAATCGTGATCCAGCACGGCCGCCGCACGCGGCCGGGGGACGTACGTGGGGGCTCCCGAGCTGAGCGCGTAGGTCCAGTTCCAGCCGTACAGCGCGGGATGCGAGACGAGCGTGTCGAGGCTGGCGCCGAACGTGATGGTGGCGACCGTGACGATCATGGCCAGCGCGGCGCCCAGGATGGCCGACCGGACCGGCACCGCGTTGCGTCCGGAGCCAGGATCGACGGCGAGCCGGACGCCCTCGACCACGGGCGGCGGCAGGCTCAGCGAGGCGGCCGTGCGCGCCGCCGCCGAGCCCCGCCCCGGCGCGCTCCGGTCCCGCCGGGCCGCCCGGTGCGGCGCGCCCCGGTAGGCGAGCGCGACGGCCACCAGGGACAGCACGACGATCAGCGCGCCCGCGCCCGCGCCGAGGACGGCCCAGTCGAAGGCCACGCCCAGGTAGGGATACACGGCACGTACTGAGCCCAGCGGCGCTATCGGCGACAGCCCGACCGCCACCACGGCCGCCAGGACCGAGCCGGCCGCGACCGCGGCCAGGATCCCGGGGAGCCCGTCGCCTGCCGTCATGGCCGGGCTCGCGCCGAGAGCCCGCAGCGTGCCGAGGTCATCGCCGCCGAGGCGCAGCTGCCGGCCGATGAGCTGGACGGCGATGACCAGCGTGGCCAGGCCGGCGATCCCGCCGAACACGGCGAGCGCGATCGACTCCGGCCGGATGGCCCGCTCGGCCTTGGCCGTGGTGAGCGAGGTGACGTAGAACTCGACGGGGAAGCCCCGGGGCAGGACTTGCTCGATGGCGGCCTCGGTCGGAGCCACGTAGCGGCTGCCGCCGCTGAGCTGCACGGCGGTCTCGGTGAACTTGGAGCAGCACTGCGCGAGCCTGCGGGTGAGCGCGGGGGTGAACAGCGCTCCCCCGTTCAGGCCGGTGTCCGCGTCGTCCTGCACCACCTCCCGGCTGAAGATCGCCTTCCCGACCACCCTGACGTTGATCCGCAGGTAGGGCCGGGTGCCCGGCCGGCCGAAATCCGGCGATGCCTCCTGGGCGTTCGAGAAAAAGCCGAGAGGGATGACCTCACCCACGTGCACCGAGGGCGGGGTGCCCTTGGCGTCGATCACGACTTCGTCGGCCCGGGCGGGGTTGGCCATCCGGCCCTGGATGATGGTCGGCCGGTCGGTGGTGAAGTACTCGCCGAGGCTTCCCGTCAGCCCCTCAGCGGCGGCCCCCGGGGGCACGCCGGGTACCAGGATGGCCACGTTGAGCCCGGCATAGCTCTCCACCCGGCGCACGTGCGGCAGCGCGGCGATCTTGCGGATGAGCGCCGGATCGTACCCGCTGCCGGGGCCGGACGGGCCGGTCAGCACGGTCAGGTCGGACGGGTTGGTACTGGCCAGGTAGGCGGGGAACGCCGCCTGGGTGCGCCGGGCCGCGGCTACCGCGCCCAGGGCCAGCCCGCCGACCAGCCCGATCAGCAGCACCAGCGCCAGGTACCCGCCCCAGCGGTCACCGAACGTGACCCGGAACCGGTACCCCGCGACCCGCAAGGCAGCCCGACTCATGCCGGCCAGTCTGGCCCACGGGCCCCGGGTACGGCCAGGTAGCTAGCCCTTCCGGTGTCCTCGTGCCACTACCACGCGCGGCCGTCCTGCTGCCTGGGGGGCGCCGTTCCCGTTGCGTAGTGGGACGACAGGGACGGTGGTGGCAGGCTCACCGCGGACCGGCGGGCACCACCCTGGCGGCCCGCAGCCCCCTGCGCCAGCCTGGAGGTGACTCGAGGAGGAGGCACGATGACCGCACTGGCCGCGCGGGGCATCCGCAAGTCGTTCGGCCGCCGCCGGGTGCTGGCCGAGCTGGATCTCGACGTCGCGCCGGGGGAACTGGTGGCGGTGGTCGGCGAGAACGGGACCGGGAAGACGACGCTGCTGCGCGTTCTCGCGGGCGACCTGCGCCCGGACGCGGGCACGGTCACCATCGACGGCAAGCCGGGCTACTGCCCGCAGGCGGTCGTCGTCGACGAGGCGCTCACCGTGGAGCAGCACGTGCGCTACTTCCAGGCCGCTTACGGGATCGGCTCCCCGGCCCGGGCCGACGAGCTGATCGAGCGGCTGGGCTTTGCCGCCTGCCGCGGCCAGCGGGCCGGCACCCTGTCCGGCGGGACCAAGCAGAAGCTGAGCCTGACGCTGGCCCTGATGCACGATCCGGCGGTGCTGCTGCTCGACGAGCCGTACCAGGGCTTCGACTGGCAGACCTACCTGGCCTTCTGGGACCTGGCCGGCGAGCTGAGAGCCGCCGGGACCGCGACCGTGGTCATCAGCCACCTGGTCTTCGAGCAGGAGCGTTTCGACCGGATCTGCCACCTCGCCGGCGGGCGGATCGAGGAGGAGGCGGGCCGCCATGCGCCAGCAGCTTGAGACCGCGGTCCGGCTCACCCTGGCCGCCCAGGTGCGCAACCGGCTGGCCTGGGTGCTGCTGGCGGTCTTCGTCCCGGTCTGGTACCTGCTGCTCGGCTCCATGACCCCGCATAAAGGGGTGACGTTCCGGCTGCGCGCCGCCGGTGCCACGGTGGTGGTGGACGGCCACAACCTGACCCTGATCACCGCCGGGCTCAGCGCGATCACCCTGATCACCGGGTTCGTGGTGTTCGCCGCGGTCCGCCGGTCGCTGCCGTTCGACCGGCGCCTGGTCCTGTCCGGGTACCGGCACTCCGCCCTCGTCGCGGCCAAGACCAACGCGGCGCTGGCCCAGGCCGTCGGCATCGGCGCCTACGCCGCGCTGGTCATGCTGGTCTTCTGGCGCCCGGCGGGGATCTGGGCCATCGCGGTGACGTTCATCCTGGGCGCGGCCACCTACGCCGCCTTCGGCCTGCTGGTCGGCGTCCTGGTCCGCGGCGACCTGGAGGGCTTCTTCCTCATCATCATGATCTCGCTGCTGGACACGTTCCTGGAGAACCCGGTGGAGAACCCGCTGGCCAACAAGCCGGTCCTGGAGTTCTTCCCGTCCTACGGCGTGACCCAGTTCGCCGGCGCGGGAGTCTTCCACCACCAGGCACTGGCCAGCATGGTGGCCCTGTCCCTGGCCTGGACGGCCGCGTTCGCCCTGCTCGGCCTGGTGGTGCTGCGGCTGCGGCTCCCCCGCCCGGCCCGCCCGGCGTCAGCCAGCGCGCTAGGGCCGACGTCACCGGACCGCCGGGCCCCCGCGCCCTCCGGCCACCTGCCGACCGCGCCGCCCGACCACCCCCAGCCCGCGCCCTCCGACCACCCCCGGACCGCGCCCCCCGGCCTTCCCCGGACCGCGCTCACAAGTGGTACGCGTACTCGCGGAACTCCCAGTCGGTGACGTACCGCTCGAAGCGCTCGATCTCGTTGCGCTTGTAGGCCAGGAAGGACGTCACGAAGTACTCGCCGAGCACGCCGGCGAGTTCCCGGTCGGACTCCAGGGCGTCGAGGGCCTCGGTGAGTCGCACCGGCAGCATGGGTGACCTCTCCGGGTCGTAGCCGTACCCCTCCAGCTTGGCCGGCGGCTCTGCCTTGTCCCTGATGCCCAGGTAGATCGCGGCGCCGACGCCGGCCATGGCCAGGTAGGGGTTGGCGGTGGCGTCGCCCAGGCGGACCTCCATCCGCGCGGCCACGCCGCGTTCGGGCGGGATCCGGACCATCGCGCTGCGGTTGTCCAGGCCCCAGTCGATCAGCCAGGGCGCGAGCGTGTCGGGCCCGAACCGCTTGAACGAGTTGATCGTGGGGTTGAGCAGGGCGCTCAGCGCCCGGGCGTGCCGCAGCACGCCGCCGATCGCGTGGCGGCCCAGGTCCGACAGCCCGTCGGCGCCGTCCGGGTCGCCGAACACGTTGCGCCCGGCGTCGTCGTTGACCGACACGTGCACGTGGAAGCCGGAGCCGCCCTCGTCGTTGAACGGCTTGGCCATGAACGTGGCCAGCAGGCCGCGGTGGCGCGCGATCTCCTGCACCGCGGACTTCAGCCGGAACGAGCGGTCGGCGGCGTCGGCCAGTTCCGAGTGGCCCAGGTTGATCTCGAACTGGCCCGGCGAGAACTCGTGGTTGGCCGCGGTCACCCGCAGGCCGGCGTCCCTGAGCTGCCGGAGCACGTGCACGAGCAGGCCCTGCGGGTCTCCCTTGCGGCCGACGACGTACACGTTGCCCGGGTCGTTGGCGTAGCGCTGCCAGCGGCCGCCCGGTTCCTGCTGGCACACGTAGAACTCCAGCTCCGGGCCGCAGATCAGGGTGTACCCGAGGCCGGCGACCTGCTCGGCCACCCGGCGCGCCACGGCGCGCGGCGACTCCGCCGCCGGCGAGCCGTCCGGGGTGGTCGCCTCGCCGAGGCACCAGGCGGCGTTCGGCTCCCACGGCAGCGGCGTCAGCGTGGCCAGGTCGGGATAGACGGTGATGTCCGGCAGGCCCGCCTCCAGGCCCCCCTGTACCGGCACCACGTCCCCCATCGGCGAGGTGTGATAGACCGCGCGGCAGAACGCCAGGCCGTGCTCGGCCGCCGTGGCCAGCTCGTCGAGCAGCACATCCCGGCCGCGGTCTATGCCGATCAGGTCGGGATACGAAACCCGGATCACGTCGACGTCCTGTTCCCGCAGCCGATCGCAGATGGCGGCGACGTCCGTTGCGTGCGTCACGGCGGCTCCCCAGGTGGGCACGGAGAACGTTAGGCTACAAACGATCTGTGGCAGCGTAACCGCGGCAGGCGGCGCGGGCAAGAGCCGCGGCAGGCGCCGTCCGCTCATCGTAGGTGACCCCCGGATGACCGGCCGGTGCGCGGCTTAGCATCCTTAACGCCAGGGTCGTACGGACGCGAACGGCATGAGGGAGCGCGCGTGAGTCAACTAGCCGGGTTCTTCTACCCGAGGACCGCGACCGGGCGAGCCTCGCTGCTGCCGGCGCCGCCGTGGCACTACTCCGGCAACCTGCTCACCGTGGAGTACCGGACCCACCCGGCCCGGGTCGCCGAGCTGCTGCCGGCACCGCTCGAGCCCGCTCCGGAGGACCCCGGCGCGGTGGCGCTGATCTGGGCCGACTGGCAGTCCTGCGGCGACGACGGCGCCGAGTTGCTGGATCCGGTCCGGGCCCAGTACCAGGAGTGCTTCGCCGTGGTGCGGTGCAGCTTCGGCCGGCAGGTGTACTCGCGCTGCGTCTACATCTGGGTCGACGCCGATTTCGCCCTGGCCCGCGGCCTGCACCAGGGCTATCCCAAGAAGCTGGGGTCCATCCACCAGACCAGGCCGCACCCTTTCGGCCGCGCGGCCCCGCGGATCGCGCCCGGCGGTACCTTCGCGGGCACGCTGGCCGCGGCCGACCGGCGGCTGGCTCAGGCGGTGGTGACGCTGCGCGAGCAGACGGAGGCCAACGGGTTCGTCAACGCCCACCCGATGGCGCACCACCGGTGGCTGCCGTCGATCGAGAAGGGCGCCCCGGACGCGCTCGACGAGCTGGTCGCCTCCGGCAGCGCCAGCGTCGAGGCCGGGCCGGCCTGGAGCGGCGACGCGGCCCTCGAGCTGTTCGACTCGCCCACCGAGGAACTGGCCCGGCTGGAGGTTGGCGAGATCATCGGCGGCTACTACCGGCAGGTCGGGGTGACCTGGGACGGCGGGCGCGTGCTGGCCCGGGGCAGCGCGGGAGCGTCTTGACGGCCCCCGGACAGGAATATAGTTTGGCTCCAAACGATATCGCCAGGCGGGTGCCGCGACGGTCAGCCGAGGGCCGGCCGGCGGCGAGCGCGGCGGCGATGAGCGCGGGCGGACGGTGATGAGCGTGGCACCGGGACGAACATGAGCACTGCCAGCGTCGAGGGCGCCGAGGTCGACACCCGGCACTGGATCGGCGGTCGCCGGGTCGGCTCCACCGAGACCTTCACCGACGTCTCCCCGGTGGACGAGCGGCCGATCGCGGAGATCGCGCGCGGCGGCGAGGCCGAGGTCACCGCGGCGGTCCAGGCCGCCCGCCAGGCCTTCAGCGGCTGGGCCGCGACGCCGCCAGAGCACCGGGCCAAGATCCTCAACGCGATAGCCGATGGCATCGGCCGGCGCGCCGAGGAACTCGCCCAGGTGGAGACCGCCTACAACGTCAAGAACACCGTGTATGCCCCGGAGGGATGGCGCAGCGATGGGTGAAGTTGTCGGAGCGGGCCTGCTCGCTCACGTCCCAACGATCATGCTTCCGCGGCAGGACCGCCTGGACCTGAACGAGGGCCAGGAGATCAGCCTGGTCCCCGGGCTGCAGCGGCTGCGGGCCGAGGTCTTCGAGGTCCTCGACTACGACACCGTGGTGGTCTTCGACTCACACTGGTTCACCACGGTGGAGTTCGTGATCTCCGCCCACGACGTCCGGGCCGGGCTGTTCACCTCTGACGAGCTTCCGCGCGGGATGTGCCGGGTTCCCTACGACTGGCGCGGCGACCCGGAACTCGCGCACGCGACCGCGGCGCTCGGCGAGAAGCACGGCACCTGGATCACCGCGATCGACGACCCGTACCTGCCGCTGCACTACGGCACCGTGAACCTGTGGACCTACCTCGGCCGCGGGCTCGACAAGCAGTGGGTCTCGGTCAGCAACACCGCCGAGACCGGCGACACCGAGGACTTCCTGCGCGGGGGCCGGGCGCTGGGCGAGGCGATTGCCCAGACCGACCGGCGGGTGCTGCTGGTCGCGTCCGGGGCGATGTCGCACACGTTCTGGCCGTTGCGTGAGCTGCGCGCGCACGAGGCCAGCGACCCGGCGCACATCAGGACCGCGCAGGCGCGGGCCGCGGACGCCGAGCGGATCGCCTGGCTCGAGGCCGGCGATCACGCCAAGGTGATCGATACGATGCCCGAGTTCGGCCAGGTACGGCCGGAGGCCAAGTTCGCGCACTACCTGATGATGGTGGCGGCGCTGGGCGAGCGCACGGTGCGCGCCCCGGGCCGCGC
>Ga0335076_10003957_pt1 | contig 14927 bp, 7 predicted proteins | sample Lox_Sample_25_FD_206717 | JGI IMG/M metagenome (GOLD analysis project Ga0335076, IMG submission 206717) | Soil microbial communities from Loxahatchee National Wildlife Refuge, Florida, United States - Lox_Sample_2.5 | ecosystem: Environmental > Terrestrial > Soil > Wetlands | place: USA: Florida...
CAAACCGGAAAGATTGTCTGGAATCACGAACTTGGTGAAGACGAGAGCATCGCCGGAATCCTCACCACGGCCGGCCATCTCCTCTTCTCCGCCGATAACGCGGGCAACCTGCTGGCTCTGGAGCCCGCCACCGGCAACACGTTGTGGCACTTGAATATCGGCGGCGAACTGCTCGCCTCCCCCATGACCTACCAGTTGGACGGTCGCCAGTACGTCCTCTTCGCCGTCCAGGATGCCCTCTACGCCTTCGCCCTTCCCGAAAAACCTCGCACGTCGCCCTGAACGCCGCGTCGTCCTCCCCTGTGGGCCGCTTGACGCGCCTGTCGCCCGGAACACACGTTGCTTCTTATGCATTTCGTCAATTTTTCACGCTAAGTCCTCACCTTCCGCATGGCATAATTCGTGCACCATTTGGCTCGGGGTGAATGAAACGCGGCAGCGTGCCGTTACGAACCATGCCCAAGCCCTTCATCAGCGCTTCGCTTACCACGGCCTTGGCGGCTGCTGTACTTCTTGGCGGGATGCGCACTTCCGGAGCTGCCCAAGCCTTGGCCCTCCCCGCGAGCTCCCTGTCGTCCTCCAGCGATCGTTTTGCCGACGGCACCCCCGATTTTCTCCGTCTCGATTCTCCCTCCGACCAGGAAACCTTCCGTCGCTGGTTTGTGCTCATCGCCGAATTCCAGGCGCTGCGCCCTCCGGATCAGTTGCCGGACGAAATCAATGACTGCGCTGCGCTCCTGCGTTACGCCTATCGCAACGCCTTGCGCACCCACGACGCTGCCTGGCTGCGCGAGGCCCAAATCGAGCCTTCCTCCGCTCTTCCTTCTCTCGAGAAATACCGCTATCCCTTCACGCCCCTGGGCGCCTCGCTCTTCCGCGTTCGCCCCGGCCGTTTTCTTCCCGAGGATCTCAAGAACGGTTCCTTCGCGGAATTTGCCGATGCCAAAACGCTCAAGGAGTTCAACACGTTTTTCGTTTCGCGCGATATCCGCAACGCCCGCCCCGGCGATCTCCTTTTCTACCGCCAGCTCGAACAAGACTCCCCGTTTCACTCCATGATCTTCATCGGCCGCAGTCCCTGGCAGCCGCAAGGCGATGCCGCCAACGGCAGCGACGTTATCGTCTACCACACCGGCCCCATTGATGGGGCTCCCGGCGAAATGCGCCGCATCGCCCTGGACGAGCTTCTCCAGCATCCATCGCCCCGCTGGCGTCCCGTTGCTGGTAACGCCAATTTTCTCGGCGTCTTCCGCTGGAACATTTTGCGAGGAGCAAACTAGTGCGCGGCAAACTCATGGTCTTGCTCGTGGCGTTCCTCGCCGTGCTCGCTCCGGCGGGCGGCCAGGGTCCCAACGCCTATTTTTCTCTCTCCACCAACAAGACTTACTTGCCCGGCGAAAAAATCGGCCTGCGCGTGTATACCAGCAATGTCGATCAACTCGAATTCCGCGTCTACAAAGTCAAAGACGCCGCCACCTTTTTCGAGCACCTCGACGATGCGCACACCTTCGGCCACACCACTCCCAAGGAACACGTCAATAACGAAACCTTTCTCGAACGCTTCCAGGATTGGAAACACGATCTCTGGGTTACGATTCGCGATTTCTTCCGCTACCAGTTTTCCGCGCGCACCCGTGCCGCCATGCGCGAAGAGCGTGAAACCAAGGTGAAAGCCCAGGCCTCCCCTACCGCCGATGTTTTCGCGCAGATCCCGGTCCTCAACAGTTCGCAGCTCGTGGCCCGCTGGCATCAAGCGGTGCCTCCGCAGCACTACTACGAGATGCAAAATAATGTCCCCGTCGAGAATCTGCCCAAAGGCGTGTACCTCGTCGAGGCTACCGACGGCTCGCTCCGCGCCTACACCGTCATCATCGTGAGCGAACTGGCCCTCGTCACCAAGACCACCCAGGGCCAGGTCCTCACCTTTGCCGCGGATCGCCGCTCCGGCGCTCCCGTTTCTGACGCCGACGTCCGCGTCTGGTCCGATGCCAAAGAAAAAGCGCGTCTCAAAAGTGGCCCGGACGGCTTGGCGGAAGCCCCCATTCCACAAGGCCAATATCAGGACGTCCGCATTCTCGCCGTCCACAATGACGACGTCGCCCTCGTCACGCCCTACTCCTACAACCTCAGCAGCAATCCCGCCGAGGATTGGACCGGCTACGTCTACACCGACCGGCCCGTCTATCGCCCCACGCATACCGTGCACTTCAAAGCCATCCTTCGTTCCCGCGCGGGCGAGCACTTCAAAGTTCCCGCCGGCGAGCAAGTACAGGTTCTCGTCGAGGATCCGGACAGCAAGCCCGTTTTTCAGGCCACGCTCCCGCTTTCCTCCTACGGCACGCTGCACGGTGACCTCGACCTGGCTGCGAATGCCGCGCTCGGCTATTACTCCATTTCCGTGCAGGGACGGGGCGGCGTTCGCTATCCCATCAACGGCGGCTTTTACGTCGAGGAATACAAGAAGCCCGAATACGAAGTGAAGGTCACGCCCTCTGCACCACGGATTCTCCAGGGCGGCTCCATCGAAGCGACCCTCGAAGCGCGCTATTACTTTGGCGAGCCCGTAGCGAACGCCGACGTCAAGTACGTCGTTCACGTCGCGCCTTACTGGTCGCCCTTCATCGACCGTGACGAAGACGCGGGACTGCCCGAAGAGACGTTCGACTCCGAAGGCGGCGACGACGAGGGGGACTACGCGGGCGAGCAGCTTTCCGAACAATCCGGCAAGCTCGATGCCGACGGCAAACTCAAGGTCCGCATCCCGACGCGTCTGGACGAGCACCATCGCGACGTGCGCTATCGCATCGAAGCCCGCGTTACCGACGCCGCCAACCGCGAAATCTCCGGCCATAACTATGTCACCGCCACCTATGGCAGCTTTGCCGTGGGCATCTCCGGTGAAAGCTACGTCTACCAGGTCGGCGATACCATTCGCGCGACCGCCGTTGCCAAGGACTATGACGGCAACCCCGTGCAGACCGCCGTGCATGTTGAACTGATCCGTTCAAGTTGGTATTACGGCGGCGGCGCTAATCGCCAGGAGACCATCCTTGCTTCGCAGGATGCCCAGACTGCCGCGGATGGTATGACCCACCTCACCTTCCCGGCGAAAGATGCTGGCAGCCTCTTCCTCCGGGTCAAAGCCCAAACGCCGGAACAGCGCGAAGTTACCGCGGAAACCTTTCTCTGGATTACCAGCTCCGACTCCAGTTGGTGGGGCACCGAAAATCGCGAAATCCGCATGGTCGCGGACAAAAAGTCCTACAAAGTCGGCGACACCGCCCACGTTCTCGTGCTCACTGGCGTGCCGGACGCCTACCTGCTCGTCACCACGGAAGCGCGCACCATTCAGACCAAGCGCGTCGTCCACGCTCCCGGCGCTTCCATCACTCTCGACGTGCCCATCACCAGCGACACGCAGCCCAACGTCTTTCTCTCCGCCGTTTTCCTGCACGATAACAAACTTTTTTCCGCGGTCCGCAGCCTCAAAGTCCCCGCCGTCCAGCAAAAACTTCAGATCGACATTCAGCCTTCCCAAAAACAGTTTCAGCCCGGCCAGAAAGCCAGCTACACGCTGCTCGTTCACGATTCCAACGGCAAGCCCGTCTCCGGCGAATTCAGTATCGGCGTCGTCGACGAAGCCATCTACGCCATTCGCCCCGATACCTCCGGCGATCCCTTCGACCTCTTCTACGGCCCCGCTTACGACAGCGTCGCGCTCAGCTCCTCGCTGAACTTCTTCTTCAGCGGTGACGCCGGCAAGCGCCAGATGTTCCTCGCCTACGGCGCTGGCTCCGGAGGCGGCTCCGCTCGGCGCGCCCTCGCCCAGCTCAAGCCCGAGGCCCTCGTCCAGCCCAAAGTGCGCAAACTCTTCCCGGACACCGCCCTTTGGCTCTCCGACCTCCACACCGACGCCAACGGCCGCGCCGATGCGCAGCTTACTTTCCCCGATTCCCTCACCACCTGGCGCGCCACCGTCCGCGGCATCACCGCCGACACCAAAGTCGGCGCCGCCACCAACACTGTCATCGTGCGCAAGAATGTCATGGTCCGTCTCGCCGTGCCGCGCTTCTTCCGCCAGGGCGACGAAGTCACCGTTTCCGTGATCGTGCACAACTACCTGGCCAACGTCAAAACCGTACAGGTCTCGCTCGATCTTAAAGGTCTCGACATTCTTTCCGGGCAAACCTCCAAAATCGAAGTTCCCAGCAAGGGTGAAGCAAAAGTTGATTGGCGTGTCCGCGCGCAATCCGTCCACGACACCGATCTCCTCGCCAAAGCCCTCACCAACGAAGAATCCGACGCCATGGAAATCACTTTGCCCGTCATTCCCGTCGGCGTGAAGCAAACCGACGCGAAATCCGGCTCCATCTCCGGCAACGACGCCGAACAAAAAACCACCGTCACGCTGGCTGGCAATCCCAATCAATCCGCTCCGGCTCTCGACATCACCCTCAGCCCCTCGCTCGCCGGCAGCATCTTCTCCGCCCTCGACTACCTCACCAGCTATCCCTACGGCTGCACCGAACAAACCATGTCCAGCTTCCTCCCCAATATCGTCGTCGCCAAAGCGATGAAAGAACTCAAGCTCCAAGCCACCGTGGACACCCCCGAACTCGAAAAGAAAATTGCCGCCGGCATGGACCGCCTCAAGGACTTCCAGCATTCCGATGGCGGCTGGGGTTGGTGGAAAGAAGACGACAGCCAGGTCTTTATGACCGCCTATGTGGTGAGCGGTTTCGGCCAGGCTCGCGAAGCCGGCTACGATCCCGGCGCCGATTCACTCAATCGCGCCATCGACTACTTGCATTCCGCTCTCAGCCAGCATGAAAACATGCGCTACGATTTGCGCGCCTACGTCGTCTATGCACTCGCACTCAATCACGCGGTAAAGCCCGAAGAACTCGCGGCGGCCTGGAAAGATCACAGCAACATGACCACGGAAGGCCTCTCCATGCTTGGCCTCGCGCTGCTCTCGACCGGCGATCAACCCAAAGCCCAGGAAATCGCCGCGACGATCGAGTCCCAGGCCGTCGTCACCGACTTCGAAGCCAGCTGGCCCTCGGCCTACGATTACCTCATGGAATTCGAAATGGATGAAGACGCCGAAGCCACCGCTTACGCCGTTCGCCTTCTCAGCCTGACCAAGCCCGCCAGCCCGCTCCTTCCCAAAGCCGCGCTCTGGCTTGTCAATCACCGCGAAGGCTACTACTGGTTCAGCACCAAGCAGACCGCCATGGTCATCTTCGGCCTCACCGACTACGTCAAATCCAGCCACGAACTCGACGCCAATTTCCGCGCCGAGGTCTTCGTCAACGGCAAACAGGTTATGACCCACCAGTTCACTTCCGCCGACGCCTGGAATCCCGTTTCGCCTTCCCTCCATCTCGACGCGTCCCAGCTCGCCACCGGCGCCACCGAAATTCGCATCCACAAGTCCGGCACCGGCCGCCTCTACTGGTCCGCCACCGGCGCCTATTTCTCCAGCGACAAGCGCCTCGTTCAGAACAACAAGCTCTCTCTGAACATCACTCGCGATTATTTCAAGCTCTCGCCTGAACAGCTCAACGGCCGCATCGTCTATAATCTCGACCCGCTTCAGGGCTCACTCCAGGTCGGCGACATTCTCGCCGTTCGCATCACCGTCGCCGGCAGCAACTGGCGCTACCTCTTGATGGAGGACCCCATTCCCGCGGGCGCGGAATTCATCACGCGTGACGACCTCTACGAGCTCAAGCAGCGCCCCTCCTGGTGGGAGTATTGGTTCACCCGCCGCGAGTTCCACGATGATCGCGCCGCCATCTTCCAGACGTACTTCAGCGGCGTCCACCAGTACGTCTATTTGCTCAAAATCGTCAATCCGGGAAAGTTCCAGGTCAGCCCCGCTATGGTCCAGCCCATGTATCAGCCTTCCATCATGGCTACCAGCGACGCCGCCGTCGTGGAGGTGCAGTGATGCCGCGCTTCGCAATCGCTCACGACGCCTTCACCGCTTGTTTCCGCGGTGGCCGCCTCTGGCTCGTGCAGTTCTTCGCCAACCCCATCCTCTTCGTCCTCTTCATCGCCTGGCTCTTTCTTCCGCCCTCGAACGCCTGGTACCTCGTGCTCAATCTCCTCCTGGCGCTGGCCCTGCTCGCCGCCGCATTCCTCCTGCACTCCGGCACGCTCAACTATTTTTCCGACCGCCAGCCCGGCGCGCCTTCGCCTCTTTGGCCGCCCTTCCGCCGCGCCCTGCAGCATCTGCTTCCTGTCGCCATCTGCGTCGGCGTGTTCTGGGTGCTCTGGATCTTCGTCGTCTACCTCGATTCTTTCCAGGACACTTTCCCTCCCTATTTTCGTTCCATCCTTCCCGTTTTTCTCCGTCGCCACGTCGCTCTCGGGAGCATCTCCAACTTGTTTTCCGCGGCCATCTTCTGTGCGCGTTGGATTATCGCCCCGGGACTCGTCCTGCCACTGCTCCAGCAAGCCGCCGATCGTGGCTTCCGCGGCTTCGGCACGCAGGGTCTGACGGCGTGGCGCAAAACGATTCTTAGCTTGGGGTACTGGCTCGTTCTCTTACTCGCAGCTTTGTTGGGCGTGCTGGCCACCACAATGCTCATGGCCCTTACGCCGGACTTCAGGACTTCCACCTTCCACGGTGAGGCCTTCAGTCTCGCTATTCGCCTCGCCGTGTCCTATCTTCTCGGCCTATCTTCCTGGCTGCTCGTTTGCTCAACCGTGGGTCGCTGCGCTTCCGCCGCTCGCGCCGCCGCGGATGACGTCCCCGGGAATCCCGCTGCCTAGCCAGCCCAGCACTGTCTCTTTGCCGTACTGCTGCACCAGCGCCGTTACGCGGCTCTGCGCCGCTGCGTAAGCTCGCTGCACCTGTTCACGGTCTTTCGGCGCCTGCAACACCGGCTCGATCTCTTTGTCTGGCATCTCCGCCGCTGCGGCGTTCGGCGCGCTCGCCTTCGACAAAAACAGCACCAGCCCTTCTCGAAACCACAGCGGTATCGACGCCTTTGCTTTTTCCTCCACCAGCACATGCAACATCTCGTGCCGGAGCGTGGACTCCACAATCCCGCGCTTCTCCAACTCCTTCAGCGGCTGCAGCCGGATCGTCCGCCCGCGCGTCGTCGCCGCTACCCATCCCGGTTGCCCCGTCGTATTCCGATACGCATCCAGCGTCGCATACACCCGCAACTGCACCCCCGCGTTCGCTTTCCATCCAATCGCGTCTTCGTCCTGCTTCAGTACGCGCTCCGCCACCGGCAGAATCGCGGCGTCCCCATCCGCTTGCGTGCTCAACAACTCCACGCGTTCGCTGCTGCGCTTCTGCCACGCCGCGCTCTGCGTTCCGCCCGTATTCCCAGCCTGCGTCGCCATAACCTTCGTTCCCGGATAGTAAAAACTCAGAATCTCGCGGTAACTTTTCCCCTCGCGCCCCATTTCTTCCGCGCCCGCCTGGCACAATCCCACCCCGTGCCCCGCTCCGCGCCCTGAAAACACAACGTCCGCCCCGGCATTTCTCACTTCGAATAGCGCGCTGCGAATCTTGTTCCACCCCAATTCACGGTTCACCGCAAACCGGAACGTTGATCCCGATACCAGCGCGTTTCCGCCCGCGCCGCCCGCGAGCTTCAATCGCAGCGCCCGCCCGCTCTCCGCCCGCTCCGCAATCTCCACGCGCTGCCAGCCCGCCGGCGTTTGCAACGCCGCCGCCCGCAGTGCCCGCTCAATCTCCTCCACGCGCAGCGTCGTCTCCCACAACATCGCTCCGTGCGCCGCGCAGTAACTGTCTTCGTGCACCGTCAAGTACGGCTCCATTACTCCCGGCCACGCCTCCTGCGCCGCCGCGCTCCGCCCTCCGCAATTCTGCGTGTAGAACGCCTCCGCGGCCTTGCCTTCATAGCTCAGGATTTCTCCGCGCGTACTCTCCACCGCCGCGCGCACTGCCGCAGTCACGCCTTTCCACCCGAACACCTGGCAGTGCGTCGTGTCGCAAAAATCATATCCGTCTTTCGCGTGCTGCCCGGAAAACCGCGTCGCATACGTCCGCGCCACCACCGCCATCGCTTTCTGCGACTCCGCATTGTCAAACGCCCCGCTCTCGCCCATCAGCACGTGCGTCACGTACTCTTCCAGCGGCATCGTCACGGTTACCAGTAAGTGTCCCGCGCGCCGCTCGATGTGCGCCGCATCGGTCATCGCCAGCCACGGCCCGTTCTCGCCCCGCAACTCATAGTGTCCGCTAACATAAATGTCGCCCATCCCGTCATCGCCGGCTCCGCCTCCTGCTTTCCCGTCCATCTTCAATTCGTGCCCCGCTTTTTCCGCGCACGTCGCACACGCCCGCCAGCGCAGCTCTCCTTCGACCGCCCGCGCCACCAGCGCTTCCGGCGGGCGGTTCGTGTACAGCCGCACTTTCACCTCCTGCCCCCGCGCCGCGCCCGGCAGCAGGACGCACCATACAAAAAATATCCGCGACTTCTTCACTTCCCGCGCCCTTCTTTCGCAAACTCCGCGAACACGCTCTGCGCCGCTGCCGCCGCATCCGCTCCGTGCCCCTGCTCCACATACACCACGAGCACAATCTCCGGCTTTTCCGCCGGCGCATAGCCCGCAAAAAAACCATGCTGGCGCGCATTCCCCCGTGACGCCGCCGTCCCCGTTTTTCCCGCGATCCTCAGCCCCTCCACACTCGCTGCATGCGCCATGCCATAGGCCACCGACGCCTCCAGCCCCGCAAACACCGCCGCGTCCTTTTCGATTTTGCCCTCGCCCTCGCGCGCCCCTGCAAGGGCAGGGCTTGCCCCGCCTTCTGCGCTTGTCTCGCCCACCGCGCCTGCGCCATTCCTCTTTTGTAACGCCAACTTCCGGTACGCCGCCAGCAACTCCAGCGGCGTCACCTCGACCCCGCGATCCCCCAGCGCCTCGAGTTGCAGCAGTTCCCGGTCCCGCGCCGTTTCGATGTGCCCCGTCGCTTCCTCTTTCACGAACCCGCTCGGCGTATCCAATCCCGCGCGGCGCAGCGCCTGCGCCAACTCTGCGCCGCTCAGCCGCGTCGCCACTTCCGCAAAATAGGAATTGCACGAATACGCGAGCGCCTCCTCGGCGTTCAGTTCCGTCACCGCCGCCGTGTGCGTGCAATCCATTTTCACTCCGCCAATGCGCACCACTCTCCGGCACACCAGCTTTTGCTCCGCATCCACTTTTCCCGCGTCCAGCAGCGCGAGCAACACAAACGGTTTCATCGTCGAACCCGGCCGTGCCACGCGCCGCGCCGCCAGTTCCATTCCCTGCGCCGCCACAACATCTCCTGTCTCCACTTCCGCCACCACCAGCGCCCCAGCCCGCCCCTGCATCGCCTGCCCCACTGCCGCTTGCAGCTTTTCGTTCTTCGCCGTGTTTTTCGCGCACAGCATTCCCGCCGCAAACATTAAAAGCAGCCCTGTGATCACCGCACCGAAGTGTCGGCACTCGCGCATATTCCGCGATTCTAACGGTCGCGCTCTTTCCACGGTTGTTCTTTTTCGCCCGTGTTGCGTCTCCGCCCCGTGCCCTCCGCAGCGCGCCCTTCGCACTGTCCGCAAATTCTGAATCTGGCGCGCGACCCGTCGATTGCCTCGACCAGGCGCACAATCATCTCGACAAAGCGCTTCACCTACTCGATCACCGCCTCACCACGTCTCGAAACGCAAAAAAACGCCGGGGCCTGTCCTGCCGCGGCGTTTCTCTTTAACTTTGTTTTCCTCTCTGTGTCCTCTGTGCCTCTGTGTTCAGTTTTCTTTCGTTTTCTCGTCTCCGCACTTCACTCCATCTTCTCGTAAACCGCCTTAGCCTCCGCCAACCGTTTCAACACGTACGTCTTCTCCTCCGCCGAATTCCAATCCAGATATTGCGACGTCACCTCAATCGTCCGCGCGATCCACGCCGCAAAATACTTCGCATCCTCCGGCGAACGCGGCCCCTTGCCGCCAATCGCCACGTACACTGGGCTCGTTGTCCCATACACATAATTGTCCAGCACCGGATACTCGTCCCGGTCGCTCCACGCCCGCAGCACGCACCAGCCGCTCTCTTTCAGCGGCAGCGTTCCCGCCACGTCCGCGGCATCGCGCGTCCCTTCCAGCTTCAGCGTTTGTGCTACTTTTCCGTTGCACACCACCTCCAAATGATTCACCGGCACAATCGACCGCAGCTTCGCCGTAAACGGTACCGCCGCCTGCGCGCCCTCGAATTTCAATTCACTCCCCACGCGCTCTCCGCCCAGCATGAACTCGAGCAGCGGCCCGTTCGTCGCAAACGTCCGCCCTTTTTTCAGCCCCTCAAACCACAGCTCAACGTTCAGCGGCCATTCCGGCACCCACACGTACACGCGATCCGCGCCCAACTGTGAACGAATCGGCGCTGCATAATTTGTCGTCGCATCCGTCCCCGCTCCCGCGGGCAAGCGAAATCCCAAATTCAGCAGCTTGTACCACACCGCCGCCGTGGACTTGTGATCGCTGAATCCCACAATCTCCATGTAGTCCAGCTTCCCCAGCGCCACGTCCACCGGGAGTTCGTCCGTAATCTTCTGCGGCGGATTCGCAAACGGGTCTGGCACTTCGTCAAACGGATGTACCGCTCCCACCAGCGCTCCTTGCGCATGCGCCAGGTCGTACACATCCGCATTCATCGGATCCAAACTCGCCGCCGCCGTATTCGGATACCCCGCATACCCCGGCAAAAGAATTGCTCCTCGCAGCCCAAGAAGTCCGCGATGCCCCCAGTAACTCGTATGAAACTCCTGTCCACTCACGATGACCACATTGCCCTCTTCGGCGTTTTCCTGGTTCCCTCCTACGCTTGCAATATCCGGAAACCGCTGTTCCTTGTTGACCACCAGGTTGTTGACGATAACCAAGCCTTCCGCCTTTGCCTGCTCAGCCAATCGCTCCGCACTGTTCTCATAAGTACCGCCGTAATTCATGTGCACGTGCAGGTCCCCGCTGATCCAATTCTTGGCATCGCGCAAACCGTTATCAAGCGGCTCCAACTTGATCTCCACGTGCTTTGACTCGCCCGGCTGGATTTCCACGGTCTGCTCGACTGGCTTGTACGCGAAGCCCTTCATCGCTTCGATCTTGATCTTGCCGACAGGCACAACTAGGTTCGCCTGTTCCGTTAGATGAAAGTAGTGCGCTTCGAAGGTCCGTTTTTTTCGGTCATACCCGTCATCCGCATGAATCCAGGCTCCGTCTGGTGCACAAAATCTCCCGCTCTCATCAGTTACGGAAAGTCGCGCCGGCAGGTCATTCCCCTGACTGTCCACCGCGCGCAGCTCAATCGTTGCCCGCGGGTTCAGATAATTCCGCTTGATAATTCTGAATTCACCCAGGGACCCGCCTGGCACACTCCAGAATTCAATGCCAGTTGCCTGGATTTCGCCATAATTTGTGATGAATGCGAGCTGCTTTCCATCGGGCGACCACCGCACATTCGTGGAATCCCACCCGTTGTAGGTGAGAGGAAACGCATCTCCCCCCTTGGCTGGCATGAGCCAAACGTTGTGCCACTGGCCGCCCAAATACGAGCTGTACACCATGCGTGACCCGTCCGGTGAAAAATCCGGCCGCGCCTTCCAGTTCGTCTCTTCGTAGTGAATCTCCCGCGCTTCGGCTCCCGGCTCTGCGCGCATCCGCCAGAAGCCGCCGGTTCCATAAATGTGCCCGCGATTCGACACAAACAAAATCTCTTTTCCGTCGCGCGTCCACACCGGACTGATTTCCATGTCATACGCGCTGTAGTAGTAGCGCGGCAAATCGCTCTTCGTCTCGCCCGTCAACCGCGCCACATTTTCCAGCCGCCCGCCGTTCACGTCGGCACGGAAAATATGGAAGCGTTTGTTGTACGTCGTCGAAACCCACACAATCCGCTTTCCATCCGGCGACCAGCGCGGCTCCACATTCACCGCTCCGGCGTTCGTCAGCTGCGTGGATTGTCCCGAAGCCAGATCCAGCAGCCACAACTCCATCGCGTCCTTCTGGTACGAGACGTAAATTACGCTCTTCCCGTCCGGCGACCAGTCCGGCTGGTAGTCATATCCGGCGCCATCAGTAATCTGCTGCGCTTCCGTCGAATCAAGCTTCTGCCGCCACAGCGACCCCGCCATCGAGTACACCAGCTCTTGCGAGTCCGGCGACCAGCTCAAACTGCTCGGCCCGCTCGTCAACTGCGGCAAATACATTTCGCGGAAGTAATACGGGTGCGGCAAATCAATCTGCGGCAGCACCGGCCTGCGCTGTCCGCGCAGCGGAACGCCGGCCAGCGCGCAAGCTCCCAGTAAAAACAAGAATCGCTTCGCCGCGAACATCCTCAAAACTCTGTTGCCTACTGGTTCCATGCTTTGCTCCGTCGCGTTTCAGCTATCGCTGTACAACCGGATGCAAAAGTACAACGGCCGGGTTTCCCCGGCCGCCCGAAACAAGAATTCAACTACGCCGCAACGCCGCCTCGCGCGTCTCCTCCGCCGCTCGGCTCGTGCTGTAGGGAGCGGCTTGCCCTCCCGCTCCATCGAAGGCCTCGGTTCGCTGTCGGCTGTGAGCTAGGAGCTGTCAGCTTGGCACCGGGCCGGAATCTACGCCAGCCCCGCTTTGCTCAGTGGCAGCTCGCGGATGCGCTTTCCGGTCGCCGAGTAGAACGCATTGCAAATCGCCGGCGCAATCGCCGGCAACCCCGGCTCGCCCACGCCGCCCGGCAGCGCCTCGCTTGGCACGATGTGCACATGCACTTCGCGCGGCGCGGTGTTCATCCGCGCCATCTGGTAGTCGTGGAAGTTCGACTGCTGGATCGCGCCGTCCTTCGCCGTGATCGACCCGTAGAATGCCACGCTCGTGCCCATCACCGCCGCGCCTTCAAACTGGTTCTTCACCATGTCCGGATTCACGACCGTCCCTGCATCCAGCGCCGAATCCACGCGATCCACGTGGACCCGCCCGGCGTCATCCACGTGCAGTTGCACGACCGACGCCGTATACGTCAGGAAGCTGCGGTGCAGCGCAATCCCGATGCCCGCGCCGTGGCCCCGCTTGAAGTTCGCCCACCCGGACTTTTCCGCCGCCGTCTCTACCACACGCTTGAAGCGCGCCGTATCGATCGGGTACGCATCGTAGCTCTGGCCGTAATTCGAGTAATCCTTCGGCAGTTCGCTCTTGGGAATGACGCGATCCGGCCCCAGCAACGCCAGCGCGTACTCCACGGGATCTTTTCCCGCGGCCATCGCCAGCTCATCCGTAAACGACTGAATTCCGAACGCGTGATAAATGTTCGCCACCGACCGGAACCAGCCAATGCGCACATGCGCCGCCGCCGGGCCGTTTTCCGAACGATGATTGGGAATGGCATACGGCAAATCGCTGAAGCCGAGTCCAAGTTCGTCCGCGCCGGAATACTCCGCGCTCGCGTTAAACGTCGAACCGATCGGCGGAAACACAGTGCGCTGCAGCCATGCCGTGGGTTTGCCGTCCGCGCCCAGCGCGGCTTTCATGTACATCGCCGAAACGGAGTGGTACGCATCGAACTGGATATCGTCTTCGCGGGTCCACACTACTTTCACCGGCTTGCCAGTTTTCTTCGACAGCACCGCCGCTTCGACCGCAAAATCCGGAAACGACTTCCGCCCGAACGCGCCGCCCAGCAGCGTGACGTTCACGGTAACGTCTTCCTTCTTCGCGCCCACCGCCGCCGCGACTGCATCGCGCGCGCCTTGCGGACCTTGCGTCGGCGCCCACACTTCGACTTTTCCATCCTTGTACACCGCCAGCGCCGCGGGCGGTTCCATCGGCGCGTGCGCCAGCAGCGGCGCGTAGTATTCCGCTTCAACGATTTTTCCGCCCTGCGCAAACGCGGCGTTCACGTCACCTACTTCCCGCACCACTTTCCCGGGCTTCCGCGCCGTCTCCTGCAACTCGTGCTGGTAAGCCTCCGACGTGAAGACGCGGTGCGCGCTCTTCTCCCACTCGATCTTCAGTTGCTTGCGCCCCTGCAGCGCCGCCCAGGTGTTGTCCGCCAGGACGGCCACGCCGCCCAGGGCCTGAAACAGCACCGGCGGCTTGAACGTGTCAATCGTCGCTGTCTGTTTTACGCCTTTCACTTTCAGCGCTGCGGAATCATCCACGCTCTTCACCGTGCTGCCGAGAACCGGCGGATGCACCACGCTCGCATAGAGCATGCCGGCCATCTGGGCGTCCTGCCCGAACGTGCCTTTGCCGGTGCACAGATCCAGCACATCGTAGCCGCGCGCGGGCTTCCCGATGTACCTCCATTCGCTGCGCGGCTTGAGCTGCAATTCCTCTTTCTTTGGCACGGGCAGTTTTGCCGCGGCGGCCACGAACTCGCCGTAGCCCGCCTTTTTTCCGGAGGCGTTGTGCAGCACCTGATGCATCGCCGTCGAGCATTCCGCTTCCGGCACATTCCACTGCTGCGCCGCGGCTCGCACCAGCATCAGCCGGGCCGCTGCTCCCGCTTCGCGCAGCGGAACGAAGAAGCTCACCACCGAATGCGACCCGTCGGTATCCTGGTCGCCATACTTTTCGCTGCCGATGGCTTGCACCACTTTCACGCGCGTCCAGTCCGCATCCAGTTCATCCGCCACGATGCGCGGCAACGACGTGCGCACGCCGTTCCCCATCTCCGAGCGGTGCGCGATGATGTACGCCGTTCCGTCGGCGCCTATCGCCAGATAGACGCTCGGTTGCAAGGGCGCTTTCGCCATCGGCGCGTAGGGCTCGCCTATGTAATTCGCGGATTCGCCGGCCAGCAAATTCTTCGGAAGGATAGCGACGCCCAGCACGAGCGCGCCAGCGCCGAGCAGGCCCTTCAAGAAGTCGCGGCGGCTATTCGGCGGCACCGGGTATGCGGAAATATTCGTAATTTCAACCATAACGCCTCCTGCGGAACGCCCT
>Ga0335076_10003958_pt1 | contig 14926 bp, 14 predicted proteins | sample Lox_Sample_25_FD_206717 | JGI IMG/M metagenome (GOLD analysis project Ga0335076, IMG submission 206717) | Soil microbial communities from Loxahatchee National Wildlife Refuge, Florida, United States - Lox_Sample_2.5 | ecosystem: Environmental > Terrestrial > Soil > Wetlands | place: USA...
CTGGTTCAACCGTTTCGCGCGTATCGCTACAATCCCGCGGTAGCTCCGTTTCAGAAGGTGCTCACCCAGCCGTATGACAAGATCAGTCCGGCCCAGCAGGAGAAGTACTATGCAGCCGACCCGCACAATCTGATCGCCGTTGAAAAAGGCCGCACGCTAAAGGACGACTCGCCGGACAACAACGTATATACGCGCGCTGCTGCCAGTCTCAGCTTCTGGATTGGAGAGCATGTTGTTCAACAAGACCATGCGCCGGCCTTCTATGCCTACACGCAGGAATATGAAGTCCCCGGCACATCCCTGCGCCGCACGCGCCGCGGATTCATCGGCCTCGGCAAACTGGAAGAATATTCCGCGAACGTAATTTTCCGCCACGAACACACGCTTTCCGGGCCCAAGGCTGACCGTCTTGAACTTCTCCGCCACACTCGTACTCACACGGGTCAGCTCTTCCTGCTGTATTCCGATGCGCAGCGCCAGGTCGATGCCATTCTCGAAGAGGTGCAATCCGCTCAACCGTCTGTGACCGAGATGACCGACGAGTACGGCGTGATTCATCGCCTTTGGCAAATCACCGATCCGGGCAAAATCGCCGAGATTCAAAAGGCCATGGCCGACCAGAAGCTAGTCATTGCCGATGGCCATCACCGCTACGAAACGTCCTTGAACTTTCGCAACGAGAGCCGTTCCCGCGCCTCCAAACTCGATCCCTCCGCCCCTTACGAATTTTCCATGATGACGTTCATCAACACGCGCAGTGAAGGACTCACGATCCTTCCCACGCACCGCGTGGTTTCCCATCTTCGTGATTTTTCCTGGAGTTCCGTCCGCCGTTATCTTGAGCCCTGGTTCACGACCGAAGTCTTTTCATTCGAAGGCGCCGCCGCGGGCAACCCCGTCGCCACAAAGTTTTTGCAACAGCTCTCCACATCCGCTCCGAAGCGCTCCATCGGCGTGTACCCCGCCGCGGAAGGCAACAGCCATGCTTTCTATCTGCTCACGCTTCGTCCCGAGGCGGACCTTGCCCAGATCCTGCCGGGCCTTTCGCCACTGCAGCGGGAACTGGATGTCGTGCTGCTCCACCAAGGTATCCTCGAACCCGTTCTCGGGATCACGCCGCACGCGGTAGCCACCGAATCGAACCTCACGTATGAACGGGAAGCTTCCGCGGCGCTCGATGCCGTGGACCGAGGTAGCGCCCAACTGGCGTTTCTGTTGAATCCCGTCGATGTGGAACTCGTCGTCCGCGTCGCGACCGCTGGTGAAGTCATGCCCCAAAAGTCGACTGACTTTTATCCTAAGTTGCTCAGCGGCATCACCATGTACCGCATCCCGGAGTGAGTTTCATCCGAGACGGTGGGCACAGGCTAAAGCGTGTGCTATTCCCGCCATACGCACCATGAAGATTTCAGAGACAAGGCGAAGTGGAAGCGGGCGTAAGCGCCCGTTACAGGGATAGCTTTCTACGAACATAAAGCAAAAAGAGGGCAGGTATGCTCCTACCCTCTTCGCAAAACCACGATTGGTGAGGCGTTCGCTTACTTCGAAAAGCTGGCTACGGCCTCGGCTTCGGTGTTGTACACGTCGAAGATGGTCATGAGCTTGGTGATCTGCAGCACTTCCTGGAACTTGGTGCCCAGATGACATAGCTTCAAGCCGGCACCCTGCGCCTTCGCGCTGTGGTGCGCGGCCACCAACGTACCCAGCCCCGCGCTGTCGATGAACGTGATGTTGTCCATGTTCAGCACGATCTTTTTCTTGCCATCGGCCACCAGCGATTTAATCTTTTCGCGCAGCGCGTTGCTTTCTTCTCCGAGCACGATCCGGCCATCCAGCGCCGCCACGGTCACGCCGTCCACTTCGCGAGTCGTAATCTTTAAAGCCACGTTTCCTTCCTCCTCATCGCACAAATCCGGCGGCAACCGGGCCGGAACGGCGAAGCATATCCGTTTTTAGTTGTTTCGCAAAGCGGTCTTTTCGTCCCACCCGCTCTGTCTAATAGTAATCCGCGCAGGACATGTAATACCCGCACGTGCCGCAGACCAGCTTGCACCTTCGTGACTCCAGCCGCTGCGAACATACCGGGCAATACCGGGATGGGTCTTCCTGCGAACCGGTCGCCTTGTGGTTCTCGAGCGACCCAGCAGCAGCCAAACCCCGCAAGTCTTCCGGAGCTATCCCCTGCTTTCCGTCCTGTTTCACGGCCCTCCGGTTATAGCACATCCCCCTATCGACGCGAAAGCGCAAGGGCCACGCTACAGATGGTTGCAAGCTTTCGGCGAGCTTCTACCCATTTGGCCAGACCGGTCACTTTTGTTACTCTCCGACCTATGAAAATTCTCAAAACATTCGTGTTGTGCCTGGCGGTTTCTTTCTGTTGTGCGGCACAAAACTTGGCTTCTCTCGCGGAGCGCCTCGCCACCCAGAATCGTCTGTTCGACGAATACTACGAAACGCAGCTACGTAATTTTCCCGACCGCGCAACCGCCTACGGCGATTACCGCTACAATGATCAACTCCCTGACTACTCTGTGGCCGCAATCATCCAGCGCAACAAATCCGACCGTGACTTCCTCGCCCGCATCCAGGACATTTCTTCCGACGGCTTTTCCGACCAGGACCGCCTCTCCCACGACCTGCTGGTCCGCGTGCTGCAACTGCGCATAGCGGACTTCGACCTTAAGGAATATGAGATGCCTATCACCCAGCAGAACGGCATCCACACTGCGCTCGCTGATCTGCCCCTATCCGTGCCGCTCGATTCGGTGAAGCACTACGAGGACTACGTATCCCGTCTCCACCAGATTCCCCGCGCGCTCTCGCAATCCACGGAAGTGCTTCGTGCCGGAATCAAAGATAACCTGATGCCGGTGCGCTTTTTGCTCGAGAAGATTCCGGGGCAATGCCAAGGCATCATTGACAGTGATCCTTTCCTGTTGCCAACTAAAAAATATCCTTCGTCGATTTCGCCAGACGACCAGAAACGCCTGACCGCGGAGATCACCGCCGCGGTGAACAGTGACGTCCTTCCCGCGTACCGCATGTTCTCCACGTTCGTGGCCACCGAATACGCGACCCACGGGCGCACTACGCTCGCTATCACGTCTCTTCCCGACGGCGAAGCGCGCTATCAGAACGACATCTACGGCCGCACCACCACGCACATGACTCCCGAGGAAATCCACCAGCTCGGCCTGCGCGAAGTCGCACGCATAGAAGGGGAAATGGCCACGCTTGCCACGAAAGCCGGTTACAAGGACCTCGCCTCTTTTCGCGCTGCCATCAAAGCCAATCCCAAATACACGCCCGCGTCCTCCGACCAGATCCTCGAGGACTTCCGGCGCTACATCGCGCAAATGGAACCCAAGCTCCCGCAGCTTTTCACTCTTCTTCCCAAATCGCCAGTCACCGTAGAAGCGATTCCTGCCTTTCAATCTTCCGCCGCCACGCACTACGTGACCGGCACGCCTGACGGCAAGCGTCCTGGCCGCGTTGTTGTGGCAACCGCCGATTTTGCGAAACGCTCGCTCGTCGATGACGAAGCCGTGGCCTACCACGAAGGTGTTCCGGGCCACCACATGCAGCTCTCGGTGCAACAGCAACTCACCGGACTTCCGAAGTTTCGTTTACACGGCTTGATGTTCAATGCGTATGGGGAAGGCTGGGCGCTTTACGCGGAACAACTGGGCAAGGAAGTCGGCTTCTATCAGGACCCGGTTTCCGATTACGGGCGGCTGTCTTCGGAACTGTTTCGCGCCGTGCGCCTGGTGGTCGACACCGGGATCCACTCCAAAGGTTGGAGTCGCGAACAGGTGGTCGAGTATTTCCGCAGAGCCGATTGCGTCGACGAGCCCACGATCCAGAGCGAAACGGACCGCTACATTTCCTGGCCGGCCCAGGCACTGAGCTACAAACTTGGCCAGCTCAAGATTCGCCAGCTTCGCGAGAGCGCGCAACGGGAACTTGGACCCAAGTTCGACATTCGCACTTTCCACGACGAAATTCTGGATGGGGGTACGCTGCCGCTGGATATGCTGGAAGCCCGCACCAACCAGTGGATCGCCCGACAAAAATCCAGGTAACTGTGCCTTCTGGAGTGGCGACTGACTAATATTGTATTGAAAAATTAACGAGGATCATTGCTTCGGACTTTCCCTCAGCGCTGGGGCAAGCATCTGTTCTCCTGTAAATCCAGTTTCGGACGGCTGTGGCTGCAGCCGAGACTAGGCTCTTGTCCGCGTTATTCGCCAGTGCCATCTCTGAAACATGCCCATCCTGTTCGATGACCGCGTACAGCTGAACCGTGCCCTGAACTTTCGCGGCTCGCGCTTCACTCGGATAGATGGGCTGCACTCGCTTGTCAAGCCTCCACGCTCTCTCCGTCGGGCATTCAAGCCAGGCGGTCGCTTCTTTCGGTTTCTCCAGAAAATTCGCGGGCACACTAGGCAACGGTTTGATCTCGCCGAAACGCACTTCCATCGACAGATTCTTCGCGTCATATCCCTGGACTGTCCGTGGATAGAACTTCCCCTGCCAGTTCGCATAGTCCGAGTACTCTCGCCGCTCGATCCTCCATTCAACAGGAGAGTGCCCTTCACCGGCGACGATTCTCAACAAGTTTCCTGAATCACGAGCGAAACAGTAATCCCAAGTGCCTTGCCCTTTCATGCGACGTCTGACGCAATCCGTTTTTCTGCCGCCGATCTTTTGGCCCCGTGCTTTTTTCAGCTCCTCACCCGCTTCGATCCCGGGGATTGGGTCTTTGGATAGCAGATCATTAAGTTGAAGTATTGGAAGGGTCTCCTCTGCTGTCGTTCTTACCTGCCAGTAGTTCTTTCCATCGCCTACCCGAACCCGTCGATACCCCGGAAATACCAGTTCTTCCTTCCACTTTCCGTCGCCGAGCCATGAATAGGTGTAAAGCCCATCTATATCTTTGCCTTTGCTGACCCAAATCTTTATGACCCCTGAAAGCTGAAATGCAGGCAATCCCGTCCCACGTATATCCTGTGCTTCTCTAGCTTTGTCGAGAGATTTGCGCAGTTCATCCTGATCCTCCTTGGCGAGGGCCATCGCCGGAACCAACATACAGCACGCCAGCAGACACAGTAATCTGCGGAGCATTTCCACTCCCCTGTAGCTTTAAGCATGATGAAGTGTCCCCACTGTAAAACAGACTGCTCGCACAGTCACGTTTTTCGCAGGCATTCAGGCACCAGAACGTCAGAGGCGCGTCCTGTTGTATGCTGTCCCGTCTCATTTCGGAGGACGCTTTGCCCCGTCTCTCAATGTTGATTCACGCTACCGTCCGTATCCTTCTCTTTATAGTCATCGGCGCCGGATTCGGCTCTGTTTGCCCTGCGCAGTCCTCCAATCTTTCTGCGCACCTCCGCTTTGAAATCACCTTTCCCAGCACCCTCAGCGCCGGCAAGGCGCTCGACGGGCACATGCTCCTCGGCATCTCTACCGATAAGACCAGCGAGCCGCGCTACCAACTTCGTGAAGAGGAGGCTTCGAGCGCGCAGTTCTTCGGGCTCGATGTCGACAACTGGAAGCCCGGCGTGCCCGCGGTGATCGATTCCTTCACTCTCGGTTACCCGCTCGCGTCGCTCACGCAACTTCCCCCAGGGGATTACTACGTCCAGGCAGTTCTTAATATTTACGAGACCTTTCACCTTTCCAGCGGTCACACGGTCAAGCTCCCGCCCGATCAAGGAGAGGGTCAGCAGTGGTTCAACAAGCCAGGAAATTTGCTCAACAAGCCGCTGTTCGTTCACATTGACCCGCAAAAGGACAATGTGATTCGCATCGCGCTGGATCAAAAGATCCCGCCAGTACAAGCGGTCCCCGACACGCGCTACATCAAGCACATCCGCATCGAAAGCAAGCTGCTTACGAAATTCTGGGGACGTCCCACGTATCTCGGCGCCATCGTTCTGCTTCCCGCCGGGTTTGACGAACATCCCACCGCGCATTATCCCGTGCTGGTACATCAGGGCCACTTCGAATCCGATTGGGATTTTTTCCGCCCGGAAATTCCTGAAGCCGCTACGGGTGAAGAACTGCATTTCCTGCAATCCGCAAATCGTTTTTATCAGGATTGGACCTCCGGCCGCCTGCCGCGCATGCTGCTCGTCACCATTCAGCACGCGAATCCGTATTACGACGATTCCTACGCGGTGAACTCCGCCAATCTCGGCCCGTATGGCGATGCCATCACCCAGGAACTCATCCCCGAAGTGGAAAAACGCTTTCGCGGCATAGGTCAGCCTTGGGCTCGGGCGCTTGAAGGTGGCTCGACGGGGGGATGGGAAGCCGCCGCTTCACAGATTTTCTATCCTGATTTCTACAATGGCGCCTATTGCTTCTGTCCTGACCCCATCGACTTCCGCGCGTATCAACTGGTGAACGTTTACGACGACCGGAATGCCTTTTACTCCGAGGGCCCGTTCGGCCAGGTTCCACGCGGAGAAGAGCGCACCTCCAATGGCACGATCCTCGCCCTGATGGAACCCACGGTTCGCCGGGAAGAGGTGATGGGGACCCACGGGCGTTCCACGGAGCAGTTCGGCATCTGGCAAGCCGTATTTAGTCCCGCGGGCAGCGATGGCTATCCGCAGCCGATCTGGAATCCTTCTACCGGAGCGATCGATCACAAGGTAGCTGAATACTGGAAGGAGCACTACGACTTACGATTTATTCTGCAGCGAGACATCGCCACGCTGGGACCCAAGCTGGCCGGGAAAATGCACTTCACCGCCGGCGATATGGACACGTGGTATCTCAACAACGCCGTACACCTGATGCAAAATTTTCTCGATTCTCCCCAGAACCCTTATCGCGTCGCCGATTTCGAATTCAGTCCGGGAAAGCCGCACTGCTATATGGGCGGAGGTGACATCTCCAACGCGGAAAGCTACGCCACGGTTTATCAGCGCATCATGCCGCAGATCGCCAGGCACATGACCGCCACCGCTCCCCCCGGGGCCGATATGAGCTGGAAATACTGACGTACGTCAGTTGCCTCTTTCCTTGCCGGCCGTTCCGGCGCACAATCTGTGGGCAAGGGAGTGTACCGGTTCCCCGCCGGGTTACGTCCAATAGCTGTACCAGGGAGCGCAGTATGCGCAGGCCTTTTCTGATCGGACTAATAACTCTCGCCATCGCTGCTACAACTTCGGCCCAACAGCGGGCTAATCCTGGGGCTTCCTCCGCTCCCGCTGCGGTTCATCCCATGCATGTTGCTCCACCGGCCGCGCCCCTCCATGTTGCTCCGGCGCATCCGTCGGGGCCTGCTGCTTCTGCTCATGCGCCTGTGAATCGCGTCCCCGTCGCGTCCAATGTCAAACCTGTTACTCCTCACCCACGCCGACCGGGGTCTGCCCCACCCCCCTCCGGCCCGGGAACCGCACCTCCTCCTTCCGGCGGTTCTGGACCCCACGGCCCCCACGTTGCCTGGAACTGCAATTCCGGTTTTAGGTATCCCGTTCAGGGGTACAACGGTTGCTATCCTTCGACGGGCGTCGGTTATGGTGCGGCCTATTTCATTCCTGTGCCGTATTATTATGGCGACGCGTCCACGCAACTGGATGAACAGGCGCAAGAAGCTCCTGCGGAACAAGCGGAAGCCACGCCCGAAGAAAACGTGGATGCGCAGCAAAACGGAACGACAGAGGCTGCCGAGCAGGAAGATCAGCGACCGGTGGAGTCGCGCGACTATCCCCAGCAAGTGCCAGGGTCAGCGGCCGCTCTAAACGAATCCCTTGCCCAGTTTGTGTTTGTGCAACGCGACGGCACCAAGGTTTACGCCGTGGCTTACAGCTTTATGAGCGACCGGCTTCACTACGTGACGAAGGACGGTGCACGTCATACCGTCGCACTGGATGCACTGGATCTGGATGCCACCCAGAAGCTGAACGAACAGCTCGGCAACACCATCAATCTTCCCAGCGCCCCCAGCTCCGGCGATGCGCTGTATATTCCGCCCGCGCCGGTTCGGTAATTCTTACCCCTTAGGCATCGGCTCGGGCATCACGTAGCCCGAAGTTGCGGGTAAACCGGCCCTCTCCAGTTGCACCGTGCTGTGCTCAATCCCGAATTCCTTCACTTTTCTCCGGATCGACGCGATAACTTCCTCGCACTTATCCATGTGCATGTCCGGAATTCGCGCGTGGCAACTCAACGCGTTGTGCTCTCCCCCCAAGGACCAGATGTGAATATCGTGCACTTCCATGACATGCTCCACGGTCAGAATCGCCCTCGCCACTTCTTCCACCTGCATACCGCGTGGGCGTCCTTCCAGCAAAATATGGGCAGATTCCCGCAGGATCCCGATCGACGAGTAGAGCACCAGAATGCCAATCGCCAAGCCGAGCAACGGGTCGATCCAGTTCAGATGCGTATAATTGATCACCACCGCGCCCACGATGATGGCGATGTTCGATAGGGCGTCTCCGAAGTTGTGCACCAGGATGCTGCGCAGGTTCAGATCCTTGTGTCCGCGCACCAGCGACAAGGTGATTCCTCCGTTGACTGCCAGAGCCGCCAGCGATGTCCAGATCATCCAACTCTCGACCACATCCACCGGATTCCGGAATCGTTCGATGGCTTCATATCCGAGCCACAGTGCCAGCACGATCAGCAACACCGCGTTGGTGAACGCCGCCAACGTTCCCGCCCGATGATAGCCGTAGGTCTTCTCTGAATCTGCGGGGCGTTCTGCCCAACGCATCGCGATCCAGGAAATACCCAACGCCGGTACGTCGGACAAGTTATGAACTGCATCGTTTAGAAGCGCGACCGAACGCCCCAGTAGGCCGCCCACTACTTCCGCGACGACCAGAGCCAACGTCGCCACGATCGCCCACGCCAACACCGTGGGTTTCATCGGCGGATGCGCGTGGTCGTGCCCGGGCCCATGGTGATGCTCATGACTGTGGGCATGGCCGTCATGCGAATGGGTGTGCGTGTGCATCCGACTTGTATTTTAACCCTTACTTTGTTCCGCCAAGCGGGACCTGTGGCTATTGTTGGAAGGTTGACAACACGCTGCTGTGAATCCGTTGACCTGCTTCCGGGCCGCTGCCACTATCAGATTAAGGTACTCGTCGATCGTGAATGTGCTTCACACGGAGCGGCTTACCGTAGAGCGGAAAGATGACTTCTCCTGTCGCCAAATTGACCTTTTGGGGAGTCCGCGGTTCCACACCCACCGTTGATCCCGCTACCTGGCGTTTCGGCGGCAATACCCCCTGTCTCGATTTTATCGCTCCCGATGGCACGCAGTTTGTTCTGGATTGCGGTACCGGTTTACGTATGCTCGGCAATCGCTGGGCCGCCTCTGAACCTGCACCACGCCCGAAAGAGACCCACATCTTCGTCACGCATTACCACTGGGACCACATCCAGGGCCTGCCTTTCTTCGCTCCCCTGTATGTCCAGCAGAACCACTTCCAGTTTTATAGCTTTCGCTCTCAGTTCCTTGGCCGCGATTCTCTCCGCCAGGTCTTCGAAACCCAAATGGCCCTTCCCTACTTCCCCGTGGACTTCTCTGCCATGAGCGCCCAACGAGGTTTCCGCGAGTTGGAGGGTGGCGAAAGCTTTTTCATCGGTGAGAACAAAGTCACTGCCCGGCACATCAATCATCCCCAAGGCTGTCTGGGTTTTCGCATCGAAACCCCTGCGGGAATTATCGTCTACGCGACCGATAACGAACCCGGAGATCTGGTGCTGGACAAGAATCTGCGCGAGCTCGCCGCCGGTGCGGATATTTTTGTCAACGATGCGCAGTTCACACCGGCTCAACTCGCCGGCCCCAAGAAGGGTTGGGGTCATTCTTCCTGGAAAGAGGGAGTAAGAATCGCTCGTGAGGTGGGCGCCAAAACGGTGGCCTTATTCCACCATGACCCGGATTCTTCGGATCGCGTGGTGGATGGACTACTTCGCGACGCGCGCGAGGAGTTTGATACCGTGTTTGCCGCCAGCGAGGGCATGGTCATTACCCTTGGCGCCGCGGGACAACCGGTGCAGGCGCACATGCCTGGCTCTCGCACCGCCCTTCGCCGCGAAGCCCATTTCCGTGCAGTGGTTACTGGCTTAGGTGCTGACGGCTGCAAGTTTCACGAAGAAACTACAGTGCGCGACCTTGCCATGCAAGGCGCGCTGATCCTGCTCAAGCACAACCCGCGAATTCAATCTGAGCTTGAAATTGTTATGGAAACACCCGGTTCCAACGGCGTCCGAGAAATGCGCATGCGTGGGTATGTAGTTCGTGCGGAACCTAGCGAGCTCGGGACCACCGCCGTCGGGGTGGTCTTCACGGATTAGCCAGAGGTGCGAGGCGGCCCCGGCGAAAGTCCGTGCCATCAGCAGAGCGGGTGACGAACTAAGTCACGCGTTAACTGAGTTCCGAGATCTTCTTGTCTAGATGTTCTAACGCTGCTTCCAACGACTTGCGGTGATTCGGATGTGTCGCGCTTTCCAGGTCGTTCTTGATCCGGGTCCTGGACAACTGAAGCCCTCGCCGTTCGGTTTCGCGCCGGATGTCCTCAACGCTCTTTTTCCCTTTTCCCGAGTTCTCTGCCACGATTTTCCTGTCTTCTACCTGAGATTGTACGTCCTTGCTCTCCCAACCTCGTGCCATGCTTCTATTTTCTCACAAACCGGCACCATGGGTCAGCGTAAGAACACATCACGGGCTGAACGGTAGCAGATGTTGGGAACGGATGGGGGGAGTGTTTACCCGACGGGATAGTCGTCCGTATTCAGTTTTCAGTCCTCGGTTTCGGAAATCGGGAGGGAAACACGGCAATCGAAGAGAGAGCCCTCACTTCGTTCGGGATGACAGGTTCATGGCGCCGTGGTGGCCAAGACGCATGCATAACCTTTAAGGAGACCCGCCCGGATTACTACACGCTTGCTGCCCGCCCTTTGTTCGTCCTCGCGGGCTGAGATGCTCTCCCAGCTTCCCGCAACGACTCTTCTGCCAACCGCGCAAAACGCTCTGCAAAAATACCCTGATACAGGAATTCCGCTTTGTGCTCGCCCCAGCGCACCACCAGCATCCAGTGCTCTCCCGCAGGTAAAACGTCGACGCTGCCAATTTCACCGGTGGTGATCACCACTTGTGGTTCATAATTCTTGTCCAAGGCCCAGGTGTGGGAGGGCGAAATAAAGAACTGTACGGGCGCTCGATCAACGCTTCCCGTGTAGTATTCGCCGCCTCCAACCACAGTTTGCGCCCCTAATTCCCGGGCCTTGCGATCCGTGGCCGATTCCAACTCTGCCGGGGGCAGAAGGATGGACAACACGAAAAACACGAGTCCAAAGATAGCTGTGTAGTAGCCATGCCAAAGCCCAATCGGCAGGATCACCAGCGCCGCCCCGAAAATGCCCAGCGCCACCCGCAAGAGCGTCCAGGACTTCTCGTTCCGATACAGCTTCAGGATCTTCGGCGACCTTTGGATCAATAGGAATATCGCGGCGCCAAAGGTACCCTTTACGCGCTGCAGCAGGTTCTCCTGCTCTACGGAGATGACGTTAGGTGTTGTACTCATAGCTCCCGAACCAGGGCGCTATTTTACCTCAATTTTCGTCCTTGGCGCGCCTTGGCGGAAGATACCGGAGAGCCATCCGCACAAGTGCCCGCCGCCTGCCATATACTGCTCACGAAACGGGCAAAATCGCCGACACAACCTCGCGGGGAGGCAAGTATGACGAACTCAAAGGGGTTCACCAACACGATGCTCACTCTAATTGCTGTGTTTCTGGGTTTGCTCGCATTTCATGAGTATTCCGCACCCGCCATAGCGAAGGCCCAGACGCAAGAGGTCTACCCCTTTTACATCGAGCCTGGAACTCGCACGCTCCGCGCCCCTGACAATAGCGCCCAAGTTCTAGGCAAAGTCGTGGTCGACCTCCGCAACGGCAACATCTGGGGTTTCCCCACTTCCTCGCCGGAGCGGTATCCGATTGACGTGACTGGAAGTTCGAAGACGCCAACCTCGAAGCCCTTCCTGTTAGGCAAGTTCGATTTTGCCGCTACCAACCACTAGTCCATCTACGTCCAATCGCTGCACCCCCATTCTGGGCGACCGGCTCTATTGTGAAGGAGGAAGAGAGCGATGACAGCAGCGTCGTGTCAATCATGGGGCCTCCGCAGGCTGTCCGACTTCGCCACGGACCTGCGGTTCGGCATCCGTATGCTGCGCAAGAATCCGATCCTCACCCTCGTCGCCGTTTTGACCCTGGCGCTCGGGATCGGGGCAAACACCGCCATTTTCACGCTCCTGTATGGCTTGGTGCTGCGCAGCCTTCCAGCGTACCACCCAGGCCAATTGGTAAAAGTTGGTATCGCAAGTAGAGCGGAACAGCGGCAGGACGGCGAAGCAATGACCTACCCCATGTTGCGGACGTTTGGCAACGAGCAACGATCGTTTCGTGAGCTATCGGCTTGGAGTTCCGGCACCGTCCAAATGAAGGATCGGGAAGGCACCATCCGAACCTATGCGGCGGGTCTAACGTCCGGGGATGCTTTTGCTGTCCTGGGGTTACAGCCATATCGTGGTCGGCTCATTACCGCTTACGACGATGTTAAGGAGGACCAAGTGCCGGTTGGCCTGTAGTGCTCAGCTTCGGCTTTTGGAAAGATTTTTACGGCGGATCCGATGATGTCCTCGGAAAACAGATCACCATCTCGAATCAGCAGTTGACCATCGTTGGCATAGCACCACCTGACTTTCACGGGCTGTGGCTGGGTGAAGACACGCAGATGTATCTCCCTCTGCAATTCGCCAACGTGCTGGCAAAAAAAGATATTTTAGAAACGACTGATAACCTGTACGGTGTTTCCGTAATTGGTCGACTGAAACCGGGCGTTTCCCTCAAGCAAGCAAATGCAGAAGTCGCACAGTTGCAGGAAGGCTTGCTTGCGCAGTTCATCCCTGATCGGTTCCGCCATGACCCATTTTTCCAAAAGGCATATTTCATGGTGAGCTCCGCACGCACCGGACTAACCAGCTATACCGAGCTTATCTATGCGAAGCCTCTGTACCTCATGCAGGGGCTTGTGGCGACGGTTCTTCTGGTTTGTTGCGTCAATCTGGGCGGACTGATGATGACCCGCGTTGCCGCACGTCAAACGGAATTTGCGGTACGCACCGCTCTCGGTGCATCGTCGCAGCGACTGGTGCGGCAATCGCTCACGGAATGTTTCGTCATCGCCGCGGCAGGAAGCGCCATGGGTGCGCTGGGAGCGTGGTACGGGGTCCCGGTCCTTCTGAGATTTTTCCGCGACCCCATGATGGGGGAATCGGCCACAGTAAGACCGGACCTTACGGTGTTCTGGGTAACCTCCGCGTTCGCGGTGGCCAGCACGCTGCTATTCGGAACGTTTCCTGCCTGGCGAACCACGCGGATGGATCCTGGCTCCTTGATGAAGACGCGCACGAGTGTGGGCGGACGCAAACAAATTGCCGGCCGCCTGCTGGTATCGATTCAGGTGGCGTTGTCCCTGGTGCTTATCGTCGTGGCGTCGTTGCTCTCGCAGAGCGCCATCAAGCTGCGCAGCGAGCGCACCGGATTTGACCTGGACCACGTCACTATCCAGACCTCGCCTCTATACGTGTTGGGTCTGAAGGGTGAAGCCAAGCTCAATCTCTATGAACGAATGGTGGATCGACTTCGGCAAATGCCCGGCATGGAATCCGCCGCAGTTACGTCGCAAACGCCCATGACCGGCGTGAAGATCACCGCCGATTTTCAGGCGGTCTCCGACGGACCCAACCCGCCCCAAGACTCGCAGATGCCGTACAACGACGTGGGACCCGGATATTTTCAGACGATGAAGACACGGATCCTCGATGGAAGAGAATTCGATGCCAAGGATCGCGAGCTCAATGTGTGCATCCTAAACGAGTCTGCGGCGGAGTACTTTTTTCCGCATGAACGCGCCTTGGGCCGATATGTGCGGAGCCGCCCGAACGATGATTTCAAGCAGGCTCTGGCCTGCCAGGTCGTCGGGATCGCTGAGGACGCGAAGTTCTACGACTTGCGCCAAGGCCCGCCGCGCACGATCTATCTCCCGCTGTCGAAGGAACGCATCGATGAACTGGGAAACCTGGTGTTTCTGATGAACACACCGACAAAGGCTCAGGCGGTTGCCGCGTTTCGCAAAACGCTCTCGGAAATCGCCCCCACCGTTCCGTTGGTGATCTTTGTTACGCTGCGAGAGCAGATGGACGCCGCGTTGGGCAGTCAGGAATTGATTACCCTGCTAGCCAACTTCTTCGCGTTCCTGGTGCTTTTGCTGAGCGCGCTGGGCTTGTACGGGTTGTTGGCCGCCAATGTAACGCAGCGCCGGGCCGGAATTGGCGTGCGCGTGGCCCTTGGCGCCACTCGGGGCAGCGTGGTGGGGATGATCTTGAAAGAAGCCCTCGTGCTTTTGGCGGTGGGAGTTGCTTTGGGGGCCGTGGGATTATTCTTCACCGTTCGATTTGTCTCGACCATGTTGCATGGCGTTTCGAGCTACGACCCGGTCACGCTGGCGTTGGTCGCCATGATGCTTGTTGTGGTGACCATCCTCGCGGCGTTGGTGCCTGCGCTACGCGCCGCCAGGTTGGATCCGACCGAGGTATTACGCGCAGAATGAGGCCGTCTGGTGAGAAAGGAACGAGGAGCGCTCGTTACAGCAGACTACGGTTTTACCGCGGCAGCCTGCGTCGAAGCCGACACGGTTGGTTCGGCGGGTGCCGCCTGGGTGGATACCGAAGACTCCGGCGGGCGCTGCACGTAGATGGGTGAGCCCAGAAGAAACGCGATCAAACTCAAAATCTCCATGGCCGACTTCACAACAATCCTCCCGTACAACCGAACCACGAAAGCCACAGACCTGGAAACCACCGCAGCCTTCGACATACACGAGAGATGT
>Ga0335076_10003959_pt1 | contig 14925 bp, 12 predicted proteins | sample Lox_Sample_25_FD_206717 | JGI IMG/M metagenome (GOLD analysis project Ga0335076, IMG submission 206717) | Soil microbial communities from Loxahatchee National Wildlife Refuge, Florida, United States - Lox_Sample_2.5 | ecosystem: Environmental > Terrestrial > Soil > Wetlands | place: USA...
GGGTTGCCGTCCGCGATTACGCGTGGAGTGTGATGCGCGGCGCCGCCGCCGTCGGCTCTGTCGTCCATGGATGCACTCTAACGCGACGGACCGCGCGCAAGCTAATGTACGCGAGCGGCTCGCGTCCTCGGAGGTCATCTTGCACAAGTTCGATTTGATCGTGCTCGGAGGCGGCAGCGGCGGGCTCGCGACCGCGCAACGGGCTGCGGAATATGGCGCGCGCGTCGCGCTGTTCGAGCCGGGTCGGCTCGGCGGCACGTGCGTGAACGTCGGCTGCGTCCCGAAGAAGATCATGTGGAACGCGGCCGAGCTCGCGGGCGGCTTCCCGCGCGCGCGCGACTACGGCTTCGACGTGCGCGTCGCGGGCCACGACTGGGCGCGGCTCAAGGCCGGACGCGACGCGTACGTGCAGCGCCTGAACGGCATCTATCAGCGCAACCTCGACCGCAAGGCGATCGCGACGATTCGCTCGGCCGCGCGCTTCAGCGGCCCGCGCGCGATCGTCGACGCGCACGGCGACGCCTATGCGGCCGAGCACGTCGTGATCGCGACGGGTGGCTATGCGCTCGTGCCGCCCCTGCCGGGCGCCGAGCTCGGCATCACGTCGGACGGGTTTTTTGAGCTCGAGCATCGGCCGCGGCGCGTGGCGATCGTCGGCAGCGGCTACGTCGCGGTGGAGCTCGGCGGCGTGTTCCGGGCGCTCGGCACGGAGACCGTTCTGTTCGTGCGCGGCGAGCGTTTGCTGCGCGAGTTCGATTCTCTGTTGGCCGAGCAGCTCGCGAAGCAGATGCGCGCGGCCGGCGTCGAGATCGTGACGCACGGCCTACCGAGCGCTGTGAATGGCGCCGCCGGCGATCTCACGATCGAAATGCCAGACGGGCGGAGCTTCTTCGGCTTCGAGACGTTGCTCTGGGCCATAGGCCGCTCGCCGCGGACCGCGTCGCTCGGCCTCGAGCGTGCAGGCGTCGAGATCGACGCGGCCGCGGCGGTCGTCGTCGACGCGTTCCAGAACACCACCGCCGAGAAGACCTACGCGATCGGCGACGTCACGGGTCGCGCGCTGCTGACTCCGGTCGCGATCGCGGCCGGGCGCCGGCTCGCGGACCGAGTGTTCGGCGGCCAGACGGATCGACACCTGAGCTACGACCTGCTTCCGACCGTCGTGTTCTCGCACCCGCCGATCGGCACCGTCGGCCTATCCGAAGCGGCCGCGCGCGAGCGCTTCGCGGGCGAGCCGATCAAGGTGTACCAGACAGAGTTCGTGCCGATGTACTACGCGCTCGGCGAGGTGAAGGCGCAGACCGCGATGAAGCTCGTGACCGTCGGCGCCGACGAGAAGATCGTCGGCTGCCACGTGATCGGACCCGGCGCGGATGAAATGATCCAGGGCTTCGCGGTCGCGCTCACGATGGGCGCGCGCAAGCGCGACTTGGACGACACGCTCGCGATTCACCCGACGAGCGCCGAGGAGATGGTCACGATGCGTTGACGGCGGCGCGCTCCGCTTCGCTCGTCATCCGGCGACGACGGTGATCTTCGGCTGCAGCCGAAGCGACAGCGCCTCGCTCAGCGGTTTGCCCGGGTAGTGCCGGTTGTAGATCTCCGTTAGCTTCGCGCTGTCGACCTGCAGGACGGCGCTCGCGATCGCGCCTCGCTCGCACGCGGCGAACGAGCTCCGCAAGACGTATTCGCCCGTGTCGTCGCAGACCTCGCGCGCGGCGCGGTCGATACCGTCGTAGAGATTCTGCACGCCGCGGCTCGTCGCGAGGTCCCCCTCGTGATAGCGCACGGTCGCGCTGCTCGGACCGCTCTCCGCGGTGTCCGGTGAAATCTCTGTCGTCGCACGCGCGGTGCCGGCGAGGCCGGCGGCCGCGAAGAACACTCCGATCGTGAAAGCTGTATTGCGCATGGTTTCTCTCCTTGAAACTTCAACGAAGCGCCGGCCTAAAATCGTTTCGATGCCCATTGACGGGGCGAGTTCCGTTGACGATTGCAACGATCCGCCGCGCGGCTGACCGGGCGCTGACCTCGGGCTGACGTGCCGCTGACAAGGGGAACAACTGCGCGCCGCGCCTCACTGCGCGGCGTGTCTTCGAGATCGCGCGCTCGCTAATTCGGCATTGCGCTGAGAAGGATCAGCGCACGAGCTGTCGCAGAATCGGCCGGGTGTCCGGCCGCACGCCGCGCCAGATGAAGAACGCCTCCGCGGCCTGCTCGACGAGCATTCCCCAGCCCTGGAGCGCGCGTGCGGCGCCGTTCTCTCGCGCCCACGCGACGAAAGGCGTGTCCTTCAGGCTGTAGACGAGGTCGTAGCACACGCTGCCCGGTCCGACGAGCGAGCCCGGGAACGGCGGAGCCTCGCCCTTGAGACCGGCCGAGGTCGCGTTGAGCAGCACGTCGAACGGTGCGAGGCTCGCGAGCTCCTCGAAGGTGGCGGTGCCGACGCCGGCCGGCGAGTGAAATTGCGCGACGAGATCGTCCGCCCGGGTCTTCGTGCGATTCGCGATCACGAGCTCGGCGGGCTTCGCCGCGAGCAGCGGGCCGACGATGCCGCGAGCCGCGCCGCCCGCGCCGAGCACGAGCACGCGGCGGTCGGCGAGCGTCACGTGCTCGTTCACGGTGAGGTCGCGGATCAACCCGATGCCGTCGGTGTTGTCGCCGCGCAGATGGCCGGCGCGGAAGGTGATCGTGTTGACGGCGCCGGCCGCCTTCGCGGGCTCGCCGACGTCGTCGACGAGCGCGAACGCGGCTTCCTTGTGCGGCACGGTCACGTTCACGCCCTTGCCGCCCGCGGCCGCGAAGCCGCGCACGGCCGTCTCGAAGTCCTTCGGCTCGGCGTCGATGAGCTCGTAGGTCAGGTTCTGATGCGTTTGGCGCGCGAACAGCGTGTGGATCAGCGGCGAGCGGCTGTGATCGACGGGATGACCGATCACGGCGTAACGATCGGGCGGATCATTCTTGGCCATCTTCGCAACTTTCCGGGTTTGAAGATTCTGAGCAGAGTTCGGTAACTTTGTCACGGTCCGCATCGGAAAGTGAGCCGCGCTCATGCCAGACGCCAACGTTCGCCGCTGCCCTTGGAGCGAGGGCATCGATCCTCTTTACGAGCGTTACCACGACACCGAGTGGGGCGTGCCCGTTCGGGACGACCGCAAGCACTTCGAGTTCCTCGTGCTCGAGAGCGCGCAGGCCGGCTTGAGCTGGTGGACGATCCTGCGCAAGCGCGAGAACTATCGGCGCGCGTTCGCGCGCTTCGATCCCGCGAAGGTCGCACGCTTCGACGCTCGCGCGGTGACGCGGCTCATGCAGGACTCGGGGCTGGTGCGCAACCGCCAGAAGATCGAGGCGGCCATCGCGAACGCGCGCGGCTTCCTCGCGGTGCAGGAGGAGTTCGGCAGCTTCGACGCCTACGTCTGGCCGTTCGTCGGCGGAGCGCCGATCGTGAACCGCTGGCGGCAGCAGAGCGACGTGCCCGCGACCACGCCGGAGTCGGACGCGCTGAGCAAGGACCTGAAGCGGCGCGGCTTCAAGTTCGTCGGCCCGACGATCGTCTACGCGCACATGCAGGCGACCGGTCTCGTAAACGACCACCTGCTGAGCTGCTTCGTGCGCACGAGCAAGGAACCGCGCGGCCGGGCCGTCAAAGGCGCCGTCAGGGCGATGAGACGTCGAGGATCGTGAGCGCGTAGAGGCCGCGCGGCGTCTCGTGCGAGACGGCGCCGAGGTAACGCAGTCCGGGCGCCAACTGTGCCCAGGACAGCCCGAGCTCGACGCGGTCGCCCGGATTCACGCTGCCGGGGCCCGTCACCGTGGCGTTGCCGACGGTGTCGTCCACGCCGAACGACCAGACGAACAGCGAATAGTTGGCGCCCGGGCCGCCCGCGACCTGATCCGTCTCGAAGCCATGTACCGCGACGATGTACATGCCGGGCGTCGGCTCGTTGACGTCGATTTTCTCGTTCGACGTGAACGTGCCGCTCTGTCCGACCTGGCCGCAACTATTGGTCGTGCCGTCCGGGCAGAAGAAGAGGTAGAGATCGAGATCGTCGTTGCCGTCGGTGTACTCGTCGAACAGCGCGATGCGCAGATACAGCTGTCCGGGCGGCACCGTGATCCCTTGCAGCGTGATGCCGGGGCCGTTCGGGAAATTGAAGTTGTTCGTCGGGTCGTCGTCGACGTGTCCCGAGATCACGTGTCCCGAGGCGTCCGTTAGCGGCGCGCGCAACCCGTGCACGCGCGGCGTGTAGGGTCCCTGGTAGCCGAACGCGATCGGTAGAGTGGCCGAGCCGCTCGCCCCCGAGAGACGGATCTCCGGCCCGACGCGCAGCATCACCGGCTGCACGGCGATCGGGCTCACGACCGTGTGCCTGCCGTCGTTCCAGGTGAGCTGACCGAAATTCCAGAGATCGAACGCCGTGCTCGTGCTCGTGAAGCGCACCGACAGGTCTGCGCTTTCGCCGGTCCCGAGCACGACCGTCGCAGGCTCGACCGAGATCGTGACGTCTGGCGGCGCGACGATCGATGCGCTGTAGGTCGAGGGCGGCCCGAGATTCGTGACGCGCCGTTTCACCGCGTCGCCCGTGATGAGCTCGGCGAGCGCGACCGACGGCAGGTTCAGGTCGGTCGCGGCGCTCGACAATCCCGCGGCGGCGTAGCCGGCGCAATCCGCTTGCGAATACGGCGGCGATAGCAGGCCGCACAGATAGGCCGCGTAATCGCGGAACTCGTTCGGGTAGACGAGGCCCGGGTCTATGGCGCGGTTCGGGCTGATGTGACCCGCGCCGCGGTCGAACGGATTCGTCGCGCTTCCGTCCGGGTTGACCACTTGCTGGTAGGCCGAGGTCATCAGCGCGGACTTCAAAATCGACGGCGACCAGTCGGGATGCGCCTCTTTGAGCAGCGCCGCGACGCCGACGACCTCGGGCGTCGCCTGCGACGTTCCCGAGTAGTACGTGTAGCGCTCGCCCTGCACGCCGTTCGCGGGCGTCGGCGTCGTGCCGGCCAGGATGTCGACGCCCGGCGCCGTGACGTCGGGTTTCAGGAAGTTCGCGTCGGTCCCCGCGGGCCCGCGCGAGGAAAAATCGGCGATGATGTTGCCCGTCGTCGTGATCGGCACGAAGACGCCTTTCACGAGCTTCGCCGTCACCTGTTGGGTGCCGGAGAGCGCAGTCAGCAGCCGCTGACCGTCGTCGTAGCCGATCATCACGGCGGGGATGTGTACGATGTTCGCGTCGCCGTTCATGACGATCGGCTCGCCCGGCGCGTCGTCGTACACGATCACGCCGACAGCGCCCGCGTTCTCGGCATTCTTGATCTTCACTTGGAACTGGCAGCCGCCGCGCTGCACGAGCACGATGCGGCCCGCGACGCGAGTGGCATTCGAGAGCGCCGAGCAGGCATCGCTCGGGCTGCCGGTGCTGCTCGCGGTCGGCGTCGAGTCGACGGCGGCGATCAGCGGCGCCTCGATCGGCGACTTCACCGTGAGCGCCGGCGTGAAGCTCGCCTCGCGCATCTCGACGTTGCCCACGAGGCTCGCGGGCGCCGTGATCGAGATCGCGTCGCTGAACGCGGTGCCGGCCTGGCTCGACGCCGCGATGGTCATCACCCACGGTGCGCTGCTCGGCGAGGTGATCGTGCCGTAGTTGGGACCGTCGTTGCCCGCCGCCACGACCGCGAGCACGCCCGCGTCGAGTGCGTTCAGCAGTGCAAGGCCGTCGGGCTGGCTGACGTCGTTCTGATTGCCGCCGAGCGAGTAGTTGATGAGGTCGACACCGTCGGCGACCGCGTCGTCGATCGCGCGCGTGAGATCCGAGGTCGCGCAAGTCGGGGCGACTTGGCCCGGCTCGATCCAGCACGCCTTGTAGACCGCGACACGCGCGCGCGGCGCCAGCCCCTTCACCGTCGCCACCTTCGTGCCGAACAGGTACGCGTCGACGGCGTTGCCCGCGATCGTCGTCGCGACATGTGTGCCGTGCCCCGCCGCGTCGCGCGGCGAGCGGAACTCGTGCGGGTCGAGCGTGTGCTTCGCCAAGAATCCGTCGATGTAGAAGCGCGCACCGACGACCTTGTTGTTGCAGTACTTCGCGTCGAACCCGGGGCCGGCCTGGCATGCGCCTTTGAAGCCGACGGGCGCGTTGTACACGACCTCCTGCACGGGATGGCGCCTATAGGAGCTGCAGAGCATCAGGCCGAGCCAAGTGCTCCTGGCCCACTGGCCACGGCAGCCGCGCGGGATCACGTCGACGGTGTCGAGCAGCGACGGATGGTTCGGCGCGAGACCGGTGTCGACGACGCCGACGACGACGTTCTCGCCGAGCAGGTCGAGGCCCGCGTGCAACCCGCCGGACGAGTCTTCGAGGCCGAGAAAAGTCGAGCTGTTGTTCGTGGCGAGACGGTGATCGGAGTCGAGCCAGACCCGCGCGACCTCCGGCTGCTGCGCGAGCCGCGACGCCTCGGCCGCGGTCAGCTTCGCGGCGAAGCCGTTCAAGGCATAGCGATAGCTGTAGATCTTCGCCGACGGCGCGCCGACGTCGGCGAGCAGCCGGTCGTGCGTCTGCTCGAGGCGCTCCGCGAAGGCCGCCCGCGCCGCGCGCCGTGCGCTCGCGTTTTGCGCGACCGTCCGGCCCGCGGAGTAGATCGACGCGTTGCCGTAGCTCGCGGCGCCGGGATCCTTGAGCTTCACGATGTACACGGACGTCGACCCGCTCTTCACGGGGCGCGCCGGCGCCGAGAGCTTCACGGACGTCGTGATCGGCGCGGCGGCGACCGCCGGCGGAGCGTGAGCCGGCTGCGCGGCCGCGACCGTGGCCCCGGCGCAGCACAGAACGATGAGACCGGCAGACGCTCGGCGGGGGCGACTCATTTTCTTATTTCTGCCCAGGACGTTGGCGTGATTATGTGGAAACGTTATCACAGCTTCCGGGCCGGTTGCGTGAACTGCAGGGAAACGCCTCAACCCGAGCGCAGGATCTTCCCGGTCCGGCCGTCCTTGATCACCGTGGGTCTTGCGAGCCCGCCGAGGGCGCCCGCGAGAACGTAGTCGACCTCCCGACCGAGCTCTCGGCGCAGCACGCGCAAGTCGCGCAGCGGCGGCCGGCGACTCACATTCGCGCTCGTCGACACGAGCGCGCTGCGGGCCGCTGCGCAGAGCTCGCGCGCGAGCGGATGATCCGTGAGCCTTACCGCGACGCTGTCGCGGCCGCCGCTGATCCAGCTCGGCACGTGCGGCCGGGCCTGCAGCACCCAGGTCACCGGCCCCGGCCAGCTCGCGAGGATGGCGCCCAAGCGCGGCTCGCTCGGCAGCACGACGAACGGCTCGAGCTGCGCGAGCTCGGCGCCGATCAGCAGCAGCCCCTTGCGCCACGAGCGGCGTTTGATCGCGAGCACGCGCTCGACGGCCGCGCGGTTGCCGGGCAGGCAGCCGAGCCCGAACACGGCCTCGGTCGGATAGGCGATCACGCCGCCCGCGAGCACCACGCGAGCGGCGCGCGCGACGTGCACTCTGGACGTCAAGCGTCGGGTGTCTCGCCGCCGTCGCCGCTCGGCGCCGACGGGGGCTCGGCCGGCGAGGCCTTCTCCGCGGACACGGGCATGTCGGTCGGCGAGGTTTTCTTGCGCGCGGCGCTGGGCTTGCGCTGCGCCTTCTTGGTTTTCTTCTTCGTCTTCTTCGCCGCGGCGGCGGCCGGCAGCGCGGCGGGTGTCCCGTCCGCGGCCGACGCGGCGGCCGAGGCGGGAGCGGCGGCCTTGCCGCGGCGCATGCCGCGCGCGCGCCGTTCCGGCGCCGCCGCAAGCAGCGCCTGGCATTCCTCGAGCGTGAGCTCGGACGGCACACGATCTTTCGGAATTTTCGCGTTCTTCTTCTTGTCCGTGACGTACGGGCCGTAACGGCCGTTGAGCACTTGGATGCCGGCGTCCGGAAAATCGCGGATCAACTTGTTGGCGTCCGCGATCTTCTTCTCGGCGATCAACTGGAGCGCGCGCTCGAGCGTGATCGTGTACGGGTCGTCGCCGCGGATCGACACGAACTTCGACCCGTAGCGCACGTACGGCCCGAAGCGGCCGATGTTCGCGGACACGGGCTCGCCTTCCGCCGTGGACCCAAGCTCGCGCGGTAGCTTGAACAGATCGAGCGCGACGTCGAGCGTGATCGTGTCCATCTTCTGGCCCGGCCGCAGGCCCGCGAACTTCGGCTTGTCCTCGTCTTCCTTCGTGCCGATCTGCACGAACGCGCCGTAGCGGCCCATCCGCACGCTCACGGGCCGCCCGCTCGCGGGATCCAGCCCAAGGATTCGCGCCTGCGACGCCTGCTCGCGCGTGACGTTGGTCTCGGTGTGCTCGACGAGCTCGCTGAACGGCTTCCAGAATTCCTCGAGCAGCGGCACCCACTCGCGCTCGCCGCGCGACACCGCGTCGAGGTCGTCCTCCATTCGCGCGGTGAACTCGTAGTCGACGTAGTGCGGGAAGAACTGCGTGAGGAATCGGTTCACGACGCGGCCGACGTCGGTCGGAATGAACCTGCGGTTCTCCATCTCGACGTACTCGCGGTTGCGCAGCGTCGAGATGATCGACGCGTACGTCGAGGGCCGACCGATGCCGTACTCCTCGAGCGCCTTCACGAGGGTCGCCTCCGAGTAGCGCGGCGGCGGCTCGGTGAAGTGCTGCGCGCTCTGCACGTCCGTGAGCGACAGCCGGTCGCCTTCGACCACGGCCGGCAGGATGTGGTCCTGCTCGTCGGCGATCGCGTCGTCGAGCCCCTCCGTGTACACGGCGATGAAGCCCGGGCTCACGAGCACGGAGCCCGTCGCGCGAAACGCGATCTCGCCCGTCGTCGACTCGCCCGCGACGAGATCGAGCGCGACCGTGTCGTAAACCGCCGGGTTCATCTGCGACGCGACGGTGCGCTTCCAAATCAGCTCGTAGAGCCTGAACTGGTTCGGATCGAGATAACGGCGCACGTCCTCCGGCGCGCGCGAGGCGCTCGTCGGCCGGATCGCCTCGTGCGCTTCCTGCGCGTTCTTCGCCTTGGTCGTGTAGCGGCGCGGCTCGTCGGGCAAGTTGTCGTTGCCGTAGCGGTCCGCGATCACGGACCGCAGCTCGCGCAGCGCCTCCTCGGCGAGCGTCACCGAGTCCGTGCGCATGTACGTGATGAGGCCGACGGTGCCCTCGCCGATGTCGATTCCTTCATATAGGCGCTGCGCGACCGTCATCGTGCGCTGCGCGCTGAAGCCGAGCTTGCGCGACGCTTCCTGCTGCAGCGTCGAGGTGGTGAACGGCGCGGCCGGGTTGCGGCGCCGCTGCTTCTTGTCGACCCTTGCGACCGTGAGGAGCCCACGCGCGGTGTCGCGGATCTTCTGCTCCGCCGCGCGCACTTGGGCTTCGTTCGTGAACGTGAACTGCTCGACCTTCTCGCCGCCGAACACCGCGAGCCGCGCGGGGAACTGCGTGGACGCCGGCGCGCCTGCCTGCGCGCTCTGCTCGGCGAGCGCCTCGATCGTCCAATACTCCTGCGCCTTGAACGCCGTGATCTCGTCCTCGCGCTCGACGATCAGCCGCAGCGCCGGGCTTTGTACGCGTCCGGCCGACAAGCCGCGGCGCACCTTCTTCCAAAGGAGCGGAGAGAGGTTGAAGCCGACGAGGTAGTCGAGCGCGCGACGTGCCTGCTGTGCGTTCACGAGCTCCTCGGAGAGCTCGCGAGGCTGCTCGATCGCCTCTTGGATCGCGCGCTTCGTGACCTCGTGGAACACGACGCGGTGCACGGCCTTCGCGTCGAGCACGTCGCGGTCCTTCAGCACCTCGTAGACGTGCCACGAGATCGCCTCGCCTTCTCGATCGGGGTCGGTCGCGAGGTAGACCGCGTCCGCCTTCTTGACGGCCTTGACGATCTTCTCGACATGCTTCTCGTTCTTGTCGATGAGCTGGTACTTCATCTTGAAGCCATGCTCGGGATCGACCGCGCCTTCCTTGGGCACGAGGTCGCGCACGTGCCCGTAGGAGGCGAGCACCTCGAAATCGTTGCCCAGGTATTTCTCGATCGTGCGTGCCTTGGCAGGCGATTCGACGATGACGAGATTCTTGGCCATAGATCAGCGGCTGCGACGGACTCGTGAGCTCAATCGTGGCTCGCGCGCACGGCGACGCGTGTACCGGCTCTCAAAAAGGAGCGGCAGGATAGCCGATTCTCTGCGCCGCGTTAAAGATCCCGCCGCGCCTTCGGGGGTAATGCCCGGCGTCAGTGGACCCAGGCCGAGTCGTCTGCGTACACGAGATCCTCCATCTGCGCATAGGCCTCCTGCTGGCCCGGCTGACTGAAGAGGACCATCATCACGACCCATTTCGTCTGCTCGACGTCGATTTCCTCGTTGTCGAGCGCCAGCAGCCGGTCGATTACGAGCTCGCGCTGCCCGGGTTGCAAGATGCCGATCTGCTCGAGGTGCAGCAAATAGCCTCGAGCGCGCGCGTCGAGCCTTTCGGTTTCGGCGCTGTCGAAGATTCGGATCGCCGCGGACCGCGGCGCGGCGCTGGTGACCTCGGTCGTGTTCAAACCGTCGAGCCAATCGAGCGCGCGCTCGATCTCGCGATCTCCGAAACCGGCGCGTTCCAGATCTTCTCGCAGCTCGTTGCGATTGGGCTCGGGCTCGTCTTCACTGTCAACGAAGGATTCGAACAGATACATGAGGACGTCGAGAACGGTTTCTTTCATCAATCCCTCTTCCGCAGCCGCGAATAGCGACCGCCGGGCAACGCCTCGACCAGGCCTTCGAGCTCGAGGACCAGGAGCATGGAGGAAAGCTCCGCCGCCGTCAATCCGGAATCCTCGGCAAGATCGCCGATCGAGCGCGGGTCAAATCCCAATAAATTGAGAAGGTTGCGATACTCGGGAGCGTCGACTGCAGCGCTCGCGGCAGGGTTCTCCTGACGCTCGCGCTCGATCGTCGCGAGGTCGACTTTGAGCTGCGGAGCGAGCTCGACGAGGATGTCGGCCGCCTCCTCGACGAGCTTCGCGCCGCCGCGAATCAAGAGGTGACAACCGCGCGCGAGCGGGTTGTGAATCGAGCCGGGAATAGCGAACACCTCGCGCCCGTAATCCGCGGCGAGCCGCGCCGTGATCAACGACCCGCTGCGCCGAGTCGCCTCGACGACGAGCGTGCCGAGCGCGAGCCCGGCGATGATTCGATTGCGTTGCGGGAAGTGCGCTTTGTGCGGCTCGACCCCCGGCGCGTATTCCGACACGAGCAGCCCCCGCTCCGCGATTGCGGCGGCGAGCTCCGCGTGCTCGCGCGGGTAAATCGAATCGAGCCCGCCGCCGAGGACCGCGATAGTCCCGCCGATCTGCGCGAGCGCGCCGCGATGGCCGGCGCCGTCGATTCCGATCGCGAGCCCGCTCGTGATCGTGAGGCCGCGCGCGGCGAGATAGCGCGCGAACTGCTCGGCGTTGTCTCGGCCGCCGCGCGTCGGGTTGCGGCTGCCCACTACCGCGAGCTGCGGGCTCGAGAGCAGCGCGCCGTTCTCGCCTTCCACCCAGAGCGCGAGCGGCGCGTCCGCAAGCTGTGCGAGCAGCGGCGGATAGCGCTCGTCGCCGTAAGTCACGAGACGGCGACGCCCGGACGAGAGCCACGCGCGCGCGCGCTCGAGTGCCGCGAGGTCGGGAGACTTGAGCTTGGCGACGGATTCCTCGCCTAGCCTAAGCGCGAGCAACACGCGCTGCGGGCTCGCGACGAGCGCCTCGGCCGTGCCGCAGACTTTCAGCGCCTCGAGCCACGCGGCGCCCGCCGGCGCGCCCGCGGCGGCGAGCAGCGTCAGCCAGGCGTCGGTCGCCATGGCCGAGGCGGCGCCGGCGAAGGGGTAGCCGGTCGGAGTGTCGTGGGACGGTGTTTAGGGGTTGCGGACCGTGTCGAGCACGCTGATGTCGCCGGTGGCTTCCATGATGAGCGCATAGCTCATACGGTCGAAGGTACGGAACACCATCATCGTGCCCACGGGTTCCTCCGGCAAGCGTACTTTCTTGCCGAAAGCGCCGTGTTCTCTGCCGTTCTTGCCGCCCTGGCCGCCGCCCATGCCGCCGCCGTCGTCGCGCACGACCTTGCCGGTCTGATAGACGCGCAGCGCGGTGCCGGCGTCGACGCCGTGCTTCGTGCCGCGGTTCAGGACCACGACCTGGTATTGGCCGGCCAGTGCGACGCCATCCATCACGGCGATGATTTGGCCCACGACGTCCTTAGCCGGCGGATGCGGGACGAAGCTCATCCGCAGCGCGTCCTCTTCGGGCAGCAGATAGTCGCCGATCAAGGCCTCGCGCGTGCTGTCCAGCAAGTGCAACGTCGCGGGATCCCCGGGGCGATCGACGCGTCCCTGGCCGATGTAGACGCCCTCGTACCCGAGCACCGCGTTGTCGTCCGGATCGACGAGCTTGTTGCCGAGATGCACGACGTTGTAGATGGAACCCTTCGCGTCGGTCGCGTGGCGCGCATAGAAACTCTCGCCCGCGCTGGAAACTAGACCGTTGTGGTTGGCGACGACGTAGGGCAGATGACCGAGCTCCTTCTTCTCGAGCACGACGGAGCGCGACAGGAAGGCCTGAACCTGCGCGTACGGAATCGCGGGAATCGCGTTCTCGAGCGGCAGCTCGCGCACGCGTGGCGACAGGCGTTCGACGCCGCCGCCGCCGCTGACGACCGGGCCGCGCTCGGTGACCGTGACCGCGGGGCGGCCGTTGTCGTTATAGACGAGCGCGAGCGTGTCGCCCGGATAGATCAGGTGCGGATTCTCGATCTGCGGGTTCACCTGCCAGATCTCGGGCCAGTTCCAGGGATCCCGGAGAAACTTCGCGGCGATATCCCAGAGGGTGTCGCCGCGCTGCACGACATAGGTCTCGGGATGGCGCGGGTTCAAAACCGGCGGCGGAGCGGGTTGCCCGACGGCGGCGGCCAACTGCAGGTCGCGCTCCTGCGCGAGTCCCGGGGACAGCGCGACGATGCTTGCGGCTACGGCGGTCATCAGACAGGCTGATCGAATCAGCGTTTTGCGCGCTTGAATCATGGTCTTTGGCTCCCTATCCCGCGGTGTCTCTAGACCCGTCGCCTGTGGCTCGAATAGCGGCTGCTATAATCAGTCGGATGGCCCGTCGCGGGTCTCTAGACGCCCCGATCACCCCGTCCAGCAGACCCGAAGCCAACACTATCCCTGTAAAGTCAGAGGGTTAAGCAAACTTCGACGCGTTATACACGAAATCGAGGCCTAACGACAATGGCACGTCTCCCAATACTCGAGTATCCGGATCCACGGCTGCGAATTCGCGCCGAACCGGTCACAAAAGTCGACGCCGATATCCGGCGCTTCGTCGAGGATTTGTTCGAGACGATGTATGCCGCACCGGGCATCGGTTTGGCTGCGACGCAGGTCAACGTTCACAAGCGAATCTTGGTCTGCGACGTCTCGTCGGACCGCACCGAGCCGCGCTGCCTGATCAATCCGCAGATCCTGAGCTCGGAGGGGACGACCAACTCCGAGGAGGGCTGCCTGTCCGTGCCCGAGTTCTACGACTATATCGACCGCGCCGCGAAGATCAGGGTCCGTGCGCTCGATCGCGACGGCAAGCCGTTCGAGCTCGAGGCCGAAGGCCTGCTCGCGGTTTGCATCCAGCACGAGATGGATCACCTCGAGGGAAAGCTCTTCGTCGACTACCTGTCCGAGCTCAAGCGCGAGCGACTCAAGAAGAAGGCCGTGAAGAAAGCGAAGCGCTCCGCAACCGACGGCGCCTCCGCCGGGGAGCCGAAGTCCGTTCCCGTGATCTGACCCGCGCCCGCAGAGCGCCGCCGCCGTGAGCGTTTCCGCACGCATCGCGTTCGCCGGGACTCCGGAGTTCGCCGTCCCGACGCTCGAGGCGCTCGCGACGTCGGGCGCCGACATCACGCTCGTGCTGACGCAGCCCGACCGGCCGGCCGGCCGCGGCCGCCAACTCGCGGCGTCGCCGGTGAAGCTCGCGGCGGCCGCGCGGGCGTTGCGTGTCGCGCAACCGCCGTCGCTGAAAGGCTCGAGCGCGCTCGGGGACCTCGGCCCCCCGCCCGACCTCCTCGTCGTCGTGGCCTATGGTTTGTTGCTGCCGCTGCAGATGCTCACCTGGCCGCGGCTCGGATGCGTGAACCTCCACGCGTCGCTGCTGCCGCGCTGGCGGGGCGCGGCGCCGATTCAGCACGCGTTGCTCGCGCGCGATGCGGTGACCGGCGTGAGCCTCATGCGGATCGAGCGTGGGCTCGACACGGGCGCGGTCTATCTCACGCGCTCGACGCCGATCGGCGCGCGCGAGACGGCCGGGGAGCTGCACGACCGGCTCGCCACGCTCGCAGCGGAAGTCCTCGCCGACGCGCTGCCCGGCTTGCTCGCGGGCGAGCTCTCGCCGCTGCCGCAGCAGGAATCGCTCGCGACCCACGCGCCGAAGATCACGAAGGCCGACGCCGTGCTCGATTGGCGGCGCGGTGCGCTCGAGCTCGACGCACGCGTGCGCGCGTTCGATCCGTGGCCGGTCGCCGAGACGCATCTCGAAGACGGCACGAGGCTGCGCGTCTGGCGCGCGGAGCCTCTGCCCGGCCAGGCTGCGGCGCGTCCGGGCGCGATCGTCCGGGCGGGCGCGTCGGGCATCGACGTCGCGACCGGCGCCGGCGTCTTGCGGGTCACGCAAGTCCAACCGCCGTCGGGTCGCGTGATGGCCGCGTCGGCGTATCTCGCCGCGCATCCGCTCGATGGCGCGGCGTTCGTCTCGTAGCGCGGGCGCGCGCCCCGGCGCGGCGGTGCGCGCCGCCGCGGCGCGTGTCGTCGCGCGCGTGCAGCGCGAGCGCGTCGACGCGGACGACGCACTCGAAGTCGCGAGCCCGAGCGTCGCCGAGCGCGACCGGTCGCTGCTCGGCGCGCTCGTGTTCGGAGCGCTGCGTT
>Ga0335076_10003960_pt1 | contig 14924 bp, 11 predicted proteins | sample Lox_Sample_25_FD_206717 | JGI IMG/M metagenome (GOLD analysis project Ga0335076, IMG submission 206717) | Soil microbial communities from Loxahatchee National Wildlife Refuge, Florida, United States - Lox_Sample_2.5 | ecosystem: Environmental > Terrestrial > Soil > Wetlands | place: USA...
GCTTCTGTTCGAACGGGTTGGTGTCCGATCGCTGGTGCAGCATGGATGTCATCCAGTAGGAGAAGTTCTGCGCCTTCCAGATCCTCTGCAGCGCCCGGTCGCTGTAGGCGTCCAGGATTTCCCGGTTCCCGGTAGAGGCCCAGGATTCGATGCCCTCGAACAGGACCCGGACGTCGGCGAAGGCCAGGTTGAGTCCCTTGGCCCCGGTGGGGGGCACGGTGTGGCCGGCGTCGCCGGCCAGGAAGAGGTTGCCGTACCGCAGCGGTTCACAGACGTAGCTGCGGAAGCGGAGGACCATCTTGTCGAAGATGTGGCCGCGTGTGAGCTCGAACCTGTCCGGCCCGTCGACGCGGGCCTGCAGCTCATCCCAGATCATTTCCTCGGTCCATCCGTCGACGTCCTCGTCCGAGGGGCACTGGAAGTACATTCGCTGGATGTGGTCGTCCCGTTGGCTGATCAGGGCGAACCCGCGGCCGGAATTGCAGTAGATCAGTTCCTCTGCACTGGGCGGCGCTTCGCACAAGATGCCGAACCAGGCAAAGGGGTACTCGACGAAGTTGTCGGTGCGGTGCTGCTGGGGAATGGACCATTTGCAGATACCGGCTGCCCCGTCGGCGCCGACCAGGATCTCGGCGTGAATCTCTTTCGCGTTGCCCTCAGAATCGTTAAACCGGATCTTGGGGGTGCCGGTTGTCTGATCGTGGACTTCAGTGTCGGACACGGAGAAATGAACTTCCCCGCCATCGCGTTCACGTGCGGCGGCCAGGTCGACAAATACCTCATTCTGCGGGTACAGCCAGACGGCTTCCCCGACCAGGTCCTGGAAGTCGATGCGGTGGCTTTCGCCGCCGAATCGCAGGTCGATGCCCTCGTGCTTGTAACCGGCTTTCAGGACTCGGTCCGAGACACCGGTATCGACGAGCATGCTGACGCTGCCGTGTTCGAGGATGCCAGCCCGATGAGTGTTTCGGATGGTCTCGTGGTCACGCTTTTCGACCACGACGTTGTCGATACCGGATCTCGACAGCAGGTGCGATAGCATCAGCCCGGCTGGGCCGCCGCCGACGATTCCTACACGGGTGGTGATTACGTCGGGATTCGGCATTGAGCCTCCTTATAATGGGTCGGATGGCGTGGCCACCGGCGGGCTGCTGTAGCGGCTTGATTCCATCAGGGCGGCTCTGCCGATGTCGAAAGCCGGTGCCTTGCCGCTGCTGACTTCACCGGCTCTCATGTTGTCGTAGACGGCTCTGTGCAGCTGATACAGGCTCATGTCAACTCACCTCTCGGGCGGCTGCCGCCCGGCATGATCAGTCCTCCCTGCCGGAGGACGGGGCTGCTGAAGAACCCGTCGCGGCAGCTGGGCCTGCGGCAGGGGCACCGCCATCCAGGCTGGTACCGGTGCTCATGGCTTTCGTCAGTTGATCGATTTCGTCGATGACAAGCGCGTCATCGGTCGTCGGCGGCGCGGGGGGCGGTAGCGGCCAGCGGCCCCAGATCGCGTAGACCAGGATGACCACTGGTGCGATGAAGTTCAGCGAGTTGATGCCTATAAACAGGCCGATGGGAGGGTTGGTCCAGGTAGCGAGTGCGTTCCCGATCGTCTGGAGGACGAAATACGTGAGGAATGCCATTCCGACCGTGTTCATCAACAGCCCGAGCCGGGCCATGCTCGGCTTTTCGTGATGGAACGGATAGTCCTCGAACGCCATCGAGCTGAAGTTCACGCCGACCGCGACTGTTCCCACGGCGCCGACGATCGTAGGCCCGGGCCACCGGAGCACGTTGGCCAAGAAAAGGTATGTGAGCCAGCCGGCACCGATTACGAACACGTTGGATGTCACCAGCCGGCTCACCTTGTTTTCGAATTCGCGGAACGGCCATCCGCTGAACAGCTGGAAGAAGATGATCTGGTACGGGACCAGGCAGACGAGCCAAGCAATGAAGTCAAGCGCGTTCACCGGCCCGCCCGGGTTGCGCAGTCCCATCGCTGCGCGCGCCGGAGCCGGCAGAAAGTTCCAGTTGACGACGGTGAAGTAGACGAGCAATCCGATGGCCCAGCACAACACCAACGCGCTGAGCCCGGCCGGGATCGGCTTCATCCGCTCAAAGGGCCATCGATCGCAGACGAAGGTCAGCTGGAGCATCGCGATGAAGATCGTCGCAGCCAGCGGGATAAGGAACGGGAACGTGGGGAACGTGCCGCCCGCGTGGAATATCGCGCCGAAATCGGCCTTGCCGACGATGACCTGGGCTATGCCGGTGAGAACAAGCGCGGCCACGATGAAGATGACCGTGCTCACGAGTCCCGCACCAGGCCGTGATTTGGTCAGGCTCCCCGGCCAGCCGTGCCACCACGCCGCCACCACGATCAGCACCGGCAGCCAGAACGTGCTTGATGCCGCGATGGTCTCCAGAGACTGGACGACGCCGAAGGCGACGCTGAGCAGTACCCAGAGGATCCCCACGATAAGCAGGGTCAGGAATCCCACGAGCGGCTGCATGGCCAGCGGGCTCGACGTGACCACGGTGCGTATGCTCACATGCGGGTCGCCGGCGGTCAACGGCCCCAGGTGCGGCCCGACGTGCTGATCCTTGCCTGCGGCCGGCGCCGCGTGGCCGGCGGACCGAGGCGGTATTGCTTCTGCAGCAGACACAATAGCCCTCCCCTTGCAGGTGCAGCTCATCGCCGCACCACTAGCGCAGCCGTCGGGCTCAGGTTCACAAGTCAGCCTGACGTTGGCAGGCCCCGGAACTCAGAGGCAATGAACCTTCCATCAAGTGAAATTCCGAACGCCTGCACCACGAGCCCCGGGCTGTCGGGTCTCCGTACTAACCGGGTGCCGTAGGTAGTTCTAGGCGGTCCTGGGCTGACTGGATGAGCTTGGACGTCGTGGCTAGACCGGCGGCCCGCGAGCCGGACAAGCCCTAGTCTCACCTGGGTTCCGCAGTTCAACGCGAGCATGGTCTACGGATCCGGCCTGTGAACTGCGGAAACAGAGCTACCAGACGGGCACATACCAGTACATATCACCCATGATCCAGCGCCGTGTTGTCACGTGGAGTGCCGATTGTTCTACGTTGCGCGCAGTAGGCTTACGGCAGGGGGTCCAGCGGCGAGCTGGACGACTCGGTCGGCGCAGGCTCGTGACCTGTGAGAATGACGGCACCTAGATACAAGCCGTTCTACTATGCGCACCCTTGTTTCCCCAGCTCAAGCCGCAGTTTCGTGTCCCAGGCGCCAGTCTTATCTGCGGAACCCAGGTCTCATTGTCAGTCTCATTCAGCAACGTCCTGCGACGTTCGGCGTACGTCACCCGGAACAGGCAGCCAAGGTCACGGACTCACCTGACCTGTGCCGAACCCAGGTGCGCAGACTTGGACAGCGTGCTGGATCCTGCGCGATGGTCTGTCGAACTGCCTACATTGAGATCATCCCGGCCATGCCTCGGAATGCCCTGGCACATCTAGACGCACATGCGGTCGTGCCGTTCGTGCTCGTCGTTGCATTGCCGAATTGAGCCGTATTGGATCAAGGCGGCGCCGCTCACGGCGCCGCAGGCTCGGCGCCACGCCGGGCTCTGTCTTGGGAGGCCCGCCCGGCGCACGCCGGGCCACACCGGCAGGGTGGACCTGACCAGGACCGCTCATCGGCATGGCCCGGAATCTTTGGGGTCGCGGTCGTGGGCGTAGGTGTCATCATGATGGCGGTCGGTCTCGGCCTACGTAAAGATGGTGAAGGCCCGGGCCGCGCTGACAGCAACAGCAGCAACCAACTGCAAGCGGCAGCGACCGGCGACAGCCCATAACGCTCGCAAGATCCGCGCCAACTGGGGATATGTCCGGCCTGGGAAACGGACGGTCGGTGACTCTTCGGTCTGGTGGCTCCGGTCGTGCGCTGCAGCTCGCTGGACGAGGCGGTTTGGCTCGCGAAGGGCACCGCCGCCGAGTCCCGCAACGGCTCCCGGGCCGGCGGCCCCCAAGCCAACCTCGACGCTGCATCGACACCCAATGGGTCACCATGCGCGGCGAGCTGCCCAGCTATCCGTTGTGACCAATCCCGGACCGTTGGCGTCCGGACCGCGGCCAGCCGGCCTGAGAAGGAATAGCATCCCTGTCGCCTCTGGCTGATCGGAGGGCAGGAACCACGGCCCGTTCGGTAAAAGCCCTTGCCTTCCCTGGACAGCCCTGGCGGTCGGCTGCCCGGATTTGCGGCGGGGCGGCGGACCGCCGTCCTACTCAGCGGAAAGCCAGAAGTTTGCTGCCTGGCCGCGAGGAAAGAATGCGGGAACGCTGGAGCCGGACGATGCGACTTGTCGGCCTCGATTCCTCGCCCCTGGAGATGCCTTGGCTGGAAAGACTGTGAGCACAAGCACTGTCCGCCATGGCGTGCACACGCACTATCTCACCCCGGCTACGGTCATCGCGACGTGCATCGCCGTGTGCGTCGGCCAGATCGGGCTAGCCATCCCCGCCGTGCTCAACGGCCTGTTCCAGCAGGACCTGGGCACCTCGTCCGCCCAGCTGACCTGGATCTCCGACGCGTTCCTGGTCCCGGTCAGCCTGCTGGAGCTGACGTTCGGCGCGATGGGCGACCTGTTCGGCCGCAAGCGGCTGCTCATCGGCGGCAGTGCCCTGATGGTGGTGGGCGAGCTCATCAGCGTCCTGACCCCGGGCGCGAGCGCCTCGACCGCCACCCGGGTGGGGGTCCTGTGGGTCGGCCAGATAATCGCGGGCATCGGCGCGGCCGTGCTGTTCCCGACCACGCTGGCCATGGTGGCGGCCGGCACGCACACCGTTCAAGCCCGCGCCCGCGGCATCGCCATCTGGGCGGCGGCGCTGTCGTCGGGCGGCTTCATCTCCCCGGTCCTGGGCGGGCTGGTCACCAAGATCAGCTGGGGCTCGGACCCGTACGCGTCGTGGCGCTGGGCGTTCGTGGCCGTCGGCATCCTGGCGCTGGTCAGCACCGCAGTGGCGTTCACCGCGCAGAACTCCTCGGCGCCGGAAGGACGCTCGCTGGACTGGCCGGGGCAGATCACGATCGCCATCGCGGTGTTCGCCTTGCTGTACGCGGTGATCAGCGCGTCTACGGCCGGATGGACGAGCGGGCTGGTGATTTCCTGCTTCGTCATCGCGGTGGTCTTCCTGGCCGCGTTCATCGCCGTCGAGCGCCGCGCGCCCGCCCCGATCCTGCGCCTGGATCTGTTCCGCAGCCGGGCGTTCTCGGTGAACTCCGTGATAACAGTCGTCGGCATGTTCGCGTTCCTCGGCATCGCCTACTCGACCAGCATCCGGCTGTCGGCCATCCAGGGCTTCACGCCGCTGAAGAGCTCGATCGCGTTCGTGCTGCTCCAGGGGTTCGCCCTGGTGCTGATGCCGGTGACGGCGCGGGCCATCCGCGACTTCAACCCGCGCTGGGCGCTGGGCGGAGGGTTCCTTCTCATCGGCGTGGGCGCGCTGTGGATCTCGTCCGTGTCGGCCAGCAACTTGTCGCTGGCGCCGATCATCGCACCGCTGGCCATCATCGGCATCGGCTTCGCGTTCGCGCTTTCGTCGGTCACCGCCGTCGCCGTCGACACGGTGCCGAACCACCTCGCGGGCATGGCCTCCGGTACCACCAGCCAGCTGCGGGACTTCGGGTTCACGCTCGGGCCCGCCGTGATCGGCGCGATCGCGCTGAGCATGGCGGCCAGTGAGGTCCGCACCAAGCTGATCTCGAGCCCCGGACTGCGCGGGGCCATCCACGTATTTGACCAGGCGCCGGCGCACGTGCCGCCCGCCCAGCGCGCCTCGGTTGAGGAGGCGGTGCACGCGGTCAACTCCGGGCCGCTCGGGGCGAACGCCGTCCCGGCCACGGTGCCCGGGCCCAACGGCAAACCGGTGCCCTTCAACCCGCTCAAGGACGTCGCGTTTCACGCCCTGGACCACGCCTATTCCGTCGGCTATATCATCTGCGGGGTGGCGGCTCTGGTGGCGGCCCTGCTGGCCGTGTTCGTGCTCCACGGCGGCGCCCACCAGCCGCTGGTGACCGAGGAGTCCCTTGAAGAAGACCCGGACTGAGCCGCGATGACAACAGACCAGGGGTCACCGGGCTCTGGTGCGCTGCCGGGAACGCTTCGTGCGGAGATCAACGGACCGGTCGCCGTGCTGTACCTGGCCCGGCCGGATAAGCGCAACGCCTTGTCCGATGAAACCATCCTTGGTGTCGAGCAGTTCTTCCGGACTCTCGATGCGCAGGTGCGTGTGGTGGTTCTCGATGCTGATGGTGATCATTTCTGCGCGGGGCTGGACCTGGCCGAGATGGCGGAGCGGGATACGCTGGCGGGGATCGCGCATTCGCGTATGTGGCATCGCGTTTTCGATCTGGTGGAGAACGGGGGCGTGCCGGTTATCGCGGCGCTGAAGGGCGCGGTTATCGGCGGCGGCCTGGAGCTTGCTGCCGCAGCGCACATCCGGGTCGCAGATGCCTCGGCGTTTTACGCGCTGCCGGAGGGGCAGCGGGGCCTGTTCGTCGGCGGCGGCGGGTCGGTCCGCGTGTCGCGGCTGGTTGGCGTGGCGGTGATGACGGACATGATGCTGACCGGCCGCCGGTACCGCGCCGAAGAGGGTTTCGCGCTGGGGTTCTCCCAGTACGTCGTCCCGGCTGGCGCCGCGCGCATGACGGCCCTGGACCTGGCCGGGCGGGTGGCCGCGAATGCCTCGCAGACCACCCTGGCCGTGCTGCAGGTGCTGCCGAGGATCGCGCAGTCCAATCCGGCCGAGGGCTTCGTCATGGAGTCGCTCATATCGGCGATCGCGCAGGGCACCGATGACGCCAAGTCCCGGATGCGGGAGTTCCTCGCGGGCCGGGCGGCCAAGGTGACTGAGTGATGAGCAGCCGCGCAGCCGGGATCAGGCAGGGCGACCTGGTGTGGGCGCCGCCTGCGGACGCGCTGGCCCGCTCGCGGGCCGGGCGGTTCATGGGGTGGCTGGGTGAGCATCGCGGCGTCGGCCTGGCCAGTTACGAGGAGCTGTGGCGCTGGTCGGTCGCCGACCTGGACGGCTTCTGGTCCGCGGTGTGGGAGTTCTTTGGCGTGACCAGCCACGCCCCGTACACCTCGGTGCTGGCCAGCAGGACCATGCCGGGCGCGCAATGGTTCCCCGGAGCGCGGATCAACTACGCCCAGCACGCGCTGCGCAACCAGGATTCTGGCCGGGTCATGGTCCTGGGAAGATCGCAGACCCGGCCGGACCTCGACCTGACGGCCGGGGAGCTCCGCGATCAGGTGGCCCGGGCCCGGACGGTGCTGAGCGGGCTGGGCGTCGGCCCGGGTGACCGGGTGGCAGGGTACCTGCCGAATGTGCCTGAGGCGCTGGTGGCGTTCCTGGCCACGGCCAGCCTGGGCGCCATCTGGGCCAGCTGCGCGAGCGAGTTCGGGCCGCGCAGCGTGATCGACCGGTTCGGGCAGGTCGAGCCGGCCGTCCTGCTGGTGGCGGGCGGCTACCGCTACGGGAACAAGGACATCGACCGGCGCGAGCAGGTCCGGCAGATCCGGGCGGAACTGCCCAGCGTGCGGCACGTGCTGGACATCCGGTACGGCCCGTGGCACGTCGAGGACGCGCCGTCCTGGCCAGCGCTGCTGGCCGGCGCGGGTGGCGTGCCGCTGCAGTTCGAGGCCGTCGCGTTCGGCCACCCGCTGTTCGTCCTGTTCTCCTCGGGGACGACCGGCCTGCCCAAGGCGATCGTGCACGGCCACGGCGGGATCTTGCTTGAGCACCTGAAAAACCATGCGCTGTCGTGGGACATGGGCCCGGCGGACCGGATGCTGTGGTACTCCACCACGTCCTGGATGATGTGGAACGCGCTGGTCTCGTCGCTGCTGACCGGCTCGTCGCTGGTGATGATGGACGGCAACCCGATGTACCCGGACCTGGGTTGGCAGTGGCGGCTGGCCGGCCAGACGCAGGCAACGATCATGGGCGCCAGCCCCGGGTTCATCATGGCGTGCCGCAAGGAGGGCCTGGATCTTCGCGCCGGTTACGACCTGGCCGTCCGGATCATCGGCTCGGCCGGCGCGCCATTGCCCCCGGAGGGTTATGGCTGGATCTGCGACCAGCTGGGACCGGAGGTGCAGCTCAATGTGGGCAGCGGCGGGACCGACATCTGCTCGGGCCTGGTGCAGAACAACCCGCTGCTGCCCGTCTGGGCGGGCGAGATCTCCGGCCGCTGCCTCGGCGCAGACGTACACGCCTTCGACGAGGCCGGCCGGGAAGTCGTCGGCGAGCTCGGCGAGCTCGTGATCACCTCCCCGATGCCGTCGATGCCGGTGGCGTTCTGGGGGGACGAGGGCGGGCGCCGCCTGCGGGCGACATACTTCGACCGCTGGCCGGGGGTGTGGCGGCACGGCGACTGGATCGTCTTCAACGACAACGGAAGCTGCCACGTGGCCGGGCGCTCGGATGCGACGCTCAACCGCGGGGGCGTCCGGCTCGGCACCGCCGAGTTCTACAACGTCGTGGAAGAACTCACCGGGATTGCCGATAGCCTTGTCGTGCACCTGGAAGACCCGCTTGGCGGCAACGGCGAGCTGCTTCTGTTCGTCGCGCTCGAACCCGGCACCCGCCTCGACGAGAGCCTGCGCCGGTCTATCGCGGTCGCGCTGCGCACGTCCCTGTCCCCCCGGCACATCCCGGACGAGATCACCGCCGTGCCGGTGATCCCGCGGAACCTGACCGGCAAGAAGCTGGAGCTCCCGGTCAAACGGATACTGCAGGGCAGCCGCCTGGAGGACGTGGCCAGCCGCGACGCGCTCACGGTCGCCACCTCGCTGGACCCGTTCACCGAACTGGCCCGGACTCGCGCGGCGGAAAGCCAGCCGTCGTGATCAAGGCCGCGGACATCGGCACGGTGACCGTCGTCGGCACCGGCGCGATCGGGGCGAGCTGGGTGACGCTGGCGCTGAGCCGCGGCCTGCGGGTGGTCGCTACCGACCCGGCGGACGGCGCCGAGCAACGGCTCCGCGGCACCGTGGCGGCCCAGCTCGCCGAGCTGGGCCAGCCCGGCGCACCGGAACGGCTCATGTTCACCACCGACCTGGGCGAGGCCGCGGCGGCGGCGGACCTGGTACTGGAGAACGGCCCGGAGCGGCTGGAGACCAAACGGGACATCTTCGCCGCGCTGGACGCTGCGGCTCGTCCCGACGTCCTACTGGCCAGTAGCTCGTCCGGGCTGCTGCCGAGTTCGTTCGCCGGCGCCTGCGCCCGCCATCCCGAGCGGGTCCTCATCGCCCATCCATTCAACCCGCCGCACCTGGTCCCGCTGGTGGAGGTGGTGGGCGGCCGCCAGACCTCGGAGCAGGCGGTGGACTCGGCCCTGGAGGTCCTCCGTCACCTGGGCAAGCGGCCGATCCGGCTCCGCCGGGAGTTGCCCGGCCACGTGGCCAACCGCCTGCAGGCGGCGCTGTGGCGCGAAGCGTACTACCTGGTCGGCGAGGGAGTCGTCTCGGTGGAGGACGTCGACGTGGCGATCTCGTCCGGCCCCGGACTGCGGTGGGCGCTGCTTGGCCCGTTCGCTACCCAGCACCTGTCCGGCGGCGGGGGCGGGCTGGAACACGTGCTCGCCCACCTCGGTCCGCCGATGGTGGACTGGTGGCACGACCTGGGGTCGCCCGAGCTGACTCCCGAGCTGATCGCCACCCTCGTGGCGGGCGTGCGGGAGGAGTTCACCGGGCGGGACGAGAACGACGTGCTGGCCCGCCGCGACCGCGCCCTGCGCGAGCTGCTGGCCCTCAAGGAGCAGTCCGGCCTGGACTGATGGCGAGCTAGGAAGAACACCACCATGCGAGATCAGGGACTGGGCTCGTGGCCAGCCAGGCGCGCGAGGATGACCCCGGGCAAGACCGCCCTGGTCCAGGCCGGCGTGACCAGGACGTACGCGGAGCTGGCCGAGAACACCACGCGGCTGGCGCACGGCCTGGCCGCCCGCGGCGTCGGCCGCGGTGACCGGGTGGCGTTTCTGGGCCTGAACTCGGTCGAGCTGGTCGAGGTGATGTTCGCCACCGCGAAGCTGGGCGCGGTGTTCCTGCCGCTCAACACGCGGCTGGCGCCACCGGAGACCGCCTGGATCCTGGCCGACAGCGGCGCGAAGCTGCTCATCGCGGCGCCGGACTTTGACAGTGTGGCGGGCGGACCCGAGCTCAAGCGGCTGCCGCTGGATCTGATCCCCGCCGATGCGGTGAGCCGGGGCGGCGCGGACGGCCTGCGGTCGGAGCAGGCTGCGCCGCTGGACCTGCCGATCGGTCACGATGACTTGTTCATGATCCAGTACACCTCCGGCACCACCGGGCGCCCCAAGGGCGTCATGCTCACGCACGGGAACATCATCTGGAACGTGTACAACCTGCTGGTCGACGTCGACATCCGCAGCGACGAGGTGGCCCTGGTCACCGCGCCGCTGTTCCACACCGCGGCGCTGAACCAGGTGTTGTTCCCCACCCTGCTGAAGGGCGGCACCGCGCTGATCGAGGCGAAGTTCGACCCGGATCGCGCGATCGAGCTGATCGAGGTACAGGGCGTGACGCTGCTGTTCGGCGTGACCTCGATGTACCTCGCGCTGGCCCGGTCGCCCCGCTGGGCGCACGCCGGCTTGCGCACGCTGCGCAGCGCGCTGAGCGGGGGCGCGCCGCTGCCGGTGGCGCTGCTGCAGGCCTACCTCGACCGCGGGCTGATGATCATCCAGGGGTACGGGCTCACTGAGGCGTCCCCCGGCGTGACGATGCTGCGCGCCGCGGCCGGCGTCGACAAGATCGGGTCGGCCGGGACCGCCTGTTTCTTCACCGACGTCCGCGTGGTAACGCCGGATGGCGCCGACGTGTCGGTCGGAGAGCCGGGAGAGGTCCAAGCGCTGGGCCCCAACGTGACCCCCGGCTACTGGCAGCAGCCGGACGCTACCCGGGCGGCGTTCGCCGACGGCGGCTGGCTCCGCACCGGCGACCTGGCGCAGGTCGACGACGAAGGGTACCTGTACATCGTCGACCGGCTCAAGGACATGATCATCTCCGGCGGTGAGAACATCTACCCGGCGGAGGTGGAGCAGGCCCTGTACACCCACCCGGCCGTCGCCGAATGCGCGGTCATCGGCGTCCCCGACGCCAGGTGGGGCGAGGTCGGCCGCGCGGTCGTCGTCCTGCGCGACGGACACCAGGCCACCGAGGAGGAGCTGATCGCGTACCTGGACGGTCGGCTGGCCCGGTACAAGATCCCCAAGAGCGTCGCATTCGCCGCTGCGCTGCCGCACAACGCCTCAGGCAAACTCGTCAAGCCGGATCTCAGGCACACCTACGGTGTCACGGCCGGGGAAGAGGGCCGGTCATGACGAAATACGAGCCCCGCATCGACCCCGATGCCCTGGCCGCCATCGACGTGCACGTCCACGTGGAGCAGGACAGCCACGGCCGCCTGTCGCTGGACGAGGAGCTGATGGCGGCCTCCGCGAGGTACTTCAAGGCCTCCGACAACCGTACTCCCACCGTCGCCGACCTGGCCAAGCGCTACCGGGCGGTGAACATGGCCGCCGTCGTCTTCACCGTCGACGCCGCCACCGCCACCGGGCATCCGGCGATCTCCAGCGAACAGATCGCGGACGAGGCCGCCGAGCACGCCGACGTCCTTATCCCGTTCGGGTCCGTCGACCCGCACCGCGGAGCCGAAGCCGTCGAGCAGGCCCGGCGGCTGGTGCGTGCCTGCGGCGTACGCGGGTTCAAGTTCCACCCGAGCCTGCAGGGTTTCTCCCCCGACGACCCGCGGTTCCGGCCGCTGTGGGCGGCCGTCGAGGAGCTGGGCGTCCCGGCGCTGTTCCACACCGGCCAGAACGGCATCGGCGCCGGGCTGCCCGGTGGACGCGGCATCAAGCTGCGCTACTCCAACCCGCTCTTGCTCGACGACGTGGCCGCGGACTTCCCCGGGCTGACCGTGATCCTCGCTCATCCGTCGGTGCCGTGGCAGGCCGAGGCCATCTCGATGGCCGTGCATAAATCCAACGTGTACATCGACCTGTCCGGCTGGTCACCGAAGTACTTCCCGGCCGAGCTGGTCAAGGCCGCGGACGGCATGCTGCGCGGAAAGGTGCTGTTCGGCAGTGACTACCCGCTGATCTCCCCCGAACGCTGGCTCGACGACTTCGCCACCCTGCCGATCCGCGCCGAGAACCTGCCGGGAATCCTCAAGGGAAACGCGTGCAAGGTCCTCGGCCTGGCCTGACCGGGATCGGTTCCGCCGCTGGTCACCTCCTCTTCGTGGCTCTCACCGGGATCTCCGCCTTCGCGTGAAGGTCCTCAGGTCAGCGGCAGCCCGGTGTAGTTCTCGGCCAGCAGCCGGGCACCCGCCGGCGAGCTGGTGACGGTCTCGAGTTCGGCGATCTGGCGGCGCAGGTCGAAGTCGGTCGCTTCGGAGAAGCGGTGCAGCATCGAGGTCATCCACCAGGAGAAGTGCTGTGCCCGCCAGACCCGCCGCAGCACGGTCTGCGTGTAGGCCTCCAGCAGGCCGCTGTCCTTGGCCTGGTAGCAGGCGCCGAGCGCCCGGTCGAGCACATGGACATCGGCGACCTGGTGGAGATCAGCGCGAACCCGCGGTCGGAATGGGCGTAGATCAGCTCATCCGAGCTGGGCGGCGCTTCGGCCAGGATGCCGAACCAGGCGAAGGGGTACTGGCGGAAAAAGTCGGTGCGGATGGTGCCCTCGGGTATGAGGAACCGGGTATAGGTTTGTGATCCGTCGCAGCCGGCCACGAAGTCGCATTCGAGCTGCTGGCGCTGCCCGCCGTCCAGGAAGCTGACCGTGGGCCGGTCGCCGTCCAGGCCGTCCACGGTGGTCTCGCTGACCCCGAAGCGGACGTCTCCGCTATCGGCCAGGCGCCGGGCGATCAGGTCCTTCAGCACCTCGTGCTGCGGGTAGACGGTCACGCTGCGGCCCCCGGACAGCTCGAACAGGTCGACCCGGTGAATGGCGCCGGAGAAGGCGAGGTTGATCCCGTGGTGGACGAACCCGTCGCGGCGCATCCGGTCCCCGACACCGGTCTGGCACATCAGGTCCACCGTGCCCTGTTCCAGCACGCCTGCCTTGATCGTCTCCTCGATGTCCTCCCGTGTCTTCACGTCGACCACCACCGATTCGATGCCGCGCTGGTGCAGCAGGTGGGACAGCATCAGCCCGGCCGGGCCGGCGCCGACAATTCCAACTTGCGTACGCATGGCTTCTCCTGACATTCGGAACGGTGGCGGGTGGCGCGGCTCGGCGCGGGTGTCTTCTCGTTACCGCGCGGCTGCGGGCGCCCGGGCCGGGGCGGGACGCCAGCCGCGTTCGGCGGCGAGCATGTCTTCGATGATGCGCAAGGCCCGCAGCGCCGCCGCGTCGGCGGAGACGTTGAACTCCTTGCCCGCGCCGGCGCCGTCAGTGCGGGCCTGGATGGCCTCGAGCAGGCGCTTGTCGGCCAGCAGCGTCGTGCGGTGCACCGCACGGAGCTGCTCGGAAATCTCTGGCTGGCCGGTCAGGTAATTCCGGGACACCTGCCAGAACACGGCGGTGCTGCGTGTGTTCACCGGGGTGAACGCGCGGGTGAGTATCTTGTCGTAGGACCCGCCGTCCCGGCCGGCCAGGATGTGCATCCGGTCGACGTGCAAGCCGGGCGAGACGAACTCACCCGACTCGCGCTGCGCGTAGTCACGGTCTTGCGGCAGGCCGGTCGTCTGCGCCTGCCAGTCCACCAGCTTGGTCGGGGGGAAGTCACGATGGTAGGACACCGAGGTCTCGGACACCTCGATCTCCAGCGGCGGCGGAACGGCCAGGTACGGGGCGGGCGAAAACCCTGGATGCACGTGCGGGAAGTGCGTCAGGTCGAGCGCGTTCTCGTGCAGCAGCAGGTAATTCGCGTCCACCTTCATTGTCTCGCCGAACGTATCCCACCCCGGGCTGGCCAGCCACGGCAGGGCCGGCGGATCGGACAGGGTCGACGCAGCCGGCTGGCCCAGCCAGATCCACACGAACGGCGGCTCGTTCCGGACAGGAAATGACCGCGCCCGTGCTCCGTAGGGCACGTTTTCCTGCGACGGCACCCGCAGGCACCGGCCATCGGCACCGAACGCCATTCCGTGGTAGCCGCACACCACCTCGTCGCCGGACAGGGTCCCGTAGGAGAACGGCAGCGACCGGTGCGGGCAGCGGTCCTCCAGCGCGGCGATCTCGCCGGACCGCAGGCGGTAGATGACCACCGGCTGGCCGAGCACGGTACGGGCCAGCAGCCCGCGGCCGACCTCATCGCTGGTGGTCGCCACATACCAGCAGTTCAGCGGGTAGCTGGCCACCGTGTCGACGCCCGGGACGTCTGGGAAGGGCCTCACTGGACGAGCTCCAATCTTCACACCGTCGTGGTCAGCTGGTCACAGGTCCAGCACGAGCCGCTCAGAGCAGGAACGGGACACGCAGATCATCATGTACTCCCCGGCCTCGCGGTCCTCCTCGGTCAGCACCGAGTCCCGATGATCGATCTCGCCGGAGACAACCTCCTGTTCGCAGGTGCCGCAGGTGCCCACACGGCAAGAGGACAGCACGCTCAGCCCCGCCTCCTCTACCACCTCGAGAACCGTCCTGTCCGCCGGCACGACGGCGGTGATCCCCGAACGCTGCAGTACCAGCTCGAACGGGGTGTCGCCGCCGGCCGCAGGTTCTACCGGCTTCGGCGTGAATCGCTCGGTGTGCAGGGCGCCGGGAAGCCAGGCCGCGCACTGCGCCTCGACCGCGGCCAGCAGCGCCTCAGGGCCGCAGCAGTAGACCAGGGTGTCCGGTCTCGGCTCGCCGAGGATGCTCGGCAGGTCGAGCAGGCCGAACTCATCTTGCGGCCACGTCCGCACCCGGTCGCCGTACCTGGTCAGCTGGTCCAGGAACGCCATCGAC
>Ga0335076_10003961_pt1 | contig 14923 bp, 18 predicted proteins | sample Lox_Sample_25_FD_206717 | JGI IMG/M metagenome (GOLD analysis project Ga0335076, IMG submission 206717) | Soil microbial communities from Loxahatchee National Wildlife Refuge, Florida, United States - Lox_Sample_2.5 | ecosystem: Environmental > Terrestrial > Soil > Wetlands | place: USA...
CACGCGTTGCCCGATCACCGGCAGCGACGTGAACAGCGCCAATGCGCGCAGGAACGGCCACAGCAGCGGCATGATCCAGGCCTGCAGATCGGCATCGGTGAAGGTCAGCATGGCGAGTTGCCGCGGACGCCCGCGGTGCTCAGTTCACGGCGCCGGGAATGCTCTGTAGCGTGCGCTGGATGAATTCGACCAAGGTCGTCAGCATCCACGGCCCCGCCACCGCGAGCATCGCCACCGCTGCCAGCACCTTGGGCACGAACGACAGCGTCGCCTCGTTGATCTGCGTGGCCGCCTGGAGGATGCTGACCACCAGGCCGACCACCAGCACGGTCAGCAGCACCGGGGCCGCCACGGTGAGCATCAGCATCAGGCCCTGCTGGCCGATCGTGAAGACTTGTTGTGAGTCCAACTCGACACCCTTCCATTGCGGGCGGCGTGCCCGATTCAGTGCTCACCATTCCAGGCGACCGCCGCGGAACCGGCTTTGCCGGGCCGCTGGCGTTGCCCCCTCGAGGGGGAGGCGGCCGCCAGGCCACATCGGGGGCGGGCCATCACGTGACGAACGACGCTGCCAGCGAACCGAGCAGCAGGTTCCAGCCGTCGGCGAGCACGAACAGCATCAGCTTGAACGGCAGCGCCACCAGCACCGGGCTCAGCATCATCATGCCCAGGCTCATCAGCACGCTGGCGACGATCATGTCGATCACCAGGAACGGGATGAAGATCAGGAAGCCGATCTGGAACGCGCTCTTCAGCTCGCTGGTGACGAACGCCGGTACCAGCACCTTGAACGGCACGTTCTCGCCCTTGATCTCGGGCGGCAGCTTGGCCAGCTTGGCGAACAGCTGCACGTCGGACTGGCGGGTCTGCTTGAGCATGAACTCCCGCAGCGGCACCTCGCCGCGTGACAGCGCTTCGTTGAACGAGATCTTGTTGGCCTGCAGCGGCTCGTAGGCCTGCGAGTAGATGCGGTCGATCGTCGGCCCCATCACGAACAGCGTGAGGAACAGGCTCAAGCCGATGATCACCTGGTTGGGCGGCGCCGCCTGCGTGCCCAGCGCCTGGCGCAGTAGCGACAGCACGATCACGATGCGCGTGAAGCCGGTCATCAGCAGCAGCACCGCCGGCAGGAAGCTCAGCGCGGTGAATGCCAGTAGCGTCTGGATCGGCACCGAATAGGTGGTGCCGCCGGCGCCCTGGCCCACCAACAGCGGCAGGTTCGACGGGTTGTTCTGCGCGAAAGCCGTGCAGCATGCGGCCGATAACAGCGATGCGGCCAGGCCTCGTGCCGCGCGCCGCGACGACGCCGAGAAAAGCGGCCGCGGGTCAGCGCGCATCGGACGACCCTTGCGGTTTGCCCGGCAGGTGCCTGGCCAGCAGTTGCGCGAACGGGCCGGCGGCCGCGGCGGCATCGGGCAGCGCCTGCGGCGCCATCGTGTGCAGTGTCTGGATGCCGGCGTTGCTGACGCCGAGCACCAGCCATTTGCGGTCGTCGCCGCTGCCGACTTCGACCGTCAACAGCCGCTGGTTGGCCGAGATCGGCAGCATCGCCACCGTGCGCATCAGGCCGTGTGCCGCGCCGCCGCCGATCGGGGTGCGCTTGAGCAACCACAGCGCCACCGGGATCAGCGCGACCACGGCCGCGAACCCGAGCAGCGACGTCAGCGCCGGACTCACCGGCAAATCTCCCTGCCCCGCACTGCGGCGCGAGCCCGCTGCGGAGCGGTCGGGCGCGCGCTCATGCGACCTTGCTGAGGCGGCGCATGCGCTCGCTCGGCGTCACGATGTCGGTCAGGCGGATGCCGAACTTGTCGTTGACGACCACGACCTCGCCCTGCGCGATCAGGTAGCCGTTGACCAGCACGTCCATCGGCTCGCCGGCCAGTGTTTCGAGCTCGACCACGGAGCCCTGCGCCAGCTGCAGGATGTGCTTGATCGGAATGCGCGTGCGCCCCAGCTCCACGGTCAACTGCACCGGGATGTCGAGGATCATGTTGATGTCGTTGCCGGCGGCGCCAGTGGCGCCAGCACCCGCGAAGTTGGCGAACGCCGCAGGCGACTCGGCCGGCGCGGCGATCGCACCACCCTCGGCCGGCTTGGCCTCGGCCATCGCGGCGGCCCACTCGGCGGCCATCTTGTCCTGGCCCTCGGCCGGCGCGGCGTTGTCAGTGGACATTGCTTTCTCCCAACCAACCGCGCTGCGCGTTGGTCAACAGTTGATCGATCTTGATCGCGTAGCGGCCGCTGGAGGTGCCGTAATGGCAGTCGAACACCGGCACGCCGTCGACCTTGGCCTGGATGACCGGCTCGATGTCGAGCTCGACGAAGTCGCCCGCCTTCAGGGCCAGCAGCTGCTCGACGGTGGCATCGGCCCGCGCCAGCTCGGCCACCAGCGTCACCTCGGCGGCCTGGATCTCGGACTTCAGCAGGTTGATCCAGCGGCGGTCGGGACCTCCGGCATCGCCCTGGATCGTCGAGTACAGCACGTCGCGGATCGGCTCGAGCGTGGCATAGGGGATGCACAGATGCATCGAACCGCTCGCGTCGCCGAACTCGAACGTGAACGAGCTCGACACGACGATCTCGCCCGGCGTGGCGATGTTGGCGAACTGCGGCTGCATCTCCGAGCGCTGGTGCTCGAGCTCCAGCGGGTAGATGCCGTCCCAGGCCTTCTTGTACTCGGCACACAGGCAATCGAGCATGCGCTGGATCACGCGTTGCTCGGTGGGCGAGAACTCGCGGCCCTCGATGCGGGTGTGGAACTTGCCCACCCCGCCGAACATGGCGTCGATCACCGCGAACACCAGGTTGGGTTCGAGCACGATCAGGCCGGCGCCGCGCAGCGGCCGCACCGACATGATGTTGAAGTTGGTCGGCACCACGATCTCGCGCAGGAACGCCGAGTACTTGTGCATCTTGATGCCGCCCACCGACACCTCGGGGCTCTTGCGGATCAGGTTGAACAGGCCGAGGCGCGCGTTGCGGGCGAAGCGCTCGTTGACGATCTCCATCGTCGGCATGCGACCGCGGACGATGCGCTCCTGGCTCGCCAGGTCGTAGTTGCGCACGCCATCGGCCGGCGCCTCGGGCGCGTCGGGCTTCTGGCTCTCGCCGGTGATGCCCTCGAGCAGCGCGTCGACTTCGTCTTGCGACAGGATCTGCTGGTTCATGGCCGCGACCGGTCGTTGCCCGTCCTATTGAATGATGAACGACGAGAAGTGCACGGCGCGCACCGGTGCTTCGTCGTCGCCATCGCCACCGTCCTTGTCGTCGCTGTCGTCCAGCGGCTTGAGCGCGGCGCGCTTGATCTCGCGCGCCAGCTCGAGCTTGCCGGAGCGCTCCTGCAGGTCGGCCGCCTTCTTGTGCGCGATCAGCATCAGCACGTCGTTGCGCACCGCCGGCATGTAGGCCTTGAGCAGGTCGCTGGTCTTGGTGTCGGCGAGCTCCAGCGTGACGCCCACCTGCGCGTAGCGCTCGGCGTCGCGGTCGGCCAGGTTCACCGTGAACAGTTCCATCGGCAGGAACACCGGCAGGTGCTGCTTGTCGCCCTTCTTCTTCTTGACGCTCTGCTCGGCCACCGCCTCGGGGTCGTCGCCGCCGTCGGCGGCCACCTCGGCGGCCTTCTTGTGCATCAGCCAGAAGGCGGCGCCACCGCCCCCGAGCGCCAGCACCAGCACCGCGGCGCCGACGATGAGGATCAGCTTCTTCTTGCCCTGGGCGGGAGCCGGGGCAACCTCTGCGGGAGCGGGGGCGGGGTTCGTGGCCATGGGTTCCTTCGGGGCAGGCGCGGCGAGCACGCGCCGCGCGGCGCTCCTAGCGTCATCTCGACGCGTCGATTATTCGAAGCACCCGTCCGGGCAGGCGCCCGGAATAAGCGGCCTTTTCAGGCGTAGACGTCGAGCAACGAGCGCGCCCAGCGGCGTGGCGTCGCGCCTGAAGCGTCGTTGTCGATGCTGGCGTCGAACTGTGAACGATCGCCGGGGGGTGCCGCCGGGCCTCCGCGTGAGGCGTCGCCGTTCGTGCCGTTCTGTCCGGTCTGACTCGACACGCCGCCGCCGGCGAGCGTGAAGCCCGACTCGCGCAACGCGGCGGCCAGGGCCGGCAGCGACTGTTCGATCGAGTCGCGGGTGGCCGCGACCGCGGCGGTGAAGTCGACGTGTGCGGCCTGGCCGTCGAGGGCGATCTGCACCGTCACCGGGCCGAGCTCGGCCGGGTGCAGTTGCAGACGAGCCTCCTGCACGCCGTCGCGCACCCACAGTGCGACCTGGTGGCCGAACGCGCTGCCGAACGACGGGTCGTCGATCGCGGTGTGCAAGCCGGCGTGGGGCACGGCGGCCTCGTGCGTGGCGCCCGTGCCCGCTGCGTTCACGTCGCGCAACGCCACCGCGACCGGGGTCGCCGTCGGCGCGGTCGCCTCGACGGCTTGCCGGCCTTCGAACGACGGCGTGCGCGGGGTCGTCGCGGCGGCCGAGCCGTCGGAGGCAGCGCGCTCAAGCGCAGCGTGCAACGGCGGCGCGGTGCCGGTGGCGCTGTCGCAGATGCCGTCGTCGCCCCGCGCTTCGCTGCTGGGCATCGCGGCGGCGCCGTGTGCGTCGCGACCGGCATTGCGTGCGCCCGGACGCGGCGCCGTGGCGCGGCCCTCGACCACGCTCATCGTCTGGGCGTCGCGCGCGCCCTCGGGCAGGGCTGGAGACTTGGCGTCGATCGCGGTGCTGCGCGCCAGCGCGATCGCGTCGCTCGCCGGGGTTGCCGGTGCGACCGTGGCGGTGGCGTCGTCGATCGGCTTGGCTTGGCGTTGGACGGTGTGGCCCTCGGCTTCATCGTCGGTCCGGACGGTCTTGTCCTGCGCGCGGGTGTCATCGCGGCTGGCGGTGCGGTCCACGCCATCGGCGGCGGCCTCCTGGTCTCGAGCGACAGCGCGCGTCGGTCGGCCCTCGCCGGTGGCCTTGGCAGCCTTGCCGTGCGGTTCGGACCCCGGCTTCGACGGTCGTTGCGCGTGTTGCAGCAGGTGCGCGAAGCCTTCGGCATCCTCGGTGCCGGGTGCGTTGCCGGGTTGGGGCGGTTCGCCGCCACGCGCAGGTGGTGGGACGACGCTGGGGATCGCGGGCATGGACGGCGTCATCGAGGGCACTCCTGCGTCAGCGCGGCAGATCGCCGTGCTCGGTGGTCGGGGGCGTGGCGTTGCGGCGCGTGTGCGCGGCCAACGCAGTCTCGTCGCTGTGCGATTGCTCGCGCCGCGCGGTGCGGTGCTGCTCCTGCTGCTCGCGTCGCTCGATCAGTTTCTCGACCGACGCGACGCGGCGCTGGTTGTCGAGCAGCGCGCGCCGCGCCTGTTCGAGGCGCTCGTGCGCGAGCTGCACGACGGCGCGCTGCTGCGCGATCGCCTGCTCCAGCCGCTCCATGAAGCCCTGGTAGCACAGCAGCAGCGCGGCGCTGCCGGGCTGGCGGAAGCGCGCACTCCAGCGTCCGACGTACTCGCTGCGATAGGTGTCGAGCGCCACGGCCTGGGCGTCGGCCTGGCTGGCCGACCCTTCGGCGTCGCGCAGTCCGAGCAGCGCGGTGTCGCGTCCGCGGCGTTCGTGGTCGAGCAACTGGAGCAGGGCCTGCATGGTGGGCATCGTCGTCGTGGCCGGGGACCTCAGGGGCTGAACAGGCCGCGCAGCTCGCGCCAGCTGTCGACCAGCGTCGCGCGTTCGTGCATGTCCTGTTGCAGCAGGGTGTTCAGCGGCAGGTGCATGCGCACCGCGGCGTCGAGCTCGGCATCGCGTCCTTCGGCGTACGCGCCGAGCTGGATCAGGTCGCGTGCCTTGTTGTACTTGGCCAGCAGCTGGCGCGCGCGGCGTGCGGCCTCGATCTGCTCGCGCGGCGCCACCGCGCCCATCACGCGCGAGATCGAGCGCTCGATGTCGATCGCGGGGTAGTGGCTGGCCTCGGCGAGCTCGCGCGACAGCACGATGTGGCCGTCGAGGATGCCGCGCGCCGCGTCGGCGATCGGGTCGTTCGGGTCGTCGCCTTCGCTGAGCACGGTGTAGAACGCGGTGATCGAGCCGGTGCCATTGAGGCCGTTGCCGCTGCGCTCCACCAGCTGCGGCAGCTTGGCGAAGCAGCTCGGCGGGTAGCCCTTGGTGGCCGGCGGCTCGCCGATCGCCAGCGCGATCTCGCGCTGCGCCATCGCGTAGCGCGTCAGGCTGTCCATCAGCAGCAGCACGTGCTGGCCTTGGTCGCGGAAGTGCTCGGCGATCGCGGTGGCATAGGTGGCCGCCTGCATGCGCACCAGCGGGGGCGCGTCGGCGGGCGCCGCCACCACCACCGAGCGCTCGAGGCCTTCGCGCTCGAGGATGTCCTCGACGAACTCCTTCACTTCGCGCCCGCGCTCGCCGACCAGCGCGACGACGATCACGTCGGCCGCGGTGTAGCGCGCCATCATGCCCATCAGCACCGATTTGCCGACGCCGGTGCCGGCAAACAGGCCCACACGCTGGCCGCGGCCGATGGTGATCAGCGAATTGATGGCGCGCACACCGGTGTCCAGCGGCACGCGGATCGGCTCGCGATCCATCGCGTTGATCGGGCGGCGCATCATCGGCTGTGCGCGGGCGTGCCGCAGCGGCCCCAGCCGGTCCATCGGCTCGCCGTGCGCATCGACCACGCGGCCGAGCAGGCCGCGGCCCATCGGCAGGTGCAGGCCGCGGTCTTCGCTGCGCCGCCACAGCGGGTTGTCGCGACCGAGCTGCGGTGCCGTCTGTGGTGCCGGCCTCGGTACCACGCGCGCACCGCTGGCCAGGCCATGCAGGTCGCCGGTGGGCATTAGGTACGCGCGGTCGCGGTGGAAGCCCACCACCTCGGCGCTGACCGGCGCGCCGCTGGACGACGTGACTTCGCACACCGAACCCACCGGCGCGCGCACGCCGGCGGCCTCGAGCACGAGCCCAGTGACGCGCACCAGCATGCCCTCGCTGACCAGCGAATGCGGCACTGCAGCATGGGCCTCGAGGTCGCCGAGGTAGCGCCGCCAGCGAGCGGCGCGTTCGGTGGCGGCGGTGGTCATGGCGGCGTATCGATGTCGGTGGCGCCGAGGCCGCTGGCGTCGCCGCTGGTGGTGTGCCACGGCAGTTCGGCGCCGATCGTCGCGCTGGCGTGCTGCCAGCGCGCGCTGATGCGCGCGTCGATGGTGCCCACGTCCGACAGCACACGACAGCCGCCGCGCTCGATCGCAGGATCGGCGACCAGCCGGGCGCCGCGCGAAGCCAGCGCGTCGGCGGCGCCCTGCTCGACCATCGGCAGGTCGTGCGGGCTGACCTGCACCACGATGTGGCGCGCGCTCAGCAGCACGGCTTCGACGGCCTCCTGCGCGACGCGCGCGATGCGCTGCGGCTGCGCGACCAGCTCGTCGCGCACCACCTGTTGCGCGATGCTGGCGGCCACGCGCGCCAGCGAGCGCGCCATGTCGAGTTCGAGCGCATCGAGCTGCTCGTCGAACTGCTGCAGCAGCGCGCCGAACTGCGCGGCGTTCTGCTGCAGCACGCCGCGCTTGAAGTTCTCGAGCGCGACCAGGCCGTCGCGGTAGCCCTCCTGGTAGCCGGCCTGCCGCGCGGCGTGCGCGCTGGCTTGCTGCTCGGCGCTGTCGGCCGCGGCGATGCCGCCGTCTGCGCTGGCGAAGGCGCCCGGCTTCCAGCTCGCGAAGCTTTGCAGCTCCTCGCGCGGAATGAAGCGGCCGTATGGGTTGGCTGGCGGCTTCATGGTGCTCGGCGCTGTTCAGGGTGCACCCAAGGTGCAGGCATGCGGCACCACCAGGGGCCGCCGCGGAGCCGGCTTTGTCGGGCCGCTGGCAGCGCCCCCTGGGGGGAGATGCCGAAGGCGCATCGGGGGGAAGTTGCTTCAGACGAACTCATCGGCGGCACCGGTGGCCATCACGATCTGGCCTTCGTCGGTGAGGCGGCGCACGGTCTTGAGCATTTCCTTCTGCTCGGATTCGACCTCCGACAGCCGCACCGGGCCGCGCGACTCGAGGTCTTCGCGCAGCGTTTCGGCGGCGCGGCTGGACATGTTCTTGAAGATGCGCTCGCGCAGCTCGGGCGAGGCGCCCTTCAGCGCGATCACCAGCGACTCGGACTGCACCTCCTTCAACAGCGCCTGGATCCCCTTGTCGTCGAGCTTGATCAGGTCGTCGAAGGTGAACATGCTGTCCATGATCTTCTGTGCCAGATCGTTGTCGGCCTCGCGGATGTAGTCGAGCACCGAGGTCTCGATCGAACTGCCGAGCAGGTTGATGATCTCCGCTGCGGTCTTGGCGCCGCCGAGCGAGGCCTTGCGCAGCTTGTCGCCGCCGGCCAGCAGCTTGCTCATCACGTCGTTCAGATCCCTCAGCGCCACCGGCTGGATGCCGTCGAGCGTGGCGATGCGCACCATCACCTCGTTGCGCTGCCGCTCACCGAAGGCCTTGATGACCGCCGAGGCCTGCTCGAAGTCGAGGTGCACCAGCACCGCGGCGACGATCTGCGGGTGCTCGTGGCGCAGCAGTTCGGCCACCGCGCTGGCGTCCATCCACTTGAGGCTCTCGAGGCCGGAGATGTCGTTGCCCTGCATGATGCGGTCGATCAGCAGGTTGGCCTTCTCCTCGCCGAGCGCCTTGCGCAGCACATTCTTGACGTACTCGTCGGAGTCCGCCACCAGCATGTGCTGCTCGGCCGCCACGGTGGTGAACTTGCTCATCACCTCGTCGACGCGCTCGCGCGGCACGGCCTTCATCCTGGCGATCGCCTCGCCGAGCTTCTGCACCTCTTTCGGTGCCAGGTGCTTGAACACCTCGGCGGCCTGCTCCTCGCCGAGCGACATCAGCAGGATCGCTGCGTTCTCGGTGCCGGTGTCGTCGCTGTGCGCCATCGTTCGTCCGCCTGGTCGTCAGCCGCCGTCGTTGCCGACCCAACCGCGCACGATGTGCGCCACGGCGGCGGGGTTCTGCTTGGCCATCTCGCGGGCGTCGGTGAGTTGCTTGCCGGTGTTCGGCGCGCCGAGCGCCAGCGGCGCGGCGGGCGGCGACTGCATGTTCGGGGTGTCGGCCACCACCGCATCGAGCTGGCGGCCGACGGTCGGACCGGCTGCCGCCTTGAGCGCCGGCTTGATGACGCCGCCGATCACCAGCAGCGCCACCAGCACCAGCGCGGCGGGCACGGCGGCCGCTCGCACGAGGTCGAGCAGCCACGGTTGTTGCCACAGCGGCAGTGCGTCGGCGGCCTTCGGCATCGCCTCGGTGCGGAAGGGGGCGTTGATCAGCTTGACCGAGTCGCCGCGCTCCTTGCTGAAGCCGATGCTCTCCTGCACCAGCGCCGTGAGCTTGTCGACCTCGTCGCTCGACAGCGGCGTGCTGGTGGTCTTGCCCTTGGCATCGGTGAGCACTCGGTGGTTCACCACCACCGCGGCATTGAGCCGCTTGACGATGCCGGTGGCGTTGCGCGTCACGCGAACGGTCTTGTCGACCTCGTAGTTGACGACGTTGTCGCGCCGCGTCGAGCCGCTGCCGCCGGCATTGCTGCCGGCGGTGTGCAGCGGTGCCGAGGCACCGGTGAGCGGCGCCGTCGCCGGCACTGGTGGCTGGTTGCTCAGCGCGCCGGGAATGCCCGAGGGCGTGCTGCTCGGCCCGTTGCTCGACTCCGACATCTGCTGGCTGCGCACGGTGGCCGCGGCGTCGCGGCCCTGGTTGGGCTTGAACAGCTCGTCGGTGGCCTCGCTCTGGGCGAAGTCGACATCCGCGGTGACCGTGGCGCGCACGTTGTCGCGACCCACGATCGGTTCGATGATCTCGATCACGCGCTTGACGTAGCTGGCTTCGATCTGCTGCACGTACTGCAGCTGCTGCGCGTCCAGCCCGCTGGCCGGGCCGTCGCCGCTGGCGCCGGACAGCAGCGTGCCGCTCGAATCGAGCACGCTCACGGCCTTGGGCGTCAGCTCGGGCACCGACGACGACACCAGGTGCACGATGCCGGCGATCTGCGCGCGATCGAGCGTGCGGCCGGGATGCAGTTGCACCAGCACCGATGCGCTGGGCTTCTGCTGCTCGCGGAAGAAGCCGTTCTGCTGCGGCAGCGCCAGGTGCACGCGCGCGCTCTGCACCGCGGACAGTGCGCTGATCGAGCGCACCAGTTCGCCCTCGAGGGCGCGCTGCCAGGTCATCCGTTCCTGGAACTGCGTCTGCCCGAAGCGGGCGTTGTCGAGCAGCTCGAAGCCGGCGGTCGAGCCCTTGGGCAGCCCTGCCTGCGCCAGCCTCAGGCGCACGTCGTGCACCTTGTCGGCCGGCACCAGGATCGCGCTGCCGCCGTCGGCGTGCTGGTACGGCACGTTCATCTGCGAGAGTTGCGCCAGGATCGCCCCGCCGTCCTTGTCGGACAGGTTGGCGTACAGCACGCGGTAGTCGCCGCTCTTGCTCCACATCGCGAGCGCGGCGATCACCGCCGCCAGCGCCGCGACGCCGAGCGTCAGCATCACCATCGCCTTGACCGGAACCGCAGTCAGGCGACCCATCAGACCGTCGGGCGGGCGTGCGTTGGCGGGGAGCAGTGCGGGTGTCAATGCGTTGTCCATGTGGATCACCGGTCGGGCGCGAACAGTCCTGGTGCGGACGCTTCGTGCCACAAGCTGGGACGCATTGTTCGGTGAGCCCGCGGCGAGCTATGGGGTGAACAGCCCCGAATTCGGGTTTCAGTTCCCGCCATCGCTGCCGAGCGGCCCGCCTACAGTGACATCGTCACGCCGGCACTCGCATGTTGGCCGTGCGTGCCGCCATCATGAGAGTCGATCTGAAACCGTTTGATTTCGCGCAGGCCGTGGCCAAGGCGGGGCTGCGTCCCGACGGCACGCCGCTCGCGCGGCCGGCCGCCACCAGCGCCGCGGGCACGAGCTTTCAGAACGCGATGACGCAGGCGCTGAGCTCGGTGAGCAACCAGCAGCGCCAGGCCGAGTCGCTGCAACGTGAGTTGCAACTCGACAACCCGGCGGTCAGCCTGGAGCAGACCATGATTGCGATGCAGAAGGCGCAGATTGGATTCCAGGGCGTGCTCGCGGTGCGCAACCGGATGGTGCAGGCGTACAGCGAGATCATGAACATGCAGGTTTAACGCCCACCCCCGAGGCGGCCTGGCGCCCGCTTCCCCCTCAAGGGGGTAGTGCTCGGCGACCTGTGCCGCACTCGGCCGCGCTTAGCCAGCGCAGCGCGGAAAGTCGAGCGATGTACCCTGCGGCGAGCAGATCGTCGCACGGCCGAGCGGCGTCACTTGCACGCGCAGCTGCTGGCCTTGGGGCAGCGCGAACTCGGCGGCGAAGCCGGCGGCCGCGAGCGCATCGCGGCCGTCGAAGCTGGTGCTGACGCCGCGCGTCATCGTCACGCCGACGTAGTCATCGGCGCGTGCGACGTGCAGGGTGCCGGCCGGCGCCGCGTGGCAATCGGCGTCGGCCACCGGGCCGACCGACCAGCACCACGCGGAGCCGGGGCGCACCGACACGTGCACCAACCCCGCACCCTGACGTACGCTCTCGAGCCGTGCGTTGCCGAGGTCGAGCGCGAGATCCTGTGCGGCGGCACGAAGCCGGGCGCGCGCCATGGCTTCGCCGAACGATGGCAGCGCGATGCTCATCAGGGCAGCGACGATGGCCACTGCGATCACGCACTCGATCAGCGTGATGCCGCGCGCGAAGCGGTGCGCCTGGGCAATGTGGAATCGCATCAAGGGTTCCAGCACCGAGCCGAAGGCTCGTAGGCGATGACGCCGTGCGTGACGCGCAGCGTGAGCTGCGAACAGCCCGGATCCTTGGCCTGCTCGCGGTCCGGCACCGCGGTGGCGCGGGCCTCGTAGTTGTCGGGACCGTCGGAGAACATCGTGATGCGGTAAAGGCCGCGGTCGCTCAGGGCCGGCACGTCGATGCCGAGCTGGTCGACGCGCAGCGCGTACTGGCCCTTGCCGGCGATGTAGCGCTCCTGCGCCTGCTGCACGCGCTGCAGCGCGGCCACCGCGTCGCCGCGCCGGGTGCGCTCGAGGTAGCTCTGGTACGACGGCAGCGCCAGTGCCATCGTGATGCTGCCCGTGACGCAGGCGGCGCAGATGTCGACCAAGGTCGATCCGCGCTGTCTTGACGATGTGGGAGCCCGCTTCATGGCTGCACGCTGTGGACGGTTCGGCAGCGCCGCTGCCGGGTGATGTCAGTCGAGAGACAGAAGCCTTCTGCGCTTCTGCGTTTGATCAATGTAGCGTTGCAGTGCGCGCTGGGCCTGGGGCTGCACGTGCATGAATTCACAGCCCAATCGGGACCCCCGTGACGGGGTTTGGATCACCGTGACATGGTGCAACAGCAGGTCTGTATCGAAGCGCGTATCGGGGTCGAGCTCGATGCGCACACCGCGAATCTCCAACCCGGCGGACAATGGAGGTACGTCGGCGGGCAGCATCAGTGCGCAACCGCCGATCGACACGTCGAGCACGCGCAGGCCGAGCTGCATGTCGGGCATCGAAGGGTGGCGCAGCAAGGCGGTCGGCGTGCCACGGCCGAGGGTGCGCACGCGGAAGCTGCGCCGGCGCTGGAAGCGATACATCTCGCGCGGCATGTCGGTCTGCAGCGAGCAGGTCGTGTTGCCGCGCACCAGCACCAGGTGATCGACGTCGAACTGCAGCTTCACCGAATCGAGGTACGCGACGCACGTCGCTTCCTCGAGTTCAATCAGGCGCTGCAGCTGCGGGCTGTCGGCGTCGGCGCTGAAGTTGACGCGCTGTTGGGTGCTGTCGACCGTCCAGATCACGGTCGTCAGCCCGGCGGCATCGGGGCCGGACAGCACCACCGGCGTGGCGTCGGCGGCGAGTTGCTTGAGCAGTGCCGCGATCTCGCGCGGCTGGCTGATGCGGAACTCCGCATACGGATCGATGCCGCCGCTGGCCGCCAGCGCGGCCGGTTGGGTGTCGAGGAACATGCTGCGTCCCCTCCTTCAGCGACGTCAGTGCAGCGTGCGGGGCCTGCCGGACAACATGCCGTCGATCTGCTCGAGCCACGGCTCGGCGAGGTGACGAATCTCCGCGTCGCGCAGCAGGATGCGCTGCATGATGCGCGTGCGGGCCTGCGCGTCGGCGGGCTGCAGCGTCTCGCCGCGCGCGGCCTGCTTGAGCTGGCTGATCAGCAGGCCGCAGGCGCCTTCGAGCTTGACCACCATGTCCCAGTCGCCGACGCGTGCGGCGCTCAGCATGTCGGCGCTGGCGCGTTCGATCGCTTCGTAGTAGTTGAGCAATGAGGTGTTCATCAATGAGCCCCCGTGGCTGGCGTCGGTCATTGCGGTGATCAATGGGCGCCCGGCTCGCCGTCGATGCGCGGCGCGATCGCGCGCCATGCCTCGTGGATCGGCTGCACCAGCGACATGCACTCGGCGATGCCGGCTTCGTCGCTGTTCAGGTTGGCCTGGGTCAGGCGCAGGCTGACGTAGCCGTACAGATCCTGCAGCACGCGGGCGAGGTCGCCGCCGTCCTTCATGTTCAGGCCGCCGCGCAGGCCTTCTTCGACGATGCGCACGGCGCGGCCGATCGCGCGGCCCTTTTCCTGCACGTCGCGCGAGCGGATGGCGCCGCGGGCGCGCGCGCACGAGGCGAGAAACTCCTCGAACAGCATGTCGATCAGGCGGTGCGGGCTGGCGCCAGCCACGCCGGTGTCGACCTGAACGTCCTGATAGAGGCCGGCGATCGAGCGCATCGCGGAATGGGAGCTGGCAAACATCGGCGCATCCCTTTCGGGGTTTCGTGCGGGATGCTTCTGTTATCGGCCTCTCCTGCTGGCGACTTGAGCGCGCCAGCGTGCCGAGGAAGGTGGCCTTTTTCCGCCGCGCAAGCGGCCGCGGGCACCGGCGAGTCAGCTCTTGCTGCTATTGGACAGGATCGACATCTGCTGCGTCACGTAGGTCGACAGGCTCTGCAGCTGACCCATCTGCGCGTCGAGCGCGGTGTACTGCTTGCGCAGCCGGTCCTCGGTCTGCGAGACCCGCACCTCGAGTTCGGCCTGGCGGTCCTCGTTGCGACTGATGCTCTGGCGGATGCCGTCGGTGCGCGCGCTGAGCGCGCCATCGACCCCGAGCGCCTGATCGCCGAACTGGCGAAACAGGGTCGCGAAGCCGTTGTTGGCCGGCGTCACCGTGTCGGTGTTGGAGAATAGTTTCTTCAGCTCACCGAGATTGGCCAGCGCGTTGTCGAGCTTGGTGCTGTTCACCGAGATCGTGCCGTCGCGCTGCACGTCGAAGCCGATGTCGGCCAGGCGCGTGAAGGCGGTGGACGCAGCGCTCGTGCCGCCCAGCATGTTGCGCAGCGCGTAGCGCAGCGACACCGCTGCGCTGTCGCCCTGCAGCGTGCCGGCGGTCTTGGTGTCCGCGTCGTACTTGGTGTCGGTGGCCAGCTCGTTGTTGATGTCGTTGTAGGCCTTGACGAAGTCCTGGATCTTCTGCTGGATCGCGTCCTTGTCCGAGGCGGTCGTGATCTGCACCGGCGAGGTGGTCACGCGCTGCAGCTGCAGCGTCATGCCGTCGACGACGTTGGTCAGCGTGTTCGTTGCCGAGCTGACCGGCGCACCATTGATCAGGGCGGAGGCGTTGGCTGCGGCCAGCGCCTGCGACATCGTGACCGTGCCGACCGAAGGATCGAAGGCGAGAGCCGACAGCCCACTGGTGTCGACGTTGCCGCCGTCGCTGTCGGCGACGGTGATTCTGAAGCCGTTGGCGGCGCCGGTGGTGCTGGACGTGAACACCAGGCGCGCTCCCGATGCGTCGCTGAGCACGGTGGCGGTGATGCCTGCATTGGCCGCGTTGATCATGTCGCGCACCTGGGCGAGCGACTTGGCCGGCGGACCGACGCTGAGGTCGACGGCCGTCGCAGCGGGGTTTGCGGTGAACGTGTTGCCGGTGCCCCAG
>Ga0335076_10003962_pt1 | contig 14920 bp, 15 predicted proteins | sample Lox_Sample_25_FD_206717 | JGI IMG/M metagenome (GOLD analysis project Ga0335076, IMG submission 206717) | Soil microbial communities from Loxahatchee National Wildlife Refuge, Florida, United States - Lox_Sample_2.5 | ecosystem: Environmental > Terrestrial > Soil > Wetlands | place: USA...
CAAAACTAAATGCGATTCATGGTCATCGTCAAAGCCACGAAAGACACCGAAAACGAGGGCGCACCCCCCGATCCGCAGCTCATGGCCGACATGAACAAATTCAACGACGAACTCTTGGAAGCCGGAGTCTTGTTAGGCTACGACGGTCTTCACCCCTCCTCGAAAGGCGCCCGAGTGCACTTCTCCGGCAAGAACTGCACCGTCACCGACGGCCCATTCGCCGAAAGCAAGGAACTCATCGCCGGTTTCTGGTTCTGGCAGGTCAAGTCTCTCCAAGAGGCTGTCGAGTGGGTCAAGCGCTGTCCCGTTTTCTACGCAGGTGACTCCGACATAGAGATTCGCCAGGTCTTCGAGCCCGAAGACTTTGCAACTGCCTTCAACGACGAGGAAATCCAGAAGGAAAGGAACTTCCGCGCTCGAATGGCAGCTAACGCAGCCAAGCAATAGCCCCACTTGATCAAGCTGAGGGCGGGTGGAGTTTACCGTGCAGGCTCGCCTCGGATGCTTTGCCCGAAAGCGGCAGAAAAGCAAATGGCCAGAATTGTATTTGCGCCGCATGGGACCGTGGTGGCTGGTAGCACAGTTGCCGGTAACCGGGGCTCACCGGACACGAGTCCGATTTGCGGACTTCACGGGAGTCAGAGCGGAAATTATTTGTTTGGGCAACCCGAATACCTCTCTCGCAGGCTAGACACGGCGCATGCGAGCCCAATCGATCCGCCACCGCCGCCCCATCGGGATCCAGTACAGCCGCTTCGGAGGGGTGCGCCGAGCGTAGTGGTACAGGGCAGCAGTGCGCTCGTAGAATCCGCGGGTGTGCCACGAGTCGCGAAACCTGTACCGATGGAAATCGAGATGATGACAGAACTCGTGGCACAGTGTGCTCAGGAAAGTGCCGAACGACGTGACGTCTTTGCGGATCGCCGTTCTCATCCACACGCGAATGAGCAAAGTAGAAGGGTGGTAGTCGCCGAAGAGTTCGATGGTAGAACGTTCGCGCACGCGCAGCGGCCGCGCGGCCAGCACACGAACCATGCAATCCGGCACTTTATAAAAGTGAGAAGCGGCTGAAAGGAACAACGAACACGCGCGACCCACCTCCGAAGAATTTCCGGCTTGCATCCCGGATTCGATCAAGGCCGCGCACTTCTGCAATTCGCCGTCCGGCGGCAATTCCAGCAGGGCGCTTCGATCGCTCAGCAAAAACTGTTCGCGATACTTTTTCGCCGGAGGAGTATCCGTCAGCATCGCTCATAGGATGCAGCACCATGCAATCCCGTTCTGTGTGCCGCGCCGCAGCCTGAGGAGCAGCGGGCGCGGCGGAAGTAGCCACGATTTCCAAGCGCGAATCTGTTCGTGAACTTTCAACTGGTTTTCCTCAGACCCTGCGGAATCACCCTGAACATTTTTGAGATTCCTCGCTAAAATCGGCGCAGGGGTCCGGCAAATCATGAAGACGTGGCGAATTGCGGTGGGGAGCACGCGGCGTCCCAAGTTAGGTGCGGTGGAAGAGGCGTGGAAGACGATTGCACCGCTGTTGGGCGGCGAACGCGCGGGCATGGAGATCGCCGGGTATGAGGCAGAGAGTGGCGTAAGCCACACTCCGGCTTCACGCGAAGAACTGATGAAAGGAGCGCGGCAGCGCGTGGAAGCGCTAGAGTTCAGTTTGAGCGCAAAGGGTCTCTCGGCAGACTTCTTCGTTGGCCTCGAAGGCGGACTCAGTGCCGCGATAGAGAAAGGAGTTCGGCGCGTATTTCTGGAAAGTTGGGCATATGTCAGCGATGGAATGCGCGGACATTTCGGCTGCTCCGGCAGCATCGAATTGCCATCGCCTCTGGCTGAGGAAGTGCTGGATCGAGGCATCGAGTTATCCGTTGCGATAGATCAGTTTGCGGGAGCGGTGGGCATTCGCGACGGGCAAGGCGCGTGGGGAGTGCTTTCACGCAATCTGATCACCCGGCAGGAGTCGTTCCGGCGCGCCGTAGAAAGCGCGTTCGCTCCTTTCTACAACCTCCGGATGTACCGGGCTTCGTCTGCGGCGAGCGGTTGATGGGAAACCGTGAACCAGAAGAGTATTCTGTGCAGTGAATGAGCCAGGGCCGACAGGACCAAACGGAGGAATGATTCGTGGACATCGTCAAGGGCAACATGGGCTGGATCGAAGTAGTGGTCGGGCCGATGTTTTCAGGGAAGAGCGAGGAGTTGATTCGCCGATTGCGCCGCGCGGAGATCGCGCGCCAGCGCGTGCAGATTTTCAAGCCGGCCATCGATGCGCGTTTTGCGGCTAACGAGATCGTGTCGCATTCGGGGCTGGGTATTCCCTCGGACAATGTTTCAAAAGCTTCGGAGATTATCGAGAAGTTGCAGCCGCGTACGGAAGTTGTGGGCGTTGACGAAGCGCAATTCCTGGGCGACGAAGTTGTGGACGTGTGCACGCGCCTGGCCAATCTGGGCAAGCGCGTGATTGTCGCCGGTCTGGATACCGATTTTCGCGGACGGCCGTTCGAGCCGATGCCACGGCTACTGGCGATTGCGGAAGAGATCACCAAGTTGCTGGCCATTTGCGTGCGCTGCGGGAATCCCGCGGTGCACACGCAGCGACTGGTCGAGAACGACGACTTGATCGTAGTGGGAGCGGGCGACGCCTATGAGGCACGGTGCCGGCGCTGCTTCGAGCCTAATCCTGCGCAGGCGCGTCGCGATAACCTGCCCCATGTACTGACGCGTAACCGAGCCGCTTCTGCCGGCGGTTCCTGACCCTGTTGGCGTAAGATAATGGAACTCGCTCCAGAACCTGCACCGCCATATCACTCAGACTGGGATACCTATGCGCATTGAATCGAAAGCACCAACGCGGGTCGACCTTGCGGGAAGCACACTGGATATCTGGCCGCTGTATCTCTTTCACCCCGGCGCGGTGACGGTGAACGCCGCGATATCGCGCTATGCGTCGTGTGTGGTGGAGACGCATCCGGTGGGCGACGAACGCATCAAGCTGGTATCGCTGGATACGAATCGCGCCGAATCGTTCAGTTCACTGGAACATTTGTTCAAGGCCAGACGGTACAAGCTGCCGCTACTGGCGGAGATTGTGAAGTTCTTTCACCCGAAAGGCGGATTTTCACTGACGACAAATTCCGAAGCTCCTGCCGGGGCGGGGATCGGCGGCTCAAGCGCGATGGCCGTGGCGATTTGTGCGGCTCTCGACCGGTTCACTGGAGCGGGTCGCAGCAAAGTGGACTGGGTACACATCAGCCGCGATGCGGAAGCCATCGTGATTCATATTCCCACCGGCATGCAGGATCACTACCCACCAGCGTTCGGAGGAGCGGCGGCCATTGAATTGATTCCTGGGGGCGAACGGCGCATCGAAATCAACGTGAATCTGGACGAGCTGGAGCGCCGGCTGGTGGTCTGCTACACCGGGAAGCCCAGGCAATCGGCGATCAACAATTGGGCGGTGTTCAAGGCGCACATCGACAATAAGAAAACGGTCGTCAGCAATCTGGAACGCATTTCGCAAATCGCACAGAAATTGCGCGACGCGTTGGCCGCGGGCAACTGGGCGGAAACGGGCCGCTTGATGCACGCCGAATGGCAGTTCCGTCGGAGGAACCTGCCAACGATTTCAACGAAGACGATTGACCGCATCATCGATTCATCGCGTCGCAAAGGCGCATTGGCAGGGAAGGTTTGCGGTGCGGGCGGGGGAGGCTGCGTGGTGCTTCTGATTGAGCCGGACGCCCGCGAACGGGTAGAGAAGGCTGTGGTGGAAGCGGGAGGACAACTTCTGCCCATGCATATCGACCGGCAAGGCGTCCAAGTGGTCGCCCAATAAATAACAAACTGGCCGCTACTCAAGGCCAACGAAGCATCATAAGATAGTGGGGGCCGGAACCTGGTCCAGCGTGAAGCTATGTCTTTCCGATTTGCCATCCCACTGACCCTGCTGCTGGGTATTTACGCGAACGTACCTGATGTTCCGCATCTTCGGCCCAGCCACGGCACAGTCATCCCCAATGGAGATACCTTTTCTTCCGATGATCGCGTTCCTTTGTATCCTTCCGTGTTGGCGGGCGAGCCGCAGGACCAGAGCAAGGGCGGCTCGGGTTCGAGTAAGAAAGACGCCAATCTACAGGAGATGTCGAAGCTGTCGCTGATCCGCTATGTATCCGGCGAATTTGCCAAGGCCAGGAAACCGCTTCCCGGCGGGAAAGATGGATTTGTGTTTTACGCGGAGAAACCACTGGACGAGGAGGCGTTGAACCGGGCGGTCAGTTCGCGCGGTGCCGCGGTGAATAGCGGTGACAACGTCCAGATCACGAAATTGGAATTTCACGAGCACACGATCATTATTGACGTGAATGGCGGTGGGCGCCCGAAGCGCAACTGGCTGGACCATATTCAATTCGGCATGGGCGGCAGTGTCCCCACGACTTCAACCACTACGACTCCGGCGAACGGGACCGACCAAGGTCCACCGGGGTTCCAGCAAGGACGCGGCGGGACGATTTACCTGCAGTTTGCAAAGAACATCCCGGATCTGACACCGGAGGACCTGAAGAATTTGCTGGCTCCGTTCCTGGATTTTTCCAAAGAGCACTCTGCTTCCGTCCATTGGATTGATACGTTGCCGCCGGAGATGAAGAAAGCGATCACGGACCGGCGGGCGGTGCTGGGAATGGACCGCGAGGAAGTGGTGGCGGCGATTGGCAAGCCCGACCGCAAGGTGCGGGAACGCGATGCGCAAGGAAACGACACGGAGGATTGGATCTACGGGCATCCCCCCGACAAAACCGTGTTCGTGCATTTCACCGGGGAACACGTAACCACGATCAAACAGTACCCACAGTAAGTTCCGCTTCGTTTGCCGCGACCAGTGGAAGCCCTTGCTGTTCAGCTTCTCTGAATACGATTTACCGACCGGCGTTTTAGGAGCGCTGGGAAGAGAATTGGAAAACGTTCACGAAGCGAGCGTTCTGGCGAGCGGAGTGGCGCTGAATCAAGTTGAACACATTGCCATACACGAAACGCCAGCTTCCTGTGGGCACACCGGCTTCAGAGGAAGAAAATGTGGCAGAACAATGGGAAAGAGAATAGACTGGTTGCAGTGTGGAAGTGGGTTAGACCGCTGTCCGCAACCCGCCCTCGCAAGTCCCTCCAGCCCAAGGCGCGCGAAAGAAGAACCACCCCAGCCGTTCCATTCATGAGGAGAAACAATGAATCGGCCGATCGCATTTGGTTTAGCCGTCAGCCTGGTATTGCTCGGGGGATGTGCTACGAAGAAATACGTGGCGAACACGGTGGATCCCGTTAATGCCAAGGTGACTCAGGTAGACCAGAACCAGCAGAAGACCCAAAAACAGTTGGATGAGGCGGAACCGCGAATCAGCGCCGCCGACGAGAAGGCCACGTCAGCGGACGCGCGTGCTACGGACGCGATTTCGCGCGCGGACGCGGCTTCAAAGAAATCCGATGAGGTGCGCGACCAACTCCATACGGAGTTGAACGACCGCATTGCGAATCTGGACGATTACAAAGCCGCCAGCCCGGTCACCTTGTTGTTCAAGGTGAACTCCTCGACGTTATCGGACGATGCCAAACAGCAGCTCGACCAGATGACCGGATCGATCACCAGCGCGAAGAGATACTTTGTGGCCATCCAGGGCTTCACAGACAAGACGGGTTCTGCAGAATATAACCTGGCGTTGAGTCGACGCCGCGCCGAAGCGGTGCAAACCTATCTGGTGGCACAGCACGACATACCGGTCTACCGCATCCAGATTGTGGGACTGGGCGAAGATAAGGCTTTGAACGAGCAGAAGACGCGGGCCGAGAGACAGCAGAACCGGCGCGTGGAAGTGACCTTGTTCAGTGCAGACACGAGCGGGGCTGCCGCCAAATCGCAGACGTCGATGAAGTAAGCTTTCCTTGACGTGAACCGAAACGCCCGCCTTGTTCGCCGGGGCGGGCGTTCGTTTTATGGTGAGTTTCTGTTTGCGTATATCGAACAAAATGTTCGAGCGGGTTCGTCTTTGCGGGCCGAGGTACGCCAGCGGTAGCGTGGCTCGATGAGTTTTCGGTGAATTGGTGAATTGAGGATCGGGAGAAGTTAGATCTTCACGCCCCAAAAGGAAGCGTCAGGCCGGGTCAAGGCGATGCCGATGTCCCAGGCTTCATGGCCGCGCCAGACCACTTCACCTTCAGCGCTGCGTCCCGCTTCGGGCAACACGATGCGTACTTTATGCCGGAGCGGAAGATCCGCGCCGACCACCGCCATACATCCGGAGTGACTGACATCCACGGTCACACCATTGGCGCAACGCCGACGGTCTCCATCCTCCCATTCCACGAGAAATCGCAAGCTGGCGACGGCGCGCCTGTGGGAGCGCATACTGGCCCAGCGTTCTTCAAATTGATGAGAAAGCGTTGTGGGTGTTTCGACGGTCGGAGCGGACATAAGAACCTCGCGAGGAAGGTTACAAGACGACTGGGAGGGCCAAGGAAAAAGGTAGACTGTCGATCGGGTGGTGTCAACGGGATGTTCAGAAAAAGTGAACGGCAGTATGTAAATTTTTGTTATTGCTTACGGCCACCTTTGGGGGGTTCCCGAAGGCGCATCAGCAACCGGTGCATGTGCGGTGCGTCCTGAGTTGTAATGGAGTTGATCTTCATGCCGAGGCCACGGCCAGTGGAATTGTGTTTGACGACGGCTTCGGCGCGAATCTGGCCTTCTTGAACAAGGAAATGGAGGTTGAGCAGATCGCCTTCATGCTTGCGGGCGCGCGTTTCGATGAACAGCCCGGAGGGGCTGAGATCTTTGACGCGGGAAATATCTCGTAGACGAGAAGCATCCCGTCCGGAAACGGACTCCCAATAGACCCAAACATCGTTGAAGATATCACTCGAAACCGGGATACGCGATGTCCGCCTGCGGGAGGGGCCGGTCGTGACTTGCATCGTTCCCACCGTAATCACCCTATAAACCACGCGAGATTCGAATGTGGCCAGGCGGTAGCCACCAAGGACAGGGGTTCGATATTGCAAAATGCGGACGGCGAAGTCAATCAAAACCTGACAATTTTTGGAAAAAAGAGCGAAATTTCGGGCGAGTTTCGCGGAGGGCGTGGTAGTAACGCGAGGGCCGGAAAAAGGGTGTTGCGGAAGAGGGGCGTTCCGAGGGACAATTTTGGCATCGGGCCGGTTTGTCCCACTGGCCGATCGCATAACAGTGAGCGTAAAGATGCGAGTGAGTGGTCCAGCCTGGGGGCCATGGTGTGAATCGCGCAAGACGATTCTGTGCGGCTGTATACTCACCTTTCTCCTTCCTCTCGTTTCGCAAACACGCGCGCAAGACGTCGCCCAGGTGGCGCGTCAGGAAAAGGCCCGCAAGTCCGCCGAGCAGCAACCTCCGCAGCATGTCTATACCGAAGATGATCTGAAGAAGAGCGTCATTCTTACGCCAGAGGATCAAGCGCGGGTGGAGGCTCGAAAGAAGCAGCAGGGAACGGTACGAGGTGAGCAGAACGCTGGGACGACCCCGAAGGACATCTCACCGGCGACGGAGTCGCTCGGCGAAGTAGCGCGGAAGTACCGCATGGAAAGGGCGGTGCAGGCAGCGGAACTTGCAGCGAAAAAAAAATTCACCCCGTTTCCGTACGAAGTTCCAACCAACCCCTTGGCTTCACCGATGATCCCCGCGGATCCTATTGCGCCGCCACGCCCGAGCGTCGGCTCCATCGCACCCTCTTCTCCGCGAATTCCCTCTGCCTCTCGTAATGGCCGTTATCGAATTTCACCGTTTTCGCCACGGCCCTTCCGCGGAAACCTTGCTGCACCTCCCGCATCGTTGGTGGTGGTTCCGGCGGTACCAGAGCCCCCGGCGCTGAGCGCGAGTATTCGCCCCAAGAAGTCTCTAGGCCCTTCACAAGTACAGCCGGACCCCACGACGAGGATCGAGGTTGAACGAGGACAAAGTTGGTGGAAGCTTGCGGAGATTTATCTGGGATCCGGTAAGAGGTGGCAGGAATTGTGGGCGCTGAACGGGAATGCCGGTGGACGGCCGGACCTGCTCTTGGTTGGAAGTATGGTTGTGGTGCCAGCCAGCAGCTCCATGGAGAGCCGTCGGCCTCTCCCCACCGAAACGAAGACGGTCGTCGTCAGCAAGGGCGACACACTGTGGTCGTTGGCGCGGCACTATTTGGGCAGGGGAAGTGCATGGGGCTGCCTGGCGAACGCAAATCCACAGATCGCTGAGTACACACGGATAGCGATCGGCGCGCGGTTGGAACTACCCGCGTCTGAGGCATCACCTTCTTGCCGCAGCGTTGATGGCGGAAACCTCAAGCGGTAATCATCACTACATTTTTCAGAGGGTTTGATCGATTCCCACGGCGATGACGACATTCCGCATTTCGCGCCAGGGATTGGCGCATGAATCGGCGACGGTGGTTGGTGAGACTAAGCGGCGTTGTCGTTCGCACCCGTCAGGCAGCGGCGCCGTTGGTGTGTACACGCGGCGGGGTGTCTGAGCCATCGCGCTTAAGATAACGATAAAGGCTGGTTCGGCCGATGCCCAAGATCTGAGCCGCACGGAGACGATTGCCATTGCACATCTGCAGAACTTTTTGGATGTGTACCTTACGCACTTCCTCCAGAGACAACGGCTGCCAGTCTTCGTCACCCGGTAAACGGGGAGTGCGATGCTGTAGTTGTTCGGGCAGATCGCTGAGATCGATGAAATCGCCGGTAGCAGTGATGCATGCGGTGGAAATGACATTTTCGAGTTCACGGACGTTGCCTGGCCAGGGATGCTGCAGCAGCACCGTTTGGGCGCGACGCGTGAGTCCGGCGATGTCTTTGCCATAAGCGTCGTTGTATTTTTTCAGGAAAAATTGAACGAGCAGGGGAATGTCTTCGAGGCGTTCGGCGAGTGAGGGAATGCGAATCTGGATGGAACTGAGCCGATAGAAAAGGTCTTCGCGGAAGCGCCCGGAAAGAACCTCGGCGCGCAAATCACGATTTGTTGCGGCGATCAGGCGAACGTTGACCTGTTTGATTTCAGGTGAGCCGACACGCTGAATTTCGCGGTTCTGAATTACGCGAAGGAGCTTCGCCTGCATCGCGAGAGAAGTTTCGCCAACTTCATCGAGGAAAACGGTTCCCCCGTTGGCGTATTCGAAAAGTCCGGGGCGAGTGTCGGTGGCGCCGGTGAAGGCCCCGCGGACGTGACCGAATAGCTGACTCTCCAGTAGAGTATCGACCATCGCGGAGCAGTTACACACGGCGAGACGTTGCTGGCTTACGGGGCTAATTTGATGGATGGCGCGCGCGACTAGTTCTTTTCCTGAGCCGGTTGGGCCGACGAGCAAAACGTTGGTATAGTGCCGTGCGACTTTGCGGGCAAAATCGAACACTTCGAGCATCGCCGGACTTTTACCGATAATCCCGTGGAATTCCAGGTCCTTGAGTAACTGTTCTTCCAGGGCCCGCACGCGGCGCCGCTGGTCGTACAGGGACGCGACGTCGTCGAGCGTTCGTTTTAACCGATGCTGATCAATCGGCCGCGGCAGAAAATCCGAAGCACCGCGGCGAATTGCCTCCAAGGCAGCTTCGAGAGTGTATTCGCCGGTCATCAAAATCAGATGGACTCCGGGATCACAGCGGAGGGCGCGGGAAAGGAATTCATAGGGATCGTGAGTATCTAAATGAATGCTGGCAAAGACCAGGCGGCAACGACCAACACGGATCAGGCGCAAGGCCTCTTCGGGGTCGCTGGTGGAAATGGGCTCGTAGCCCATATCGAGAATGAGTGTATTGAGAGCATCCCGTTCCACGGGATCGTCGTCGAAAATACACGGGGTTAAGGAAGCTCGAGGGGTGGAAACTTCGATGGGTTTGTAGGTGGCGGTTGTCATGGCAGAGGTAGAGGCAAGGGCTGTGCCAAATTCGACGAATGATGTTTCGAGAAGACAACGTTTTGGAGGAAAGAAGTTCGCTTGTGTAGTGGCGGAGGTAAGTGATGTTACCGCACGGGCATAGAAGAGTGGTGAAGGCAAGACTGCGGAAGGGAATGCGGAGCGCGTCGGACGAAGATGAGAAGAAACAAGGGAAGAAGTGATGCCAATTCGAACCGTTGTGCCGAAGTGGAAGGGAAAGAGTGTCTAGTTCAACTGTTGACTGGGGGAGCTGTACCGTGGATGGACGGCGTTGAGTCGAAACTGATGGTGTCCATCGGTGTCGCAAGCGACGAATTCCACTTTGTAGACGCTGGGAGGAGCCTGGCCGAGACCTTCCGGTTGCAGCATGCGGATAAAAACCATCGCGCCGTCAGGCAGCATGCGGTGGAGCGAGATGTGCTTACCGGCGAAATCGTCCCAAGCGAGATCCGATTTCTCAACGAAGAAGGACTGATTTTCATCCCAGCCGGAGACTTCGACGCGATAACACTCGGAAAGCGTCAAGGCGTCCGAAACGCTCATAGTCACGACTCCCCTTGTTTCGGAGAGCACTTGGGGCACCAGTTGATGGTTGTCAAGGGGTTATGAAGACATGACATAGGGGCCGCTAGTGATCCTGGAGTGGGCGAATGCTGTGCAGGAAAAGGCGAAGGGTGGCGGAATTGTGCCGCTCTGACGCAGTTGTTAGGAAAATGCAAAAAGTCTTAAAGCAGCAATCCCTGCACAAAGCTTTCGATAGGCGGAAAGATGTAGCGAAAAATAAGGATGCTGACCAGAATCCCGGGCATCGCGAACGTGCCGCTGCTCATCCAGTCGATATAGCGGCGGGCGCGGTCTTCGCTCATGAGGAGCATGATTACAGAACTGCCATCGAGCGGCGGAACCGGGATCAGGTTAAACACACCGAGCAGAAGATTGAGAGAGAAGAGCGCAAAGAGAAACTGAGTACCGATGTCTGGATGACCGTTGGGGCTCAAGCGAACGAGATGAAAAGCCGCCGAAGCGTGCAGGCCAATCGCGCCGAGAAGCATAAGGGAGAAATTTGTCGTCGGACCAGCGAGGGCCATGAGTGCGGAGCGATGCGGGTGGCGTCGCGCCCAATGGGGATCATAAGGAGCGCTGGCGAAACCAATCATTCCTCCGTTCATTAAGAAGAAGCTCAGGAGTGGAAAGACGACCATGCCGTAGGGCGAGCGGCGAATATGCGGCAAGGGGTTTAAGGAGACTTGGCCGCCGAGCGCAGCGGTGTTATCTCCACCCATTTTGGCTGCCAGAGCATGTGCCGCTTCATGACAGGTGGTGGAGAAGAGAAAGACGACATAGTAGACGAAGCCAAGGACCAGGAACTCTGGAGTCAATTGGGGCATGAGAGAGACAGGTTAGAAGTTCGAACGGGGGAAAGCAAGCTGACCTGGTGCAGATGTCGCCCGGCGATATGCGCCGAAGGAGCGCGCAATTATCTTTCGTAGCACTACGTATTCGGAGTATCATGTTTGCAACACGTGTGTTGGCCCCTCTTGTTAGTGTGCGCGAACGGAAGACTTGAGGAAGAAGGATGAAAGCCTGCCTGCTGCGCGCACCGGCGAGGATCGAAACAAACCCTCTGGAATATTGTGACGTTGCAACTCCAGCGCCCGGACCGGGACGGGTCCTGGTGCGTGTGATGGTGTGCGGGGTCTGTCGAACGGATCTGCACGTGATCGAGGGCGAATTGCCGCGCCGTAAGTTGCCAGTGATCCCGGGGCACCAGGTAGTTGGGCGAGTCGAGGAAACAGGGGCGGGAGCAACGCGTTTCACCCGAGGCACTCGCGTGGGTATTGCTTGGCTGCATAAGACGGACGGCACCTGCAGTTACTGTAGGCGCGGCGAAGAGAATCTCTGCGACGCACCGTTCTTCACGGGCTATAGCGTGGATGGTGGGTATGCCGAGTGGATCGTCGCTCCGGAAGATTTCGTTTATCCGTTGCCGGAGAAATTGCCGGATGAACATGCGGCACCTCTACTGTGTGCCGGAATTATTGGCTTCCGCTGTCTGAAGATGGCGGGAATCGAGCGCGGGACAAAGTTGGGCTTCTACGGTTTTGGAGCGGCCGCGCATGTTGCCATTCAGGTGGCCAATTATTGGGGCGCTGAGGTATATGCGGCGACGAGGGACGAGCGGCATCAGAAGCTGGCGCTGGAGTTGGGTGCAAAATGGACCGGTGGCACAGTGGCCACACCCCCGGCGGAACTGGACGCATCGATCGTGTTTGCCCCGGCAGGAGAGATCGTGCCTGCGGCGTTAAAGGCATTGCGTAAGGGCGGCCGACTGATTCTTGGCGGCATCCACATGAGCGACATTCCGTCGTTTCCTTATGATCTGATTTATCAGGAGCGCACCATCCGAAGCGTGGCGAACAACACGCGACAAGATGGACAGGAGTTTCTGGCGCTGGCTGCGGAAATTCCGATTCGAACCCAAACGCAACTCTACCCGCTAAGCGAAGTCAACCGCGCCTTGAATTCACTTAAGAACGACGCAATATCCGGAGCCGCGGTAATACAGGTACAATCCTAGATTCTGTGGGAGGCTGAGGGCATGAAAATGCGAGCAGGGGTATTTCTGGCTGCGGCGGTGTTTTTCTACGCATGCTCCGGTAGTACGTCTCTAAAGGCGGGACGAAGTCAAGCGGACAACCACCAGGAATCGACGCGGCCGGAGCTTCTGAGCGCCGAGGGACAACGGGAATTGCACCAGATTGTGGATAGCTCTAAGCTCGCCGATTTGCAATGGCCGAACTTTTCCGATCAGGCTCTCGCGGTGAAGGAGTTTTATGAAGAAGACGGCTACCGGTTAGGGTGGAGTTATAAGGGCAAGCCGACGCCGCAAGCTCTGCAGTCGATCGACCTTCTGGAAAACGCCGACGGGAAGGGATTGGACAGCAAGGATTACGATGGTCTGCGTTGGCCGGAGCGGTTGAAGGTATGGGAAGGCGCCGAGGCGGCGGAAACGGATCTGGTGAAATTCGATGTGGCGCTGACGGTTTCGGCGATTCGCTATGGGACTGACCTGCACCTGGGAAAGGTGGACCCGCGAACACTGCACAAAGATTTCGACCCTGAACGGGAGAAGCACAACGCTGGCACATTCTTATGGAAGTATGTGGTGAATGCAAAGAACGTCAGCGAGGTACTGACACCGATTGAGCCACCATACCCCGGATACAAGCGCACGCTGGTTGCGCTGCAGAAGTATCTGCAGCTTGCGAAACAGGAAGTAGCCGACCCGTTGCCGCAGGTGGCGAAACCGGTTATGCCTGGCGGGCAGTACCCGGCGCTGGACAAACTGGTGCACCGGTTGCAGTTTTTGGGCGATTTGCCGGCATCTGCTTCGGTGCCGACAGCGTATTCCGGTGAAGTGGTAGATGGGGTGAAAAACTTCCAAAGCCGTCATGGGCTGGAAGCGGCTGGCAAGTTGGGCCCGCAGACGATTGCCGAGCTAAACGTTTCCTTGAATGACCGTGTGGAATCATTGCGGCTAACGCTGGAGCGCTGGCGCTGGGTGCCTCACGAGTTTGCGCAGGCGCCCATTATCGTGAACATTCCGGAATTCGTGCTGCGCACATTCAACAAACCAGGTGAACCCACGCTGACGATGCCAGTCGTCGTAGGGCGCGCCATGCGCAATCAGACTCCGGTGATGGAAGAGAGCATGAAGTACCTGATCTTTTGGCCTTACTGGAATGTTCCCCCGAGCATTTTGCGTGGAGAGATCATCCCCAAGATCGCGAAGGATCCCGGATATGTGCAGAAGAATAATTTCGAGGTGGCAACCTATTCAGGGCAAGTGGTGACCGACGGGGTGGTCAGCGAGGAAGTGCTGTCCCAATTGCGGGCGGGCAAGTTGATGGTTCGGCAAAAACCTGGGCCGAAGAACGCGCTTGGGTTGATCAAGTTCATTTTCCCGAATGACCAGAACATCTATTTGCACTCGACACCAGCGCAAGCGCTATTTGGCGAAACGCGGCGCGATTTCAGTCACGGCTGCATCCGTGTCGGTGATCCGAAAGCGCTCGCTGAATGGGTGTTGCGTAACAATCCCGGGTGGACCCGCGACCGCGTGGAGGCTGCATTCAAGGCTCAGCAGGAGCAGCAGGTGAACCTCGTAAACGAGATCCCGGTGTTGATCGTCTATGGAACTGCCATTGTGAAGGACGATGGACGAGCATATTTCTTTGATGATCTGTATGGCTACGACAAGGCGCTCGGTAAGCTTTACGTTCAGGCCTATTCTTCGAAGAGTTAGCGTGGGGATGGACTCCCTGCGTTTTGCTGAAGGGAATTAGCCGGCGTTCTTTCGTTCAGCGGCTTGTCCGGCGACGCAGCCGTAACACCAGGTACGGACCCGGCCCGTATCCACGTGGACAAAGCCGGAACGTGGGTAGTAGCCGACTCCTCCGCGTGCGAGTTCGAGGGCAGCGTTCCGCAAATGTAAGGTATCTACCCCCGGGATGCGGATATCGATCGCATGCGCTTGCATGTGCTGGCTGTTCCTCGCTACGCCGGCGGAACGGGCGCGCAGGAACTCATTACTCCACCGACTGCGATAACCACAGATAATATCGATTTCGCCGTTGGGGTGACCGACGGCGGCAGCGAGGTCGGAAAGAATGTCGAAGACGTGAGGATCGTAATGCTTAACGTCGCCGGTGCGATGGTCACGCAAGAAATAGTCCAGCTTCGCTTCGGCTTCTGGAAGATATTGCTCGCCTCGCCGGTAAACGATGTCGATGCGTTCGCCGGTGTGCGTGTGATAGAGCCGAAGATGATGCTCCTCTGCCGTAGGGGATGCGGAGGGTGACGGAGTATTGATGCGCGGTGAAGAACCGGTTATGGCGAGCAGAGGCAGAAGCAAGAACGCAACGTGTTTCAAAAACGAGTCCCTCCAGAAAAGAATGAAGCATCGGTCGGCCCGTGGCCGG
>Ga0335076_10003963_pt1 | contig 14919 bp, 15 predicted proteins | sample Lox_Sample_25_FD_206717 | JGI IMG/M metagenome (GOLD analysis project Ga0335076, IMG submission 206717) | Soil microbial communities from Loxahatchee National Wildlife Refuge, Florida, United States - Lox_Sample_2.5 | ecosystem: Environmental > Terrestrial > Soil > Wetlands | place: USA...
GTACGGGATCGCTTCCATCTGAGGCCGATAACAGCAGAATCCACAAGGTGCCGGCGGTTTCGAAACGGAGACGCAATCTGAGCAGCGCGCTTTATGAATTCGAGCGATATTTGAACTCCAAAGGGAAGGAGCGGGTAGAAGATGAAAGCGTCTTCTGCGGCCGATTTGGACTTTCGGCCGTCGACGCAAACATCGTGACGTTTGAAGACTATGACGCGGCATTGAAAGAAGTGGATACAGTTTGGCCGCCCCACGAGCATCCCGAACGTAATCGAATTGCTAAGATCCTGCTTTGTTTGGGCTTCCGTGCCGGTCTGCGCCGCCGTGAAGCATTATTTTGCCTGACGTCCGATATCGGCCCTGCGCCGGATTACGAGTTCATTGTGCGGCCGTCGGAGTATCGCGGGCTGAAGAGCCGAAGCGCCAGGAGGCGTATCCCACTGCGCCACATTCTGCCGAGTGAAGAAGAACGAAATGAGCTCGGTCTGGTGCTCGATTGGCAGAAACAGCGGAGAAGCGATGCGGACGCGTCTCCGCTCTTGCTGGGGATGAAGGACGGTCCTCAGGTCGTCCCGGAGACAATCATCGAGGATCTGAATAAGATTCTTCGCAGAGTCACCGGCGACGACGGGATCCATTACCACCATCTCCGTCATAGTCAGGCGGGATGGAACTGGCTCCGATTGACGATTGCCGACCAGCCTCGCTCTGATCTGTTTCCACATCTCGAGCAGACTTCCGAATGGCTGAGAGAGGGACCCGAGTTCCGGAAACAACTTTATGGACATGCTGGACCAACACGCAAGCACGCATATTTCGCTGCGCAGCAGTTGGGGCACTTGAGCCCTTCGACGAGCATGCAAACGTACATCCATTTTGCTGATTACGCCCTTGCACTTTCTCTAAGCCGGTCGAGCCGCATGTGCCCGTCCGAGGACCAGATTCTAAAGGCCCGCGGAAAGTCGCGTCAGACTGCGGAGCGAAAGCGCCTTGATGAAGCAAACCCGCTGGCATTGGCGGTTGCGCTATGGAACGATCGATGCCCCAAAAATGACGATGATCAGCAGACTGCGGACGACGCCCCTGAGGCAAACACTAGCTGGACCAGGTGCGTGTACGAATTTCTGCATGACATCGAACTCGGCGAATCAATTGAGAAATCGGCGGAACAACACCATCTGGATAGTGCGAGTGCCGACAAGATCTATCGAGGCATGGCTGGTTTGGGATACGTGCGATCGAAAGAAGGGCGATGGGTCCGAAAGAAGGGCTATGGAAAGACAGAGTTCCTGAGATGGCCAACCAATCCATACGATCTCGCCGTGATCAGACACTTCGAAGTCAAGCTTGCCGAAGTTGCCGAGGCCGATGCTGATGCCACCGCTGCGGCGCTACGCTGCCATCAGGAGTTAATTTGGGACAGAAAGCCGATGGTGGTTTTCCGCGAGCCGACAGAGAGTGAGGGGAAGCGGGCATACGCTTTCGTTAAGTTCTTGAAATCTCTAGAAATCAATCGAAAGAAGATCAGCTGGTTCACTTTCTTGAAGACGCGAAGCCGGTCGACCGACCTTGCGACGTGGAAGAGACATGTGAAGTACAACCCGAACGACAACAAGATCGAGAATATCTCTGGCCAAGGTCGCGAAACGTGGTTTGGCATCATGCCGCGGCTGGATGAATGGGCCGGAGTAAAAAGATCCAATAACCCCGGCGCATTCGGTTTTCGGTTCTTGATGCGGATGGCCTATCTGCGCTGGCGCTAGAGGACGAGGCCAGCGAGGCGGCTTCATCAGGCGCCGCTCTCGGTACGCTGTTCAGGATCCGGTACTGCCTTGCGTGCGAGCCCAATCTCCACGAAGTGGGTAAGCCCCTTCTTCAAGCGCTTATCCTCAACTTTCTGCTCGGGTACGATTTGGTATCTCGCGCGAGATCCCGGCTTTTGTTCGTTTCCTTCTTTTGTCCGAACAATGAAGCCCTTATCTATGAGCTTGGGAATGCTTCTTTGAACGGTCTTGGTGCTGGACACATGGTCTGTCAGAAGATCTGAGTAGCCAGCCTCGACTTCGTCAGTGGGAGAGCTTTGCGGACCATACTGCTCGCGCTTCAGAGCTATCAGCCTATCCAAAATCTCTTCTTCGGACTTACTCAGGTAGTCTCGCTCTCGGACGATCACCTTCGGATGAAAATGTCTGACCTTCTTAGAATCCGGTTTGGTTGGCGCAGGCGTTGGAGCGTCGGCGAATTGCTCTGAGGCCGAGGCCCCTTGTTCGGTTTGCTGCGGCTCACCACCCTGCTCAAAGTGTTCGACCTCAGAGTTACCCTCGGCGGTCTGTTTCGGATAATCTGACGCATCGGCACCACCATGCTCACGCCCTGTTCCGTCGCGGTCTTCAAGGGGTGCTGGATCACCTCCCGATTCAGGTGACGCCAGGTCATTCTGGCCTCTCTCGGCTCTTGAGTCTGCGTCTGAAGCTTCAACTTTTTGCTCTGCTTCTGCGGAGGCAGCAACAGAGCTCAGTTCACGAGAGTCCTCGCTGGGAACATCAACGATGGTGGAGCCCCGCGGCTGTACTCCGGCATGAGCCGTCTCAGCACCGGCGGTTCCTTCGAGGCCGCCTCGGAACTCGGTGTCGAAGCCGGCATCAGGGGAAGTCGTACTGTCTCTTTCTTCTGGAGACGGGGGCGTGCTTCCGCTGATATCGTGAGGCTCAGTGTTCTTCGACGCCATGATCGCGTCATCCGACTCGCTGGCACGATAGATCAATTCGCCGGCACCGTCGAGGCCTGAGATGTGTTCATCGGGCCGGGGTTGGGAGATAGCTTCCTGAGAGTCTACTTCTGGTCCGCTCTCGTCCTTGTGGTCGGAATTCGCGACCCTACCCACGGTGGCTGGATCGCACTCGACCGAAGGCAAATTGCCGTGGGTCTCGCCAAGGTCGTAACGGGATCCGCTGCCTGACAACGACAGGTGCGGTCTCGTAATCTTCGCATTCTCGGCTTTTTCCCCAACCGTTTGAGGGAACAGATGGCCGACAACTTTGTGAATCACATAAGATCTAGGGCGACGTGTCATCTCAAGCCTCGCTGAAAATCCGTCCTAGACGTACTCGGTGCCGGAAGCGCTTCGCGCCGGAGTTCGGTAGCATGCGCTTCGATCAGTAGCATCTCTAAGGCGCCGGGGGCGTGAAATCCGAAGGCGATTGCGTGGAACTGGACCAGACGGACTCTGTGCGCCCGCTCGCTAAGGTCAGGACTGGATTCCGTTGAGGAGGCTTTCTTCGCGACCTTTTCTGGACAGACAGCGAGCAGCCATTCGATCGGGATCGAGTCTTCCCAGGTTTCCCCGAAATACCCTACGAGGTCCCCCATGGCCAAGCGGATCTTTTGCATGTGTTTCTCTGCGAGATCGCCCGGCAAAGCTGCGCGAACAACGCAGGAGATTTCACTAAAGAGGTCAAGAGCAGTCCTGATTGGTTGATCACGAACGGCCAACATCGTAAAGAGGTCGAGTTGGAGATTTTCAGTCTGCTTCATATTTGCCGCTTCCGCCGAGGCTCAAGTGACTTCGTGGACGAAACCATGTTTCGAGCAGGACCAGAGCAGCGGCACTAGTTGGAGTCGAGCCAATCGGCAAGGCGGATAGGATCAATTCGCCAGGACCCACCGCGCTTTGTCGCTGGCAGGCCCTCTGTCGCGATCATGATCCGGACGGTTTCAGGGTGGCGGGCTAGAATTTTTGAGGTATCTCTGACTGTCAATTCGCGCCGCAGACTGCGAAGGTACGCGCCGATGCTCGCAGGCGGGTCAAGCTCTTGTGCCTTGAGCCGTGGAACCTTAGGTTGAGCTGTGTATGTCCGGTACTGTTGCATGGCTTCCTCGCTTCCTTTTCAATCAGACAGGAATTCGAGCGAGGGGCAGCCGACACTAAAAAAGCTGCAGCTTTTTTAGCTCAGCTCCTGGAAGATAGGCTCAGCGGGCCTGCGGTGGCAGTGCACGGCCAATGCCTCAAACGATCTAATTGTCCTATTCCAGGACGATGCGGAGAACGGGCGCCGAGCGGCGCGCAAGTTTTGTAGTTTTCTTAGGGAGTTGCAACGGCAAAGCCGAACTTATCGACATGTCGGGGTCCAGTTCGGCACCGCACGAACGATCAACCGACTCATAGCCTGGCGAGGTGGAACCTTCGCATTCTGCGTATTGCCTCTCGGCGAGAGGAGCGTGTGCCAACTAGAGACCGACGTCCGGCTCGACCTACTGTTTCGGAGCAAGCGACTCGAGCTGCTTCAGAGCATCTCGAAGCGAGCGAGCGCTTTTTTTCGTTACCTGACATTGATCGCTTGGAGTGAAGGCCAAGCCCATGGCAATCATTTCAAGAAGCGTCTGTTCCTTAAGATCGACCACTACAGAGAGCCCATGAGGGATTCCCGCCTCTAGCTCTTCTCGAAGTTTACGAAGGTCATCGGCTGTGAACCTTTCAACAAGCTTCTCGATCGCGTCCTCTGTGTAAGTCCTGGATACTCCCTTAAGCTTGGCTATTCCGTTTTGCCAAACGTGCCTTGCTGTATTCATCAGAGTGGCAAGTTCTTTCCAATAGCGTCGGCCGTTACAACTGATTTGGGGAGGAAGAGCCCACATGAGGTGAACTGCTTGAGCCCGTGAGAAGGAATCGGCGTTCACTTGCTCTAGGATCTCTACCTCATGGCGATAGATTTCTTGTAGGGCATTGAGAGACGCCGCGATCTGCATCCACAAGTTTATTTTGTCTTGAAATAAGACCGGCGATGAGACACGTTTAGTGAAGCTGTACATTTCCTCCATTTGTTTGTTCTGTAGTTCACCGCACTTAGCCATCAAAGTATCCACTCGTTTGGAGGACAGCTTCATGGCGTTCTTGCATATGAGCGCGTCTGGAACAACGCGGCTTGCGGTGAGGTCATAGAAGACGAAATCGCGAATCGCCTGAATCGTGCAAGGCAGAGGGACATTCTCCTGTAGAAGCTGGCGTAAGGCAAGAATTGCCTGAGAGGGAGCAGTCGAATGATCGTCGACGGACGCATCGAGGAACTCCTTACACCAAGCTTCGTACTCGCTCCTCTTTGCCGATGAAAGTTCACATACGAAATGCCCCTCACCTTGAAATTGACACTTCGGAGATCGGCAGGGGGTTGTCATGAGCGCAAGGAGCTCGCTTCGCTCGGGGTTATCTGATACGCCGCGTTTCGATATGTGTTTCTTTGGGTTCATTTCAGTCGTTGTCTTTCTCGCAAGTGCGTCCGGGAGATGTGACCTTGTCTCGACTCATCACTTGCCAATCAGGTCGACCTCCGCAGAGACTTCCGGAGTCTATGTGCCATGCAGTTTAGAGATCCCGTTAACGTATCTATCGGCAATATGTCCCCACCACTTTAAGTCTAGTTTTGAAATCTGGCGAACCGAACCGCTCTGAGAGAAGATCTTTCGCTGAGAAGCTGCCATGCGAGCGAGGGTCCCTGAAGGGTCTGAACGAATCTTTGCCACCGGAGATTGGCGGTGGAACGCACCGCTCGAGCCTCAAAACGAATTGCTTGAGATTCAAGTCCAGGCGCCTGAGCCGACACCTCCAGTTTTCCTTGAGCGCTGATGCTGCAGATCACCAGGATCGCTCTTCCTTGAAAGAGGGTGACGCTGTCCCCTTGGTATGACTCGACGGACTTTTCGTCGGTACTGCCGACGGCGGCTAGGCGGCTAACACACGGTCCGATGTGATCTGGATCATATGCTCGGTTGCCTTTGCGAATGCGAACCCCAGAATAAGGGATTGGAAAGCGATTGACGATATGCGATATCGGAGGCGCCACCACTGGGCCACCTGTAGAACGCTGGACATTTGCCGTAACTTATCGATTCCGATCCTGCGCCTCGGTCCATTGGCGGACTCATCGTTATCGGAGATTCCAATGCGGTTCTTACAGAAGTCATGGAATAGAGTCTGCCGGCACCACTGGAAGCGACTATCGATGACGATTTAATTTCGTCGAAAGGCCCACCTCTCTGGCTCCCCAACCCTATTGCCAAGGACGAGCAGCCAGTTCATCGACGCCGACCAGTACCGGCAGAATTCCCGTTCACGACGGCCGCGTCCGTGAGCAGAGCCGCCAGGACTCATCGTTCCATCGGTCGTTGTCGTGCATCGGAGATCTCGACGCATTCTTCGAAGGAGTTCGGGTCAAGAGCGACTCAATTGAAGCCGGCAGCCATGTGCGCTCATAAACGTCCAGAGTCCCAGGCGGCGACGCTTCTGCCGTCGTGAGCAGGTGGTCGCCAAGAGAACACGAGGTGGATTTACGTTCGGCTACGGGGAGATTTCGATTCGTTCGCCTCATCTTGGGCGGCCTCGATCACCCACTCTGGGTCAGACGCGAGTAGATCCGCAGGGCGCTGATCGTCCAGGTAGCTGTTCAAGCCGACGAACCAGGAGGCCAGCCCAAATGATTCTTCGCGGCTGAAAACTTCGCTCAGAATCTCGATCACGCGGGTGACTGCCGGATACGGGCGGTATTCCTCCCCAGGATCGAGTGCAAACAGCGCGAAGTATTCGACGCCCTTGTCTCGAATGGAAAAGATCCGGCCATCGGCCTTCCATCGGTCAAGATCGCGCCGCATATCGCTGGCACTGCAGCCGCATAAGCTAGCCAGTTCGTCTGCTGAGCGCATCTCGGTGAGGATCACGTGTTGCGAATCCTCTCGGCCGGCCTGAGCGGCCGCATGGCTTTGGTTGGTGGGCGTTGTATTCGCATCCGTTTGCATAGCTCCTCCTTTGCCGCTTGCCTGATTCACTTCTGAGAGCCCGACTGGGCGTCAAATCTCTTTCGCAACATGGCAAATCGAAGATGTGCGATACCGATCGACCTTCTCTGCATTTCGTACTGTTCATACTCTCTGCGATCCAAAGCTCAGCTTTGTCTCGCTCATCGATAAGCTCTCCGCATCTGGACATCGACGCCGGTCATGCGCAGTCGCCACTCGCACAGGGCTTCGCTCACGCCGTAGAGATTTGCAATTTCCTGTGTGGAGCGACGTGCGGAACGCAGCTGCATGAGGCCATCGCGAGGCAATAGAAGGGCGGCGGCGAGCCAGTCAGCCTCCTGTTCCTGCTCATCCGAATAATCGCTGAGCAACAACAAGCCCGTCTCCGAGACTTCGACGCGTGCAGGCGTATGCTCCAATTCAACGTGCGCGAGTTCGTGCATCAAGTCATTGCGCCGCCGGGTGATGGCGTGGGCTGGGTTGAGTACGATTGCGAAAACTCCATCCTGCTGCAGCGTCATTGCCGACCAGCTGTCGCCGTCGACCACGGTAAGTTGGGAAGTTTCTCTTGCAGGCAGTCCAAGCTTGGCGAATTCCAGAACCCGAACGCCGAGATGCGCGGCATAAGCCCAGGGGTCAATCGGCGCATTCGGGGGTAACCCCAGAGCTGCTCTAGCGGCGGCGGCGCTGCGTTCCGCCTGTGCTTTGAACCCGCGTCGCACCGATCACCGACCGACCAGATCTTCAGCTGCAAGGATGGCTCTTTGAGCGGCGAGGATAAGTTCGCCAAGGGCTTTGGCGGTCTCGATTCTCACGGTTTTCTTCTTCTTGAAGTGAACGACCGCTCGGGGTCTCTCGGGCGCTTCGCTTGTCTCCATGCCCAGGAACTCGCGAGGGTCGCGGTCGAGCCATTTACAGAGACTCGCAAACGTGTGCAAATCCGGCATATGGCCGTTCTCCACCCGTGAGAAAGTAGCCGGGCTGACGCCCGCATCCAGCGCAGCGGCGCGAACGCCGCGACTACCCCTCTTTTTTGCCATTAAACGACCGAAATCGTCGATCGTTAGCCCCATCCGTCCTCCAAAAGCGAATATCCCCTTGACGGGAGCCAAGGGCCGTGATTCACTGTCTTACAGATAAGACACATTGTCTCTGATGCAATACGTCTTATCTGTGATGCCCATCAGCATCATAAAGCAGGTTTGTGAAAGCGCCAGCAAAAAAAGAAGACAAGATTGTCTGGGGAGGCACATCGGGATCGCAGTGAAGAACAAATGCTGATTACGAAGTAGTGCGGACGCGCAGACAGCGAGAGATCCGCACAAGGAGATGAAATGGCGATGAACGATTTGGCAGTCCGTACAGATGCGCTGGATCTATTGCTTTTTGATGTCTGTGACAACCTCCAACTTTCTCCGACGCAGCACCAGAAGGCGGAGGACCGCTACCATTCGATAGCGAAGGTAATCAGCGCCGCCAACAGCCCATTTAGATTTTGGGATTCGGACATCTATTCCCAAGGCTCGATGCGGCTTCGGACGACTGTGAAGCCCATCGACACCCCGCACGATCTGGATCTTGTCTGCGAGATCGATGTATCTCATGCCGAAGTCAATCCGATGTCTCTCCTCGATAACATGTTCAAGCTCTTTAGTGAACATGGCGTTTACGGAGGCATGGTCACGAAGAAGAATCGGTGCATTCGCATCGAGTACAAAGATGAGTTCTGGCTCGATATTCTCCCGGCGTGCCGAGACGACCATAACGGCGGCACCTGCATTCAGGTTCCAGATCGCGATCTCCGCAACTGGAAGCCGAGCAATCCAATAGCTTATGCGGAGTGGTTCAAGAACGCGTCTCGCCGCATCATTGTGAAGTTCAGCGACACTCGCAAGGCGTTGATCGTTGCCGAAGCTACCGTCGAGCCGCTGCCTGCGTTGCAGGCGACGGAAGAAAAAACCATGCTGCAACTGGTTGTTCAACTCCTCAAACGGTGGCGGGATATCCATTATGCGAACTCCGACTATCCCCCGATTTCGATCGTTCTCACGACCCTGGCGGCCGACTTGTACACAGGGGAGCAATCCATATCAACGGCTCTGCTCGAGGTCCTGGACGGAATTGTCGGGCGGCTGGACGCGGCGCACGCGCAAGGCAGGAGACTGTCGGTGCTGAACCCAGTTCATTTGGAAGAGGATTTCAGCGAACGCTGGGACTCCTGCCCGGCAGCGTATCTTGCTTTCAACGACGGAATCCGAAAATTTGCTGAGGCCTGGCGTGCGGTCTGCACCACACAGGTCAATCCGGGCAAGCTTGCAAAGGGCGTCTTTGGCCAGGTGATCGATGAAGCGATCCTGCGGGAAGCGAGAGTGATGCAGGCGGATCGCAGCAATTCTTTGTTGGGCGTGGCGGCGACGGGACGGATTGTTCCAGTCGCGGCGTCTGTAGCCCCTATGATTCACAACACGAACCATGGCTCGCTCTGAGCTTCATCAAAGGCGCATCCAGCTTACTCCGGCACAACAGATTGGCCGTATGCGCTCGAAGTTTCCAGGCCTCGCTGTCGCGTTGAAGCGAGGCCGCGTCATCTGGACCGGAGATTGGTGGCCGCATTCACTAAGCGACACCTATCGCATCGAGGTCTCCTACACACTTGGACGTCGTCCTCGAATCGCCGTGGTGAGCCCAAAACTGGAACTCGCAGAAGGCAAGGTCCGACTGCCGCATGTATATTTCGATGGCCAGATGGATATTTGCGTGCATCGACCTGAGGAATGGACGCCGGGTAGCTTTATCGCAGATACGATCATGCCATGGATATCGCAATGGTTGAGGTTCTATGAAGTCTGGCGACAAACCGGAAGCTGGGAAGGCGAGGGGACGCACCCCGAAGCAGAATCCCATCGGCGGAGCGAAGCCTAGCGCAACGAAGAGCTCGCGCTACTATGATCCCCAGACATTGAAGCTCTTATGGGGGCGGGCGGCGGGTCGTTGCGCCATGGCCGACTGCCGCGTCGAACTCTTCGTGACGGAAGATGATTACGACCCTGTCTGCGTGATAGGAGAAATGGGGCACATAGCCGCATCGAGCAATGATGGTCCGCGGGCGCATCTCGAACTTGATATGCGTGCCCGAGACAGTTATGACAACCTCATACTTCTCTGCCGCAATTGTCACCGGAAGGTGGACACACTAAAACTCAGCTATCCGCGTGAACGTCTCCTCGAAATCAAAGCCAATCATGAGGCATGGGTTCGCACTGCGCTTCCCGAGCGGGGATTTACCAATCTTCGTTGGAATGTGTTGCGACTGCAGGGCGACTTTCCATTCGATCCAACGACGATCGCGGAGGCGTTGTCTCCGGACCAGGACGCAGGCGTGCTCCAAATCAGCGTCTCCGCTGCGCGCGAACCCTGGAGTTCGATACAGGAGAACCTGAAGACACAAATTCATGCCTTGATCGCAAACAGCGATGCAGTCGCCTCTCGCGTCGCGGTTTTTCCGCTTGCTCCCGTTTCAGCTTGTGTCTACGCCGGATATCTGCTGACCAACCGGCTCAATGTCCGCAGCTTTCAATATCACCGAGACCAGGCGACATGGATCTGGCCTAAGAACTCAGAAGGGCTGACGACGCCCATGGTCGCGGGGCCAGCCGGTTCTGTTTCAGCCTCGGCAGAAGTTTTCTTCTTCTTTGAATTGTCCGCTCCTGTTGACGCCTCAGCGACCGTGGATGCGACTAGTAAGGACAGTGCCGTCTATCGATGTTCTGTCCCCGACATGTCAACTGGCTGGCTGAAGAGCAAAGCCCAGCTGGACGAGTTGGCCCGCAAGGCAAGGGAGATGTTTGAAGCTGCAGCAGTCCGCACTCCAAATTCTCCCCGATGGCACATCTTCTACGCGGGCCCTGCTCCAGGCGGAGTAGTTGTCGGACAACAGCTCAACCCGACAATGATTCCTGAGGTGCAGCTTTATGAGTTCCAGCGTCCTCGTCACATACCGAGTATCACAATTACCCGACACGACTCTTCGCTCACTCGGTGGACTGTAGCGGATGACTCTGGGTCAGCGTGGCCTGCTAAGAGACTCTTGACGCCAAAATGATTTGAGTCCAGTAAGAAGTGAGATCTCGTGAGGGACATGGGATACGCGTAACATGACCCGCATGTCAGAACAGCCTGGAACAAAGTTGGAATGAATCGCAGGAGGCGGAGCGGATACGCATCTCTGGAGAACTCCACGACAGCGTTCTTCAGCAGATCACTTCCCTTACCCTCAGACTGGGCACAGTGAAATACCAGGTGCGCCCGATTCGGAGGCTAAGGCGACCATCAATAATTTGCGGGACGAGCTGATCAAGATCGGAACGGAGATCCGTCAGGTGTCACACGAGCTTCATCCTGCATTGCTGCAAGAGTCGGGCCTGCCCGCGGCTCTATCGTCTTATTGCGAAGAGTTCAGCAGAGCGCGCGGCCTCCCTGTATCCTGCGAGACGGACGAGACTGTGAAGGAACTGTCGCACGAGGCTGCGTTGTGCCTGTTCCGCATCGCTCAGGAAGCTCTGGGCAATGCCGCCAAACACTCCGCCGCAAAGCAGCTCGACGTCCGGCTTACTCGATCGGACAGCCGTGTTTTTCTTTTCGTGTCCGACGACGGCGTGGGTTGCGCTCACAGCCAGATCGGCAAATCCGGGGGACTGGGCTTGATCAATATGCGAGAGCGGGTGCTCCAGCTAGACGAGACATTTGAATTCGATAGCGAACCAGGGCGCGGGGCTACCGTGAAGGTGACCGTTCCATTCCGACCCGCCGCGTAACCTCGATGCGAATTGTCGCGGCTTCCCGTAACTGTGTTTAAGCGGGAAGCTTCGCCGATCGGCTTGGTTCCGAACCCGCATCCGTCGTCGGATTGCGCGGGAGCTGATCGCGCTTTGCCGACGTTCTGTGCTGATTGGCTGTGGCTCGATTGGTCCGCGGGCCCATGGCGCCGTGTCCGGCAGTGACGATCGGAGCGATCCAGACGCATGCGATTCGGCGGCGATTACTCCGCCAGGCGCAGCATCACGTAGGTGATGACGCCGGTGACTGAGACGTATAACCAGAGTGGAAAGGTCCAGCGGGCAAGCTTGCGGTGCTGCGGAAAGCGGCCGGTGACCGAAAAGAAGAAGGTCACCAGGACCAGCGGCAGCGCGACTACGGCCAGAGCAATGTGGCTGGCGAGGAGCGGAAGATAAAGCGAGCGATAGGGGGCAAGGGTGGGATAACGGACGTCTCCGTGGAGTGCGTGGTGAAGGATGTAGCTCACGAGAAAGAGCGTGGAGAAGGCGAATGCCGTGATCATGGAAGCGCGGTGGGCGGCAATCTTGCGTGTGCGGATAAAAGCAAAGCCGATGAGCAGAGTCGTCGCGCTGAGGCCGTTGAACAAGGCATTGAGAGCGGGCAGAAATGCGAGCCGCGCGCCGGCAGCGTCTGCGGCCGGATGCACATAAATCAGCCAGAAGAGAAACAACGTGGCTGCCGCGCTGATGGCAAGGATGACTGTGACGCCTGGGCGCGTGGTGGACAGTTGCGACCTGGGCAATGTGTTCGAATTCATAGTTGGCAAGCCTTTCCTTCTCTACGTAGGATTCCGCCCATAGATCTGGAAATATTCACTTCTTCCGGATTTTCGCAGGGCGTGGAATCGCGTTCGAGAGTTCCCGATCGGGTGGGGATATTGCCTCGCGACCTGACCGGCGAGCGTTGGGGAGTTCTCATATCCGCTGTTTGCCTCGTAACTTTCTTTAGCGCGTCCACGATCCACTGTCGTATTCAGTCTCGATTTCTCGCACTCGGCGTGAACCGGTGCAGTATGAATTCCTGGATCAGCCCATTGACCTCTGGAATTTAGATAGACATCGCGGAATCAATTCGGGCCCATTGGTATCGAGATTTCCTGCTCCAGTGTGAAATCGATCAAGGTCTCGCTTGGCACCTTGACCTGGTCTCCCTTTGTAATTGTTTCGGAACCTGCCCCCGCGGCGGCACCGACGCCCGCCCCGATCGCTGCTCCTTCGCCGCCTCCGGCAAGGGCGCCGATCAGCGATCCGAAGGCCGCGCCACCAACCGTCCTCTTTGCGGTGCTTGCCCCGCGCGATTTGCCGGTCAGTGCGTATTCTCCTGTAACCAGCGGTATGGTTTGCCCATTCACCACAATCCCTGTGAGCTCCAAACGGAGTTGCGATCTGCCGCTGAATGTGCCTGACTCCTTTGATTCTGCGAGTCGGCCATATACGTCGGCGTCTTTCGGGACTAGCACACTGCCGTCGACGATCAGTGGTTCTTCAAGGGAAGCCCGAAAGCGATCTCCAACATGATTCTCAGCCGAATCGATGCTGTCGATGGTGCGTACTGAGATGCGTGTTCCGGCCGGAATGGTGACCGATGCCGGATGGCGGGCGGGTTCGACGTTTTCCGAGTAAGTGAGAGGTACGCGATCTGGTCTCTGCAAAGTGTCACTCGCTGCCGCATCGGAGTCGAACTCAATCGAGACGATGTCAGCCCGACTGAACTTCTGTACGGACGATCCGACCTGGAAGCTGATCTCATTCTCTGACCCACCCACGAACCTGCCGTTGATAAGGCTTCCGTTCTTCAACTTCAACGAGTCAGCTCTCGCAGCCATCGCTGCGAGTAGGACCACTATCAGTATTCCGGAATTGCGTCTCAACTTTTCCATGTGTTCTCCTCCGCTCGATTTTTCTAATCCGTGGCTTAAAAACCAGAGCTTGGTCCCAAATCCGTCTTGGTGAGTTCCTTACGTGGTGTCGCTTCTCAAAATAGCGATCTGATCTGATTCAGGTTGGTCCTCTGTGTTCAGGACGCGCGCGATCGTAGGCGATCCGCGGTCTGGAGAGGACCCTGATCGTGATGTTCACTCGAGTGCCTTCTTTGTATCTTTGCTGATGTCCTTAACTCCAACTGCGGTCTTCTCTCCGGCCTTCTCGGTGTACCTGACAGTAAGTTCCGAGCCCTGCTTTATGCCCTTTCCCGAATCCTTGGTCCCTTGCCATGTTGTTTTTCCGGTCCACTTTATGGTGTGCTCAACCCCATCATCGGTTTTGACGACCAGCTTCTTGGAGCCCTTGTCAACGTGCTTCACGAATCCCGACACAATATGGACAACGTCCTCGTTTTGTGCGGACGCATGCCTCAAGCCGGTCACGGCGGCAAAAGCGATTAGACCAAGGACGACACTACGACGATTACGAAACTGCATGACTTATCTCCTTCAGAATTTCAGTGAGTGAGAGTTCCACATCGTGCGCCCAGTTGGATTTTTGGGCAAGGGCTTCACGAGCTAGGTGCACGACAAGCTTTCGCTCTCATTCGCCGAGACGTTTAAATTGATCCCTGCACGCCTGCCGCAATGCAGCAGGCATCGGGGAACTGCCATCTCACTGCCTGTTCGACTAGCTGTGAATAAAAGCCAGAAGAGCTTCGTTGACAGCATTCGCATGAGTAGTGCACAGTCCGTGCGGTGCTCCGGGAATCACCTTCAGGGCTCCATTCTTCAGCACCTTCACGCTGAGGCGCCCGGAGTTGTCGATCGGTACAATCTGGTCGGCGTCGCCCTGGATGACGAACGTGGGTACATCGATTGTTCGCAGGTCTTCGGTCTGGTCGGTTTCCGAGAAGGCCTTGATGCAGTCGTAGGCACCAATGATTGATGCCTGCATACCCTGCAACCAGAACGAGTCCTGGACGCCTTGAGAAGGCTTCGCGTCCTGTTTGTTGTATCCGTAGAACGGAACAGCAAGATCTTTGAAGAACTGCGAGCGATCCTTCACAACATTTGCGCGGATCTCATCAAAAACCGAGAGAGGAAGACCGCCCGGATTGTTCTCTGTCTTCAGCATCAAAGGTGGAACCGCGGCGATGAGGACAACCTTCGAAACACGCTTGTTCCCATGTCGCGCGATGTAGCGAACAACCTCGCCGCCGCCGGTGGAGTGACCGACCATCGTCGCGCTTTTAATGTCGAGATGTTCCATCAACTCCGCAAGGTCGTCGGCATACTGGTCCATATTGTTCCCGTTCCAACTCTGGCCCGAGCGCCCGTGGCCACGGCGGTCATGGGCAATCACGCGATAGCCT
>Ga0335076_10003964_pt1 | contig 14918 bp, 13 predicted proteins | sample Lox_Sample_25_FD_206717 | JGI IMG/M metagenome (GOLD analysis project Ga0335076, IMG submission 206717) | Soil microbial communities from Loxahatchee National Wildlife Refuge, Florida, United States - Lox_Sample_2.5 | ecosystem: Environmental > Terrestrial > Soil > Wetlands | place: USA...
AGCCCCGGCCGCCGCGAGCGGATCCGGCTGGAGCCCGCTTCGGTTCACCGACTTTCGGCGCTGGTGGTTCGCACGTTTACTTTCGCCAGCGAACCGGCGCGATGCAGTGGCGGCTGTTCCTCGACCAGGCCACGCCCGGGCGCTACCTGTAGACGTTCCTGGTCGGCTCCTGGGAGGAGCATGAACGTCAGCACGGCCGCGTCACTCGACACGATGAAGAGCTACTCGAGCAGATCGACAAGCTTCTCGTGCCAGGGGCCCACCGCGAGGGCCACCACTATCTGTCTGCGCCTACCCGAGTTTGAACGCCCGCGGAAGCTCTCCACACTTCACGCAATGGGCTCGCCACGTGGTCGGGAGCACCTGGACGACGAGCTTTCGCCCGCAGCCGGTGCAGAACCGCGGCGGGTCGGTCGCGCGCTGCCGGGCCTCGCAGGCCGAGTGATCACCGGAATCGGCGGGCCGGCCGCAACCAGCGCAGTGCTTCACAACGTGCTCGATAGCTCCTTGACCGGCATCTTCAGCTCGGCCAGCAGATCGAGGTCGTCCTGGGGCGAGCGCCCGAGCGTCGTGAGGTAGTTGCCGACGATCAGGGCGTTGATGCCGCCGAGCACGCCCTGGCGCGTACCCAGGTCGCCCAGGGTCAGCTCGCGCCCGCCGGCGAATCGCAGCACGGTTCTCGGCAGCGCCAGCCGGAACGCCGCGATCGCCCGCAGCGCGTCCATCGTGCTGGGTGCGTCGAGGTCGCCGAAGGGAGTGCCGGGTCGTGGGTCGAGGAAGTTCAGCGGCACCTCGTCGGGGTCAATCTCGCTGAGCTCGGCCGCGAATTCGGCGCGCTGCTCCAGCGACTCGCTCATCCCGATGATGCCGCCGCAGCAGACCTCCATGCCCATCTCGCGCACCAGCTCCAACGTCTCCCAGCGTTCGTCCCAGGTGTGCGTGGTAACGACCTGCGGGAAATGCGAGCGGGCAGTCTCGAGATTGTGGTTGTAGCGGTGCACGCCGAGATCGCGCAGCTCCTCCGCCTGGGCACGCGTGAGGATGCCCAGCGAGCACGCCACGTTGATCTCGACCGCCTCCCTGATCGCCGCGACGCCGTCGCGGACCTGGGACATCAGCCGCGCGTCGGGCCCGCGCACGGCAGCGACGATGCAGAACTCGGTGGCGCCGGTGGCGGCGGTCTCGCGAGCCGCCTCGACGAGCGACGGGATGTCCAGGCGAGCGGCACGAACCGGAGTGTCGAACCGGCCCGACTGCGAGCAGAAGTGGCAGTCCTCGGGGCATCCGCCGGTCTTCACGGACACGATCCCCTCGACCTCGACCTCCGGCCCGCACCACTGCATCCGTACCTCATGGGCCAGGACGAGCGCGTCGGACACCCGGTCGTCGGGGAGATTCAGCACCTCGAGGACCTCCTCCCTGCTCAGCCCGGTGCCGTGCGCCAGGACTTGCCGGCGCGCCTGGTCGAGGATGTCTTCCGTCATTGGTTGAACCTCCAGTCGCTCGCCGGCGAAGCCTAACCGGCGGCGGGAGGCCGCAGACGTGGGAGTTCGTGGGGCGTCAGCCGGCCGCTGCTGCCAGGCCCGGGCGCTCGGGACCCTTGCCCAGCGTCTCCTCGGCCTCCTCGAGCGCTTTCTCGACCTTGCCGATCTCGAGGTTCAGAGCCATCCGCCGGCCCCGGACCGAGCTCAGGTCGGTCGTGGCGCTCGACGCCGTCGCGGTCAGCTCGCGAAGCTGCGACTGAAGATCACGGAGCTGCCGGCGCAGCCGTGCGGGAGCCTGGAGCTCGAGCTCGTAAACGCCGCTCTCGGTGCCCCGACGAACGAGCGGCGACCGCGACAACTGGGTCAGGAACACGGCCAGCGGATCCTTGCCCGCAACCGAGTAGCCCGCTTCGGTGAGGAGCGCGAACCATTGCCGGTAATGAATTGCTTCCGGCCGGCGCGGATGCGCGAGCAGTACTCTGACCGCCGCCGCGCGGATCGCCGGCCCTCGCAGGGCCTCTGCATCATTGGCGTCGTCGCCCGCCGGATCCGCCTCGACAGATGCCGGATGTTCGGGCTGATTCTCACCGGCCAAGCGGCCGATCAACATCAGGCGCTCGTCGAGCTCGGCCACCGAGGCCTCGATCTCGTCGAGCTCGGCCTGTACGCGACTCCGGCGCTCGAGCAGCCCATCCCGCCGGCGCTCGAGGTCGGTGCGCTCGGCGGCGACGGCGCGCAACAAACGCGCGGACAGCGCGGACGAGGATCGAGTCATCGGCCACATCGGTTCTACATGAGACGCCATTGGTCACGTCAGGATGACCTGTGGAGAGGATGTTCATACGCGGCGAGCCGTTGTCGATAACCGCCACGTAGCTGTGGAAAGGTGATTCGATCGGTCACGAAGATGTCGCTCTGAGCGGGACTTTCATCCGCAAAGCGGCCAATTTGCGAGGTCGCGGCGGGACTCGCCGGCAGTTTCCGTCCGGACCGTCCGCTCTCATACGCACCCAGCTGTAGACCCGCCGTATGAGGAAAGGAACCCAAAATGCCGGGAGCCCCCACCCCCCGCGCCGGCCGCGCCTGGCCACCCGTTCCCCGGGGATCACGATCGTGGGCCGATCGCACCGCCACGCGGGCCGCGAGTCCGCCGCCCAGTGGCGAGTTCGAGGCGGAGCTCGCCGAGGATCTCGCGGTCCTGATCGAGTGCGGTCTGGTCGTGCCGATCTACGACCGCGGGACCATCCGCTACGCGCTCGCCGGCGAGGGCGAGGAGACGCGTAGGTGAGGTCACCGGGGACCGCGAACAACCGGGGGCGGCGCCACCGGGACCGCGAACAACCGCCGGAGGGCCAAAGCCCAGACGGCGCGACCCGGTGACCGCGTGCAGTGCCGCGGTCACACCACTCGAGGATGCTCAGGGCCGCGTCACCGTCAGCCGCGCGTGCATGCCCATCTTCAGGTGGCCGGGCATTGAGCAGTAGAGCTCATACCGGCCCGAGTTGAGATGCCAGGTCGCGTGACTGAAGTGACCCGAAGCCGTGATCCTGACAGCCCCCAGTACCGGCCCGATCATGTATCCGCGGGAGCTCAGCCTGCGGATCCGGAGGTCGTGCGCATCCTGCCCGCGGTTCCACAACTGCACGATCACCGTGCCGGCGGGAATCGACGTGCGTGACGGCCACAGTGACCACTCCTGCGCGTACACCAGCAAGTGTGCCGGCCCCGGGCCGCGCGCCGCGAGTGCGAGCCCGCCGGCCGGGAGCATGGCCGCAAGGGCACACAGCGAGATTGCGAGTAGGCGTCTCATGCGAGTAGCTGATAGCGCGGAAAGCCGCCGGCGCCTGGGATCACGGCGCCGGCGTCCTGCCCGAACCACTGCTCGAGCAGTGAGCAGTAGACACCGCGGAAGTCGACGTTTTCCCGCTGATTGCCGTTGGCGTCGAGCTGGCTGAGCGATGCGAACTCGCCGATCATCCCGCCGTTGACGCGACTTCCGATCAGCAAGGACGTACCAGCGGCGCCGTGATCGGTTCCGTCGGAACCGTTCTCCTGGGCGCGGCGACCGAACTCCGACCAGACGTGCACGAGCACGCGGCCGTCCACCCCGCGCGCCTCGAGATCGGCTTGGAATGCCGCCAGCGAGTCGGCGACCAGCCTGACCCCGGAGTCGAACGTCGTCTCCTGGCCCGAGTGAGTGTCGAACTGGGTATCGGTCGTCAGCGCGACGCATCGGAGCGGAATGCCCGCCGCGATCATCGCCGCCAGCCCGGCCAGGCGGTCCGGCAGGTCGCCGGTCGATGCGGTGGGGTAGGTGACGGAGCTGCCGTAGGCGGCGCCCGGGTTCGTGCTTGTTGCGGTGTCACGGCGCAGGTTGCCGTTAGGGGGAGTGAACGGCGCGAGCGTTCGGCGGACGATGCCCACCTCTGAGGCCGCGCCCGCGACCTGGGCAATCGCCGGATCGCGCGCGTGGCGCTGGGCATCGCCGAGCGAGGACGCCGAGTCGAGCGCCCAGCCGAGCGCGTCGCCCCAAACGCCGCTGAGCCACACCGCAAAGCTGTTCGGCTGATCGATCGCCGCCGTCGGGTTCCTGGCTGTGGCGAGCGTCGGGTTGATCTGGCCGTCCATCGACAGGCCCTGGAACGGGTTGGTGGCGTTGCCGGCCACATCCAGGTAGCGCCCCATCCAGCCGGTCAGCAGGGAGGCGTCGGTCGCGCCGACCTCCCAGTAGTGCCGGGAGGTGAAGTGAGACAGGTCGGGGTCGGCGTAGCCGATCCCAGGGAACACCGCAACCTTGCCGGCGTCGTGCAGCTGGGCGAACGAGCTCGCGGACGGGTGCCAGGTCAGGCTCGGGTCCTCACGGAACGGCGTCCCCGACCCCGCCGCCACTGCCAGCGTCGGTCGCAGTTTCATGTACATCGGGTCGCCTGCCGGCGCCAGTATCGATAGGCCGTCCACGCCGCCCTGCATGAACAGAGACACGAGGATCGGACTGCCTGCGGGCTGGAGCACGGCCGCCCGCGCGATCCCGTCGCCGAGCATCCGATCGGTCAGGCCGAGTCGGCCGGCGCCGTACACCGTGAGCAGACCACCGGCTGCGCCGGCCAGGAACCGCCGGCGATCGATTCCCACGCCGGCGGGCAGCGGCATTCGCGGATCCCACTCGCGGGCGACGGGCTGCGTGCCGGCGAGCACGCGCCGGATCGCCTGCGCGCGCGAAAACCCGTCGCAGTGTCCCTCAGAGGCCCGCGCGACGCGAGGATTCGGGTCCGTTGCCGCACGCTCGTCGGGATCGGCGCTCACGCGGTCATCCAGTCTGGCGTCATCGGGATCAGTACACGCAGGGCGTTCTGCCGTAGCTGGCGGAATGGGACCTGCTCCCAGTCGTGGGTCTGGCCGCGGGCGATCCGCCGTCCCAGCGCGATCAGGTTGTGCCGTGCGAGGCTCGACAGCGGGCGCCCGCCCCAGAAGTCGATCGCGTGCTTGTAGGCCTCGACGGCGTTTTCGGTGATTCCGTACGGATACGTCTTCCCATCGAGTACGTGCTTCTGCAGGGCCACGTTGACCGCCTCCAGCCGCCCTGCCCACCGCGAGGTGTCGAGCCACTGGGCGTAGTCCCAGCCAGACACGTTTGGCGGCTGGAACAGCACCTGGCCGGTGAGCTGGGCGATCCAGGCCCAGCTCGTCGTCGTGATCGTCTGGCGACTGCCCCGCAGCAAACCGGCGGTCCACACCACGGGCGGTATGACCAGCCGCGGGCCCTCATAGAACAGCGGATGACGGAGGATCGCCTCGACCAGCGGCCTGATCTCGTGACGACTGCGCGTGTATGTCCGCTCGAGGGCACGCGCGGTGGCGCGGGGAATCTTGGCGCCCACGAAATAGCCCCACAGCTTGTCGATCAGGAACGGCGGGTGGTCGGGATGGGTGACCGCAAGCCGACAGCTGTCGCGCCAGTCGAACCGGCCGCGATGTCCGAAGATCCGCTTGATCCCGTAGTCGTGCAGGCTCGGCTCGAACCGGAAGTTGACCGGGCCCTGGTCGTTCCAGTCGTTGGTCCACCCGGTCAGCGCCCGGGCGTTCTGATGGACGTCGTGCTGGTGGTACCCGCGGTCGGCCCCGAGCGTGAACAGCTCCAGCATCTCGCGGGCGTAGTTCTCGTTGGGGCTGTCCTTATTGTTGGTGTTGCCGTTCTGCCACAGGAGCATCGCGGGGTCGACGGTGACGTCGAGCAGCAACTGGTGGAAGTTGCCGAGTGCGTGGCGGCGCATCATCCAGTTCTGCTTGATCATCAGCTGCGCGTTGGAGGCCTCCTCGGAGGTCGCGAACCAGCTGTGCCAGATCAGCGTCATCCGTTCGATCAGCTGCTGGTCCGAACGAACCATGCGGTCCAACCACCAGCAGTGGTCGTCCCCCCACGTGTTGATCGGGTCGAGCGGCTCGCCGTGGTCGTCGTGCGGGGCGGCGCCGCTCAGCCTGGCCGCTCCCTGCGGGCGAGTGAGCGAGGCCACGGCCGCCTCCATCCCGAGCCTCGCCAGCCGCTCCGCGTCACCCGGACGCGGACCAAACCCGGCCCTCCACAGAAGTCGGGTGGCCTGCTCAGCTGTGAACTTGCCGTGGTAGACGGCGGTTGGCGACGGATCGAGCACGGGCAGGATCAGCTCCGGCCTGATGTTTCGGCGCGGTGAACGGTGCCGATGCCCGGCCTAGCGGGCATCGGGGACGGCGGCAGCTTAGCGGGCAATCGGATGGGAGGCCGAAATGTCCGTTGCTCGCGGGAGCCGTCGCGGTCGACACGCAATACCGAACCGGATCGAGGCGCTCCGTCACAGCGCGATCGAGCGGCATCCCGGAGAAGGTCAGCATCGCCGGGACGTTTACGGCACCCGGCGCCCTCCGAAGATCGGATCAGCCGCCTATGTCTGCATCACGGGGTAGCGCCCGAACAGGCGCCGCCGTAGCGACAACTGACCAGGTTCGGCTGCTCCACCGGGCGTCCCGCGTCGATCGACCAGGCGAGCCGGATGAACTGAGCGTGCGTCCACCCGAGCGGGGTCGCAGAGCCGGTGCCGGTCCCCGGGAGCCGGCCGTCGGTGCCGGCCGGCGGGTTGTCATCCCACACCTGCTCCGGGAGCATCAGCCCGTCGTTGGCGGTCTTGGCCATCGCGTCCAGACGTTTCATCGCCGCCGCCCGACCGGCGGCGACTTCGCCGGACAGCTCGCCCGCGGAGAGTTCGTACTCGCCGCGCTCGCCGGCGAAGATCGGCCACAGGCGCCCGACACCGTCGTTGTTCCCGAATGGCCCGCCGGTCAGCGACTCGCCATAGCCGTCGTGGTTGTAGCGGTGCCAGAACTCTCCGTTCGGGGTGTCGACGCCGAGTTCGCGGTCGACCACCGGCAGCGTCGACACGACCGCGGGATTGTCGGCTCGCAGCACACCGAGCCGGACGAGCTCGAGGAAGCTCGGGTCCACGACCGTCCGCTGGTCGACCGTGGGACCTCCGTCCGAAAGCGTGTACGTAGTGCCCGCGTCCGCGTCACCGTCGACGGTGAGTCGGACGAAGTAGGGGGATGAGGCCAGTGGTCCGTTCGTTGTCACGGTCCAGTGATCGAGCTGTAACCGCCAGTCGTCCGCGGTGGCGCGGTACTGGGCGGCCGCATCGGCGTCGCCGTTGTCCTGGGCGATTTGCGCCGCACATACGAGGCCGGCGATCTCTGCGGCGATGCTCGACGGCGAGTATCCGATCTCGTTCTCCCAGCGCTCCTGCGTGACCGGGCCGTTGGCCAGAATGCACGACGCGGCTTGTTCGACATGGCTCCAGGTCCCGGCGTCGGTGTCTCCGAGCTGCGATGCGAGCAGGATCGGATCGGCGACCTCGTCGAGCTGCAGCCCGGTCCACACCGGGGTGCCGTCGACGTTCGAGTTCTGCGGGAAGCAGCCGTTCGGCTCCTGCTGGCGCGTCCACAGGTAGTTGAGGGCGCGTCGGGCGGCGGCGCGATAACCCGCGGCGACTTCGGCCGTGGCCATCTCGTAGAGATCGCGAGACCACACGAGGTGATATGGACCGTTGTACCCGGGGATCTGACCCCAGACCCATGCCATGGTTGGCGAGGCGATGAAGGCGCCGCGATACGTCTTGTCCTCGGACGCCCCGAGCACCATCAACGAGACGGCATAGAGCTCCTCGTGGCCGGCCACGCTCCGAGGCCGCGTGTGACCCGCGAGGTAGCGGTGCCATCCGGTCTCATACGCACGCCCGGTCGCGTCGAAGCCGTGGCCGAGCGAAGCGGTCGCGTTTGCCAATGCTCGTGGCGCCGAGGTCGCGAAACCCAGCGCGATTGTCGCATCCTGGCTACCCGGATCTCCGGTGAGCGGCATGGCACCGGTCTGAACGACGTTGCCGTCGGGCGCCGAGGTGTAGGTCCAGTCCATCGCATAGTGACTGCTGAGATCGGTCCAGCCGTCGCTCGTGCCGAGGTATCCGCTCGAAGTCCTGGTGAATGCCGGCGAGGAAACAAGCGCGCTGGCCGACTGGGAATCCGAGGCGATCAGTGAGCGGCCGGCGGTCGAACCCGAGTCGTCGTCGCCGTTCCCGGACAAGCTGGGGTCATATACGACGTACAGGTGGAGTGGCTGTTTGGTCAGCGACTCAAAATGCACCCGCATCAACAGCACCGACCGGCTCGGATCCGTGGTGTATGTCTTCGTGATCCGGAACCGCCCGTGTGGGTCGGCGTTGACCTGCTGGTAGGAGAGGCTGCGCGGATCGGTGAGCCTGAGCGCGTGCTCGGTGCCGTCGGTTTCCCTTGCCACCCACGACTTGCCATCGGTGACGACGAACTGCAGGTCGCGAATCGCGGGCGTGCTCAGGTTCGGGTAGTAGACCTCGGTCAGCTCACCGCTGTTCAGCGTGTACCACACCTTGCTGGCCAGGGCGGTGGAGGTGCCGAAGCCGTCCTTGTTTCCTGCCGTCCACAGGGCGCGAGCGCCCGGCGCACCGGGAGCGACGCCCGTCACCGCCTCAGCGCCAGCGGGCAATAACAGTGCAACTGTGGCAGCGAATATCAGTAGTCGAGCGACGACCGCGTATCTCATGAATTCCCTCCTCCACCGCGTTCGGCAAGTCACTGCAGAACGCCCGTACCCCGAGCGGGCGGCACGAATCAGCCCGCGCCGCGGTGCCGGTCAGCGGGTTCGCGTGATCGGCGGGAGCTGGTAGCCGCCGTCGAACACAGCGGCGTCGGGCTCGTACATGCGCAGGATCGGTCTGAATGCACCGCTCGGAGTTGGCAGCCAGCTGGCGCCGCTCCGATTCAGATGGTTCGTCGGGCTGCATCACAATCGTCAGCGAGCCGTCGTCGTGGGCGTGCAGCCCACGGGTGCGGTCGCCGATCGAATACCTATCGACCGGATTCGCGACGAGGGAGAAATCGGGCGTGTCGTACATCGGCACCGACCAGAACGCGCGGCATGGCGGCGGGGTTGCGAAGCGCAGTTCGTACCCGCCGGCGCCGTCAAGCTCGTGACCGTCGGCGTCGAGGTAGACCATCGCGTACGCCGCCTCGTATCCGTGGTTGCCCCACAGTCCACCTCGAGCCGCGAGTGCCCGCATGAGATAACGGCCCGGTCCGTCAGGAAGCTTCCACGTGTCGTCATCGGGCGCGCCTACCTCGAAGAAGTCCAAGTTGTAATCGAACGCGTGATACGTGAGGTTCCACCCGTTCTGGGTTGGGCCGGTGCCCTGCCGCAGCGCCTGCTCCATCCGCTCCCGACCGGCCGCGATCCCGGCGCGGAGCTCGGCCGCCAGCCCGCTATCGCCGTCGGTAGAGGGGGAGTCGGCGGCGAACAGCCCGAGCGGCTCGAACCGTTGTTGGTAGTCACGATCGCGCGGCGCGGGCGGGAACGCCTGCAGCCAAACGCGCATCTGCTCGAAGAACCGCAACTCGTCGGGCACCCTCGGAGGGAATCGGATGAGCGTCGCGTCGGCCGGCGGCTCGCCATCCCAGTCCGGCGCGACGAGCACAAAGCTTCCGGCGTCGGTGCCGGTGGCACGGTGACCGACGTACGCGAAGTTGTCGCAGCCCGACGCGCTCGCCTTGCAGCGCCGCGAGTCGGCGGTAGAACGCCTGCTTGGCGCCGGTCGTCCGACCCGCCGCGAGGGTGACCCGGATGAGGACGAACTGCTCGTCTCGGTCGATGTCGAGATGGTTGGGTCGAAGTGGCAGAACTGCAGACTCCGTTCACTGATGATCTGGAACCGGTCGCGCTGTGGGACATCGAGCAACGCGACCATCGCCTCGTGGACGGCATCCGAGATCGCGTCTAGCCGAGAACCGATCCCATCCTTCCGGAGGATCGATGCCCGCGCGTGCCACGATCCGTACGACGGCAAGCCCACGGGCTGCTGAAGGACATCGACCTCCGGCGCTGCGATCACATCGGTCGCTCGGCGGGTCGCGGCCGGTCACGGTAGCTACACGCGCCGGGCGTGCTATTTCGGCGAGCCGTTGTTTTCCGGCTGCGCGGGCGGCGGTTCTTTCCCGCCACTGTTGCCGCCGGCGTCTGCGGGCAGCGGTGCCTTCGGGGGGCTGGGGCTCGCCGTCACTGAGGGCGCGAGTGCGCGCTTCGCGTTGGAAAGCGCCTGCTGGACCGCCTGGAGCTGGGCCTGGGTGAACCCGCTCGACGCGAGCGTGTCGGTATCGACCCTGCCGGCCTCGATCTCACGGTCGACGGCCTGACCCTCGATCGCGGTGATCGTGCCGTCGTTGACGAGCCCCTGGATGGCGTTCAAGAAGGGCTGGTGGTCGACGACCGGCCTCGGCGCGTGGATCTTGTCGGGCACCGGCGCTATGGGCGTCTTGTCTGGCTGGCCCTTCGCCACCGCGGCGTGGCGGTGTGCGTCGGCGCGAGGTCTTGCGGCGAGCGCGGCGGTGCCGGCGATGGCGCCGACCACGGCGAGTGCGGCGACTGCACCCGTCGCGGTGTGGCGTATCCGGGCATAGCGCTGGTTCTGATCGTTCACCTTCGTCTCCTCTCGGTCGTACCGCGAGGCGGTGTCGTTGGGGAGCCACGAGAATCGCGCCCGAACCTGAGATCGAGCTGAAGCGCGGCGGCTCTTCAGGCGATCTTCAGGCAGCGTCGGGGACAATCGCCATGCGATGGGTGCGCCGATCGGTCGAGTCGTGGTGATCGAGGACGAGCAGCCGGTACGCGATGCGGTTATCGCCGCGCTACGGGCCGAGCGGTTCACCGCCACCGCGTTCGAGGACCTCCCCCATCCCGGAGACGTGCTCGCCGTCGCTCCCGACCTGGCGATCCTCGACGTGCTTCTCCCGGGCGGGAACGGCTTTGAGCTCGCAAGCTCGCTCCGGCAGCAGCAGGAGTTGCCGATCATCTTCCTCACCGCCCGCGACGCCGTGGCCGATCGTGTCGCCGGGTTGGAGCTGGGCGCCGACGACTACCTCGTGAAGCCGTTCGCGCTCGAGGAGCTGATGGCGCGAGTGCGGGCAGTGCTGCGCCGGCGGGGTGCGATCCCGCAGGTGCTGGAGGTCGAGCGGCTGCTGGTCGATGAGGAACATGGGTTCGCCGCCCGGGACGGTCGGGAGCTGGCGCTGACCTCAACCGAGCTTCGCCTGCTCGCGTTTCTCATGCGCCACCGCGGGAGGGCGCTGTCCAAGGACCAGCTGCTGACCCAGGTGTGGGGGTACGACGCGTACGACCACAACCTTGTCGAGGTGCACATCAGCGCGTTGCGGCGAAAGCTCGAGTCTCGTGGCCCGCGCCTGATCCACACGGTCCGCGGCATCGGCTACCGCTTCTCGCCATGAGAGCCCGCCGACCAGCGCGCACGCGGCTGATTGCCGCCTCGCTGCTCGGGATCGTCGCCGCTCTTGGCGCGTTCGTCGTGGTGATCACGGTGCGCTATCGAGATGGGCTCGAGCAGCGCCTTCGCGCGGACCTCACGTCCGGGGCGAGCGCCCTTCGAGCGGCCGGCACTCCCGCGGCGCTGAAGCCGGTGATCGGCTCGCTGGCTGCCGAGGGCATCTCGGTCGACCTCGCGGGGATCAGCGGCCCGGGTGGCAGCCTTCAAATCAACCCGGGCGCCGCGCTGATGACCGTCCACGAGACGATTCCGGTTGGCGGCAGCAATGTGCCCGCGACCCTGACCGGCAGCCGCGCCGGGATCGACCGTCAGGTCCGAAGCCTCGAGGTCACCGAGACGATCGGCGGCCTGATCGCGCTGGCGCTCCTGGCGGCGCTCGCCCGCGCCCTCGTCCTCCTTGATCATGCCGTATCGGAGGCACGCGCATCCGAGGCGGCGATGCGAACGTTCCTGGCCGACGCCTCACACGAGCTCCGTACCCCGGTCGCCGCGCTTCAGGCGACCGCCGAGAGGCTTCTGAGGGATCAGCCTCCGCGCCCGGCGCGCGACGCCATCGAAGCGGAGCTCGCGCGTGACAGCCGTCGCCTCGGGCACCTGATCGATGACCTGTTGAACCTCGCGCGGCTCGACGCTCGGGAGCGACCGCACCGCCAACCGGTGGACCTCGTCGAGATCGCGTCGGCGGCAGTCGCCGCCACGCGCTCCGCCGATCCGGCCGCGCGCGTCGAACTCGCGACAAACGGTGGCGTTCCTGCCACCGGTGACCGGGACGCCCTGCTCCGCGCGGTCCGCAACCTGCTCGAGAACGCGTGCGCGGTCGCTGACACGGTCGTGGTCGAAGTCGGGCAGTCGCCAAACGGTCCCACGATGTCGGTGACCGACAACGGGCCCGGCGTTCCCGCCGATCAGCGCGAGCGGATCTTCGAACCGTTCGTCCGCCTCCCCCGAAGCCCCCGCAGTGGCACGGGCCTCGGGCTCGCGATCGTACGCCGGACGATCGAATCACACGACGGGACGGTCACCTGCGACGCCTCGCCGACCGGCGGCGCCCGGTTCACGTTGCGACTGCCAGCCGACGGTCCGGCGGCGCCGTCGAGACGTAGCCAGGATTGACCCCACGCTGCCACCGTCAAACCATCTTTCTGGGCAATCGATGCCAGCGTCAGCAACCTGACGCTCGCGCCCTTGGGGATTCAGGTGGCCGCGTCCGCGAGGATCCGCTCGAGCCGGTTTGCGTGCCGGTGAACTGTCCTCACCTGGAGCGTGCTGCTCTTATCCCGTCGCCGGCTGTCCGGCACGGCAGGATGGAGATCAGGCGGCCGATCGGAGTTCGCCCCTTAGTGCAATCGCGATGTGCTGACGACCGCGATGCAGGCGCGTGGTAATCGTCGCTTCGCGTGTGTGGAGTGCATCGGCCGCCTCTCGATAGGAAAGACCGATCAAGTCCACAGCGATGACCGCGTCTCGGTAGAGAGCCGGCGCACTCGCGATCGCCTCCATGATCTCGTGGGCCTCGAAACTGTCGTCGTGGCGTGACGGCGTGTCATCTTCGTCGAGGATCCGGTCGCGCGGGCGTTGCGCGCTGATGCGGTAACGGCTCGCATACGTGTTCCGCAGCGCTCGAAGCAGATAGCCGATCTCGTTGTCGTCGCGGAGCATGCGCGGGCGCTTCAGCACGTTGACGAACGTCTCTTGAACGAGGTCCTCGGCGTCGTGACGCGATCCGCACAACGCCCATGCCGCTCGGTAGAGCCGGTCGATGTGCCGGTGCAGGCGATCGGGGTCGAGCCGACGCAGCGTTGAGCCGCCGCACGCCGAAAGCAGCGACTGACTCGGGGGCGCGTCGATGCATGCGCGCTTGGTCATCGCGGCGGCACCTCTCGACCGTCCGCGCTCGTCGCCGGCCCGCCGTCCGCTTCCGTCGCGGCTTGTCCGATGTGCTCGAACTCGAGCGCGCCACGCTCGGCGGCCATCCGTACGCTGTCGATGCAATCAGCCTCGTAGATGAAGATGCACGTTTCATCCTCAGGGACGAAGAGCGAGCGCACGAACTCCACGTCCGTTCCCTCGCGAGCCATCTGCTCAGCCGCGTTGCGGGCGGCGCTGGCGGCGCGATGTGCGCCTGCGGCGTCGGTTCGCGAGAAGTACTGCTCCGCGACGAATTCGGGCATGCCATGAACCGTACGCCGCGATCGGCCCGGGCAAAATAACGGAAACCCTCAATCTTTCAGGGACGCGGCCGGGCCAGACGCCGGGGCTTGAGCGTCAGCGGCCAGGCGAGCAGCTAGCTGCGCGCGCGAACGCACTCCGAGCTTGGCGTACGCGCGCGCGAGATGGACCTCGACCGTGTGCACGGTGACGAACAGGCTGGTGGCAATCTGCTTGTTCGCCAGACCGCTGGCGGCAAGCTCCACCACCCGCCGTTCAGTCGGAGTCAGCTCGCCACTGGTGCCGGGGCGCCGTCCGGGCACGCGCTCATGCTCGGCGCGCGCCAGCTCGGCCCAGCCCGGGGAGCCCAGCTCGTCGAAGGAGGCCGCGGCGGCCCCCAGCGCGTCGCGGGCCGCTCGCCACTGCTTCGCCCGCCGCCGTGCCCGCCCGAGCGCCAACAACGAGCGCGCTGCGTCGAACTTCAAGCCAAGCCGCTCGAAGTCGCCGGCTGCGGCGCGCAACTTCGCGGCAGCCTGGTCGGACCCGGGTCGCAGGAGCGCCCGGCTCCGCTTGGCACTCGCCCGGGCCCATGGATGTTCCTGCTGTTCGGCCAGCTTTGCGAGCCGGCTCGTCACCGCGCGAGCCTCCGCCAAGCGACCGAGCTCGACCAGCGTCTCGACGAGCTCGGGCGCCGCCGGGAAGGCGCCGGGCTCGAGGATTCCCTCCCGCTGAGTGTGCTCCCACACCGCGGCAAGATCGGCGACGGCTCGTTCAGGCGCGCCCGCGCGAAGTGCGACGATCCCGCGAGCGCGCCGCGCCTCGAGCTCATCCCAGCGACAGGCGGTCTTCTGCGCCCGCGAGATCGCGTCGCTCGCCCACCGCTCGGTACCGGCCACGTCTCCCCGGCCGGCGGCGAGGAGTGCCCGGCAGCGCTCGTACTGAGGCCTGAAAGTGAGCTCACGGTTTGAGGACTCGGCCCACTCGTCAAGTAGCGAGCCCGCGGCCTCCCAGTCGCCGACGCGCAGGTCAAGCTCGCACATGTGCAGGCGTAAGAGCACATAAGACGCCTCCTCGCCGCGGTCGTCCGCAAGCCTCAGGAGGCGGGCGAGCGCTCCCCGCGCCTGCGCGATTTCTCCCCGCCAGACGTGGCGCTGGCACGCTACCCGCTCGGGACTGGCTGCGAGGTACGCACCAGTATCGGCGTCAACATCCGAGCGCGCGCACAGATCATCAACCGACCCCCCGGTCAGTGCACGAGCCCAGGCCAGCGCGTATAGCGCGACCCGCTCGACCTCTCGGCCGTCGGCATCGCGCAGCGCCTCAAGCGCCCACCCCTCGGCGTCGCGCATCCGGGCGACGCGGCCGGCGGCCTCATTGGCCGCTCGCTTGGCCAGGAGGTACG
>Ga0335076_10003965_pt1 | contig 14918 bp, 9 predicted proteins | sample Lox_Sample_25_FD_206717 | JGI IMG/M metagenome (GOLD analysis project Ga0335076, IMG submission 206717) | Soil microbial communities from Loxahatchee National Wildlife Refuge, Florida, United States - Lox_Sample_2.5 | ecosystem: Environmental > Terrestrial > Soil > Wetlands | place: USA: Florida...
CGCCGCCTCGGGGTTCGTGAGGTGCAGATAGGGATTGCTGTAGTAACCGGCGGCGCGCTCGTTGATGGAATCGAGAAAGTGCGCCGTCGTCAGCTGCCCGCCGCGGTGCGAGAGCAGCAGCGAGTAGTACTCGGCGGTCCCCTCCGTGTACCACGCCGTATCGCCGTGCTCGCCCTCGAGCGCCGGCCAGTTGTGCGTCATCTCGTGCGCCAGCAGATCCTGGAGCTTGTCGACGGTCTGCGGCTCCTGCGGGTTGTAGCCGAACATGAAGGACTTGGCGAGCGCGCTCCCGCCATGGCCCTCGTACGGGTTCTGCCGCACGAACACGCGGTAGCTCGAGTGCGTGCCGCCGAAGAATGCGGACATGGTCGCGTACAGCGAGCGGATGCGCTCGCCGAGGAGACTCATGTCGAAGTTCGGCTCGCCGAGCCAGTAGAGACCGAACTTGCCGTCGTTCTGCGCCGGGATGCTCTTGAGCGGCCCCACGGCGTAGTAGCTGAAGGCGAGCGTCTCGGCCGGAATGTCGAGCTCCGTATCGCCATCGGCCAGCGACCACTCGCCGCGCGAACCCGCCGGCGCGTCCGACAGGTCCCACCTGAGGCGCACGTGGTGCGGCACCTTGTCCACCGGCAAGGCGAGAAAGCCGATGCCGGCGCCGGCGAAGCCGCCCGCCTCCTCGCGCAGGTCGAAGAGCGGTCCGTTGTTGGTGGCGGCGGTCACGACGCGCGGCGGGGCCCGATAGTCGAGCACCACATCGCCCACGGTGGCGCGCGTCAGCTTCCAGCGCCGGTAGACGCCCTGGGGCGTGGGAGGCTCTTCCTCCTGAGTGAGCGCAAGCGGCCCGTGCGCGTCCGCGGCGGCGAGTGCATCGCCGTCATAGCGCGCGGTCGGAATGCCGACGATCTTGAGCGGGATGTGCACCAGCGGGTCGCCCGCGCTGAGGTGCGGCGCCTCGAGCGTCATGCGCACCGCGAGGAAGCTCCCGGCACCGCCGGTCGCGTGCGGCCTCAGGACGAGATCGAGCTTCGGCGGCGGCGCCGGCGGCGCTGCGTTGCCAGGCGGGGTAGCCGCGCCCGCCGCAGCGGTCACGGCGGCGAGGGCAATCGCAAGGAGCGTTTTCATGCGCGCTGTGTGCCGAACCACACGGTGGGCGCAGATCATAGGACATGGTGGCCGGTATTTTTTTCCTCAGCCGCGTGCAAAAGCTGCCGGCGCAACCGGTTCTATTTGCGGTGCCGCGCCCCGGCGCATGAAAAATGCGCGCGCCCGCGAACGACAGGGCTCCGCACCCCGGGATCAATCATCCTTGACGGCAAAAACTCTCGCATGGATTATGCGCAGAAGAGCCCCCGCGGAAGATAAAAATGTCACAAGAGCTCGACACCATCGACGTCAAGATCCTGGCTCTGCTGCAGCAGGACGCCTCGCTCTCCACCGCCGAGGTCGCCGAGCGCGTCGGTGTCTCGCAGTCGCCGTGCTGGCGGCGCATCCAGCGGCTGCGCGATGACGGCTACATCAGGGCAACCGTCGCGATCGTCGATCGCCGTAAGCTCGGCTTCCAGATTCAGATCTTCGCGCAGGCGAAGATGCTGCGCCTGTCGGACGCGGACCGCGCCGAGTTCTTCCGGCAGATCGAGAGCATTCCGGAGATCATGGAGTGCTACACCGTGTTCGGCGAGATGGATGTGCTCATGAAGGTCGTGGCGCCGGACGTGCTCTGGTACCAGGAGTTCATCTTCTCGGTACTGATGAAGCTGCCGGGAGTGCAGGACGTACGCTCGATCGTGACGCTGCTCGAAGCCAAGAGTACCACCGCGATCCCGCTCAAGCCGCGCAAGCTCCGCTGACCTGGAGCGCACGCTTCGCGAACGCGCCGACAAATTCATGCCGGACGCACCCCGGCAGCGCTCCGGCCCGCATAATCCATGCCGGTGAGCGCGGCGAATGGCAAGAAAAATCCCGCGCACGCGCCGTAAGCTCGCAGGCGAGCTTAGCGCACTGCAGAGGGGCAACCCATGCCGATGAGACCCGTGACACTCGCCGCGCTCGCGGCACTCATCCTCGCCGTCACGACCGTCCTCGCAGAGCAGCCCGCCGCATCCGCCGGGCCCGACCGGGCCGTGGTCACGCACCACTCCGGCATCTTCAACGGGAAGCGGATCGACTACGATGCGATCGTCGAGCCGACCGTGGTGGAGGATGCCCAGGCGAAGCCCGCGGCACGCCTCATCACCATCGCCTACGTCGCGACCGGGGCCGATGCCGCGACCACGCGGCCGGTGCTCTTCATCTTCAATGGCGGCCCGATCGCCGCCTCCTTCGTGCTGCACATGGGCGCCCTGGGCCCGAAGCGCGTTGCGATCCCGGACGACCTCACGGCGGATCCCGCAAAGTTCGCCACCGTCGACAATCCCTATACGGTCCTCGACGTCGCCGATCTCGTCTTCTACGACCCGGCCGGCACCGGCTACAGCCGCGTGCTCCCCGGGGTCGACCCGGCGAGCTACTTCTCGGTGACTGCCGACGGCCAGGAGCTCGCGCAGTTCGTGCTCGAGTGGTGCCGCGCACACGGGCGGCTCGAGTCACCGAAGTACCTGTTCGGCGAGAGCTACGGCACGATGCGCGCGGCCGCGACCGCCAATCAGCTGCAGAAGCTCAGCTCCCCGCTGCCGCTCGCGGGCGTGGTGCTCATGGGCCAGGCGCTCAACATCGTCGAGTTCGCGCAGCGCCCGGCGAACGTGACGAGTTACGTGGTGTCGCTGCCGACGCTCGCGGCGATCGCCTGGTATCACGGCAAGGTGCGCACCGAGGCGAAGAGCTTCGATGCCTTCATCGCCGAGGTTGAGCGCTTCGCGCGCACCGAGTACCTGACGGCGCTCTTTCAGGGCAGCGCGCTCGATCAGCCGACGGCGCAGCGCATCGCCGCGCGCCTCGAGCGCTATACCGGCATCCCGGCGCGCTGGTACCTCGAGCACTCACTGCGCATCAGCAAGGAGCGCTACCGGCGCGAGCTTTTCAAGGACAGGAACGAGATCCTCGGCATGACGGACGCGCGCTATATCGGTCCCGTAGTCGAGAAGGGTGGTTACGATCCGGCCGAAGTGGCGTACCGCGCCTACGAGATCGCCTTTCTTCCTTACATGCACAGCGAGCTCGGCGTGGCAGAGGTCGGGGAGTATCTGACCCGCAGTCCCATTCGCGGCTTCGACGGCTGGCAGTGGGACGGAAACGGCACGTCACCGTTCGCCGACTGGCCCTACATGTCGCTGCTCACCGAGGTGTTCACCGCCAATCCCACCTTCCGCGTGATGATCGGCAACGGCTGGCAGGACACGCAGACCACCGTCGGCGCCGCGCGCCTCGCGCTCGCGCAGTCGGGCTGGCCGCGCGAGCGCGCCAGCCTGCACTTCTACCAGGGAGGCCACATGGCCTACACGATCGAGGCCAGCCTCAGGGCGCTCACCGATGACGTGCGCCGCTTCGTGGTCGCGGGAAAACCGCGCTAGCCGCCGACATTTTCAATGCGCCATTGACTACCGTTCTGCATAAAGAACGCTCGCCGGCCGGTAATCGGGGCTTTTTCGGAAAAAAATTCCGCCGTACGGTACATATACTCACCAATAGAGGGCCCGGCTGACGCGCACCGAGCCGCTTTACGGTCGGCTCGACCAGAAGGCTGCGTCGCACGGGCTCCGCCACGGGGAGTTCCAATGACGTTCGCGACGCACCATCCTCTCAGCACGCGCCACGTTCCAGCCACGCTCGCCGCGCTCCTGGCCACCACGCTCGCCGCGCCCTTCCTGGCGCAGCCGGCGGCCGCACAGGCACAGGCGCAGACCGGCACACCACAGGCCGGGTCCGAGCAGACCCTGCAGGAGGTGGTGGTCACCGGCTCGCGCATTCATCGCGATGCCTCCGACACCACGACCATGGCGCCGCTCACCGTGGTGAGCAGCGAGGTGCTGCCCGAGCGCGGCTATACCCAGGTGGGAGACGCGCTCAATCAGATGACCGCCAACGTGCCGCAGTTCGCGCTCACGCCACACGACGGCACGAGCAGCGGCAGCGGCCAGGATTATCCGAACCTGTTCAACCTCGGCGCGGGACGCACGCTGTCGCTGGTCAACGGGCGGCGCTTCGTCACCTCCGGAGTCGCGACGCCGCCCGATACCGGCATCGTCAACCTCGGCGACAACGTGGTCGACACCAACATGATCCCGACCGGCCTGCTCGACCGCGTCGAAGTCGTGCAGGCGGGCGGCTCGGTGGTGTACGGCTCGGATGCGATCGCAGGCGTCGTCAACTACATCCTCAAGGATCATTTCACCGGCATCCAGCTCGACGGCCAGACGGGCCATAACTTCGTGAGCAGCGACTACCCGCAGAACAGCGTGCGCGCGACCCTCGGCACCAACTTCATGGACAACCGCGGCAACATCGCGATCAATTTCGAGTGGTCGAAGACCGACCCGCTGCTGCAGTCGCAGCGGCCGGAAGCGGCGCTGTCCCTGATTCCGGACGGGGATCCGCGTTACAACGGCCCCAACAACCAGGGGATCTACCCGAACTACTTCCTGCCCAACGCCAGCTTCTGGGAGTTCAGCAACAATGGCGTGCTGTTCACGCTGCCGCCGGGCGCTCCCTACCAGGCGGCCTTCGGCGGCGCCTTCCTCGTCACCCAGAACGGCGTCCACTACCCCGGCGGCATGCCGGTGCAGTTCAATGCCACGGGCACCGGGCTCATTCCCTATAACCTGGGCGGCTTCCCGCCCGGCACGGGGCCGAATCAGGCCTTCGTTGGCATTCCGTTCGCGAGCGGCGGCGACGGTTATCCCTACGAGGACCTGGGCTCACTCTACTCGGGCGTCGAGCGTCACAACCTCTTCGTCCTCGGGCATTTCGATCTTACCGACAGCGTGAAGGTGTCCACCGAGCTCTCCTGGGGGCGCACCCGCGGCATCGATCCGCTCGGCTCGCAGCCGAGCTTCACGGTGCTCAACACCGCGGCCTCCGGCGCCGGCGCGATCCCGGTGCTGGCCTCCAACCCCTACCTGCCGGCCTCGGCGGCCGCCACCATCACCAACTATCTGAACACCACCTTCGGCGGTGGTCTCGGCTACGGCTGGTTGTTCGGCGCGCCGCTCCCGCCGTCGCTGGTGGGGCTATCGAAATTCTGGGACAACCTGATTCCGAGCAACGCAGTCATCACCGAGACCGACACGGTGCGCGCGCTGCTAGCGCTCGATGGCTCGTTCCACGCGGCCGACCAGGACTACTTCTGGGAGGTGTCCGCGAGCCGCGGCTACACGCAGAACGCCAACAGCTCCTATAACGTCCTCAGCAACAACTTCAATAACGCAATCAACGTGGTCGCCAACCCGCAGGGCGTGCCGGTCTGCGCCATCAACAACCCGACGGTGACCGATCCGAACTGCGTGCCGCTCAATCCCTTCGGCAACAATCCAGTGAGCGCCGCAGCGCAGAACTACGTCAGCGGTCTCTTCGGGCTCACGCAGTACGAGAAGGAGGACGACCTGCTGGCCAACATCGGCGGACCGGTATTGGAGATGCCCGCGGGGGCGCTCAAGTTCAACCTGGCATACGAGCATCGTGCCGAGAGCGCCAACTACGACCCGCTGTTGAATACCGCGCTCGGCCTGGGGCCCTCAGGTGCCCCGACCCCTGAGACCAGCGGTCAGTACCGCACCAACGAGCTGTCGCTCGAGCTGCTGGCACCGCTCGTCGGCAAGGACTTCACGCTCCCCGGCGTCAAGGCGCTGGAGCTGAGCGGCGCGTATCGCTACGTCAATAACTCGATCGCCGGCACGGCGAATCTCTGGGACACGGGCCTGCGCTGGACGGTCGTCCAGGGCCTGACGCTGCGCGCTTCGACCGGCACGCAGTTCCGCGCCCCGAACCTCAACGACCTGTTCGCGCCGCCGATCACGGCGCTCAATGCCACCGGACCCGACCCCTGCGACAGCCGTTACATCAGCTCCGGCGTCAACCCGGCAGCACGGCTCGCCAACTGCCAGGCGCTGTTCGCCGCCCACCCGAGCTACAACGGTGGCAACGGGCTCACCGGCTACCTCGATCCGGCGACCAACTTCGCGACCGCCGCGATCACCACGCAGGGCAACGCCGCGCTCGCCAACGAGATCGCGCACACCACGACCTTCGGACTGGTGCTGCAGCCGAGCTTCATGCCGGGCTTCACGCTGGTGGCCGATCACATCGAGATCAAGCTGAGCAACGCCATCACGCAGTTCCAGCCGCAGAACTACCTGGCCGCCTGCTACGACAGCACCCCGCAGCCGGCCCAGTACTGCGACACCTTTACGCGTGACAGCAACGGCGACATCGTCTCGGCCATCTCGAGCTTCGTGAACGCAGGTCTCCTCACCTATCGCGGCGAGACCATCAACGCGCATTACAGCTTCGACGTCGCCCGGCGCAATCACGTCGACCTGAACCTCGAAGTGACGCATAACGATACCAACACGCTGGCTGTGGCCGAGACCACCACGCAGTACGCGGGCACCGCGCTCGATCCGCACTGGGTGGCGCGACTCGATGCGGCCTGGGCCGTGGGGCCGCTGCGCCTCACGTACTCGCTCTACTACCTGCCCTCGACGCTGGCGGCTCCCGGCGACACGGCGGCGAACACCCAGTACCTGTATCTGGCATCGAACGCCCAGCACAGCATCTCGGCGCTCTACGACCTCAACAAGTACCTGACGCTGCGGGCCGGCATCATCAACCTGACCAACGAGCAGCCGTCGTTCCCCAGCCTGAGCTACGGCGACATCCTCGGGCGGCGCTACTTCCTGGGCTTCAACCTGCACGACTAGCGGATGTCACGAGGAGGCGCAGGGCACGGCGTCCGGCAAGTGAGAGCGCCGGCACTCGCCCTTCTGTGCCTCCTGTGCAGCGCTGCACGAGCCGGCGCGCCGGCTCCGGCGGCGCCCGGAGCACCGGCAACTGCCTCGCCACCCGCCGCAGCTGCGGCGGCCACGGCGCCGGCTGCATCACCGGCCGTGCCCGCGCCGCGGCGCTTCGTGAGCACTCACAAAGGGAATTTCGGCGGCAAGGCGATGAGCTATACGGTGACCGCCGCCGACACTTATCTCGGCGGCAACACCGCTCAACCCACCGCAACCCTGTTCAGCTTCACCTACGCGCGCGAGGGCGTGAAGGACCTCACCTCGCGGCCGGTGATGTTCGTCTTCAACGGCGGACCGGGCTCCTCATCGATCTGGGTGCACCTCGCGGCGCTGGGTCCCAGGGTGGTCGACCTCGGGGATGTCTTGCGCCCGAGGACGGTCGGACCCTTCCACCTGCGCGATAACCCCTTGAGTCCCATCGATGCGGTCGATCTCGTGTTCATCGACCCCGTGGGAACCGGGTTCAGCCATCTCATGGGCGCCGGCAAGGCGGAGCAGTACTACGGCGTGCAGGAAGATGCGCGCGCCACGGCGGAGTTCATCGTCGACTGGCTCACTCGCAACGGCCGCTGGGGCTCGCCGAAATTCGTGCTGGGCGAGAGCTACGGCACGGTGCGTGTGTGCGAGCTCGTGAAAACCCTGTCGGGCGGCCCCATGGGCGGAGGATCGCTCCCGGGCGTCACCTTCAATGGCGCGATCCTCCTCGGCACCGCGCTCGATCACGGCGGAGCAGACGCCGCGGCGCAGTCGCTCCTGCCCTCGCTCGCGGCCATCGCCTGGTATCACGGCAAGGTGGACCGGAGCGGCCGCACCCTCGAGAGCTTCGTCCACGAGGCGCGCGACTTCGCCGGCGGCGACTATGGAGCCGCACTCTACGCGGGCGATCGCCTGACGGACTCGCAGCGGCAGGCGATCGCGCAGCGCCTCGCCGGCTTCACCGGCCTGACCGAGCCCTGGCTCCTCGAGCATCACCTGCGCGTCTCCGCGCATCAGTTCGCCGAGGAGTTGCTGCACGACAAGGGGATGCAGCTCGGGATCTACGATGCGCGCTACGTGCTGCCGCGCAACGGCGCCGGGCACGACCCGGTGGCCGACGATCCGGCGATGGGACAGTACGTGCCGGCCTTCATCGCCGCCTTCCACGAGTACCTGCGCGGCGATCTCGCCGTCACGCTCAGCGACAACTACGAGGTGATCGCGTTTCGCGACGTGAACGGCCGCTGGAACTACGGCCCGGAGGGGCCCGAGGCCAGCCATGCGGCGGACCTCGCCGCCGCCATGCGCCGCAACCCGGCGATGCGCCTGCTCGTGGCCTCGGGCTACTTCGATCTCGCGACGCCGTTTGCGGCCGCCGAGCACGCCCTCGCCCACGCCGACATGCCGCTCGAGCGCGTCGAGTTCCGCAATTACGAATCGGGCCACATGGCGTATCTCGGCGTGCAGCCCGCCGAGGAGTTCATGCAGGATCTGCGCGCCTTCCTGTCCCGCTGAGTCTCAAGCCTGTCACTGACCGCGCACGAAGCGGCGCAGACTTTCGGCGAAGCGCGCGCGGTTCTCAGCGTCGTCGTAGACCTGGTGGCCGCCCGCGAACTGATCGAAGGTCATGCGTGCGGCAGGCACCCCTGCCTCGAGAAAGCCCGCGCCGTCGCCACCGCCGCGCAGATCGTAGAACCCGGAGACCGCATAGAGACGCAGCGCCGCATCGCGGCTCATCCGCGCGGCAATGTGCCGCGCGGTGTTGCCGTTCGGGTCGTATTTCCAGGCGACGTTGGCGAGGAAATTGACGCCGATGTAGGGATCCTCCGAGGGGAAGCCGAGCTCGCGCACGTACCGGGCGACGCTGGGACTGCCGACCGCGCCCACCTGCTCGGGCGTCGGGGGGGCGGTGCCCTTGGCGCCGGGCTTGGTGACGCCGAGCGCCGGGTCGTCGATGGCGCCGGCCGCGTTCTCGACCAGCGGCGAGGTGACCCGCACATCGAGGAGCCCGGTGCGCAGCTTCCGGTCCTTCAGCAGATTGAACATGTAGGTGTTGGTCGAGACGCGCAGGTCCTGCGCCTCGATGAGGCTCGCCGGCAGGCCGATGAAGGTCGCGAGCTTCTGCGCGACGCGCTTGCGCTCCTCGCCCGTGAGCGCCTTGCCTTTGGCGAGCGCCGCCGCGTACTCGGTGCGCGCGAAGCGGCGCGCCTCGTTCACCACCTGCTCGACGGTACGGTCGCCGCGCTCGATGCGCTCGTGGAAGTAGGCGCCGGCCGCCATCGACGCCACTGCGCCCGCGTAGTCGGGATGCGCCTCGTCGATCGGCTGCTCGCCGCCCGAGATCAGCAGCACGCCGTCGAACCTCAAGTCCGGGCAGTACTCGAGGATGAGGCCCGCGCGGGTGGTGCCGTAGCTCTCTCCCGCGAGGAACCGCGGCGAAGCCTCGCGGCCGTTGAGCCGCAGCCAGTCGGCGATCACCCGCCCGACCTCGAGCGCGTCCTGGCGGCCGTCGTACCACTGCCTGGGATCGACGCCCGGGAGCGCCCGGCTGAAGCCGGTCGACACCGGGTCGATGAACACCAGGTCGAAGGCATCGATCGGACTCGCGGTGTTCGCAACGTAGGCCGGGGCGCTCCCATCGCGCGCCTGGCCGGGGGCGCGCATCACCGGGCCGAGCGCGCTCATGTGCAGCGGCGAGGATGAGGCGCCGGGACCGCCGTTGAAGAGAAACATGACCGGGCGATGCTGCGGCTCGGCGACGCCGTCGCGCGTGTAGGCGATGGTCACCACCGCGGCCCCCGGCCTGCCATCGACCGTCGGGATGATGTCATCCGCCACGGTGGCGGTGTAGGCAATGCGCGCCCCACCGAGCGTGATCTCGCGATGGGCGATCGCCTTGCGCGGCGCCTCGGCGGAGACGCCGTTGGCGGTGAGGACGGCGCCGGCCTGGGCATGAGCCTGCGGCACGCTTGCCGCCCAGAGAGCCGAGAGAACCATCGCCGTGATCGCGCTGCGCATCGACGCCCCCCGGTGAGCCTTGCGCCCTACGCTACCGCTTTCACGGGGCAATTTTTATGCGCAGGAGCCGGTGCGCGCGGGCTGCGCGCATGGTCTATGCGGCATCCGCCGCAGCGCCGCATAGCTCATGCCCCGCTCACGGCGCGCCGCAGCGCGTTGCGTTCCTCGAGGCTCAAGACCCGCGGCGTGACGCTCGGCGCGAGGCTGCGCGGATCGAAGAACGGCGAGCGCCGCTGGTCGCCGCGCAGCCGCCAGCGCAGCGCAAAGCGGATGAAGCGCATGACCACGAAGAGCGTCGGCATGCCCCGCGGGATCGCGGATCTCTCGCCGTGCGCGAATTTCCGCCCTACCCAGCCGCGGATGGGTCCGAATGACTTCTCGAGCGTCGGGTCATCGCCCGGAGGCTCGACGCAGCCCTTGATTAGGCCGATGAACGGAATGCCGCCGCTCCCCGGGGTGTTGCCGATCGGCGTGTTGCAGCAGCTCGCGTACCAGCGGCACAGTCCCCGCGGCGAGAGACGCACGCAGGCGAGGCGGTCGCGGCCGGCGGTGAGCGTAAGCTCCGCCGCCGACATCTGGAACACCTCGGTGCCACCCTGCGGGTCGAGGACTCGCTCGGGCCGGCCGAGAAAGTGCGCGAACGACTGGCAGTCGTCGCAGTAGCAGACCGCATGATTGCCGGTGTCGGGGGAGATGCCGCGTGCCACGCCGCGCAAGGCGCCGCAGGAGCAGCGGAGAGTCAGGTCTCGCGCCACGGGCGCTCAGCCGCTCCTCGCGCGCCCGCGCCGCATCACGACGTACGCGAGCAGCGCGACCGCGATCGACACCATGCTCGTCCAGAGCTCGGCGCGGTGCGACGGCGTGAACGCCATCGCGATGAGTACCGAGGCCATCCCGGCGATGCCGAGGTAGCTCAGCCACGGGAACAGCCACATCGGCAGCGTCGATGGCGGGAGCCCCGCGCGCTCGCGCGCCCGGCGCGAAATCACCTGCGAGACGCCGATCATCAGATAGATGATCGCGATGATCGCCCCGGAGGAATTGGTCAGGAAGACGTACACCCTGGCCGGCGACAGGATCGCCGCCAGCACGCCGGCGAAACCGAACAGGCTCGCGAGCAGCACGGCACGGGCCGGCACGTGGCGCTCGTTGGTGCGTACCAGCCATCGCGGTGCATCGCCGCGCGTCGCGAGCACGAACAGCACGCGCGAGGCGATGTAGAAGCAGGAGTTGAGGCACGACAGCACGGCCGTCAGCACCACCACCGCCATGAGCATGCTCGCATACGGCACGTGCACCTGGGTGAGCGCCAGAGTGAACGGCGACTCCGCCGGCACCACTTTGTTCCACGGAACGACACAGGTGATCACGAACACCGACAGCACATAGAAAAGGAGAATGCGGCTGATGATGGTGGAGGTCATGCGCGCCACGGCGCGCGCCGGCTCGGGGGACTCGGCGGCCGCGATCGTCACGACCTCCGCGCCCATCATCGACCAGATCACCGTGGTCACGGTGGCGAGCACCGCCCACCATCCCTGCGGGGCGAAGCCGCCGTAAGCGGTGAGATTCGAGAAAGTCGGCCCGGTCGACGAGCGGTAGCCGCAGGCATAGCTGCCGACCACGAGGATGAAAGCGATGATCGCCGCGACCTTGATGGAGGAGAACCAGAACTCGAACTCGCCGTAGGCGCGCGCCGACATCAGGTTGACGGACGTCATGCACACCATGAGAGCGGTGCCGATCACCCACTCCGGCAGCGGCAGCCAGTCCTTGATGATCCCGGCACCGGCGATCGCCTCGACGGGAATCACCGTCACCCAGAAGTACCAGTAGAGCCAGCCGACCGAGAAGCCGGCCCAGTTGCCGAGCGTCGCGCGGGTGAACTCGGTGAACGAGCGCACCTGCGGCATCTCGACCGCCATCTCCCCCAGCATGCGCATGACGAGCAGCAGCAGGAACCCCGTGAGCACGTAGCTGACGATGACCGCAGGACCTGCGGAATTGATCGCGACGCTGCTGCCGACGAACAGGCCCGCCCCGATGATCCCGCCGATGGTGATCATGGCGACGTGCCGCGGCCTGAGCGATCGGCTGAGCTCGTGCGGGCCGGCCGGGACCTGGGTGGCCTCTGCGGCCGGGGCTGCGCTATTCATTGGCAGCCGAGTATACCGGGTTGTGCCCGCGGGTCATTTGCGGGCCGGCCGGAACAGCAGATCCTGGTAGTCGTAGCTGAAATCCGCGATCGGCGACACCGCCTTCATGGTGATGCGGTCGACGTGGCCGTCCGCATCCAGGCTGAAGGTGACATACATCGGCTCGATGGTCTTGTCCTCGAGTCGGGCCACGAAGCTATCGTATTGATAGTGCTCGAGCGTGCCGCTCATGCGCGGCGTGGACTTGAAGTCGATGCTGAGCTTGCCGCCCCGCTCGGCGATCTCGATGTTGCCGTACCAGGAATCGGTGTAGGTGCCGGCGTAGCCGGCGACGGGGAGCGAGGGACCGACGGCGGCGGGTTTGGCACTCGCCGCCCGGAGGGCGGTGAGGGCCTCCTTGATCCGCCCCTGCTTCGCGGCCCGGTAGCGCGCCACCCAGTCGACGTACGGGCGTCCGAGGTAATGATCGAGGAGCTCGTAGACGAGCCCGTTGATGATCTCGCCGTCCTCGCTGTTGATCTCGATGGAGAAGCCGACGTGCTTGTCCGGGATCAGCACCACGGCGGTAAGGAACCCCAGCACCGCGCCGCCGTGCATGACGATCTTCGTTCCGGCATAGTCGGTGACGTCCCAGCCGAGCGCGTAGGTGCTGAAGTTGGGCTGCGTGGCCTGCAGCGCTGCGGGCAGCTCGCGCACCGGCAAGAGCACCATGGGCTTCCACATCTCGCGGTGCGCGGCCTCGGAGAACAGCCGCTTGCCCGAGTGATCGGGCAGCAGCCCCGCGTCCAGCTGGATAAGGAGCCAGCGCGCCATGTCGTTGGCGCTCACCGTCAGCCCGCCTGCCGGGGCGCCGTTGCGGCCGAGCTCGTCGCGCTCATCGAGCCGTTCCTGGGTGCCGGCGCCGCGCAATCCGCCGTCCATGCGCGCATGCGGGTACGCGCGGTTGGCATTGGCGAAGCGCTGCGGCTCATCGGACGTCGAGTGCAGCATGCCGGCGGGCTTCAGCACCTGCTCGGCGGTGAATTTCTCCCAGCTCTCCCCGGTGACCGCCTCGATGAGCTGGCCGGCCACCATGTAGAGCACGTTGTCGTACGCGAAGCCGTAGCGAAAGCTGGTGGCGGGCTTGAGATACCTCAGGCGCCGCACCGACTCGGCGCGCGTCAGGTTCGTGCGCGGCACGAACATGAGGTCGCCCTCCCCCAGGCCGAGGCCGCTCCTGTGCACCAGCAGATCGCGGATGGTGATCTCGCGCGTCACCCACGGGTCGTACATCTCGAAGCCGGGCAGCCGGTCGGTCACGCGGTCGTCCCAGCCGATCTTGCCCTGATCGACCAGGATGGCGAGATCCGCAACGGTGAAGGCCTTGCCGGTCGAGCCCGTGGGAAAGATCGTATCGGCATCGACCGCGTCTGCGCCGCCGAGGGCACGCATGCCGAAGCCCTTCGCGAACGTGACCTTATCGCTCTCGACGATGGCGATCGCCATCCCGGGCACGCCGATCTCGTGACGCGCCTTCTCCACCCGTTGAGTAAAGTCCTGAGGCGGCGCGGCGGGTGCCAGGGTGGCTACGCCCAGGAGTGCCGCCGCGGCGGCGAGATTTGTCCTCGAGTTCATGCGACCCCCTGCGGTGCGACCTTGCCGGTCGCGAGCCGATAGATGCCGACGGTGAAGAGCGGCAGTACGAACACCACGAGCACGATCGCCGCGAACGCCCGGTAGCCCCGCGCGATCAGCGTCACGAGGCCGAAGTGCTCGGCGAGCAGCATGCAGAAGATGAGCGTCGCGAGCGCAATCCCTAAGCGCGGCGCGCGCCCGAGCTCGACGCCGCGGCGGCGGCGCCAGGCATGTCCGACGCGCTCGTTGATCGCGTGCACGAAGCCCGTGCCGCTCTCCAGCAGCGCCGCGAAGATCATGAGCTGGAAGAGAAAGCGGAAGGCGGGCAGATCGAGCCGCTGCAGCAGGTAGTCCGACGGCAGCGTAGCGTCGGCGATCTGCGGGTAGTAGGCCATCATGCAGGTGAAGAACATGAGCGCCGGCAGCATCGCCAGCGGCCCGGCGATCACGCCCGCAATCACGGCATCGCGCCTGCTGGTGAGATGCCGCAGCACCGGCAGGATCACCACCGCGCCAATGACATTGTAGCTCGCGTAGGCGACGCCCCCCGCCACCCAGCCCGAGGACAGCGGCGCCCGCCCGAAGCCCGCGACGATGCGCTCGCCGAAGTGGCTGAGCGAGAACACCACGAACAGCACGTACACGCCATAGAGAAGGAACGACACGTAGGTGAAGAGCCGCTCCACCGAGGCGTTGCCGTAGGCGGTGACCAGCGCGATCGCCGACATGAGGAGCAAGGTGCCGACGATGGTCGGCGCCCCGAGCGTCGCTTGCCCGATGGCGCCGGCCGCGGCACCAAACACCGCGAGTACCAGCACCACGAACAGCACATACGCCGCCTCGAAGGCAATCCAGCCGGGCCCGAGCAGATCGCGCACGAAAGTCAGGTAGTCACGTGCGCCGCTCGCGCGCGAGAACAGGAACGTCGTCACGCAGATGGCGCTCCAGATAGCCATGGCGAGCGCCATCGCCTTGATGCCGCCCCACGGACCGCTCGAGAGGAAGAACTCGGCGAGCTCGCGGCCGGTGGCGTAGCCGCCGCCGATGACCACCGCCTTGAAGGCGAGCCCGGGGAGAACGAAGCGCTGAAAGCGCGATGGTCTCACGCCGCGTCCGGACTGCCCCACACGGCCTCGTCGCACTCGATCAGGCCGTTGGAGTAGCGCACGCCCGGTACCCGGTCCTGCCTGAGGAAGGTGGGACCGTCCAG
>Ga0335076_10003966_pt1 | contig 14916 bp, 8 predicted proteins | sample Lox_Sample_25_FD_206717 | JGI IMG/M metagenome (GOLD analysis project Ga0335076, IMG submission 206717) | Soil microbial communities from Loxahatchee National Wildlife Refuge, Florida, United States - Lox_Sample_2.5 | ecosystem: Environmental > Terrestrial > Soil > Wetlands | place: USA: Florida...
GATCGAGAAAATAGGCAATGTAGAATCGCAGGGTCAGCTTGCCCAACTGATGCAGGGAGTCAAACAGGCCCACGTACTCAAAGTCGCCTCCCGCGCTATGCACCCGCGTCAGTCCAAAGCGGTTGGCTTCATGCATGCCTAGCTGCAGGGCGTCCAGTCGATCGGCGCGCGTGGGTTGCGGAATCTGTTTTCGGACCAGGTCTCCCGCCGATTCCTTCAGTGCGCCCGTGGGTTCGCCTTTTTCGTCACGCACGATCGTCCCATTTAACGGATCTTCGGTACTGCGATTGATTCCCGCGGCCGCCAGTGCCTTGCTGTTGGCCCACGAACTGTGACCGTCAAAAGCCTCCAGAAAGACCGGCCGGTCGGGAACAATTTCATCGAGAATCTTCTTGTCCGGCATCCCGGACTCGCCAAACGTCGGATAGCTCCAACCCATTCCCGTGATCCAGGGCGCATTGGGATGGGAATCGGCATACTCCTTCACCCGCTTCTGGATTTCGGCAACCGTCTTTGCTCCGTCCAGCACGACTCTGGTCAGTCCGAGCGAACCATCCATGAAGTGGACATGGCAGTCGGTGAATCCCGGCAGAACCACTCTCCCCTGCGCATCGATGACGTGGGTGGATTTCCCACGATAGCCCGCGATTTCCTTAGCCGTGCCGACCGCCACGATTTTTCCGTCGCGAATCGCCACTGCTTGGGCCCAGGGCTGCTGGGGGTTCACGGTATAAATGCGCGCGTTCACGACCACCGTCTCTGCAGGCTTCCGTTGCACCGGAGCAGCGGCTATCCTGCTTACCAGGAATAGAATGAAAACCAGGTTCCAGCCAAACCACGTTGACTTGCGGCAACCTCTGATTGATCCCAACAATGCTCTTCTCCCATGTCCCGCCCCTTGCTAAAAGGTAGGCGGAGTATTGACCCACAGCACCCAGGTCTCGGTGCGTCCCGGGTTTCTCCATCGGTGCGGAGTGGTGCTCTCAAAATAAAAACTGTCGCCAGGTTTCAGGCGGTACTCTTCCTTCTCTAGCGATATCTGTAACTCACCCCGCAACACGTGCAGGAACTCTTCCCCGTCGTGCGTGTAGGATTCACCGCTGCCGGAGTGCGGAGCGATTCGGAACAGGTGCGGCTCCATTACTGTATTGCCCCAGGCCAGCAGTTCCATGCGCACGCCCGGACCTGCCTCCAGCACTTTACGCTCTTCCGCGGCGACGAGGCGGCTATTGGATTCTCTTGGATCAAAAAAATCAAGAATGTTGGTTTTGTAGAAGCGCGCCAGCTTGCGGAGCGTGCCCACCGACGCACTCATGTGCGAACGCTCCAGCGCGCTGAGAAATCCGACGGAAATGCCGATCGCTTTCGCAACCTGCGCCAGGGAGAGCCTGCTGTGGGCACGCAGTTGACGCAGCCGCGCACCGATGGCGCCGTTGGAGGAAGTCCCGGACGGCACCCGGCCTTCCCGTTTGAGCAGCTGTACGATCGCCGGGGCGTTCAAGCCTCGCACTTTGCGCAGAAAGCGCGCCCGCTTCAGCAGCTTCACATCGGCGGCGCTGTAAAGGCGATACTTGCTGGCGGTGCGCTGCGGCCGGGTCAATCCCAGGCTCTCCCAGGAACGGATGACCGACGGCGAAACCCCGACGACGCGGGCCACGTCGCCGATTTTCAAGTAAGGTTTGGAGGCGTCTGGCGTCATGATCGGGACTGCAGCCTTCCTTAAGGACCGGGCCCTCGGGCCGTGCGTTTATTTTTCCCTTGACAGCGTGCGGTGGGTTCTCTAACCTTGCGCGATTATAGCAAGGTTTGCGTCGACTGCAAGCCGCTTGTTTTCAAAACTCTCCCGGTAATTTTGGAGGCTTCCCATGCCGTCGTCGACCGCGCGCTGTGCGACCCGCTGGCTGGTTGTCCTGGTATGTCTCATCAGTTCCACCCTGCTGTTGGCCCAGTCCACCGGAGGGCGAATCCTGGGCCGCGTCGCCGATCCCACCGGAGCCGTCCTGGCCGGGGTGAAGGTGACGGCGATCAATGAAGCGACCGGGGTTACCCGGGATACGCTGACCAATGGGTCCGGAGACTACGGGTTCCCGGAAGTGCCCGTGGGGAGTTATCGGCTCGAGTTTGACCTCTCCGGATTCAAGAAAAACATTCAGCGCGCTGTAACCGTCGATCTGAATCAGGTCGTGACCCTGAACATGATCATGCAGATCGGGGAGAACAAAGAAGTCGTAGAGGTTAGCTCGGAAGCTCCTCTGGTGGATACCACCAGTACCCAGCTCGGCACTGTGGTAAACGACCGGGCCATCGCTCAATTACCTCTCAACGAGCGCGACACGTACCAATTTCTTTCGCTACAACCAGGAGTGTCTTCGCAGGTTGGTGCCGATCTTTATTATGGCGGAAATAATGTGGGCAGCGTTTCGGTGAACGGTGGTCGCGGACGCGCCAACAACTTCAGTGTTAACGGCGGCGATGCCAATGATATGTTCGCGAATCTCCCTACCGTTCAGCCCAATCCAGACAGCGTCGAAGAATTCCGCATTCTGACTAACACGTTCGACGCCGAATATGGGCGCAATTCAGGTTCCGTCGTAAACGTCGTAACCAAATCGGGCACCAACCAGCTTCACGGAAACGTGTATGAGTTTCTCCGCAACCGGGTGCTGAATTCGCGCGGATACTTTGATACGACCAAGCCGGGCTTTGTCATGAATCAGTTTGGGGGCACGCTGGGCGGCCCGATCAAGAAAGACCAGACTTTCTTTTTCGCATCTTACGAAGGCCTGCGCCGCAGCCAGGGTAGTTCAAGCGATGTGGTCACGGTACCGGATGCCCTGGAGCGCCTCGGCAACTTCTCCGAGGGCCCCGCATTCAGCGGTGTGATTGGCAATCAGACCGTGGCCGATGTGCTGAATTCACGCGGTCCCACTCACACAGAATGTGCCGCGGCCATTGCTGCTGCTGGCGGAGTCGCTCCGGCCGAGGGTGTGGCTTTCTCCGACGTTTTCCCCGGTAACGTGATTCCCGGGGCATGCCAGGATCCTGTAGCGGTAAACCTGCTTCAACAATTCGTGCCGTCTGCCAATACGGCTAACGGCTTCTTCCAGGCCGTGCTCGCCGGCCATGATCGATCCGACCAGGTCACGTTCCGTTTCGATCATCGCATCAACGACAAGCAGCAATTTAGCGCCTACTATTATTTTCAGGACGAAACCAGTTTTAGTCCGTTCAATAACTTTCAGGCTGCCGGCGCCGATGTCCCCGGCTTCGGCGATACCATCAAGCAGCGCTTCCAGCAGTGGAATCTCAGCCATACCTGGACCATCAGCAACAGTCTGGTAAATGAGTTCCGTTTCACCTATATGCGCGAGGCGCAGGGTACCTTCGGCCACTCAGAACATACCAATAACGTGACCAGTTCATGCAATTCAGGTGCCGCGCAACCTTTCTGTTTTACAGGACTTTCCGATGCCGGTGCGGTCAATGACCCGGCCAACAACCCACTGGTCGGTACTCCCTTCGCTGATAAAATCGGCATTACGCCGGGCCTTGGCCCCAATCGAGAAGGCGTTCCCGACGTCTCGATTTCGGGCGGATTCACCTTTGGCAACAACTTTGAGGGTGAAATTCCGCAAATAGGGAATTCTTTCCAGTGGTCCGACAACCTCACCAAAGTCAAAGGCAACCACACCCTGAAGTTCGGTGCCGACCTGCGCCGTATGCGTTTCGATCAGCACCTCTTCTTCGAGGTGAGCGGCTACTACAACTATTACGGCGGGGGAACCAACGACGTCGGTTACGACAACGATCTGTTTCCCAACTACCTGCTTGGCCTGCCCGACGTCTACCAGCAGGGCGCGGCCAACACTGAGAATGTCCGAACTACCTCGGTGTATCTCTTTGCCCAAGACAGTTGGAAAATCCGGCCCAACCTCACTTTGAATTACGGCTTGCGCTGGGAACTCAATACCCCACTGACGGACATTGGACAGCGGGTTCAGACGTTCCGCCCGGGACAGATCACCAGTGTGTATCCCTGCCAGATATCCGCTTACGATGTGGCCCTTGGCGTGACCGATTGCAACAGTATTTTTCCCACCGGCATCGTCTTTCCCGGTGACAAGGGCGTGCCTGCCGGATTGACCCAGACCTACTACAAAGCCTTCGCGCCGCGCATCGGCATTGCGTATAGCCCAGGCAAATCTGGGAAGACCAGCATCCGCGCAGGCTGGGGCCTCTTTTACAATCCGATCGAACAATTGGTGCTCGAACAGTTCAGCGCTGAACCTCCCTTCGGCGGCAGTGTGTACTTGGTAGAAACCATGTTCAACACCCCGTTTTATGCCCAGTCGGGATTCCCTTATCCGAACCCGTTCAATGGGATTCAAGATCCTCCGCGCGGGAAACCTGTAGATTGGGCAATGTTTCGCCCCGCTCTGCTGTTCGGCGAATTCCAGCCACATATGCGGTCGCAATACGCCGCGCAGTACAACCTCACCCTCCAGAGGGAACTGACCAAGGATATGGTTTTGACGGTGGGATATGTAGGTTCTCAGAGCCACCGGCTGCTGGCCACGACGGATTTGAATCGTGCGACTCCGGCAACTTGTTTAGATATTGCCAGCATTGCCGCCAGCGATCCCAACGCGGTTACGTCGTTTGGAGATCCCGCAACCTGCAATCAGTTCGCTGAGGACAACCAATTCAGCGTCACCGTGCCAAATGGCTTCAACTTCCACATGCCGAATGGCACCACCGTCGCCGGCACCGGGCAGACCTTGAATTTTGTGGGGATTCGTCCCTACTCTTCGCCAAACTGCCAGACCAACGGCACCAACTGCCCGCCGGATCAGATTCCGGTGTTCTCCAACATTTTCGCCCAGAACACGATCGCCAACTCGAACTACAATTCCCTTCAGGTGAACCTGGAGAAACGTTTCTCCCATGGTTTGCAGTTGCAGGCTGCGTACACCTGGAGCAAGTCGATCGATCAGGCCTCCAGCTTTGAGGACCTTCTTAACCCATTCGATCCTCGTAAGACTCGAAGTCTCTCGTTGTTTGATACCCACCAGCGCTTTGTACTCAGCTACTACTACGAACTTCCCATTCCGAAGTACTCGGGTGTGGAAGGCAAGGTGCTCAACGGCTGGGCGGTTTCCGGCATCACCCAATTTCAGACAGGGTTTCCTATTCACTTGTCGTCCGACGACGATAACGAACTGACCAGTAGCATTGACTTCTCGACGGCCGGCGTACCGGACCAGATTGCGCCCTTCCGCAAGCTGGATCCACGCAAGAGTCCTGATAATTTGGGTTTCGATCCCAACAGCTTTAGTTCAGACTTTATTGGGCGCTACGGGACTGCCCCACGGACGATCTGCTGCGGCCCCGGCCTGAACAGCTGGGATCTTTCCATCCAAAAGAGCACGCCCCTCAATGAAGGCATGCGGGTGGAGTTTCGCTGGGACATCTTCAACTTAGCCAACCACACCCGTTTCTTCAATCCAGATGGGAATATCACGGACGGGTCTGACTTTGGCAGGGTGAAGCGGGCGGGTGATCCCCGCTTGATGCAGGTAGCCTTAAAGCTGTATTTCTAAAGAAACAAACCGGGCGGCTTCCCCACGCCGCCCGGCCAAATCTAATGGCCTGAGGGCCTGAGTATTTCTGGAGAACCCGATGTACCCCGCACTGGATAAAGAGCTCGAAACTTTCGAGCGCCGCACCCCTAAGTCCGCCGAGGCGCATAAGAAAAACCTGAAGCGCATCCCGCTCGGCGTGGCCAGCAACTATCGTGCTTATGATCCCTATCCCATTTTCGTAAAAGAAGGACAAGGCTCACACTTCCGCGATCTCGATGGTAACGACTACATCGATCACAACCTCTGCTTCGGCGCGCTGATGGCCGGGCACTGTCATCCCGCGGTGATGAAGGCGGTTTCTGCGCGGCTTTCCACCGGCACGATGTTCGGCATGCCACATGACATGGAGTGGCAGCTCGCCGAGGAGATCTGTGCCCGCTTTCCCGTAGAAATGGTCCGTTTCGGCAATAGCGGCACCGAGGCTACCATGCATGCTTGCCGCCTGGCTCGCGCCGCCACCGGTCGCGACAAGGTTTTGAAGTTCGAAGGCGGCTACCACGGTCTGCACGACACGGCGCTAGTCAGCGTAAAACCGCACGCCCCGGAATTTGGGGACGTGGACAATCCAGTTTCGGTGCCCGGCGGTCTGGGTGTGCCCAAGGCCAGCATCGCCAATGTCCCCATTGCCACCTTCAACGACTTGGCTAGCGTGGAACGGCGGTTCAAAGAAAATCCGGGACAGATTGCCGCCATCATCCTCGAGCCGATCATGATGAACGTCGGCCTCTGCATTCCGCAGCCCGGATTCCTGCAGGGGTTGCGGGAGGTGGCCACAAAGAATGGTGCGCTGCTGATCTTCGACGAAGTGAAGACCGGCGCCAAACTTGGCTGGGGTGGCGCCTCGGAATATTTTGGCGTCAAGCCCGACATGATTTGCCTGGCAAAGTCCATCGGTGGCGGCTTGCCGCTGGCAGCCTTCGGCACCAGCAAGTCCGTCATGGATCTCATCTCACAGCACAAGGTCTTCCATGGCGGAACTTACAACACGAACCCAGTCTCGATGGCTGCGGGCCTTGCGACCTTCCGCGAGGTGCTCACCCGCGAGAACTATGCGCACGTCGACACGCTTAGCAAAAAGCTGACCGACGGCTATCGCAAGACCGTGGCCAAGGTTGGATTGCAAGCCTACATCGCGAGTGCAGGCGTCAATGGTGCGCTCATGTTCTATCCCCAGGAGATTCGCAACTATCGCGACTGGCTGACCATCGACATCGATCTCTGGCGCCACTACTGGTTTGCCATGGTCAATCGGGGCGTGATGGCGCAACCCTACTGGTGGGACGAACAGTGGACGATTTCCGTACAACACACCGAAGCCGATATCGACCAGCACCTGGCGGCCTTCGAGGACGTAGCGCCCGCATTAGCCAAAGCCCAGCAGGAGCGTGAAGCCCCAGCTGTCGCCGTGCACTAGAAACGATTCACGTGGGGGCAGGTGCCCCATCTGTCCCAGGGGAATGATGGAGAACGGGCGTCGCTTCGGCTTGCTCAGCGCAGGCCTCGCCCGTCCCCCAGATCGCCAGAACCAGGAAGGCAAGGAGCAGCTTTGTCCACGACCGAGCAACCACATCTCAAGCGCGTACTGGGCCGCTGGGACTTGGTGTTGCTGTTCGTGGTGGCCGTATTCAATCTGAACGTAGTGCCATCGATCGCCGCCAATGGCGGCGTAACCGTCTGGCTCTGGATCATCTCGTTGCTCCTCTTCTTCTGGCCGCAGGGCATTGCCGTCATCGAACTGGCTCATCGCTATCCCGGAGAAGGGGGCGTGTATCTCTGGGCCAAGGAAGTCTTCGGCGACTTCCACGGTTTCCTCTCCGGATGGTGCTACTGGACAAACAACATGCTCTACGTGCCGACGGTCATGTTGTACTTCGTCGGCGTGTCGGTTTTTGCCATGGGGCCCGGCCATGCTGGCTTGGCCGACAGCAAGAGCTTTGCCATGGCCGCGTCGGTAGCCTTGCTCGCGCTGCTTACCGTGCTGAACATCGTCGGACTCGGCGTCGGGAAATGGCTGAACAATCTTGGCGCCGTCGGCACTTTTGTTGCCGCCGCAGTGTTGATCGGTCTGGGAATCACGGTCTGGTCGAGATTTGGTACCACTGTGACGGGCGCCGATTTTCGTATTCCGGCGGACCCCAGGTTTGTTCTGAATTCGTTTGGCGTAATTTGCTTTGGCCTGGTCGGCCTGGAACTGGCATCCGTGATGGGAGATGAAATCCGCGATCCGCAGAAAACTTTGCCCGGTGCCGTCGCCTGGGGCGGGCTCGTTTCCGGTGCGCTTTACATTGGTGCAACCCTGACTCTCTTAGTGGCGGTCGGGAAGAACGATATCAGCGTCCTTCAGGGCATTGTGCAGGCAGTCAGCCACATGGCGGGGAAAGTCGGAGTGGCATGGATCATCACTCCTTTTGCCGTGATGTTGAGCCTGTCGATTGCAGGCATCGGTTCGGCTTGGATGGGAGGCTCGGCCCGCATTCCATTCGTGGCCGGCCTCGATTCCTACATGCCGTCGTGGCTGGGAAAGGTCCATCCTAAGTATGCAACGCCGCATGCCGCCCTGATCGTGCAGGCGGTCGTGTCGCTCATACTGATCGTCATCAACTTCTACGCTTCAGGCGGCGTGCAGGAGGCGTTCCAGACCATGCTGTCTCTGGCGGTCGTCCTGCAACTGGTGCCGTTTCTGTACGTATTCGCAGCACTGTTGAGGTTTGCTTTCCGAGGGGATATGTCAGGTGGCCGCTATCGCCGTGGCACGCTGGTTTTTGCCGGGCTGAGTGGTTTTCTGACCACCACCCTGGGAATCGCGCTGGCATTTTTTCCCGCCAAGCAGATCACTTCAGTGTGGAAGTACGAGGCCAAGATGTTCGGATTTACCCTGTTTTTCCTGGGTCTGGCCGCATTTTTCTTTTTCGTGTACGGCCGGCAGAAGGCGCCGCAACCCGCTCCGGTCGAGGCCGGAACCATCTCATGAAGTTGCCGGCCAAGACGCTGCTATTGCCAGAGATATAGGAGATACACATGCCCGGTGGAGTGAAAGCCGAAGTCCGCACTTATCAGCTGTACATTAACGGCGAGTGGGTCGACAGCAAGTCGAATAAAACATTTGAGGTCCTCGATCCCGCCAGCGAAGAAGTGATTGCTCATGTTCCCGACGCCAATGCTGAAGATGTGAATCGCGCGGTGGCCGCAGCCAAAGCGGCGTTCGAGGATGGTTCCTGGCCGCAGACTACTGCGCAGGAACGCGGCCGCGTGCTCTTCCGTCTCGCCGACAAGATCCGCCAGAACGCTACCATGCTGGCCGAACTCGAATCCCGCAACACCGGCAAACCGATTGTCGAAGCCGAATACGACATCAACGATGTTGCAACCTGCTTTGAATATTACGGTGGCCTGGCCACCAAGATTCTAGGATTCGTGAACCCTGTCCCCGACAACGCCGTGAGCCTTACGCTAAAAGAGCCGATTGGGGTCGCCGGGCAAATCATTCCATGGAACTATCCGCTGCTGATGGGGGCGTGGAAACTGGCGCCGGCGCTGGCCGCCGGTTGCACCTGCGTGCTGAAGCCTGCCGAGCAGACCCCTGTCACGGCGCTGGAAATGGCGAACTGGCTCACCGACGTCGGCCTGCCGCCCGGCGTGGTGAATGTGATTACCGGATTTGGCGAAAGCTGCGGCGCGCCGCTGGTACAGCATCCCGACGTCAATAAGATTGCCTTCACCGGCAGCGCCGCGGTCGGCAAGATCATCGTCAAGATGGCCGCCGACACGGTTAAGCGTGTCACCCTCGAACTTGGAGGAAAATCTCCAAATATCTTCTTCGCCGACGCCGATTTCGAGGCCGCCATCGACGGCGCGCTGTTTGGCGTTTTCATCAATCAGGGCGAAGTCTGCTCTGCCGGCAGCCGCATCCTGGTCCAGAAGCCCATTTATAAGAAGTTTGTCGACGCGATGACCGAGAAGGCCAAGAAGATCAAGCTGGGCGCGCCGCTCGACCGCGACACCAAGATGGGTCCACTGGTCAGCAAAGAACAGTTCGAGCGCGTCCGCTCCTATCAGGAGGTTGGCAAGAAAGAAGCCAGGCTCGCCATTGGCGGAGGCCGCGCCGAACAGTTTGCCAAGGGTTACTACGTCGAGCCGACCATCTTCTACGATGTCAACAACAATGCCCGAATCGCCCGCGAAGAAATCTTCGGGCCCGTGGCTGCAGTCATCCCGTTCGAAAACGAAAAAGATGCCGTGAAAATTGCCAATGACTCACCTTACGGCCTGGCCGCTGCCGTCTGGACTCGCGACATTTTTAAAGCTTTCCGCGCCGTGAAATCGCTGCGCGCAGGCATTGTCTGGGTGAATCACATGCAGCCCACCTACGTCGAAGCGCCGTGGGGAGGATACAAGCAATCCGGTTTCGGGCGTGAGCTTGGTCCCTGGGGCATTGAAGAATATCTCGAAACCAAGCAAGTGCATATCAATCTAAACGAATCGCCGATTGGCTGGTACTGAGAAATAGGAACTGAGATCCGAGAACTGATTTTTCTAAAGTGAGTACTGAGATGGCCACGATTCAACTACGCACATCCATTCCCGGGCCGCGCTCGCAGGAGCTCATGCGGCGCCGCAACGCCGCCGTGGTACAGGGCGCGTTCCACGCCACGCCAGTATTCGTCGCCAAGGCCGAGGGCGCAGTGATTGAAGATGTTGACGGCAATCGCCTGATCGACCTCGCAGGAGGCATCGGCTGCGAGAACACCGGCCATCGCGCGCCGCAAGTGATCGAAGCCATTCGCAGGCAACTGGACCGTTTTCTCCATACTAGCTTCAATGTGCTTCCATACGAAAGCTACGTAGCGCTGGCGGAACGGCTGAATGCGATTACGCCCGGCAAGTTCCCTAAGAAGACCTTGCTGGTGAACACCGGTGCCGAGGCGGTAGAAAACGCGATTAAGATTGCGCGCTCCTACACTAAGCGTCCTGCGATCGTGAGTTTTGAAGACGCCTTCCACGGCCGCACCTACATGGCGATGGCGCTGACCAGCAAGACTCATCCTTACAAGGCCGGCTTCGAACCGTTTCCCGGCGATGTGTACCGCGTGCCGTTTGCTTACTGTTTCCGATGTTCGTATTCGATGAAGTATCCGTCGTGCGATGTGTTTTGCGCGCGCCATCTGGAAGATACCTTCCGGCGGGTGGTGGCGGCGGAGTCCGTCGCCGCCGTGATTGTCGAGCCCATCATGGGTGAAGGTGGATTCATTACTCCACCATCCGAGTTCTTTCCGATCTTGGCCGACATCTGCCGCAAGCACGGAATTCTGCTGATTGCCGACGAAGTGCAAACCGGCTTTGCCCGTACCGGCGCAATGTTTGCTTGCGAGCGCCTCGATTTGACCCCGGACCTGATTGCGATGGCGAAGTCGATCGGCGGTGGCCTGCCGCTCGGGGCCGTGACTGGCCGGGCCGAGATCATGGACACTCCGGGAGTTGGCGGGTTGGGCGGAACGTTTGGCGGCAACCCCGCGGCGTGCGAGGCCGCGCTTGCGGTGCTGGATGTGATCGAGAAAGAGAACCTGAATGCGCGCGCCAACGTGTTGGGCGAACGCTTCCGCAAGCGCGCGGCGCAGTGGCAGAGCCGGTGGGAGTTGGTGGGCGAGGTCCGTGGGCTGGGCGCGATGCAGGCTCTCGAACTGGTTCGCTCAAAGCAAACCCGTGAGCCCGCCGACGAAGAAACCAGGAAAATCTCTCAGTACTGTTATGAGCACGGACTGGTGACCATCACTGCAGGATCGTACGGCAACATCATTCGTTTGCTCATGCCGCTGGTGATTACTGACGCGCAAATGGATGAAGCCATGGACGTGCTCGAAGCGGCGCTCACCAGTGTTGTCGAGAAGAAGGGCGCGTTGACTGCCGTATAGAGTAGCGCCGCCGGCACTGCGGCGCGAGGTCGAGAAGACCATGACAGTTGCATCGCTTACTACGGTTGCTAATTACATCGACGGCGCATGGCGCGACTCCGCAGCCCGCGAGTGGCTTGACGTCACCAACCCCGCAACCGGTGAGACTATTGCGCGCACGCCACTTTCCGACGCCGCCGAAGTCACACGCGCCATCGAAGCCGCTGCTGCGGCCTATCCGGAATGGCGCAGCACGCCACCGGAAGACCGCATCCAGCCACTGTTCAGGCTAAAACAACTCCTTGAAGATCACATCGACGACTTCGGTCGCACCATCACCCAGGAAAACGGCAAAACCTTCGCCGAGGCCAAGGCCGAGATGCGGCGCGCCATCGAAAACGTCGAGGTCGCCTGCGGCATTCCCATGATGATGCAGGGCTACAACCTCGAAGACGTGGCTCGCGGCATCGATGAGACCATGATCCGCCAGCCGCTCGGCGTCGTGGCTGCGATCACGCCGTTCAATTTCCCGGGGATGATTCCGTTCTGGTTTCTTCCTTACGCCATTGCTTGCGGAAATACACTGATCGTGAAGCCCTCCGAGCGTGTCCCGCTGACTATGCGGCTGGCGTTCGAACTGGTCGAGAGGACCGGTTTGCCCAAGGGAGTAGCGAACCTTGTGAACGGCGGCAAAGCCGCGGTGGACACGCTTCTCGATCATCCCAAGGTACGCGCCATCAGTTTTGTAGGGTCAACTCCGATTGCGAAATACGTGTATGCGCGTGCTGGAGCCAACGGCAAGCGGGCGCAGTGTCAGGGTGGCGCAAAGAACCACGTGATCGTGCTGCCTGACGCCGACATGCCGATGGCGACTCAAATCATCGGCGACAGCGCCTTCGGCTGCGCCGGGCAGCGATGCCTTGCGGTGTCGGTTGCGGTGACGGTTGGCGAAGCGCGGAAGACATTCCGCGATTCCATCACCGACGCTGCTTCGAAACTGCGTGTGGGCAACGGCCTCGACGAAGGGGTTCAGATGGGACCCGTGATCACTCGCCAGAGCAAGGAACGGGTGGAATCTTTGATCGGGGCCGGACAAAAGCAGGGCGCCAGTGTTTTACTCGATGGGCGCGGCGCGCAGATTTCGAAGTATGAGGCCGGGAATTTCGTGAAACCTACTATCCTCGACAACGTTCCCGCGACCAGCGATCTTGCCGACACCGAAATCTTCGGCCCGGTGCTGAGCCTGATCCACGCTAACGACCTGGACGAGGCCCTAGCTTTCCTGGAGAAGAGTGCCTACGGCAACCAGGCCTCGCTCTTCACCTCGAGCGGCTCAGCCGCCCGCCGCTTCCGCTACGAAGCTCCGGCCGGAAACATCGGCATCAACATCGGCGTGGCCGCACCTATGGCCTACTTTCCTTTCAGCGGCTGGAAGGACTCGTTCTTCGGCATCATGCACGGCCAGGGCCGGGATGCGGTTGAGTTCTACACCGAAAAGAAAGTTGTGATTGAGCGCTGGGCGAAAGAACACTCGCGGAAGTTTTGAAATCGCCCGGATAGTGGCAGGTGCCCCACCTGCCTGGCTAACGCAGCGAAAGCGTGGATTGTCCAGCGACCAGCATCACTGGATCGAAATTTGCCGACGGCCGCATTTCCAAAGATAGAGGCACTTCACCGAGCGAAACCTTGAGTGCGCCTTCGCCCATGCTGCTGCGCATTCATCAGGGCAAACACAGAACGGGGCGGCGATAAGTGTGATGTGGTTCTGCGTGTGACTCACTTGGGGTGCAAGATGTTGTTCTGCCGTGGAGCCTCTCAAGGCCAGAGGCTTCTCTGTGCAGCAGCAGGGATCGATGTCACCCACCACCGAAAAGGTGTATGTCATCGAATGGACGATGTTAGTTTCGTTGCACACCCGACACTGGAAATGCGACTGCTGAGCGCTCTCCACGGCGGCCGTCACCAACATCGGATCACCGCTGACCAGCGTTACTGACTCGACGCTACCATCGGAGCGAATCAAGAGCCGTAAATTCACATCCCCGGAGATTCTCGCCTGTCGCGCAAGTGGCGGATAATAAGGCGGGGACAAATCGGTCAAGGTGACTGCAGGTTCGTGTTCCGCAGGAGGAGCGGTGACCTGGCCCACAGCACTTGGAAAAGCCGCTGAAAGGCAGCTAATCCATGCGGTCAAGAGCATCCGGAGAATGGCTTCGCTCCGCATACCTAAGGCTACCACCCATCATCCAAACAAGTCTGTGCCAGCGGATACCGCACGCCGTGATCAAGGTCATCATGATTGGAATGCAACGAATATGCTAAACGGCGCATTCAAACGGCCCACGGCTTCTATTCCTTCGGCTCCGGCGGCTGCTCCAAATCCGGCACCTTGGCAATGACTCCCGGCGGCAGCGGCTTTAGCTTCAATTGCTCAGTCAGGAACGCGATCCGGTCCCGGCGTGCCTCGGCATTCAGGGCGTGGGGCGCATCGTAGAGTTTGAATTGTTTTGGCTCGCTCACAACTGCGGCGTAGGCACGAGCCCGGTCCGGCGTCAGAAAAGTTTCCCGCGATGCGTATTGCAGAAACACCGCCGCTGGCGCGGCATGCGAAACGAATTTCCCCGGGTCAAGCCACGCATATTTGTGTGTGAATGCATCGAATTTCTCTGCGCCTACCTTCTGGCGATAATCCTGAACTTCTTTGGTCTTGAGGTCCGACTCATCCGACAGCCCGCCTGCCATTAGCACGAACGCGCAGAAACGTTTGTCCACTCCGCTGAGAAATCCTCCCACGCTGGCGTTGTAGCTGTGGCCGACGTAAGCCAGTCGTTTCGCATCCACATCTTGGCGCGCCAGCAGCAGGTCCGCGCCGCGGCGCATATCAACGACGGCCTGCACCAGGTCGGTGATCTGTTGCTCGTTCAGCGGCGATTTATCTTCTACGTGACCCGGCCGCGCAACCGGTCCGTCGGTCAGCAGCGACACTACCCCGGCGGGCGCCAGTGCCACCGCCTCCTCCAGGAACTCCTTGCGATTGCGCATCGGCGAATTTTCCCAGTACCAGTGTCCCCAGATTGCCGCCGCAAACGGACCATTCCCATCCGGCACGACCAGGTAAGCGGGGACGCGGCCACCCATGGGACTGACGTAAGAGATGTCGTGGACGGTCACCTTGCCGCGCTTTTCCACGTTGACTTCCTTAACGTCCAGCGCTGCTCTTCGGTCGTAGTCGAGGCGCTGCAGTTTGGCCGAGTCTTGGGCGAGCAGTGGAGAACAGGCCATCAGGAAAGCAAGAAGCAGCAGGGAATTCAGCACAGAAGCCTCACGAGAATGAAAATTATAGACCGTTGGCCGCAGAGCCACATCCGCTCCGTTGTGATCCTTAT
>Ga0335076_10003970_pt1 | contig 14910 bp, 10 predicted proteins | sample Lox_Sample_25_FD_206717 | JGI IMG/M metagenome (GOLD analysis project Ga0335076, IMG submission 206717) | Soil microbial communities from Loxahatchee National Wildlife Refuge, Florida, United States - Lox_Sample_2.5 | ecosystem: Environmental > Terrestrial > Soil > Wetlands | place: USA...
CGCGTGGCGCCCAGCATCGTGAAATCAGCCCGGTTTTTTGCCCGGTGCGACTCTACCGCGAGCTTAACATCGCAAAGTCCGAGGCTCTTCGCCAATTAAGAGTGTGTTGTCGAATACTTCTCGATCAGTTGGCTTGCCAATTTGCCGCCTTCATATTCGGGGATGATGACTTCATCGGCGCCCGAAGTGCGCATGGCCTCGGCATAACGTTGTTGACCGGCGCGCGTGATGATTTTCAGCCGCGGGTTCAGCGCCTTCGCGGTGATCGTGATGTACAGATTATCGGCGTCGTTATCGATGACCACGCAAAGGCCGCGGGCGCGGTCAATCCCCGCTTCCTGAAGAATGCCGTGACGCTTCGCATCCCCTTGAATGACCAAGGCGCCTTCGTGAAGCAGCTGGCGGTAGAGGCTCTCGTTAGTTTCGATCAGCACGTAGGGAATGTTGGTGCGGGTAAGGTGCTCGATCACGGTGCGGCCCACTTGGCCGTAGCCGCAGATGATGAAATGGTCGCGGACGCGCTCGAGATTCATTTCGTTCAACATGGCTTTCCAGACCTCCCGCCCCTGGTGACCGAGGAACGTCAGCAGGACTCGTTCAGCGAACCAGATCTCAAACGCAAAGATCCCCACTGCCACAAACAGAGAAAAATACTTGGTGGCGGTCCGAACGCGGGCGTATTCGATCGCGTGCGGGTGAGCAACCCAGAACGACGCGTCCGTAAAATGCAGGTGTTCGAGCCGCATGTAAGCTGCCACACACACCAGCGCGAACACTAGAAACAGTAGGAAGGGAACTACCAGCCGGCGAACTAAAATGAGGATGGCGCGATCGAACAGCAGGTACCGCCGCCTCTGTCTGGGGCGGAAGGTAGCGGCGGGAAAGATCTGCTGGACCACGGCGGTCTCTATAAGATCCGCTAATAGTATCGCAGAATTCTATAAACGGCACCCAGTATCTTCCGTTTTCTCTCCGGCCGGAGCTGAGGGCTCCTCGTCAGTAGATGATGGGGAGTTTCGAGAAGTCCGCGTCGATATCCTCCGTTACGCGCAGCACGAGCAGCGTGCGGTCGTCGTGGGGCGCCCGGCCCGGACCGGTATGGTCGTCGGTGGCCTTTACTATTTTTTGCGCAACCGTGTAGCCGGGGTCCGCAGGTGCCACCGTCGCAAGCACTGCTTTCAGCCGCTCGATGCCGAATTCCTCTTGATCCTTGTTCATCGCTTCGTGGATGCCGTCGGAGGCGAACACCACGATGTCACCCGGCTGCAGCGCGAGCCGCACCTCATCGAACTCCGCGTCGGCTATCAGTCCCAACGGCATTCCGGTGATCTTGATTTCCTCTACCACACCGTGGCGTATGAGAATCGGAAACGTGCCGCCGGCATTGGCCACGTCGAGTTCACGCAAAGCCGCATCGTAAATAACGAACTGCATCGCAATAAACCGTGCATCCAGCCGCGCCGCCAGCAGCCGGCCATTTAACAACGTCAGCATTTCCGCCGCGGATGCTTCCCGTTCGTGCACCAATTCGCGCAAAATCCCGATGGCCAGCGAACCGTACAGCGCCGCGGCCGTGCCTTTCCCGGACACATCTCCAATCGCGATGGCCAGCCGTCCAACTCCGAACGGCAGTAAATCGTAGAAATCACCGCCCAACTCCCGGGCCGGCACATAGGCCGTCGCCAAGTCCAGCCCTGGCACCTCTCGCGCACCCGACGGCAGGAGCTGCCGCTGAATTTCACGCGCCATCTCCAGATCATTCTGCAGCCGTATCTGATTCTCGCGTGACTCCTCGAACAGCCGGGCATTTTCGAGCGCCACGGCGATATACGATCCCAAAATATTCAGCAGCCGCTCATGCTCCGCTGTAAACGCGTTCGGTTCCGTGCTCTCCAGATCCAACACCCCCACCAGGCGGTCCTGGCGCAGCAGCGGCACCACAAGTTCCGAACGCACTTCCACTTCGGTGTCGTACTTCAAGTAGCGCGGATCGAGACGCACATCCACCACGCGAATAGTGCGCCGCTCCGCCGCCGCCGCGCCGGTGATTCCCTGGTTCAGCGGCATCTGCAGCCGGCTGGGCAAGGCATCCTCAAAGCGCAAAGAGAACACGCTGTCTAGAACTTTCTCATTTTCGTTCCAGAGCATCACTGTAAATACCTGGTAGTCAACCAGCTTTTTCACGCGTTCCGCGATGCGCCGCAATAGCTCCTCGCGGTCCAGGATCGAGGTCAGTTCGTGACTGATCTCATAGAGCAGGCTGAGCGTCTTCGCCTGCTCGGGTTCCGACACGAACACTGTCCCCGGGACGGGGTCGGCATCGCCGAGCAATGAAAATGGAACCATTTTGGGCGTCTGATCCATGTCCGAAGATTGTAACTGCTTTGTTGGATGACCGGCGGGAAACTTGGTTTCACGAATAATGAAAATTTCAGGGTCGCAGAAGGACGCCCAGGCCCCGTAGCCCCGCGACAATGACTTGCAGCCCCAGCGCCACTTGAATAATTCCCAGCACAATGCCGATGATCTGCATGGGCATCCCCGCATACTTCAGCGCCGGCCGCGCAAACAGCATGGCCACCAGGTTCACCAGCATCAGGCCCAGCAAGGCCCCGAAAATCGCCCCGCGCGTCAGGATATCCGGCGTCAGCGTCACACAAATGATCACCGCCGCGATTCCGTATGGCGTCACAATTGTGGGGAAGGCCAGCGGCGAGACCGCCAACCTCAACGAAGGCTCGTACTCTCGTGGACTCTGATCGGATGCGTCGAATTGCTGCATCACGGTGCGCAGCGCCACCAGAAACAGAATAATTCCCGCGGCAATGGCCAGCACCGGCACCGAAATGTGGTAGCGGCGCATCGAATGCTCCCCAATAAGAGCGGCGAACACCAGCGAGACACACGACACCAGGAATGCCCGGACTGCCAGCCTGCGCGCAAACACCGCGTCGGCGTTTCTGGTCATTTGCACGAACGGCCCAAGAATCTTCAGCGGTCCGAGCATGAGGAAGAAAAACGCGAACATGTCACTCGGGGAAATCAGGCGGGAGCCAACGGCGGCCGGCATGGGTTCCTGCGCGAAGATCCTCGAAGCAGGAAATAGCGGCAGCAGGCACACCAAAGCAGCCAAGATACTTGGCACCGTCCAACGCAGTTTCTTCTTCATGATCCTCATTGAGCCGGGGTGATGCGCTCGCCGACGAGCTTCTCTCATCCTGCCACCGTTGTCTAGAAGTCGCGTGAGGGTTTTCCTGGCCGGTGGGGAACTTCTTGGGTCGTCCCGCAGCTTCAGCGGCACGCGCTCAAGCGACATTCACGCCCCAACGCCTTGCGCCGTTGAACATTACTAAGTCGTGAGGATCTACTTCACTTCCCAGGTGTCTCCGGCCTTTAGCAGTCTGGCCAAATCGCCGGGGCCTTTTTTCGCGATGACCTCTTTGACCTGCTCGTTGATCACGTCTTCGTAGCGCGGCAGGTCGTCCCAGGCGCGCAAAACGCCGATGGGAGTCGGGAAGCCGGGTCGATGCTCCATATGCGAAAGCAAAAACGCATACGACGGTCGCGGGTGATGAGCATCGTGCACAACCAGGTCCGACTCGGAAATGCCGTTGCCCAGTTGCACTACTTCAATGTCTCCATCCGTCTTGCGGCGGATGCCCTTGTCACGGGTCTTGCCAAACACCAGCGGCTTGCCATGTTCCAATTGGATCACATGTTCGCTGCGGGCATCCTTTTCGGTCAGTCCAATCCATGCGCCATCATTGAATATGTTGCAGTTCTGCAAAATTTCAACAAACGACGACCCGCGATGCGCGGCCGCAGCTTTTAGCATGTCCTTCAGGTGCGCCTGGAAGATGTCCACGGACCGCGCCACGAACGTCGCTTCCGCTCCAATCGCCAGCGAAATCGGGTTGAACGGCCGGTCCGGCGAACCGAACGGCGTCGACTTCGTCACCTTGTGGAATTCCGACGTCGGCGAATACTGCCCCTTCGTCAATCCGTAAATCCGGTTGTTGAACAGCAGCACCTTTACGCCCACGTTGCGCCGTAGCAGGTGAATCGTGTGATTCCCGCCGATGGCCAATGCGTCCCCATCGCCTGTGGCGACCCAAACTTCCAACTCCGGATGCGCGATCTTAATTCCCGACGCCACCGCCGGAGCGCGCCCGTGAATGGAGTGAAATCCAAACGTGTTCATGTAGTACGGAAAGCGGCTCGAGCACCCGATGCCGGAAACCACCACGAAATTCTCGCGGGGAATTCCCAGCTCCGGAAACACCGACTGTACCGCCGACAGAATCGCATAGTCGCCGCAGCCGGGGCACCAGCGCACTTCCTGGTCCGTCTGAAAATCTTTCTTCGTCAATGGCGGAAGGGCAGTTGTCGTCATGGCGTTCTCCTATATCCCCAGCATCTCTTCGATCTTTTGATCGAGTTCGGCTTGCTTAAACGGACGGCCCTGAATTTTGTTGAGGCCGACCGCGTTCACCAGATACTTGGCGCGGAGAACCCACAATAATTGGCCCATGTTGAGTTCGGGTACGAGCACCTTTTTGTAGCGCTTCAGAATCTCCCCGACGTTGCCGGGAAGAGGATTCAGGTGCCGCAGGTGCAGATGGCCGATCTTCCGGCCCTTGGCGCGTTGCTCTTTCACCGATTGCGTGATCGAACCGTAGGTCGATCCCCACGAGACGATCAACAGATCACCTTCGGGATCGCCGTTCGGCAGGACGTTTGGCACGTCCTGAACGATTGCTTCCACCTTTGCCGCGCGGATCCGCACCATCTTCTCGTGATTCAGAGGCTCGTAGTTTACGTTGCCGGTGACATCCTGCTTTTCCAGTCCGCCAATGCGATGCTCCAGCCCCGGCGTGCCGGGAATGGCCCAAGGCCGTGCCAGTGTTTCGGCATTGCGCTTATAAGGTTCGAATGCTTCGGGATTCGTTATGAAGTGCACCGGAATGCCGGGAATTTCATCGACCGAGGGAATGCGCCAGGGCTCCGCGCCGTTGGCAAGATAGCCGTCAGAAAGCACGATGACTGGCACCATGTACTTCAGCGCGATACGGCTCGCTTCCACGGCGATCCAGAAACAATCGGCAGGGGTGGCCGCGGCCAGCACCGGTATCGGCGCCTCGGAATTCCGCCCAAACAGTGCCTGCAGCAAGTCGGCCTGCTCGGTCTTCGTCGGCAAACCCGTTGACGGCCCGCCGCGCTGCACATCCACAATCACCAGTGGCAATTCGGTCATGATGGCCAGTCCCATGGCTTCCGTCTTCAGCGCCATGCCCGGCCCGGACGTCGTGGTGATCGCCAGTGTTCCGGCGTAGGAAGCGCCAATCGTCGAGGTGATCGCCGCGATTTCGTCTTCCGCCTGGAACGTAAGCACGCCGAAATCCTTGTACGACGAAAGTTCGTGCAGGATGTCCGATGCCGGGGTAATCGGATAGCTGCCCAGGAACAACTTCAATCCAGCCTTTTGCGCCGCGGTGACGAACCCCAGCGCCAGCGCCTGGTTTCCGCTCAAGCTGCGATACACCCCCGGGCTCAACTGGGCCGGCGGTATTTCGTAGCTGATCTGAAACGCTTCCGTCGCTTCGCAATACGAATAGCCGGCTTTTAGCGCCAGCTTGTTTGCTTCCACCAACAACGGTTTCTTCTTGAACTTGTCGTCGATCCAGCGGATCGTCGGATCCGCCGAACGGTTGTAGAGCCAGTAGCACATGCCCAGCGCAAAAAAGTTCTTGCACCGGTCCATAGCCTTGGCGTCAAGTCCGAGGTGTTGCAATGCTGCGCGCGTCAGCCTCTGCAGTTCCACCGGGAACACCCGGAACTTGTCGAGCGAATGATCCTCCAGCGGATTCGTAGTTAGATGCGCCTTGCGCAGATCGCCTTCCTTGAAACTGTCTGAGTTGACGATCAAAATCCCGTTGGGCTTCAGATCACCGAGATTCACCTTTAGCGCCGCGGGATTCATGGCGATCAAGACGTCGATCGCATCGCCCGGCGTATGCACTTCGTCCGACGAAAAATTCAATTGGAAACCGCTGACACCCGGCACCGTACCCGCGGGAGCGCGGATTTCCGCCGGATAGTCGGGAAACGTGGCAATGTCGTTCCCGTAAAGCGCTACCGTATTGGTGAACTGGCTGCCTGTGACCTGCATACCGTCGCCCGAGTCGCCGGCGAAGCGGATCACGGCCTGGTCAATCACTTCACGTTTGGTCTTCGATGATGGTACTTCGGCAAGCGTGGACATCTGTTACGTGACCCCCGTCCTGCAGCAACTCCTCAACGGTGAGCAGAGGAGCGTGGCCCCTTGGAATGTGGGCGGTACGGTCTACTGCAATCGGGAGCGCGCGCCGAACCGCCAGGAGCCAACTGATTGAGAATAGCACAGGAAGAAAGAGGAAATGGAAGGAGTGAGAAGAGTTCGAAAAGGTCACGAACCGACGTGACCTAAATCACAGCTTTATGTGCGCCGGCTGCCCCGCTTTGCTCCACCGCCCCTTGCCGGGCCGGTTCGTCCCCCGTTATCCCGAATTGTGCTTTTACGCTTTTCATTCGGAACAGGAACAGCCACCAAATGCTCGCGGGAAACAGCATGAACACAAATGCAATGGCGAACAACTGGCGCAGCGAGTCCACCTCTCGCACGAAATGTTCTGGGATCACGAAAGTCTCGAACGGCCGGAACGCTATCAAGCACAAGGAGCCCAGCATCGCCACGGCGGCCCAAACCATCGCGCCGATTCTCGCCCACGGCCGCAATTGGAAAAGCCCAATCGCCGTGCGAAGGCACGCCGCCAGTACCAACGGCGGAACCAGCGCGATCAACAGGAACGCCGTTGAGTGCAGCTCATAGAAGTGGCGGCCCCGATCGTCGGCGGGCGCATTCACCAGGTTCAACAGAATATAGCCCCAAAAAAACAACACCGAGGCGCATCCCAGCATCGCAAACGTAGCGGCGGCGGTGACACCGGCAGACCGGGGACGAGGATTGTCCATGGAAAGAAGATGCCAGAACCGGAGGAGAAAACGGAATAGTACGGCTCGCATAGAACCACCGGGGCAGAATTGGAAAACCAGGCTTGACGTTCGCTTTCTTTTCGCCTATGCTGGTTTTGCCCGGCCACGCCCGTTGTCAGGCGCAGGCACATTCTCTATGCGGGCCCTTTTCGAGGGCGACAAGCTTACCCATGGAGGCACACATGGCCCTGACCAAACGACAGAAAGAAGTTCTCGATTATCTCGTGGCATTCGAAACGCGTAATGGTTACGCTCCCAGCTTTGAAGAGATTGGCAAGGGCCTGAAACTCACTTCGCTGGCCACCGTTCACAAGCACATCAGCACGCTTGAGAAAAAGGGCTTCATTCGCCGCGGCTACAACCAGAGCCGTTCCATCGAAATCGTCCAGCTGCCCAAAACTCCAAAGGAGCAGGTTCTCGAGCGCCGGATTCAGGAACTTCCCCTGGTGGGCCGCATTGCCGCCGGCCGCCCCCTAGAAGCCGTCGAAGAACGCGAGACTCTTTCCCTCGGTGATTTCGCGCGCGGCGGAAATTCGTTCGTGCTTCAGGTGAAGGGCACCTCCATGATCGAAGATCACATCATGGATGGCGATTACGTTGTCTGCGAGCAGACCCAAGTGGCCAATGCGGGGGATATTGTCGTCGCTCTCATCGGCGGAGAAGAAGCCACGCTCAAGCGTTTCTATCGCGAAGGCGCCGGTAAAGTCCGCTTGCAGCCCGCCAATTCGGAAATGGCGCCCATCATGGTGCCGGCAAGCGATGTGAAGATTCAGGGCCGCGTCATCGGCGTGCTACGGAAATACTGAGGCCTTTCTACCGCAAACCGCTTGGCTGAAGTCGAATTGTCGCGGCCGACTCCGGCTTCCGCTTCCAGGTCCCCGAGCTCGGCCCGTACCCCTTCACGTTAGAACCGACGTCTCTCTGATAGACTATGTCTCCCTCGTGCGCCCACGAGAGAATGCCTGGAGAGAACTGCAGAGTGGCAACGCAACCCGAAACCCTTCTCATCATCGACGCGGATCTTCCCCGGCGCGAATTTCTCCAGAAGTTGTTGCAGCAAGCCGGCCTCGAGGTTCAGGTTGCGCCGGGATTCGTTGGTGTTGTGCAGCAGATTGTCGACTCCCCTCCCGATGTCGCGCTCCTCGCTGCCGATCCCGTCGACAGCAGTTTCGCCCAGCTGATCGCCGGCATCAAAGAAAAACCAGCTGCCCAGGCGCCCCGCCTGATCGTGCTTACCGGCGATACCACCGAGCAGCGTGTCCGGGCGTTGCAGGCAGGCGCCGATGACGCCCTGGGGACGCCGTGGGAACCCGAAGAAGTTGTCGCCCGCGTGCGGGCGCAATTGCGCCAGCAGCGCACACTGCACGAATTGGACCGCCAGATTCGCAACGCCGAAGACAGTTACCAGGTGGCACAGACCGCTTTCCAGGCTTTGGCGGTCACCGAAAAAATGACCCGCGATGCCTTCTCTCTCGAGCGCATCCTCAAAATCGGCGTCGGCGCGCTGCTGGCCCTTTCGCTCGTGATTGCCGGAATTTTCTTCCTCTATTCCCACAAAGCCGAGAAGGAAACGAATCGCGCTTACACCGTGATTTCGCAACTCGAACGCAGCGTTCAGACCCAGGAGCAATTGCTCGCCTCAGCCCGCAAACTCCGCGAAGATCCCACGAACGCCGACGTGCTTCAGCAGCGGGAGCAGCTCCAACAACAGGCCGAGTCTCTGCGCCAGAAACTCGCTGCCTCCAGCGGCGGCGACGTCGGCGAATTGCGCCGCCAACTCGACGAAGCCACCGGTCGCCTCTCCAGACTCGAAGGCAACGCCCAATCCGCCGAAGCGGTGATCCGCGATTATGCTCCCAGCGTTTGTCTGCTCCACGTTTCCGTGGCTTTCAACGAAAAAAGCTCCGGCCGTCGACTGCGCTACGGTGGCATCAACGCCGATGGCGAGCCGCTCAAGGACAGTAACGGCAAGACCGTCTACACCACCGAGGGTAAAGCTCCTGAGGTCCGCGCGGATTTCTTCGGTACCGGCTTTATCGTTGGCGAAGGAAAGATGCTCACGAACCACCATGTCGTTCAGCCCTGGTGGCAGAATGACGAACTGGCCGGCATCCTCCAGCAGGGACTGGATCCGGTCATCGCCGAAATGACCGCCTATTTTCCAGGCGAGAGCACTGGTGTCCCCGTTGGCATCTCCGAGATTTCTCAGGAAGCCGATCTCGCCCTTGTCCATGGCGATTTATCGGTTCTGAGGCGCCCCATCATGAAGCTCGACCAGCGCAAGGACGCCGCGGTCAGCGGCGAACCGATGATCAGCCTCGGCTATGCCACCGGCCTCGACGCCATCCTCGCGCGCGCCGGCGATGACGCCGTTAAGCAGATCGTCAACGCCTCCGGCGGCGACCCGAAACTGGTCCTCTCTGAACTCGCCAGTCGCCATCTGATTCGTCCTTTAGTCACGCAAGGCCACGTGGGCGATGTGCTGCCAGACAAGATCGTCTATGACGCGCAAACTACCTCCGGCGGCTCCGGCGGCCCAATCCTGAACCGGCAGGGCGGCGTCATCGGCGTGACCTTTGCAGTCGTCCGCGGCTTTGGCGGCTCCAATTTCGGTGTGCCCATCCGATTCGCTGTTCCCCTGCTCAAGCACTAGGAACTTCTCGCGCGGCTCCGCCATTCCGAACGGAGTCTGAGCAGTAAGGAATCCCTCTTTGCTTTGCAGCGCGGCGCTAGTCGTGAATTCGTTTCTTCACTACCGTCGATTGGAATTCTCGCTGCGAACTTGGTTTCGGTTTCCTGGTCAAATCCATGTAGAATTTTGGTTTGCCTCGAGGGAGTCCACCGGCACCGACGCATGAAGAAACAGCGCACCTTCCGCAAACTGCTCGCCGCCAACCGCAGCGAAATCGCGATTCGCATCTTTCGCGCCGCCACCGAACTCGGCCTGCGCACCGTCGCTATCTATTCCCAGGAAGACCGCCTGGCGCTCCACCGCTTCAAAGCCGACGAAGCCTATCAGGTTGGCATCGGCAAGGGACCCGTCGAAGCCTATCTGGACATCCCCGGAATTATCGCGGTCGCCAAGGCGCACGAGGTCGACGCGATTCATCCCGGTTACGGTTTCCTCTCTGAAAATCCTGCGCTCCCCCGTGCCTGCGCGAAAGCGGGTATCGCTTTCGTCGGCCCCACGCCAGAATTACTGGAATTGCTCGGGGACAAGACAGCCGCGCGCCGACTGGCCGCTTCTGCCGGTGTCCCCACTCTTCCCGGTACCGAAAACCCAGTTTCTTCGCCTGAGGAAGCGCAGAAAATTGCCGCGCAAATCGGTTTCCCCGTGATCGTCAAAGCCGCCATGGGTGGCGGCGGGCGCGGCATGCGCGTGGTTCACGATCCCGGGCAACTTGCCGCGCGTCTCGAAGAAGCGCAGGGAGAAGCCAGGTCCGCCTTCGGCGACGCTTCCGTCTTCCTGGAGAAATATCTCCCGCGCGCCAAACACATTGAAGTCCAGATCCTCGCCGACGAGCACGGCAACCTGCTCCATCTCTACGAACGCGACTGCTCCGTGCAGCGCCGCCACCAGAAAGTTGTCGAGGTCGCGCCCGCCGCGAAACTGCCGGAGCGCGTGCGCAAAGAAATCTGCGATGCCGCTGTTTCGCTTACGCGCCAGGCCAACTATCACAACGCCGGCACCGTCGAATTTCTCTACGACGTCGATTCCCAGAAGTGGTATTTCATCGAAGTCAATCCGCGCATTCAAGTCGAACACACCGTCACCGAAATGGTCACTGGCATCGACATTGCGCGCGCCCAGATCCTCATTGCGCTGGGCCACAAGCTGCACGAAGAGCCGATGTCTTTACCGCGCCAGGAAAACGTTCCGCTCTATGGCTCCGCGCTGCAATGCCGCGTCACCACCGAAGATCCCGAAAAGCATTTCGCCCCCGACTACGGCCGCATCTCCACGTATCGATCGCCGGCGGGTTTTGGCATTCGTCTCGACGGCGGCACCGCCTACGCCGGCGCGCTCCTCGCCGCTTACTACGATTCGCTCCTCGTCAAAGTCACCGCGTGGGGCAGCAATCTTCCCGAAGCTTGCCAGCGCATGGACCGCTCGCTCCGCGAATTCCGCATCCGCGGCGTGAAGACCAACATCCCGTTCCTCGAAAACGTCGTCAATCATCCGAAGTTCCGCGCCGGCGAGGTCACCACCTCTTTTCTCGATGAATCGCCGGAGCTTTTCCGCTTCACCGGCCGCGCCGACCGCGCCACGAAGCTGCTTTCGTATGTTGGCGACGTCATTTTGAACGGCAATCCCGAGGTGAAGGGGAAGAAGGTTCCCGAAGAAATCGAAAAAGCGCCGCTGCCAAAGGTTCCGGGAATCGCGCCGCCGCCCGGCACGCGCCAACTGCTGCAAAAACTCGGCGCCAAGAAATTCGCTGCCTGGGCCCGCAAAGAAAAACGGCTGCTTCTCACCGACACGACATTTCGCGACGGCCACCAGTCTCTGATGGCCACGCGCGTTCGCACCTACGATCTGCTCTCCACCGCCGACGCGGTCGCGCAGCGCCTGCCCAACCTCTTCAGCCTCGAAATGTGGGGCGGCGCCACGTTCGACACCTCGATACGCTTCCTCCGCGAGGATCCCTGGCAACGCCTCCGCGAGTTGCGGGAACGCATCCCCAACATCTGCTTCCAGATGCTGCTGCGCGGCGCCAACGCCGTCGGCTACACCTCGTATCCGGACAACGTGATCGTCGAATTCGTACGCGAAGCTTACAAACAGGGCATCGACATTTTCCGTATCTTCGATTCGCTCAATTCCATCGACAACATGCGCGTCGCCATCGATGCGGTCCTGGAGACCGGGGCCATTTGCGAGCCCGCCATCTGTTACACCGGCGACATTCTCGACGAGCGCCGCCCCAAATATTCCCTCAGCTATTACGTCAAAATGGCCAAGCAGCTCGAAAAACTTGGGGCGCATTTCCTGGCCATCAAAGACATGGCCGGCCTCTGCAAGCCTTATGCCGCCTACACGCTCGTTAAGGCGCTTCGCGAAGAAATCGGCATTCCCGTTCACTTCCACACCCACGACACCAGCGGCATCAACACCGCTTCTCTTCTGAAAGCTGCTGATGCCGGCGTTGACGTGGCCGATGCGGCCATCGCTTCTATGAGTGGCGGCACCAGCCAGCCCAACCTCAACTCCGCCGTTGAAGCGTTGCGCAACACCCCACGCGACTCAGGGCTCGATATCGCCGCGCTGAACGAATGTTCCGATTTTTGGGAGACCGTCCGCGCCTATTACTTGCCATTCGATTCCGGGCCGAAGTCGGGCACCGCGCGTCTTTACGAACACGAGATTCCAGGCGGCCAGTTCACTAATCTCCGCGAGCAGGCCACCGCCATGGGTCTCGGCCATCGCTGGCGCGAAGTCGAGAAAACTTATGCTGAAGTGAATCGGCTTTTCGGCGACATTGTGAAGGTTACGCCGTCCAGCAAAGTCGTCGGCGATATGGCGCTCTTTCTTCTTGCCAACGAACTAAAGCCGGCCGACTTGCTCGAGCTTGACGAGCACCACGACCTGTCGCTTCCCAATTCCGTCGTGGAAATGTTCTCCGGCGCCCTCGGCGTTCCTGCAGGGGGCTGGCCGAAAAAGCTCCAGCGCATCATCCTGCGCGGCGCGTCTCCGCTAAAGGGACGCCCCGGCGCCAGCCTCGCGCCTGTCAATTTCGAGCACGAGCAGGCCGAACTGGAACGGAAAGTGAATCATCCTGTCCGCCGCGACGCGCTGTTGAGCTACTTGCTCTATCCCGATGTCTACCTCAAATTCCATGCCTTCCGCCAGGCCTATTCCGACGTCAGCGTGCTTCCGACGCCAGCCTTCTTCTATGGTCTGAAGCCCACGCAGGAAATCACCATCGAAATCGAGGCCGGCAAAACCATGATCGTGAAATTTCTCACTATCAGCGATGCGCACCCCGACGGGACGCGCACGCTTTTCTTCGAACTCAACGGCCAGCCCCGCGAAGTCAGCGCCCGCGACCGCGCCCTGCGCGTCCAGGAGCGCGCTCATCCCAAGGCCAACCCGGAAGATCCCGGCCAGGTCGGTGCGCCCACCGCCGGGCTGGTCAGCAGCATTGCGGTTCAGCTTCATCATCCGGTCGAGCGTGGTGCTAAACTGCTCACACTGGAAGCTATGAAGATGCAATCCAATATTTACGCGCCCCTCGCCGGAAAAGTCTCGAAACTGCTCGTCACTCCCGGCCAGCACGTGGAAGCCAAAGATCTTCTTGTCGTCATCGCTCCGTGAGCGGCCCGCACCTCATCAGGCACGAGCAGTTTCCGTCGCGCTTCCTGCGCAACCAGCGTGACCTGATCGTCTATCTTCCTCCCGGCTACGACGCTCAGCCGCAGCGTCACTTCCCCGTCCTTTATCTTCACGATGGCCAGAATCTCTTTGACGGCGCCACTTCTTTCATCCCCGGCATGGATTGGCACGTCGGTCACACGGCCGACGATCGCATCCGCGAAGGCAGCGTCGAGCCACTGATCATCGTCGGCATCTACAACGCCGGCAAGCAGCGCCTCGGCGAATACACACCCACGCGCGCGCCCAAACTCGGCGGCGGCCGCGCCAATCGGTACGCCAAGTTTCTTTTCGAAGAAGTGCAGCCTATGGTGAAAGGGAACTACCGCGTGCTCGGCGGTACCGAAAACACGGGCATTGGCGGTTCGTCTCTCGGTGGACTCGTGTCTCTCTACCTCGGTCTGCGCCAGCCGCACATCTTCGGCAAAATCGCCGCGCTCTCGCCCTCCGTGTGGTGGAATCAGCGCGTCATTCTTCGCTTCGCCGAGGCTGCGCCGGTTCATCCGCTGCCGCGCGTCTGGCTCGATATTGGCACTCGCGAAGGTCCGCGCATCGTCGATGACGTGGAGCGCTTTCGCGATGTGCTACTGAAAAAAGGCTGGCAGCTCGACCGCAACCTCTTTTACCAGCGTGTCGAAGGCGCCGAGCACAACGAAGCCGCCTGGGCGGCCCGCGTTGGCCCCTTCCTCGAAGTCCTGTTTCCCGCCCGCTAATCCCGTGTATAATCCGCGCATCTTGTAGCGCCGTGCCCTCAGGCCGGCACTCTGCTGCACGGATTCGAATCTGGGCAATCCATGAACGCCAATCGTCCCATCGGCATCCTCTGTGTCTCCTCCTATGAAAAGGGGCAGGAATTCCTGCGCGCCGCCAAACGCATGGGCTGCGTCGTCTATCTCCTCACTACCGAAAAACTGCGCAACGCCGCCTGGCCGCACGACTCCATCGACGAATCCTTTTTCATGCCCGAGGATTTGCCCGTTACCGACCTGCTTCGCGCTGTCAGCTATGCCGCGCGCTCGCGCCACATCGATCGCGCCGTGGCTCTCGATGAATTCGACATGGAACACGTTGCCGCCATCCGCGAGCACCTGCGCATCCCCGGCATCGGTCTCACCACCATCCGCTATTTTCGCGATAAGCTCGCTATGCGCGCCCAGGCCAAGGAAGCCGGCATCCTCGTCCCCGAATTCATCCACGTCCTCAACTACGACGACCTGCGCGAATTCATGAGCTACGTCCCTTCGCCCTGGCTCCTCAAGCCACGCTCGCAGGCCTCCGGAATCGGCATGAAGAAGATTCATGCCGCCGACGAACTATGGCCCTGGCTCGATCAATTGGGTGACCGCCAGTCCGAGTATCTCCTCGAACGCTTCATCGCCGGCAGCGTTTTCCACCTCGATAGCGTCGTCAGTGAACGCAACGTCGTCTTTGCCGAGGCTCACTCGTATGGTGCGCCCCCACTCGACACCTCCCACCACGGCGGCGTTTTCACCACGCGCACGCTGCCA
>Ga0335076_10003971_pt1 | contig 14907 bp, 13 predicted proteins | sample Lox_Sample_25_FD_206717 | JGI IMG/M metagenome (GOLD analysis project Ga0335076, IMG submission 206717) | Soil microbial communities from Loxahatchee National Wildlife Refuge, Florida, United States - Lox_Sample_2.5 | ecosystem: Environmental > Terrestrial > Soil > Wetlands | place: USA...
CTACATCGATCGCGGCGCCATGCCGACGGCGGCGCTGCAGATCCGACATGACCTCGGCCTGACCGTTCAGGACTACGGCATCCTGTTCTCGGCGTTCTGGTACATGTACTCCTGGGTACAGATCCCGGTCGGCTGGGTTGCCGAGCGCTACGGTGCACACTGGGTACTCTCGGGCGGACTCGTGATCTGGGCCGGCGCGACGATCCTCATGGGTGCGACGGTCGGTTTCTGGTCGCTGCTGTTGGTGCGCCTGATGCTGGGCCTCGGCGAGAGCGTGGGTTTTCCGTGTGTATCGAAGCTCCTCGCCTGCGTGGTGCCGCTCGAGAGCCTCGGCAAGGCGAACGGCATCGTCGGCCTCGGCTACCTGATGGCACCCGGCATCGGCATCTGGCTCGCTGGGCTGCTGATTGACGCGGTCGGCTGGCGCGGCATGTTCCTGGTCTTCGGCGTCGCCTCACTCCTGTGGCTCGTCCCGTGGTCGCGCGTTAAGTTGCCGAAGCTCGCCACGGCGCGCGCCGATGCGTTGACGCCAACCTGGGGGATGGTGCTCTCGCAGCGCGGGCTGTGGGGCACGAGCCTGGGGCTCTTCTCGAGTAACTACCTGTGGTACTTCATGCTCGGCTGGCTGCCGAGCTATCTCGAAGAGGAGCACGGCTTCTCGATGCACGAGATGGAAAGGGTCGGCACGGCGGGCTATCTCGTCAACGGGGTGATGGCGCTCCTCACCGGCTGGCTGGTGGACCGCTACGTGCGGCGTGGCGGGTCGGCGAATGTCGTGTGGAAACTCGTCATGGTACTCGCGCACAGCGGCTCGGTCGTCTTTATGCTGATGATGGCCTGGGGCTCGCAGTCGACGGCGGTCGCCGCGATGTTCGGCTTCCAGCTGATGATGGGAGCCTCTTCCGCCGGCGTCTATGTGATGGGACAGATCCTTGCCGGACCCAAGGCCTCGGGTCGGTGGGTCGGCATCCAGAACTCGATCGGCAACGTGCCCGGCATGATCTCGCCGGCGCTCACCGGCTTCATCGTGCAGCATACGGGGCATTACGCGCTCGCATTCGTCGCGGCCGCCGTCATGAGCGCGCTCGGTATCGTCGGCTGGATCGCCATGGTTCCCAAGCTCGAGCCGCTCGCATGGCGCTTCCCCGCGGCGCAGGGCGCTTACCGTGCGCCCGTCCCCGATTAAGGGACTGACCGCATGGCCCCCAGTTCCTTCGTAATTTTCTCTGGTCCTCGCATCACGGTTACGAATACCTCAAGCACCCCCCGCCTTACGGCATCCATCTCCATGCTTGCGGCGACGATCGGCAGCCCCCGCCAGATCGTCCTGTCCAGGCACGTCCACGGACGGCGTGGCCGCTGGCGGCGCCGGTCGCAACGCCTTCCCTGAGAGCGATCCGCCCGTTGACGATCACGTAGCTCACCCCGCTGCTGAGCTGCTGTGGTCTTTCAAAGGTGGCGTGGTCTTGAATGGTCGTCGGGTCAAACACAACTACATCCGCATACGCGCCCACCCGTAGATGCCCACGGTCCTCGAGCGACAGATTGTCCGCCGGCAGCGCCGCCAGCTTGCGAACGGCTTCCTGCACGCTCAGCCGCCGGCCGTCGCGCACGTACTTGGCGAGCACGCGGGCAAAATTACCGTAAGCGCGCGGATGCGGGTTGTATTTCAGGAAGACGCCCTGGGGCGCGGCTCCCTCGGCATCCGACCCGAAGCTCATCCACGGCAACGCAACCTGCCGTAGCAGGTTGTCCTCGCTCATGTCGAAATACGCAACGCCCACTCGTGAGCCGTCCTCGACAACGAGGTCGATCGCCACATCTTCTGGCGACACGCCCCGCTCGCGGGCAATATCGGCGAGTGTCCGGCCTTGCAACGGCTTGAGCTTCGCGCTCTTGACCTGAAGCACCAGCACGCCCTCCGCGCCGCCGGCGAGCGCATAAACGTTCTCCCAGTCACGGGGATGCGGATCGCGCATGTCCGCGATGACCCTCCTTCGTATCGCCGGGTCCTCGAGGCGAGCGATCCAGGCTTCCAAGCCGCCATCCTGAACCCAGGGTGGCATGGCCACGTCCAGCCCACTTTCGCTGGCGGCATAGGTATACATGTCGGCCGAGACGCGCACTCCCTCCTTGCGCGCCTCGTCAATCATGCCGGTCACTCTCTGCAGCTTGTCCCAGTTATCCTTACCCGACAACTTGAAGTGATAAATCTCTGCCGGCGCACCACTCGCCTGCGCAATCTCGATTGTTTCACGCACCGCTTCTTCGATTCGATCGCTCTCATTGCGCATATGTGCCGTGTAGATACCACCGCAGCGCGCGGACTCCCGCGCGAGCGCGATCAGCTCGGGCGTGCGCGCGAATGTCGCCGGAACGTATTCAAGCATTGTGGTAACACCCAATGCACCCTCTTCCATCGCCTCGTGCACCAGCGTGCGCATCGCGCGCAACTGACGGGCCGTGGGCTGCACATCTCGCTCACCGAGCACGTAAGTCCGCACCGTAGACGCGCCTACGAATGATGCGACATTGGGTCCAATGCCCCTGCGCTCGAGCGTCGTGAGGTACTCACCAAGCGTCGTCCAGGTCACTGGATACGTGACGTCCGATTGCCGCTCGAGCTGAAGACGCTTCATTTCCGGATTGAGAGGACCGAGCGAGAACTCCCCAAGAACCTCGAGCGTAATGCCCTGGACGAGGTCGCTGAGCGCGCGGCCATCGGCGAAGAACGACTCCTCGCTATGGCTGAGCATATTGATAAATCCCGGCGCGATCGCGAGCCCATGCGCATCAATCGACTCCCGACCTCGGACACCGGTAGGTGATCCCACATAAGTGAGACGGTCGGCGTCGATCGCGACCTCGCCCGCGTAAGGCGGGGCGCCTGAGCCGTCGATGATCAGGCCGTTGCGAATCACCAAGTCGTGGACGTCGTCTGCGATCGCGGGGGATGCGCCACGGACGACACATCCGGTCACGATCACGATGCGGGCTGCCACCGTGCTCGCAGCGATGAATGTCCGCATCGAAAGCAGTTGCACTGACGCGTTACTCGCCCCGTGCACGCCTCAGCGCGGATGCAACCAGGAGGGCAGGAATGAGTAAGGGTCCTGCTTCACGCTGCGGTCATACGGCACATTGTTTTTCTCGAGCAGCGTCTGCAATCGGCCTTGCCTGCAGGCATCGAACACATCGGTACATCCGCCGAGGAATTCCCCGCCCACGAAAACCTGTGGAATCGTGCCGAAGGAGGTGCGTGCGATGAGTGCCGCGCGGATCCTGCCTCCCTGGTCTTCCGGCTGGTACTCGATGGAATCGAGGTCAACCGAGCGGTACGCAATGCCATAGCGTGCGAACATGCGTCGGACGGACCAGCAGAACTCACACCACTCCAGCGCAAACATCACGACCGGGTGCCGGGCATCAGTGAGGACCTGCTCGACAAAGGCAACTGCGTCTGCCGTTACGGGCATCGGGTCGACGGGCTGCTTCGGGGACGGCGCGGGGGCGGGCGCCGGCGAGTCGAACCGGTAGTTAGGAGTTGAGCGGGCAATTGCGATCTCATCTGCCGTCATGTCGGCGGGAATGTCTGCAAAGAGCGGCGTGCTCAGGTACCGTTCCCCAGTGTCCGGCAGCATGCACAGCACCACGGACCCGGGCGGAGCTTTCTCACAGATCTGCAGCGCACCCGCGAGCGTCGCCCCGGCGGAAATACCGACAAAGATCCCCTCGCTTCTCGCCAGTTCCTGTGAGAGCTTCAGCGCCTGAGCTCCGTTCACCGGAATCACCTGATCGATGAGGTTCTGTGCCCGGGCGTCTTCGGTGAGTTTCGGGATGAAGTCCGGACTCCAGCCTTGCATGAGATGTGGACGGAAATTCGGATGGCTGCCGGAGGGGGAGCCGTCCGCGCCTCGCGGCTGAGGAATTCCGCTGCCGAGCGTCTGCGAATTGTCCGGTTCGCAGACGATCACTCTTGTCTCGGGCCTCTCCCTGCGCAAGACACGCGCCACTCCCTTCAGCGTTCCGCCGGTGCCGAAACCAGTCACAAAGTAATCCAGACGTTCTCCGGCAAATACCTGCAAAATCTCCGGCGCCGTGGTGCGTGAATGCGCGTCGGCGTTCGCCTCGTTCTCGAACTGACGGCACAGAAACCAGCCGTGCGCCTCTGCCAGTTCAACCGCCTTGGCCAGCATGCCGCTGCCCTTGAGCGCGGCGGGGGTCAAGACGACCTTCGCGCCGAGAAAGCGCATGAGCTTGCGCCGCTCGACGCTGAAATTCTCTGCCATCGTCACGACGAGCGGATAGCCTTTCTCCGCGCAGACCATAGCCAGCCCGATGCCGGTGTTGCCGCTGGTAGCTTCGATCACGGTCTGGCCGGGCAAGAGCCGCCCGGATCTCTCGGCATCGTCAATGACTCCGAGAGCCAGACGATCCTTCACAGACCCCATCGGGTTAAAGCTCTCGAGCTTCGCGTACAGCCGCACGTGAGCCGGCGCGAGTTTCTTGATTCGCACCACAGGCGTGCGTCCGATTACGTCGAGAATGCTCTCGTATTTCGCGTTCATGACGTCTCCACGAGTCGCGGCTGACACGCTCGATCGCGCTCACGCGGTCGACCCGGCTGCTGCGGGTGATAGTACGCCTTGCGGGCGGAAATCCCACACCGAGCGCGCCGCTAACTTCCCCCGTGTCGACGGCCGGGAGACTTCGGAGACCTCAGCCTCGCCTGGCGGTAGGCCACTCTGCAAAGTGCGACCCCGACGCTCCATTTCGGCTGGTGCGAGGTACTTCTTCCAGCCGACGACGGCGGCGGGATGGCCGTATCCACCTCATCGGCGAGCGTGAGAAGCGCTGAATCAGCGCGTCATTTTCCCGTACCGGGCTGGCACTGCAGCAAAACCGCTGGCGTCGCTGCAGCACGGTGCGCTTAGAATTGAGCGGCTTTAGGAAGGTCGACGGAGTTCCCGTGCTGATTCGGCTCATCGCAGGCTGCGTACTCGTCTCTTTCGCAGCGATCCCCGTTACGCAGGCGGCCGACGACACCGCGCGCTTCTACGGCAGCTGGACGGCAGCCGTTCCGATGAACGGACAGACCGTCACGCTCCTCTCGATACACGATGCTTCGGGCTACAGGAACTTCGTCGTCGGGCCTGCGAATGTGCCGGCCGGCAACGGCAGTTTCTCGGCGGCAAACGGCAAGTACTCAACGAGCGCGCCCGCCCCCAACGACTCTGGCACCTACCACTTTCTGAATAACGATACCGTGGTTTGCACCAATGCGGCCGGCCAGACGCTGACCTGGAAGCGCTCCAAAGCGTCAGCGGTCACACCGGCCTCCACGGCCGCTACGGGCGCCGCCAGCACGATGACCGGCACGGCCTCCGCGCCATCGCCACAATCCGCGCCCGCATCACCGGCTCCGGCCTACGACCCATCGTTGCCGCCGGAGACAAACGCGGCCATTGCCGCGTTTAGTAGGAAGGACTTCAACTCCGCCTGGACTCACTTCATGGCGGCCGCGCAAGCCGGCGATGCGGAAGCCCAGGCCGGGGTCGGTGCGATGCTCTTCTCGCATCTCAACCCACCCGGGACGGGTTACTACGCGCAGTGCGAGAAATGGCTGCTCGCTTCAGCCAATCAAGGCAATACCAAGGGCATGGTGTTTCTGGCACGGTTTTATTACGCCAGGGCGACGGCGGTGGCGGGTCCGCTCAATCCGGACGTCCCTATGTCGCAGCGCTCGAACGTCAACAATCCGGAAGCGAGCGCCTACTTTGCCAAGGCGCGGGGCTGGTTCGAGCGCGCCGCCGCCAAGGGCGATGTCTACGCAATGGGCAACCTGGCCACGATGCTGGACGCCGGGCTCGGGGGCCCGCGCGATGCAGAGCGGGCGGCGCAACTGCGCGCACGGGTGAAAGCCGGTCCGGATGTCGACTTCGCTCAGCGTGCCACGGCGGATCCCCAGCACTCGGCCCTGATCGGCCTGTGGCAAGCGGGCCGCTATGTCGATGCGGTGCAGGCGGCGCAGGAGCCCGCTCAGCGTGGCGACGCGCGCGCGCAGGCCCTGCTGGCACGCGCGTATTTCGAAGGCACCGGCGCCGATCGCAACGACGCCAGCGCCCTCGCCTGGGCGCAAAAGTCGGCGGCGCAGAACGATGCCGACGGTCTTTACTACCTGGGAATGATCTATTACGACGGACGCGGCGTGCCGCGAAACTGGAAGAGCGCACGCGATCTTTTCACGCGCTCGGCGAAACTGGGCAAGAGACTGGCCGAGCAAAGGCTCAGCGATATCTATTACCAGACGTGCAAGCCCCGGGCCAGCTACGCACCGAACGGCGATTACCTGCAGTCCCAGTGCCCGAGCGTCGACCTGCTCTCGAACAGCTGGTGAGAGGGCTGCGGTAAACGCTCGTGGTCTCGGCAGGGCTCGCCATTGAGCGCTGCGCACTCTCAGGTTTCGGCGACTACTGCAGATAGCCGACCACCAGCCGTGTGGCCTCATCGATCAGGCTGTCCATCCCTTCGTCGGAGAGGACTTCAGGGTGATGCAAGACCGCCGTATGGGTCAGCGCCTCGATCGATGTCACGCACACGAATGCCGCAAGCCCTGTGTCGACAGTGCGAAGCTCATCGCTGTGACTCTCGAGGTAGGCTCTGAAGAGCGCATAATTTTCCCGGTTGAAGACTTCGACGTGCTCGAGTCTTCCGGTGCGCGGAATCTGCTCCGCAAGCACGCGATGCAGCTTGGGATCGAGGCGATGAGCCTTGATCGCGATGGCGACGAGCTTGCGCACCGCATCCTCGAGCGGAAGTGTCGCAACCTCCGCTAGCGCTGAACGGACGACGCGCATGAGTTGCTGATTGTGGCGATCGATGACCGCGGCAACGAGCGACTCTTTACTGGGGAAATACTGGTAGAGCGACCCAATACTCACACCCGCCAGGTCGGCGATACGGTTGGTACTCGCTCTATCGAACCCTTCCCTCACCAAAATGCGAGCGGTTGCCGCGATCAGGGCATCGACCGTCGCGCGTGATCTCTCTTGCGAGGCAAGTTTTCTGGGATTGGTGAGCGGTCTGCGCGCCATCTGCCGTCCTCAAAATGCGAGTAGATAATATGAGCGCTAGCTCGTATTCTGCATTGGCAGATTGGAATATCAACCAAGGTGTACAGATGCCATGGCTCAGCCTTACTCACAGCTTGTTGACATCAAACGGTGGGCCGATCGAGGCCTTTACGATGTAATTGGCGAGAACCTTGACCGGCTGACCAACGAGAATGCCTCGATCATGCTGCGCATCCTCGATCATATGCACGTGGTCGACAAGATTTTTCAGCATCACCTGCAGGGGCTACCGCACACGTTTCGCGCACCGCGCTCGGAACAGGCTCCTGACCTTCAGCTGCTTGCCAGCGGCGTAAGGGCGGTCGACGACTGGTACGTGTCTTACGTGAACCGTCTAACGGAGGACGCTCTCGAGGAGTTTATCGATTTCGTCTTTACCAGCGGAAAACCGGCACGCATGCGGCGAGGCGACATCATTCTGCATGTCTGCCTACACGGCACTTATCATCGGGGGAACGCCGGTATCCTTCTCCAGAGGATCGGCATCGTGCCCAATGACGACCGGGTGACAGACTACCTGGAAGCGGCGGCCTGAAGACGCCGCACCCAGACGAAAACGCCCGCAGCGCGGGCGCCGTCGTATTCTCTGCATGAAAGCGCCACCGTATATGCCCACTCTCACCGCGGGGCGGCATATCACCCACCATTGGCCTCGGTGCGGCCTCCTGGTTCCACATCCAGCGAGATGCCAGCCATGTCCCATCCGCACTGCGCTGGTAGGGCCTCTACCGGTCGATTTTCGGTAGGCCACCATTTCGGTTTTGCGGTAGACCTGTCAGCGGGAAGGGCCTGCGTGTGATCAGCGCTTCCGCGCTAGCACCTCGATCGGCACGAGACTGCCATTGTTATAGGCGCGGACGACGTTCGCTACCGTCGCGGCCGCACTCTCGCCGTGGATCAATGCGTTGGCCCGATAGGGCGGCTTTTCGCCATGTTCGACCATGGTTCGCGACCGCGCACCGAAGTCGAGCGCGCGCTGGAGAGCATTGTTTACCTGCTCGACTTCAAAGCCCGCACTCTGCAACTCCCTTCGCGTATCGTCGGCTGTTGAGAGGAAACTCTGCTCCGCTGTCGCGGCCCACGGCGTGGGATACGCGACGTCACTTGTCTCGCCTCGCGCAATCTCCGACAGCGCGACCCATCCACCTGACTTCAGCACGCGGTGAATTTCGCGATAAAACTTCGCCTTGTCCGCGATGTTCATTGATACGAACATCGAGTATGCACCGTCGAACGCACCGTCATCGAGGGGCAGCGCAAGGGCATTACCGACCTGAAAGCGCACACGAGTCTCCAACCCGAGGAGTCGCGTGAAGTGTTGCGCGATCTCGCAATACTCTGGGGTCAAGTCGATGCCGGTAACGCGACAGCCGAATCGCCTCGCGAACCACCGAGCCGCACCACCGAGCCCGCTGCCAACATCGAGCAGATGATCGGTCGGCCGCACGGCAACGAGCGCCGCCAAGTCCTCTGTTGCCTCAAGCCCGGAGCCGTGAAAGTGATCATAGGGCGCGAGCGCTTCGATCGTGGGATGCGCCGGATCGGCGCCGTCTGCACGTAATGCAGCCTCGAGCCGCTCAAACAGCCCTCTCTTCGCGTAGTGTTCAACGACCTTCGATTGGGTTTCTCTCATCGGTCTCTCCTCGACAGATGAATCGGGAAGACCCTCCCATACGTGCGTCATCAGAGTTGAATCGCTTCCGGGTGTTTCCTGAGGCTGGAAATCCCACGAAAATCCCGCCGTTATCTCCGCGAGTGTTGCAGTTCGGTCGACTTTCGGTAGACCTCGGCATCATTTCGCCGGCAGACCAGTACATGGTCGCACAGCCAGCGCCCTTGCGGTTGCGCGTGAAAATCCGAGGTTGCTCGCGACGAGGGGACGGTTGGTTCAAGCTTCCGCAAATCGCTCAAATCGGTATGCCAGCTCCGGCCCGGCCTTCCCTCCATATGCGATTTCGCCCATAAGCAATCCGAATGGTTCGGTGTAGCGCGCGATCCGCAGCGACCCGCAGTCCACTGGATCAAAACCCACATCCTTGATGAGATCGGCGGTCAGCTTCTTAGCACCCCCGTCGTCACCACAGTAGACCAGGCTGGGTCGCGTTGTCTTGCGCCGCGACGCATAAAATACTCCGAACAATACCTCGCTCGGCACCGTATTGAATGCAGAGACCACGTGGGCCTGCGCGACCTTTTTTGCAAGTGCCTCCGCCCCAGATGAAGTGTGAGCGACGATGAGGCCGCTGTTGTCCGCATTCATCGGAAGTGAGCAAGTGAGGATGACCTTTCCGGATAGGTCCCCAGCCTGATCCAGCACGTCATCGATCCGGGACCAATGCACGGCGAGGAGCAGTGCGTCCGCCTGCTCAGCGGCCTCACGTGGCGTACCGGGCCGGGCAGTTCCGCTCGCCTCGCGCGCGAGGTGCTTCAGTTTCTGCGAACTGCGGGCGTAACTGAAGACGACCTCATGGCCGGCTCGCGCGAAGATCGTCCCGAGCTTGCCACCCATCAACCCTGAGCCAAGTATTCCAATGCGCATCTGACGTCTCGACGAAGGGGCGCGCCCGGTCCGCTCACTGGGGAGCAAGATCGCCATACCAGTAGGCGGCCGTCACCCCACCATCCATAAGAAAATCGCTGCCAGTAATGAACCCGCCGTCCGAACCCATGAGCAACGCGGCGACATGCCCCGCCTCATCGGGAGTGCCTGCGCGCCCCGCCGCGCACACTTCGATCATTCGCCGGTATCCTGCACCACGCGGCCCATTGAGTTCGTCCCTGGCTAGCGGCGTCATGATGATGCCCGGGCTGATCGTGTTGAGCCGCGCACCCCGCCTGCCCCAGCGCACGGCTTCAGCCATCACACGAAGCGAATTCCCGCGCTTCGAGAGCTGGTAGGCGTGAAGTGAGTCCTCCACTTGCTCGGGCTGAAGGAAGGGAAGGCTGAGGAGTTCCTCCACCGGTGTCGTGGCCAAAGCCTTGTTTTGATTGCACGGTGAGCGGGGGAAGGCGATGCCCCGACTGCGACGCGATTACAACGCCAGCGCCCCCTCGGGCGATGACATTGCCGAACTCTTCGAGCACGAGCGCCGTCCCCTACAGGTCGACTTTAAGGATCGTCGCAGGAGCCGCCTGCGTTGGGGAGACGCCGGCTGCATGGATTAGCCCTGTGACATCGCCCAGACGCGCGGCTTTCTCGACGAGCGCATGAACAGTCTCGCGCGCGGACGCATCGACCGCTGCGACGCTCACCTCATAGCCCGCGTTAGCCATGACTTCCGCGGCCGACTCAGCGTTCTCCAGGCGCATGTCGGCGAGCAGGACATGCTTACCGACGCCGACCCGGCGCGCGATGGCTTGGCCGATCTGACCGGGCCCTATGACTACAATGACATCTGCCATAGGTAATCCTCTGCGATTTTCGAAGGCGATCCCTCAGCGACCAACGAGCTGCTGCAAGCGCTCTGGGTAGCGTGCCCCCTGAATCTCGACCTTTCCGAGAGCCCCGTCGATCTCGCGGAGATCATCCGGGCTCAAATCGATGCCGCCGGCGTCGATGTTCTCCTCGAGGCGATGCAGCTTTGTCGTTCCGGGAATCGGCACGATCCAGGGGTTCTGCGCCAGAAGCCAGGCGAGGGCGATCTGGGCGGGAGTCGCCTTCTTCGTGGCTGCGATCGATCCGATGAGATCCACGAGCACTTGGTTCGCCTTGCGGTTCTCTGCGGAGAAGCGCGGAACGATGTTGCGGAAATCATCCTTTGTGAAGGTGGTGGTTTCGTCGATCTTCCCGGTGAGGAAGCCCTTGCCGAGCGGGCTGAACGGCACGAAGCCAATACCCAGTTCCTCGCATACCGGCAGCACTTCGGCCTCGGGTGACCGCCACCAGAGCGAGTATTCGCTTTGGATCGCGGTGAGCGGCTGCACGGCATGCGCGCGGCGGATGGATTGCACTCCAGCTTCCGAAAGGCCGAAGTACTTGACCTTCCCCGCTCGAATCAACTCCTTCACGGCGCCGGCCACGTCCTCTATCGGTACGTTCGGGTCAACCCGATGCTGATAGAACAAGTCGATGTGATCGGTCCTGAGGCGTTTCAACGATGCATCGGCGACGGCTCTGATACGCTCCGGCCGGCTGTCCGTGCCGCTCGTGGGATCCCCGTTCTTGAAGCCGAACTTAGTGGCAATCACGACCTTGTCACGGATCGGCGCCAAGGCTTCCCCCACGACTTCCTCATTCGTGAACGGGCCATAGGCTTCGGCGGTATCAAAGAACGTGACGCCAAGTTCGAAGGCCCGACGGATAAGGGAAACAGCCTTCTGCTTTTCCTGCGCAGGGCCATACCCGAAGCTCAGCCCCATGCAACCGAAGCCAATGGCTGAAACTTCAAGTCCGCTCTTACCAAGTTTGCGCTTCCGCATCGTTGTCTCCTTCCGGGCCCCAGGGTGCCATGCGCTCCATCTCGGTTCTCAAGGGCAGTGCAGCCTGTGCTCACATCTTTCGGGATCCGTAATACTGTTCGTCGCTGACCTTCTCCATCCAGTCAACGGATTTGCCGTCAAGCTTCTCCACGATGGCAATGTGCGTCATCGCTGTCGTTACGGTAGCTCCGTGCCAGTGTTTCTTTCCGGGCGGGCACCAGATCACGTCCCCGGGCCGGATTTCCTCCTTGGATTCGCCCCAGCACTGGGTCCACCCACACCCCGAGGTGACAATCAATGTCTGACCGAGCGGGTGTGTATGCCACGCGGTGCGAGCGCCGGGCTCGAACGTCACACTAGCGGCAAAAATGCGCGCCGGTTCCGCAGCATCAACCAACGGGTCGATACGAACGTTGCCCGTGAAGTATTGATCGGGGCCCTTTCCAGAGGGCTGTGAGCCGCTGCGTTTGATCTCCATTGAACTCACTCCAGTGCGCCGGTAGTCGTCTGGTTAGGGCTTGATCATGACCTTGAGGGACTTGCGCTCATCCATGGCCTGATACCCATCGGGTACTTCGTCCAGACCGATTACGCGGTCGAAGACGCCACCCGGCTCAATGTGGCCCTCGAGGATGTCGGGCAGCAATTCTTGGATGTAGGCGCGGACCGGTGCGGGACCTCCACTTACCGTGACATTGTTGTAAAAGATAGCCTCCCCGATTCCAGGGATGGCCTGGTAGTGCGGCACCCCGACGCGTCCCACAGCACCGCCCGCGCGAACAATTTCCATTGCGGTTCGCATAGCGTCTTCGGAGCCAACGCACTCGAGTACCGAATGAGCACCAAAGCCTCCGGTGAGCTTGCGCAGATGTTCCACCGCCTCATCCCCTCGTTCGCTCACGATGTCAGTTGCACCGAACTTCCTTGCAAGGGCGATGCGGTCGCGGTGTCTACCCAGGACGATGATCGGCTCAGCGCCTAAGCGCTTCGCAGCAATAACGCCGCACAGGCCAACGGCGCCGTCGCCGATGATGGCTGCCGCCTTTCCGCGGCGCGCCCTGGCGCTGACAGCCGCGTGATGACCGGTGCCCATCACGTCCGCGAGTGTGAGGAGCGAGGGCATTAGGGCGTCATCTCTACCGACCGGTAGTGCGAAAAGCGTTCCCTCCGCGTGCGGCACGCGTAACGCCTCGGCCTGCGCGCCATCGGCCTGGCCACCGACACCGAAAAAGCCGCCGTGGATGCACGAGGTAGGAAGTCCATCGCGGCAGAAATCGCATGTGCCGTCGGAGTAAGCAAAGGGCATGACGACCAGGTCGCCGACCTCCAGGCCGTGCACCTCGCGGCCGATCGCCTCGACAACGCCGATGGCCTCATGGCCCATCCGCCGACCGGTCTCGGAGGGTTCCATTTCCTTGTAGGGCCAGAGATCGCTTCCGCAGATACAGGCGCGGGTGATCGTGATCAGTGCGTCAGTCGGCTCGATGAGGCGTGCATCGGGCACATTCTCAATGCGGACGTCGCCGGCGCGGTACATGACGGTTGCACGCATGACGATCTACCTCTTGCTACTGCTACTGCTACTGCTACTGCTACTGAGATTGACCCTGCTCGAGCTCAGCAAGGTAGTCCTTGTGAGACTTCTTGATTAGGTGGCAGACTGCGCATGGGCTTATGAATGTAATTCATGAATGCCGCATTCGAATCTCGATGACCTGCTCGCCTTTCTCGCGGTCGTGCGTGAGCGCAGCTTCACGCGCGCCGCAGCAAAGCTTGGCGTCTCGCAGTCAGCCTTGAGCCACACCATTCGACGGCTGGAAGCGAAGCTGGGCATTCGACTGCTCACTCGCACAACTCGAAGCCTCTCGCCGACGGAGGCTGGCGAGCGATTGCTCGAAAGACTCGGACCACACTTCGAGCAGATCGAGACTGAACTGGATGGACTTAGCGAGCTTCGCGACAGACCTGCCGGAACCATTCGCATCACAGCTGGAGAGCATCCCGCCTACACCGTGCTCTGGCCGGTGCTGTCGAAGTTTGTGCCGCGCTACCCTGACATCAAGGTCGAGGTCATCGTCGACTACGGCCTAACCGACATCGTCGCGCAACGCTACGACGCCGGGGTGCGGCTCGGCGAACAAGTCGCGAAGGATATGATTGCCGTACGCATCGGCCCGGACATGCGCATGGCAGTCGTCGCTGCACCGTCGTATTTCACCAAGCGATCACCCCCGAAAAAACCCCAGGACCTGATGGATCACAACTGCATCAATCTTCGCCTGCCGACCCATGGGGGACTCTATGCGTGGGAGCTGGAAAGAGGCCGTCGCGAACTGCACGTGCGAGTCGATGGTCAGCTCGTCTTCAACAACATCACACTGCGAATGAACGCGGTGTTAGAGGGGCTCGGCCTGGCATTCTTACCCGAGGACGCAGTGCGGCCCTACCTGGCACAGGGGCGTCTCAAGAGAGTGCTCGAGGATTGGTGCCCGCCCTTTCCGGGCTACCATTTGTACTACCCGAGTCGTCGCCAGACTTCTCCGGCCTTTGCGCTCCTGGTGGACGCGCTGCGCTATCGCGGAGCCACTGCCTGATGTCCCAACCGCGGCGGCGTGTTGGCCACCGCGGGTCGTTGCGTCGTGTCATCACTCGGAATCTTCACCAGAAGATCGGTCTCTACCGTTGCTCTACCGAGCGGCCCCAGTGCGCTGCCGGGTTTTCCGCTTATCCAGATATTTGTGAGCAGAGTAGTCGCTTGAGTAGATCTGATGGAGATTAAACACCAGGGAAGTGAAGGAGTTCATCACCTGCATGATCCCGATCCAAAGCCCCGCTTATCGATTCGAAGGTGAAAGCGCCCGGGTCGCTGAACTCCCCTTTTCTCCCCTCCTTCAACCAAAATCAGAACGCTGCATCCAGTCAGCACGCGTCAGCGCGATCTCGTGGAATCCGAAGTACTGAAGTGTTCTACGCGGTGTCGAAGGACGATATCTGCGACGTAATCGTGACCCCGACCAGCGCAACGCGAGCCCTTCAATGGACATGACGATCTCAGTCGAAACGACAACGTATTCCCCCTGCTGCGGCATAGCCCGGTCATTTGAACATGCCGTTGAGCTGCTCCTGCAACTTCTGCTGCAGCTCTCCTTTATTCTTGTCGAGCTCCTGCAGCACGCGTGCCTTGGCGATTGCCGCGAGATCGGGCCGCACCTGCGGGCTCGCCAGCGTCCCTGTGATCGTGAGAGGAATATCTGCAAGCGTCGTTCCCGACGTTGCATGCCCGGTGGGCGCTTCCTTCAGGATCGTGGCCTTGACCTGGTAGCTGATCGCGTCGGTAACGAGGTTCGCCGTGCCC
>Ga0335076_10003972_pt1 | contig 14907 bp, 13 predicted proteins | sample Lox_Sample_25_FD_206717 | JGI IMG/M metagenome (GOLD analysis project Ga0335076, IMG submission 206717) | Soil microbial communities from Loxahatchee National Wildlife Refuge, Florida, United States - Lox_Sample_2.5 | ecosystem: Environmental > Terrestrial > Soil > Wetlands | place: USA...
TCGTATAACACAGTGATTCTTGGCTGCTGCGCGGTGGATACCGGCTGCGCCCCATACGAACTCGTCAGCCCGAGAAGGCAGATTGACGAACCCAACAGCAAATGCTTGGCCAGCGTGCGAGCCATGTTAGCTCCTGTGGGCGTTGCGTAAGCGGCCGCTCGAGCGTCAGCTTACCCGAAATTGGGAGGTCCAGGGGCCAGAAAATTCGACCCACCGTCCTCATTACGTGTAGTACCGGAGTCAAGCGGGTGTTTTCGCAGAGCGGTCGGAGCGAGGTCGTCCGACAACAGTCGCGCAGCTTCGCCGGTGCGTGCCGCACGACACGATGAGTGTCCGCCAACGTCACACGGGCGCCGTATGGAAACCTAGTCAGAAGTTGACCGCGGCGCTAATTCCGTAAGTGAGGGGGTCGCCGAAATAAAAGATCTGTGAATCGGCAAAACCGAGTCGATAGCCTCCCATCGGGTAGTGTTTATCCGTGATGTTCCTGGCCCAGAGGGCAATCTCCCAACGATTGTCCCTCGAGCTGTAGGCCGTCCGCACATTGCCGATGGTGCGGCCGGGAACATAAGGATTGTGCAGGTTGTCTGCGTTCACGTAGTAATCCCCGCGGTAGTTCCAATCCGTGTGTAGCAGGACGGATGCGGCGCTCGCAAGCGTCCAGCGGTATTGCAGTAGCGCGCTCGCGGTCCACTGGGGCTGGCGCGGGATTCGATTGCCAGCGAGCGATATCGGCACTCCCGCACTCGTTTCCGTATCGAATTCGGTGAATATCGCGTGTACGTAGCCGAGCGCGCCGCCAATCAGCCAGCGATCCGCCGGGAGTAACTTGACCTCGATCTCGCCGCCGCGGTCAGTGGCTTTGCCTGCATTGCTTTCAATGGACAAAGGACTGCCCGCGGCAACCGGTTGGAGCACAAACACCTGCATGTCCGTGTAGTCGTAGCTGAACGCGGCGGCGTTCACCTGCAGCCGGTTATCGAGCCAGGAGGTCTTCGCGCCGATCTCGAATGCGAGATTGGTCTCGGGTTGCAGAACCCTGAACTCGTCCGCGGAGCTGCCGGAGGGCGAGCTGAAGGTACCCTGGCGGTAACCCGTACCACCGTTCAGGTAGATCATCTTATCGTTGGAGAAGTGGTAACGCAGGCCGGCATCCCAGGTGAGCTTGCTCCAGTGAGCCCGCGTGTTGATGGTATCCGCCGGAATCAGCACGGAATTCGGATCAGCCAGTGGATCGGGATTGAGGTAGTTCAGGTAGTTCGAGTACGGATGTATGGAGTAATGCATCGCGTGATAGGAGCCCTCGTCCTCGTTGTAACGCAGACCTCCCTTGGCGGTCAGTTGCGGGCTGAGATCGTATTCGATCCCGCCGAAGACCGAATTACTGTTGAACTTGCGCGACTCGGGCCAGAGGTCAGCCGTCACGTAGGGCGGTGCGCTAAATGCCGTTTCATTGAACGGCACTGCGGTGGTCGAGGCCTCGCGCGCAAAGTAGTAGAGCAGGCCGCCCTGCCAGCGGAACGGGCCAGGATCCACCGAGGTGAGCCGCACCTCCTGGGTGAACTGGTCATGATTGCCAAAAAAGGCTTGATTGATCAGCAGCTCGGGTGTGCCACCATTGAGTTCGTACTCATGGATTCGTTCGGCGTTCTGCCAACCCGAAATCGAAGTCAACTTCACGACGTTCCCGATATCCCAGTCCAGCCTGGCAATCACATCCCACGTGTCGAAATCATCCGAGGACGGTCCCCCCGCCTGATTGATTACCCCGAAGGGCAGCGCCGGGTTTCCAAAGGCGTCGGTGGGCCCCGCCAGGGGCACCATGTACCCGGTGACGGTGCTGCCGGTGCGCTTGACGTACTCCCCTTTCAGATAGGCACGCACGGCGTCGTTCGGCGCCCATTCAAGCGACAAACGACCGCCTGCCTTGTTGAATGCATCGAGATTGTGCGGCCCGTCCGTTGCGAGATTATCGATCCACGCATTCCGGCCTGAGTACGTGACGGCCAGCCGCGCCGCCAGGGTCGCCGTGAGCGGCACATTCACCATTCCTTCCGCGAACCGCTCGCCGTGATTCCCATAACCTCCCGATCCGGAAGCCGCTAGCGTCTGCGTCGGGTGGGCACTGATGAAGTTGATCGCCCCGCCGGTGGTGTTCTTGCCCCAGAGTGTTCCTTGCGGGCCTAAAAGCACCTCCACGCGCTGCATGTCGAAGAGATTGACCGAGTTCGCGATAGTGCTGCCCAGGTAAACGTCGTCGATATACAGCGCGATCGGCGAGGTGGCCAGGGTATTGAAGTCCTGGGTGCCCACCCCGCGGATAAAGTAACGGACGTTGGAGTCAGCGGTCGGTGCATCGATGTTCATATTGGGCACCTGGTTGGCGAGGTCGAATCCCTCCGTCATGCCTAGCTGCCTGAGACCGTCTGTGCTAAAGGCCACAATCGAGACCGGTACGGCCTGGATGTTCTCCGGGCGCTTTTGCGCCGTAACGATCACTTCCTCCAGACCCTGCACGGGTTGCGCGGATCCCGACGAGTCCGCCGAGACCTGCGCAGAGGAGGGTTCGGCCAGCAAGCCGGCCGCGGCAGCCGCCAGTCCGCTGACGAGAAGAGACGGTCCCACTATCATTGCCAACTGTCCTACGAGGTGCACGATGCGCGAGAGCCTCGGCCGCGTTTGAGGCGATGCGGGGCATTACGGGCAGAGAAGCGAGCCTGGGAGGGCGCGATGCCGGGTCTTTGCGTCAGATTGATCGGTGGGCTGCTGCTGACCTTGGTAACGGCGGTCGTGGCGCAGGCCCAGCCGCCCAAACGGGTGCTGCTGCTCCATTCCTGGGGCCCGGAATTCGGCGATCTATACGCGAGGGACATGCGTGTGCAGCTTAGCCGGCAATTGCCCGGGCGCCTCGAGCTTTACGAGGAGTGGTTGGTGTCGGCGCGTTTCCCTGACCGCCAGGAAGATACGGAGTTCGCCAGCTACCTCAACACCCTTTTTGCCGATCATCCGGTGGATCTGGTCATCACCCTCGGTGGACCCGCTGCGAATTTCGTGCAGAGGTATCACCAATCGCTGTTCCGCACGACTCCGGAGCTGCTCGCGGACGTCGAGGAGCGCCGGGCGTCGGATTCAAGCCTTACTGCCAATGAGACCGTAGTTGCGATCTCAGTGAACTTCCCCGCTGTGGTTCAGAACATTCTACGTGTTCGACCGCAAACCAGCATGCTTGCCGTAGTGATAGGGAATTCACCGATCGAGAAGTATTGGGTCGGCCAGCTACGCGACACGCTCGAGCCTTTCACAAACCGTGTCAACGTGACCTTCCTGACCGACTTGCCGTTCAATGAAGTGTTGAAGGGGGTGGCAACCCTTCCACCACGATCGGCCATTTTTTACATCCTGCTGTCTCCCGATGTGGAAGGTATTCCACCGGACGAGGACACGGCGCTAGCCCAACTGCACGCCGTCGCCGATGCTCCGATATTCAGCTATACAGATGCCTACCTGGGTAAGGGAATCGTGGGCGGCCCGCTGATCTCGGGCGAGGAGCAAGGTCGCGAGACGGCGGGTGTCGCGGCGCGCCTGCTGTCGGGTGAGCATGCCGCGGACATCAAAACGCCGCCGATTGGGCTTGGCGAGCCGGAGTTCGACTGGCGGGAGCTCAAACGGTGGAACATACGAGAATCTGATCTGCCGCCAGGGAGCAGGATCCTGTTCCGTGAGCCGTCCGTCTGGGAGGGATACCGCTGGCAAATTGTGACGATTGCCGCTGTTCTCGTTCTGGAAGCCACATTGATTGGGATTCTGCTGAGCGAGCGACGGCGCAGGCGCGTTGCCGAGCTGGAATCGCATCAGCGGATGGCCGAACTCGCGCGCATGAACCGTCGCTCCGTGGCGGGCGAGCTGTCGGCGTCGATTGCACACGAGCTCGCTCAGCCGCTCGGCGCCATCCTCAGGAACACAGAAGCCGCTGAGTTGATTCTCGCTGGGGGCCCAGAAACAGATCTCGGCGAGATTAAGGACATCATCGCGGATATCGCCCGTGACCGGCACCGCGCAAGCGAAGTAATCAGGCGCCTGCGCAACCTACTCGCCAGGAAGCCTTCTGAGACTGACGAAGTCGACCTGAATGAGATTGTTCAGGAGGTGTTTGCTCTTCTTTCTTCTCAGGCAGCCGCGCACCGTATCACCATGAACACGAGTCTTGTTCCACGGGCGCTCTTTGTGAAGGGCGACGGGATACAGCTCCAGCAGGTAATCCTGAATTTGGTCATGAACGCCATCGAGGCCATGGGGAGCGCTGCCGACGCAGAACGAAAGATCACTGGGCGCACTGCAGTGGTCGACGGTGCCCTGGCCGAAGTCGCGATAGAAGACTCCGGACCCGGCATACCGAGGGATAAGGTGCAGCAGGTCTTCGAGCCGTTCTTCACCACCAAGGACGCCGGTATGGGGATGGGGCTCTCTATCGCACGTACCATCGTCGAGACCCACGGCGGTCGGATCTCGGCAGCAAACCGACTCGAGGGGGGCGCCGTCTTTCGCTTCACGGTACCACTCGCCAATAGGGAACAGGGGACGGCGGCGGTCCAGTCCGCCGCTGCTCACGGCGAATCTGTGGCAGCAGGTTCGCGAGGGAGTGGATCGCTCGAGAACGCTCAGCTTCGCATGGGCGACTTGAGAGCAAGGTAGCCAAAGTCACGCGCGTCTTGCCCGACCCGGGCCTGGCTCAGCCCCCCAGCCGCGTGAACGGTGTGGTTAGCAACGTCGATCCGCGTAGCCACGCCCCTTACGGGAGAGGCTCTGGCGGAGTCTTCCGCAGTCCGTAGAGTATGCTGATGCTATGATGGGCACGATCCGCCAGTCGTTGAAGCGCCGCGTTCAGCTCAGCGACGGGCTGCTGATCATCGGCGCGGTCATTGCCGCGGGCAGCATCCTGCTCTGGCAATGGCACTCCCACATTGCGCTTCCGCTCGTGGGACTGTTCGTAATGCTTGTCGGCGCAACGCTGAGGTTGCGGGTGAGATGCCCGCAGTGCCTCCATGTACTGGGCCGGCCGCACAACTTCTGTCCCAACTGCGGCATCAACTTCGACAACCCGCGGTACTGAACGCACATGGCTGAAACGATCGGAGAGCGGCGCCTCCGCGCGGCCCCTCGAGTCAACAATGGGCGCTACAGGCTGCTCAGCGCGATTCGAACTTACGCTCGCAAGGAGTACGGTAATGATCGGTGTATTTGTAACCTTTAGCTGTGGAGACCATTTCGATGAGCAGGCTGTGCGGAAGATCGCGGAGACAGCACGCCCGAGGTTTGAGGGAATGCCTGGATTACGGTCCAAAGCCTTCACGGTCAACTCCGAAAAGCGTGAGGCCAGGAACTTTTACGTTTGGGACTCAGAAGACGCCGCCAAAGCCTTTTTTACCGATGCACTTTTGGACCGCGTGGCAGGTCTCTACGGCGTTCGCCCTAGCGTCGAGTTCGTGCAGATTGCCGAACTGGTGGACAACGCACGTGCATGACGCCGGCGGCCTTCGGTAAAGACGCATTGCTCCGGCTGATCAAGCGAGAAAAGGAGCCTTTCTGCAGACTCTGGGCCCTTTCCCTAGAGGCAAGTGCTGCGGGCGGAATGCTTCGCTAAGCTCAAGCAAGACACCTCATGGCGCCTGTTGCCGCCACATAAGTCGAACCGGAGCCTTTGGAGGAGCCCATGAAACAAAGGAACCTGCTGTTGATCACTGGTCTTCTCGGCGCGATGTCCGCGCACGCTCAAACTCAGACTCCCCCGCCGCAGCCGTCCGGTTGGGAGGCGGCGCTCAAAGCGGTTACGGAGGCTTGCAAGGGAGAGACTCCACAACTTTGTCCAGGTCTGAGCACCGATACGGCAGTGGCGTGCCTGCAGGCCAACATCGACAAGCTCACACCTGGTTGCAAGGACGCCGTTGTGAAGCTCGCGAAGTCTGCTCTCACGCTATAGCCGTCTGCACCATCTCCGTTGGTTCACTTCGGCTTCGGCCGGCCGGATCGAGGGGTGGGTACGAGACTAGCGCGCATCGCCGGCGGGGCAGCACGGCGAAGTTCACCCGGTCGCGCAGAGCCATGCATCGCCTTTCAGGTAGCCATGCGGCCCCGGCTGAGCCCGCCGCGGACAACGCTCAGAAGGTGAACCGAAAACCGATCGTTGGAGCAACGTTGTCGTCGTGATAGTAGGGTACGCCGGGGCCGTGAGGAATGGCTATGGCCAGACCGCCGCTCACGTTGGAATACGCAACTCCGGCGTAGGCGTCGAAACGCTTGGTGAAGTGGTGGTCCACGTAGAGCGAGCCCTCGTTGAGGTGACCCCCGCAGGAAGCGCGCACGTTGGTGGGCGTACAGGTCGGCGGCACACGGAAGGTGTTCTGCTGCGCACCGTAGTAGGATAACGTCATGTCGGTCTTGCTGTCGTTGAAGGTGTATTTCACACCCCCCCAGTAGACCTGCACTTTCTTGGTCGAATCGAGATTGTTGTCTTCGACGCCGCTCAGGAGATAACCACCCTGGGCTGCGGCGCCAACGCCCAACGGATTCGATGGGTTATTCTGCGTGATGTGTTCGTAGCCGGCGAAGAACTTGAACGGCTCCCAGGTATATTTGGCGGCGACCATTAGGGCGGTGTTGTCGGTCACGATGCCATATTCGCTGTTGGTCGTTCCGATCAGATTTGCGCCGCTGATGGGATTTGTATTGATGCTGTTGGTGGTCGACTGATAGGGCTGCGTCGGACTCTGAGGTCCGAGCAAGGGGTTGAGCACGCTGATCGCCTGGAAGACACGTTGGTAGACGATGTCGGCGGAGAATTTCTCGATCACTGCGCCGAGGTCGAATCCATAGGCATCGTTGTGCGGCTGTTCCGGCGTACAGCTCGCGGCTGTCCAGTTTGCGGAAGCCGAGTAGCAGCCGCCAGAACCCTGGACGAATCTATACATTGCGCCGAAATGCACCGGACCATAGGCGACGCGATACTTTAGGGCCTGGTCCCAACGGGCGTCCTGGGTGTCACCGCCGCCGGCCATCAGGCCGTTGTAGCCGATGAACGAGAAGGAGTAGGCGCCGCCGGCCGGATCATAAGCGAGCATTGCATCGGTACCGAGCGCGCGCTGACGACCGAAGGTCAGGGTGCCGAGCTGCGCGGACGATATACCGCCCTGGAATTCGTCGTTGAAGGTTTGACCCGCCCGCGAGCCGTCGCCGGCGAATGAATAGCTGCTCCTAGGGAGGCCGTTGTTGGCGACGTTGGTGGCGGCCAGGTTGGCGAGCTGGCCAGACTGCGGGTTGATGCCGGTCGCAGCGTTGAAGACCACGAACCAACCCTCTGCGAACTGTACCTTGCCCTTGATGCCGAGACCTGACTGCGACAGATTGTTCGGCGCAATGAGCCATTGGGGGTGATTGCCGTTGCGATTGACCAGCGATTCGCCTTCATAGTTGTAGGGACTTTCCGGCAAGCCATGGCTGACCCAGCCCACGCCGACGTCGTACGTGCCGTATATCGTGATGCCGTGCCAGGCAAGTGGGCAATCGGTGTGGATGAACTCCTGGAAGGTCGAGCAGCCTGCCTCGCTCGACGGATCGGCGGCGTGCGCCGGATGACTCAATGAGAACGCTGAAGCAAGCGCCACAAGGGCGAACCACCGGACCGACCTCATTGTGCTCTCCCCTGAAATCGTCACAACAGCGAAGTACCCAGAACCAACCTAACGATCACTCTGGTTGCTGACCGTAAAACCGTACTTGACGAAAATGTCGTGCCCCTGCGGACCGGTCAGATAAGCGACGAAGGCCACGGCCTGCTTACTTGCGGATGCCGTCAAAGCGATGGGGTACACAATCGGCTCATGTGTGTCCGCGGGAAAGGTGTCCACTACGCGCACGCCCTGATCGGCAAATGCATCGCTCGCATAAACGATACCGAGCGGGGCCTCACCTCGAGCGACATAGAGCAGCGCGACGCGCACGTTTTCCGCACGCGCCAACCGCGGGGCTACCTCGTCCCAAACGCCGAGTGTCGTGAGCGCCGAGCGTGCATAGCGGCCGGCCGGCACTGAATCCGGATCGCCGGTGGCGAGCCTGCCTTTTCCGAGGGCCGCCGCGAGCGGAAAGTGCGGTGCGATCTTGAGCCGAATCTGACTTTGCGCCGGAGCAATCAGCACGAGGCTATTGCCGAGGACATTCCTGCGGCTCGCTGCCTGGATGAGGTTGCGGTTTTGCAGGTAGTCCATCCACTTCGTGTCCGCCGAGAAGTACACGTCCGCCGGCGCGCCGGCTTCGATCTGGCGCGCGAGAACCGAACTCGAGTCAAACGATGACCTGACCGTTACCGGCACGGTCTTTTCGTAGGCCGCGCTGGCGTCCTGCATGGCATCGGTGAGGGAGGCCGCAGCGAATACCAAAATCTGCGGCCGCTGCACGTCTGCCGCAGGCAGCGAAGCAGACATCGTGAGACACAGCAGCCCCAGGCCGAGCAGGGTTCGAGACATGTGTTCGCAGGTGAACTTTTTCGTTATATTCAACCATATATATCGATAGCAGCTTTGCGGTGACATTGCAAGCTGACCGCCGTACGGATTGCCGCGCACCAGCGCTCGAACTCGGGCGAGTCTCAAGGTTCTACGCTGGTTCTTGCTTAGTCCGCCTCGCTCACGGCACCAGACATCAGGCATGTCGGGCGGATCGCGGCGCCGTGGGGCGAGTCACAAAATCAGTGATCCCCATAGAGCGGCAAGCGGCCCCGAGAGCATTGCCAGCGTGGTCACAGGCCTGGTCGATGCCGATCTGCCTGCCGAATCCGCTCTGCCTGAACATGCCAAGTGTAATTCCCGTAACGGCTGGTCCGATTGCAGCACCCGCGATAGCTGTTGCAACCGGGGCGATAGCAACCGGCCAAAACAACAAGGATAATCGCGGAAGCGAGCACCGAGCAGATACCCGGTGTGACGACCAACCAGCGTTTGTGACGCGAAGCGTCCACCCACGCGCCGGCGGGCGTCGTCATGAGTACGCCCGCGACTCCGCCTAAGGTCATCACGGAACCGATCCAGCCACTCTCCCAACCGTGTGCCAGGAGCCAGACGCCGAGGAAAGGACCAATCCCCGCCTGCATGTCGGCCGATGTGGTGACGGAAGCGCGCGATGATCCCAACTTCCAAACAATCGCAGTTGGCCAGGCGAAGCCGCATCGGAAGTCTCACTCGTGTGCGTTGTTGAGGACGGATGCCCGCCGGCGATCGGCCGCGGCGGGCGCTGCCGCGTGCAGCCGTCCTGCGCCTTGGCATTGGCCCTGGCAGTGCGTCGATTTCGCCGAGCAAGCCTGCCCGTTCGGCAGGCACTCGTCCTCCGTACGCGGATATTTTGCGGTGGTGAGTGGTCTATTCATGTGCGCCGTCCGGTCGCAGGCTTGCTCGAGCGTAAGCGCCGCGTAGTTGTCGGAACGATGCGAGGGACCCATGACTCGTCGTACGGTCCAGCTGTTGTTTGCGGGATTACTGGCCGTCTGGACGGTGACCAGTTCGGCAAGCGCTGCTTCGCGATCCTTCGAGCTCCCGCCGCTGATGCAGCCGCCGAGCGCCGAGCATCCCGGCAAGCTCATCTGGGCCGAGCTGGTTACGCCCGATCTCGGCGCTGCCGAGCGCTTCTACGGCGGCATCTTCGGCTGGACATTTCACGCAATTCGCACCGGCGACACCGACTACGCGATCGCCAAGCTTGGCGATGCGCCGATCGCGGGCCTGGTGCAGCGGACGACGCCGGCCAACGGTCGAGGTCAGGCCGCCTGGTTGCCATTTCTGTCGGTATCGAGCGTGCAGGAGACGGGGCAACGTGTTCTCGCGCGCGGCGGTAAGGAGCTCAAGCCCCCGCGCGCCTATCGGCTGCGCGGTAAGCAGGGGATCTACGCCGATCCACAGGGCGCGATCTTCGCAGTGCTCAACTCCCACAGCGGCGATCCGCCAGACGTGCTTGCCGCTCCCGGGGAGTGGATCTGGGGTGCCGTCATGACGCGAGACCCGGGCGCCGATGCCGCGTTCTATCAGGATGTCTTCGGCTACGAGGTCTTCTCGTTGCCAAGCGATGCGCGCGGCGAGCATCTGCTGCTTGCGAGTGAAAACTTCGCCCGCGCCAGCGTGAACCCTCTGCCTCAGGCGGACGGCGTGCGACCACACTGGATCGGTTTCGTCCGTGTCATCGACGTCGCCCATGCGGCAGAGGCGGCGAAGACTCTCGGTGGTCGTGTGCTCGTCGAGCCGCACCAGGATCGCCATGGTGGCACGGTGGCGCTGCTGGCCGATCCAGCGGGCGCTGCAATCGGCGTCATGGACTGGACCGAGACAACCCCTCCAGGAGCAGCAAAGTGATTCGCCCTGCCGCAGCCGCGGTGGCGCTGCTGCTCGTACAGCTCACCGGCTGTGCCGGAGGGACGGTGGGAGTCAGTGCAGGTTATCCCGACGGATACTGGGATGGACCGGCGTATGGCTACGACCTGGATTATGACTACGGTCCCCCGGTAATTTACGGCGGCTGGGGACCTGATTATTACGTCGGACCCCCACGATGGGATGGATACCCTCATGGCTGGAGTGGTCCTCCGCACGGGTACCCGCACGGCGATGGCCACCGTCCGGACTTCCACCCCGCGTCACCGGGGCGACCGATGCCCTCCCTTCCCTCAGGCCCACGCGGTGGTGGCATGCGAGGTTCGACCGCGCGGCCCTGACAGCCCCGCGCGCGGCGACGCGCAGACGCATACGGGAGGACCGGCCACACTCGGAGGGGGTGCTCGGAGATCGCATTCGAGAGGCCCGGTGGGCTGCGCGCCAGGGTCTTCGGCGAGGGAGCGTCAATCTGGTACATTCCAGGCATTGGCCCTATGTTTAGGGGACGCGCGAGCGCGCTCGCTCGACCGATGGACGCGAAAAAGTCATCCAGAGGTTTTGGCTTCCTGCCGACTCCCAATGCGGTCTCGAGTTAGTTGGCCTCTGGCGGCCAGAAGCTCCAACTAGTTTTCCCAGTTGATACCTGCAGAACCGGAGCCGAGCGGCTGTCTGTGGAGGAAGGTATGCGAACCGCGCACTTTTGGGCCCTGATATCCCTCGCTCAGGTTTACTCCGTGGCATCCGCAGACACGCTGCGGTGTGGTTCGTACTTGATTCAGGAGGGTGACGATGCGTCATCCGTGCTCGCCAAGTGCGGCGAGCCGACGCAGAAGTCAACCATCACGGAACCCGTCTATGCCGCATCCGTCAACGGGGGTGAGTATGCAACCGGTGAGGTGGCCGAAACGCAGCTGTGGCGCTACGACCGGGGATCGACGCAGTTTCCGGTGATCGTGAAGATTTCCGGGGATGTCGTACGCTCGATCCGGTTCGTACGCTGACCGCCGCGCGGTGGTGCCGAGCCGTGCAGGTATCGGTCACGCACGCGCGAGGTGCCGCCGGGATCGCGACACCAGAGCTGACAGTCCCCAGGCGACCAGGAGTAGTCCCACGATCAGCAAGCCGAGAAAGCCGTAGTCGAGGGAGTTCAGTATGCCGACCAGACGGCCGTGCAGGTTGAGGAGACGCGCCAGGACCTGCAAACCCTCGGCCGTTCCGATAAACAATGCCACGGCGACGGACAGGCAGGTCAGCACGATATTGTAGAAGAGCTTGCGCAGCGGGTCGACGAGCGCCCAACTGTAGGCCTGAACCATCAACACGCCGTCGGTCGTGTCAAGCACCAGCATACCGGCGGCAAACAACAAGGGCAGCGACAGCACCGCTGGAAGCGGCAGTGCTCGACCCGAGGCCGCCGCCATCGCGATGAGGGCGATTTCAGAGGCCATGAGCAACACGATCGTCGAGTGTCCCAGGGAAAAGAAGAAACCCACCCCGATTGAGCGCTTGTCCCTCTGGAGCAGATAGCGCACAGTGTCGTCAACCGCAGCGATATGGTCGGCATCGAAAGCATGCCGCAGTCCGAGCACATAGGCGGCAAATCCCAGTCCGGCGAGCGACGGATAGGGCGTCGCGTAATAAAGTGTTAGACCGCAGCCGACTGCGTGTAGCGCCGCAATTGCGCCGCACAACACAACGAGGCGAGCGCCCTAGGCGCGCGTGAATCTGAGCGGCGGCGGCGGCGCCGCAGGCGAACGCTGCATCACCTGGCCGTAGACCGCGCTAGACGTCGGTTCAACCCATTACGAACGCATTGAGCTTGTTGCCGTCCAGATCGCGAAAGTAGCCAGCGTAGAAGCCTTCGCTTCGCGAACCGGGCGCACCTTCATCCTTGCCACCCAACGATAGCGCCAGGCGGTGGATCCGATCGACCTGTGCTTTGTCCTTCGCCTCAAGAGCCACCATCACTCCGTTACCTACGGTCGCCGGCCGGCCATCGAATGGCAACGTCAAGCCGATGCCGGCACCACCTCCGGGTTTGCCCCAGGCGATGAAACGGTCCGTCTCCATCATCCTCCCGACGCCTAATTCCTTGGCGACGGCGTCGTAGAACCTCGCCGCTCGAACAAGATCGTTGGTGCCCAACGTGACGTACCCAATCATGGCTTGTGCTCCCTGACAGACGCCGCAAGTCGACGGATCCCTGAACGGTACACGAAGTCATGAGGGTCCGGCAAAGCGGGCAGAGCGGGCTTTTACGCTCACCGGCTGCGAGCTACGCACGGCCGTCGCCTGAACTCGCGATCTCCTCCGGAGGCAATGCAGGTTATGAAATCGTTCGTCTGCGGCGCCTGCGCCCCCCGGGCCTCAGAAATCCGCCGTGATGTTGAGGAAGATGTAGCGACCGAGCGTGTCGTAGACCTGCGGGTAGGTATTGCCGTTGAAGAACGGCGGCGGGAGATTGGCGGTCGGTACGATGGGTGGATCCTTGTCGAGCACGTTGTTGACCCCGAGCCGCGCGGTGATGCCCGGCGTGAACTGGTACATGAACATCAGGTCGAGATAGTCGCGGCTGCCCATGGTCGCGATATCCGGCGAATACGCTCCCGCAAGCAGCGGCGACGGACTCGAGAGGTCGAGCCTGACGGAGTTCAGGTGTCGCCAGCGCGCCATGAAGTCAAAACCCTGCAGCGGTGTCGCCCAGGTGTCGGACAGCACGTGCCGCCACTTCGGCAGCGGATTGCCGCAGGTGTCGCCGAAATAGCCCGCGCAGTCATAGCTGCCTGAGCCGGGATACGGCTCGGTAATGAACGACGCGGTGTAGGTTCCGGCGAGCGCGAAGTCCATGTGTCCGAGCCGGCTCATGTCGAGGCGGTAATGCGCGCCGACGTCCACGCCCCGTGTCCAGAGGTACCCGAGGTTGAGTGTTGGGTCGTTTACATACCCCTGAGGTGAGAACCACAGCGAGCCGGCATCGTCCCGGTGCACCAGCGGGCAGAACTGCGGGTTGTCGTTGTACACACACTGGCTGACGATCAGGTTGGCACCGTACGAGCTGATGACGTTGTTGATCTTGATGTCGAAATAGTCGAGCGTCATGTTGAAGGTCGGCAGCGCGGTCGGCGTCAGCACGATCCCGAACGTGTAGGTGTCGGCCACTTCCGGCTTGAGCTGCGGGTTGCCACCGATCAGGCCGTTGTACTGTCCGGCCGGGTTGCCCGGCGTACCACGGGTGCCGTACTGCGCGGCCGTAAGGCCGCTGCGCTGGCACTGAGCCAGGCTCGCAGGCGCGGGTGAGGAGGTGGTGCTCGCGCACGGGTCGATTGAGCCATCGAGGGCGACGAACTTCTCCGCAAACAGCTCGGCGAGGTTGGGCGCCCGTACGGCGCGGTTGTAGCTGGCGCGCAGCCGCAGGTCCGCGAGGGGCGCCCAGTCGACGCCGAATTTATAGGTATTGGTGTCGAAGCCCAGCGTGTAATCCGAGTAGCGATAGCCCGCCTCGACCGACAGTTCCTTGGCGAGGGGCGCATCCTGCAGCAGCGGCATGCGCGCCTCGATGAAGCCTTCCCACACGTGGAAACCGGCATTGAGCGGCAGACTGGCGCTGCCCTGTCCGGCGAGGTCGTTGGTCTGGAATTCGATGTCAGGGCGAAGGACCTCGTACTCGGCGCGGTACTCGGCGCCGACATTCACCACCAGGCCGGTTGCAGCCCCCGGCATCTTCACCCCGGACTTGGTGAAATCGCCGGTCACGTTGCCGCTGAAGATCATCTCTTCGCTGGTGCCTTTGCGAAAACCGGGTGCCGTGATGTATGCCACGGCACCGGGACTCACCGGGCCCGTGCCCCAGATGTTGTATGGCACGCAGCCGGGCGCGCCGTTCGCACCGTTGGCATTCTTCAGGCAGACGGGACCCGTCGGGCTCTGTAGCACCTCGAGCGCGTTGGTGAGATTCGCCTTCGAGGCATCGTTGAGATACTCCTCGGACAGCAGCGTCATGCCCTCCTGCCCGTAGATGTCGTAGCTGAACGTGTCGTTGATCTCACCCTTGGTGCCGATCACCAGCCGGAAGGCGGTATGCGTCAGATCATCGACTCGGTTTCCGCCCTCGACGTTGCGGCGGCCGAAGAGCACCTGCTGGGCACCTGCCGTGGAGCCGCCGCACAGGACCCCCAACTCCTGGGCCGAAAGGAACGGGTTGTTGCAGTTGATGGTCCACTGGCCGTCCGGATTGCCGGTCGCTGGGTTGACGCCGGTTCCGGCGCCGATGAAGGCGCCGCTCGGCGCGATCTGCGCCAGCGTCTCATCCGACATGAACATGAGCTCGGTGTACACCTCGTGGTGATCGTCCCAGTTGTAGTGCGCGAAAGCGCCTCCGCTCCAGCGCTCATCCGGGCGCTGGTAGTAGTTGAGCGCACCGTAATTGAATGCGTCGTTTGCCTGCCACGGCACCAGCTGCCCGGTGGCCGGATTGACCGTGAGGAATGGCGGCGCGAAGAGG
>Ga0335076_10003976_pt1 | contig 14905 bp, 13 predicted proteins | sample Lox_Sample_25_FD_206717 | JGI IMG/M metagenome (GOLD analysis project Ga0335076, IMG submission 206717) | Soil microbial communities from Loxahatchee National Wildlife Refuge, Florida, United States - Lox_Sample_2.5 | ecosystem: Environmental > Terrestrial > Soil > Wetlands | place: USA...
CAACAGGAAGGAGGCTGATCGGCCTCCTTTTTTGTTTGCAGCAATCCTGAACGAACTGCATCGGATACGCCCGACTGCGGACACGACGACGATGGACGACGCAGCGCTGGAAAAGATTGTGAGCGAAGCCCTTGCGGCGTTCGAGCGAGCTTCCTCCAGCGCGGAGCTGGAACAGGAAAAAGCCAGCTACCTGGGTAAATCCGGTGCACTCACCGAACAGCTCAAAGGTCTCCGCAAGTTGTCTCCTGAGCAGCGCCCGCAGGCAGGGGCATGGATCAATGAGGCAAAGGTCCGCATCGAAAACGCGCTGGCGGATCGACGCGCTGCGCTGGCTCAGGCCGGCGTCGACGCTCGGCTGGCCAAAGAGGCATTGGACGTCACGCTGCCCGGCCGCCGCCGCGGCCACGGCGGGATCCATCCGATTATCCGCACGTGGCAACGAGTCGAGGAGATTTTTCGCTCTATCGGTTTCGATGTCGCGGATGGACCCGAGATCGAGACCGACTGGTACAACTTCACCGCGCTCAATCAGCCCGACAATCATCCAGCCCGCTCGATGCATGACACCTTCTACGTGGAAGGCGGTTTGCTCCTGCGCACCCACACGAGTCCGATGCAGGTGCGCTACGCGCAGCAGCACGCACCACCGACCAGAGTCATTTGTCCAGGGCGCACCTATCGAGTGGACAGCGATGCCACGCACTCCCCCATGTTCCATCAGGTTGAGGGGCTGTGGATCGACAAGCACATCAGCTTCGCTGACCTGAAAGGCGTGTATACCGATTTCCTGCGGCGCTTCTTCGAGACCGATGCACTCCAGGTGCGTTTCCGACCTTCTTTCTTTCCTTTTACGGAACCATCCGCAGAGATCGATATGGCCTTTCCGAGCGGTCCTCTGCAGGGACGCTGGCTGGAGCTCTCCGGTGCAGGACAAGTGCACCCGCAGGTCATACGTAACTTCGGTCTGGATCCGGAGCGCTGGATGGGCTTTGCTTTTGGCAGCGGGCTGGAGCGATTGACGATGCTGCGCTATGGCATCGACGATCTGCGCCTGTTCTTCGAGGGCGACCTGCGTTTTCTCAAGCAGTTCGCCTGAGCGACTACACGCGCGGGTTGTCAACCGATGCAATTCCCAGAGAGCTGGCTGCGTTCGATGGTCGATCCGGCGTTGACCACGCAGGAGCTCGCACATCTGCTGACCATGGCGGGATTCGAGGTGGAGTCCTGCGATCCGGTTGCGCCTGCGTTTTCCAAAGTAGTCGTCGGGCATGTACGCACCGTCTCGAAACACCCGAACGCGGACCGGCTCACCGTCTGCCAGGTGGATGCCGGGCTCGAAACGCCGCTCACCATCGTGTGCGGAGCGCCAAACGTCGCGCCTGGCATGAAGGTGCCATGCGCGCTGGTCGGCGCAAGTCTGCCGGGCGACAACGCCGGCAAGCATTCCGAGCTCAAGGCCGCGACCATGCGTGGGGTCGAGAGCCAGGGCATGCTCTGCTCGGAGCGCGAGTTGGGGTTGTCCGATGATCACAGCGGGCTGCTGGTACTCGACTCGCAAGCCCCGATCGGCGCGGATGTGCGCAAGCACCTCGCCCTGGACGATCACATCTTCACCATCAAGCTGACTCCGAATCGGGCAGACTGCCTTTCGGTCCTCGGTGTTGCACGGGAGGTCGCCGCGCTTACCCGCGCCGCCTTGTCTCTGCCCCCGATTCCGCCGGTACGAAATGCTTCCGATGCGCTCTTCCCGGTCAAGATCTCCGATCCAGACGGCTGCGGCCGCTTCACCGGCCGCGCCATTCGGGATGTGAACGCGCACGCCGTTACGCCGGAGTGGATGCGTCGGCGGCTGGAGCGTGCCGGCCAGCGCAGCATCTCCGCGCTCGTGGATGTGACCAACTACGTGATGCTGGAGCTCGGGCGACCGCTCCACGTCTACGATTTGGACAAGCTCAGCGGGCACATCGACGTGCGATGGGGCCGCTCCGGTGAACAGCTAAAGCTGCTCAATGACCAGGTCGTGACTCTCGAGTCCGATGTGCTAGCAATCACGGATGGCTCCGGGCCGATCGGGCTGGCCGGAATCATGGGAGGGGACAGCACCAAGGCGGACCTGGATTCGCATCACGTTTTCCTCGAAGCTGCATTTTTCTTTCCCGATGCGATCGCGGGGCGCGCGCGCCGCTTCAACTTCGCGAGCGATGCTTCGCATCGTTTCGAGCGTGGTGTTGACTTCGACAGCAACATAGCCGGCATCGAGCGCGCCACGCAGTTGATACTGGATATTTGCGGAGGTAACCCGGGACCGGTCGTCGACACGATCGCACGGCTGCCGGATCGACCGTCCGTAGCGATGCGCGTCGCGCGCGCGCAGCAGACGATCGGAGTTGCAATACCCGGGGACGTCATCGGAGACATCTTCACCCGGCTGGCGTTGCCATCCTCGCGCGAGGGCAGCGGCGCAGGCGAGGTGTTCAACGTCACGCCACCTTCTTACCGCTTCGATCTCCAGATCGAGCAGGACTTAGTCGAGGAAGTAGCGCGACTGTATGGCTTCGAGCGGATACCCATTCGCCCGCCCGTGGCCGCGGCAGTAATGCGCAGTCAACCCGAAACGCAACGGTCCCTGCACGCATTGCGCTCGGCGATTGCGGCAGCCGATTATCTGGAAGTGATCAACTTTTCGTTCGTCGAGCCGCAGTGGGAAGAGGAGTTTGCAGGCAACCTCAATCCAATCCGGCTCCTGAATCCAATTGCCAGCCAACTCTCCGTTATGCGCAGCTCGCTATTGGGTGGACTGGTCGCAAACCTGCAGTACAACGTGAACCGTCGTGCGTCGCGCGTACGTGTATTCGAAGTCGGGCGGGTGTTCTTGCGCACCCCAGGGTTGCCCGAGGCGCCCCTGGAGGTCGCCGGTATTCGTCAACCGGTGCGGATTGGGGGCGCCGCTCTCGGGCTAGCGTTGGAGGAGCAGTGGGGGGTCCCGGCGCGCGGGGTCGACTTCTTCGACGTGAAGGGCGACCTCGAAAATCTTGCTTCGCCGCAGGCGCTTCGATTCGAACCGGCGGCCCACCCGGCGCTGCACCCCGGCCGCTCGGCACGAGTCCTGCTGGAAGGCCGACCCATCGGCTGGATCGGGGAACTGCATCCGCGGTGGCAGGAGAAATATGAGTTGCCTGCGGCAGCGATTTTGTTTGAAGTGGACGCCGCGCCTCTGCAACAAGTCGCATTGCCTGTTGCTCGACCGGTACCCAGATTTCCGGCGGTGAACCGAGATATCTCGGTGCTGGTAGCGGAAACGATGCCGATACAGGCGATATTGGATGATCTTGCACTGCACAAACCGCCTCTGGTCGAAAGCATCCGTTTGTTCGACTTGTATCGCGGTCCGGGTGTGGAAAATGGGAGAAAAAGTCTTGCTTTCCGAGTGTTATTGCAAGATACTCAAAAGACAATGACCGATCCAGAGGTCGAGTCGGCCGTGGCTCAGTTAAGAGAGCGGCTGGTTCGGCAATTCGGCGCAAAACTCCGCGACTGAGGGTGCGAGATGACGCTCACGAAGGCTGATCTAGCCGATCTGCTGTTCGAAAAAGTCGGCCTGAACAAGCGAGAAGCCAAGGACATGGTCGAGTCCTTTTTCGAAGAGGTCCGCAAGGCGCTGGAAGCCGGCGAAGGGGTGAAGCTGTCGGGTTTCGGCAACTTCCAACTGCGCGACAAGCCTCAGCGTCCGGGACGTAATCCGAAGACGGGCGAAGAGATTCCGATTACGGCGCGTCGCGTCGTCACTTTCCACGCCAGCCAGAAGCTGAAGGCGATGGTGGACAAGAACTATCATGGACGAGAGTCCGAGCAACCCCAACAAGCTTAGCTTGCCGGCGATTCCGGCCAAGCGCTACTTCACGATCGGTGAGGTGAGCGAGTTGTGCGGCGTGAAGCCGCATGTCCTGCGCTATTGGGAACAGGAGTTCACGCAACTCAAGCCCGTGAAGCGTCGCGGTAACCGGCGTTATTACCAACACCACGAAGTCCTCTTGATTCGGCGCATCCGTCAACTGCTTTACGAAGAAGGCTTCACCATAAGCGGTGCTCGTCATCGGCTCGAACAGCCGGTTGACCAGCCCGCCAAATCCGCTTCCGGCTCGGGGACCAAAGTCACATCCTCTGCGCTGCGCAAGGAGATCAAGAACGTTCTCGACTCTCTGCGCTGAGCGCCCTGCACGCGCTCGTAATTCCTGGCCGTCGGTACCGTTCTGCTATAATCGGCCGCAAGTCGGGGCGTAGCGCAGCCTGGTAGCGTACTTGCATGGGGTGCAAGTGGTCGCTGGTTCGAATCCAGTCGCCCCGACCACTGGTTTAATCTACCCGATTCTTGATCTGAGCTACACGGTCCCTCACTGGACCGACGACCCTCCAGCACGGAGAGCATCGCCGTGCCGCCTTCGAGATGCGCATCCTGTTGAGTAACGACGACGGCTACTTCGCGCCAGGTCTGTCGATTCTGGCCGAAACGCTCTCGGCGCTGGCTGAGGTCGTCGTGGTTGCTCCCGAGCGGGATCGGAGCGGCGCGAGCAATTCGCTTACGCTCGATCGCCCGCTGATGGTGCGTAAATCGCACCTTGGCTTCCACTACGTCAACGGCACACCCACGGACTGTGTTCATCTGGCCGTGACGGGCATGCTCGATCCTCTCCCCGACATGGTGGTGTCCGGGATCAATCACGGTGCGAACATGGGTGATGACACCATCTACTCCGGCACCGTCGCAGCGGCCACCGAAGGGTTCCTGCTCGGCATCCCTTCGATCGCGGTATCGCTGGCCAGCAAAGCCGAGGGCAACTATCCAGCCGCGGCGCGCGTCGCGGCAGATCTCGTCCGTCGGTTTCAGCGCGGGGGACCGATGCATCCAATGCTCCTCAATGTGAATGTACCTGACGTACAGTACAACGAGCTGCGCGGAGTGAGAGTCACGCGCCTCGGTCGTCGACACAAGGCCGAGGCCGTAATCAAGTCCAGCAACCCGCGCGGTGAGCCCGTGTATTGGATCGGTGCGGCTGGCGACGCGCAGGATGCAGGCGAGGGAACTGATTTCCACGCAGTGTCCGAGCGTTTCGTCTCGGTCACCCCGTTGCAGATCGACCTTACGCATTTCGTTCAGCTCGACAGTCTCGGTGCATGGCTCGCGGAAGGTGCGACAGATCTGGATTCGGTGCAGGCTGATGCGGCCGAGATGGCCGGTCGGTAGCGTGTTTATCCGTAGACCACCGAGACGGTGTAGCCCATGAGCAGCAGACATCTGGGCATCGGGATGACTTCCCAGCGTACGCGTATGCGCATGGTCGAGCGTTTGCGCGAGCAGGGTATTCGCGACGAGCTTGTGCTGGGTGCGCTGTCGGAAGTGCCGCGCCACATCTTCGTGGACGAGGCTTTGGCACATCGGGCCTACGAGGACATCGCCCTGCCTATCGGCTTCGGACAAACCATTTCGAATCCTTGGGTCGTGGCGCGCATGCTGGAGCTGGCTCGCGCTGAGAGCGCGCTGGAAAATGTACTCGAGGTCGGAACCGGCTGCGGCTATCAAGCCGCACTGCTTTCGCGACTAGCGCGCAGCGTGTGGACGGTCGAGCGGATTTCGCAGCTGCTGGTGCGCGCTCGAATCCATCTCCGGGAGCTGCGCATTACGAACGTTCGCGTCAAACACGCCGACGGTCATCTCGGTCTCAAGGATGCCGGCCCGTTCGACGCCATCGTGATGGCGGCGGCGGCTACCCATGTGCCAGAAGCGCTGTTGGAGCAGCTCGCGCCAGGTGGTCGCATGGTGATGCCGCTGGGCGGCCGAGAACAGGTGCTCACGCTCATCTGCCGCGAGGAAGATGGGTTCTCACAACGCACGCTCGAGCCGGTGCGGTTCGTTCCTTTGGTCCCGGGAGCTTCAGTCTGATCATGGCCAGCGGGTGGCACTGCGCCGACAACCCGAGAAGGGGGATGGGTAAGAGCGTCGCGAGCGCCGTGTTTTTGGTGTGCTGTTCGCTGTTGGCCGGATGCGAGACCGCTCCGGCCCCGGTATCGGAACGGCGAGTCGAGGACTATCGCAAGCCCGCTCCAGCGCCCTCTGCAACGTCGAAGGCGACTCCAACAGCTGAGCCGAGCGCGACAACCAGCGCCCCGGCTGCCGCGTCGACGACGCCGCCGAAAGCAGCTTCTGCCAAAGCTGCTCCTGGGCCCGAGGCGAGCACGTCGGCAAGCGCATCGACGCCAACTGCCGCTGCGTCGAAATCAGGCGTGCCCAAGACCGTGGCCGTCGCGCCAGAGGCGGCTGGCGGAGCTGCGGCCTCGACTTCGGTCGCGTCACCTCCGAATTCGTCGACGACATCGGCTTCGAAACCAGCCTCGGCCAAGACCGCTGCCACTGGTGGTGAAGGAGAGATGGAGGGTGATGGACGCCCGGAGTTCTACACCGTGAAACGAGGCGACACGGTCTACGGCATCGCCTTGGACGCGGGCCTCGATTACAAGGAGCTGGCGGCGTGGAACCAACTCGACGACGCCAACGTCATCAGAGTCGGCCAGCAGCTTCGATTGCATCCGCCGGCAGGATGGAAGCCGGAGCCTCCGGAGCCGGAAGGGGTAGTTGTGCGCCCGGCCACCGCCCCACCACAAGTGGAATCTTTGCCCCTCGAGGCACCACCGACGAAGTCTTCGCCGAAGGGTATCAAGGTCCCATACTCCGAACAGGCGCTGGCGCAGCTGACACGAGATCCCACAAAGTCGCCATCCGAGGGCAAGCCGCCTGTAGAAGCCAAGCCTGACGCTCGCGTGACGATTCCCGCCGTTTCGCAGGCGACGCCTCCCGCGACACAGCCTCCTGCAGCACAGGCGAAGACGGTGACAGGACCTGCCATGCCGGCGAAGCTTTCGGAGCCAGCGCCGGTTCTGCAGCAGGATTCAGTCCGCTGGATGTGGCCGACGGCGGGGAAGCTGCTGCACCCATTCAACCAAGGCAACAATCCCAAGGGAGTAGCCATCGGAGGAAATCCCGGACAACCTATCGTTGCAAGCGCAGCCGGGAAAGTGGTGTACAGCGGGATGGGCCTACGGGGCTACGGCAAACTGATCATCATCAAGCACGACGACACCTACCTTACCGTGTACGCCCACAATCGAGAATTGCTGGTGAAGGAGGGTGACCGAGTCAATAAGGGTCAGAGAATCGCTGAGATGGGCAACATCGACTCGGAGCATGTCGGCCTCCACTTCGAGATTCGCCGCCTGGGCAAGCCCGTGGACCCACTGGAGTATCTGCCACCGGAGGGTGCATCGTGAGCGGAGAGCTGGCTGCGCCCGTCCTCGTCCCGGCGCATCCCGGCCGAGAACGTACGGAAAGACTGCCGGCCTAGGTATCCACGCTCCGCAGTGCTGCTGACGGCTACGCTGTTGTCATAGGGCGCCTACTAGTTGCCGTAGCTGCCGAGCTTCGGCGGCGTCACTCCGTCCTGCATAGCGCATGCCGATGTAGAGATCGACGATCGCCCGGATTTTGTGCTCGAGCGCCGGTTGTTCGGCCGCAGCGCGCCTCCCGAAGTCGCGTGGCCCTTCACCCGGGTTTCTCCGGGTGCCGCGCTTCGCGAGCTTCCGGCAGAACGTTCGCCACAGACGGACAATGGGGTCGGGGCGGGCCAAGAGCATCTGGCGCAGAACAAGCAATGCGAGCCCGCCTACGATACCTGCCGCAGCAGTCATCAACAGAACCGTCAACGTCTGCCAACTGGGCGTACCGAATCCAGCGTCGCTGAGAAGTCTCGTCTGCCGGTCTGGCGTATATCCAAGCACCCATTGATTCCAAAAGTTGGCCATAGCGTCCCAGGTGTACCGAACACGGTTAAGCAGCTGCCAGGTTCCGCGCACGGAAAGCGGCAGCGGATCGCCGGCGGGCACAGCGGCGGCGATACCGGCTTGGATACGCGCAGGTGATACGGCTGCGGTCGGGTCCACGCGCACCCAGCCCTCGTCTTTCAGCCATACCTCGGCCCACGCGTGCGCCTCGGATTGCCGTACGATCATATAGTCGCCCAAAGGGTTCATTTCCCCACCCTGGTAGCCGACGACGACACGGGCTGGCACGCCGGCCGCTCGCAACAAGAACACAAATGCCGATGCATAGTGCTCACAGAACCCGCGGCGCGTGACGAAGAGGAACTCGTCGACCGCGTCGCGTCCAAGCTCCGGGGGAACGAGCGTGTAGAAGAACGGTTGCGAGCGGAAGACGTCGAGAGTATTTCTAATCAGATCCGCGTCGGTTGAAGACCGCTTCCGGATCTCCCGTGCAAGTTCGAGGGATCTCGGGTCGTACCCGCGGGGGAGTTGCTGCGCTCGTCGCAACAGCGCGGATTGCTCGTCCGCGCCGTAGCGATAGTTGAGATGAGAGCTCGCGTCGTAACGCAGGCGATTGCGAATAGGGCGCATCGAAAGCAACTGGTAGTCGCTGGTCAGCACCGTGTTCGGTGGCGCTTCGAACGGGAGATCGATGGCGAACACCCAGCGCATGTAGTGCGGCTCGAGAGTTACCGTGTATCGCACGACGTCGGAGCTGCCTTGGTGCTGCATGCCACCAGTCGCCGTGGTGGCGGCGTCTCCAGCGGTCCATGTCCGCCCGTCGAAATCCCAAAGCACCGGCCCCCTCCAGTACAGACGATCGGGCGCGGGCAGCGGCGAACTGAAATGCACCCGGAAGGCAACCTCATCGGATAGACCCAAGCGGCTGAGGCTGCCTGGAGACATCGTATCGGATAGACCGCTTATGCCAGCCGAGGTGGCCTGTGGAAAGCCGAATATCGGTCCTTGCACGCGAGGAAACAGAAGGAAAAGGGCAATTGCCAGCGGCGTTGCCTGCAGTATGAGAATCGCTGAGGTACGCATCGCCTGCAGCGCTGAAAGCGCGTGATTGCGATCCTGAAGCGCGATCAGTGTGGCCGTCAGGCACGCCATCACGACAACCATGTACAACGCGGTAGGGATGGTTTGCGAATATAGGAAGTTGGTGATGATGAGAAAAAAGCCCAAGCAGACCGCAACCGTGGCGTCCCGCATGCCCTTGACCTCCAGAACTTTGAGTCCGAGCATGATGGCCAGCAGCGCAACTGCGGCGTCACGTCCGAGTCGAGGGCCATAGGTCAGCACGACCCCTCCCGTGCCGAGTACCGTGAGTGGGATCAGTAGCCATTTTCCTGGAAGCCCGGTGCCCCGCCAGCTCAGCCACCCCCGAAACAACAGCATGGCCGCGACTACTACAGAAATCCAGACCGGCATCCGCGCTACGTGAGGGGCGAGGACGGCGAGCAGGACTGCGAGCATCGCGTAGACTTCAACGCTCCGTAGCGGCGTGCTGCTGACGTGTTTGGTCATTGCCGGAAAAGCGCTAGCGCGGTGAGACAGCGCGTTTGGTGAGCCGGTCCCGAGCCCGGCGCGATCACGGTCGAATGCAGGCGCAGTCCGTAGGAATTCCCTGCGCGGCTCGCTTCCAGCACCCAGCGCGCGAGGCGCGAGAGCCTCGCCTCCACGCCGAAGTCACTCGGCACAACGTCCCAGTCAAGCCAAAGCTCGCCGGCCGCCAGCCCGGTGAATTGCTTTGTCATCAGAGGCTCGCCGCGCGCAGCCGCTTTCCACGCCACGTGGCGTAGGGAATCGCCGTGCTGGTATTCGCGCAGGCCGGCGAAGTCGTCTTGGCCATGCCCGGTCTCCAAGCCGTTGGAGTCCCCTGCACGAGGTGCCGGCAGCGGGACCTGGCCCGATTCCGGCCGCGGATAGACCAGACAGTGCATGTCCAATTCGACATTCGACCAAGCCTGGAAGAGGCCCAGCGGGAAGGTCGTAAACACCCGCAGTCGTCCGAGCCGGAGTTGCCCGCGCTGCCCGGCCGGGATGCGGATCTGAACGACAGTTGTCTGACCAACACCAACATCAATGAAGGAAGGCTGCTGCCCCGGCGAGACGAGCCCAATCGAGCGCCTTGTCACTGTGCCCGGATCGGTCAACAGGATCGGAAACAGAGCTTGATCGCCTGCGAATACGGGTTCGGGCCGTCCGGGGCTGAGTTGGAGTCGCACCATATTGCGGAACGTATGCAGCATCGAAACGACCGCGAGTCCGCTGGTAAGAAAGGTGAGTACGTAGCCGAGACCGAGGTTGTAGTTGATGCAGCCGAGCAACATGACCAGAGCAGTAGCTCCGAACAGGACGCCGGCGCGAGTGGGGAGGATATAGATCCGTCGCTGAGCGAGCGTGACCGGTCCCGCTTCGAGCCCGATCCGCCGAGAGCGCTGCCAGATCGGCAGCCGCTCGGTCGGCGCTGACCCCGCGCGGCCCACGGGTTTCAGGGCACAGCGACTTCGGCCACGAGGCGGCGAGCCATTTCGGCGCTGTCCCTGGCCTGCTGACCGGATGCCTGCAGACGGTGACCGACGACACTGGGCAGCACCGCTTGCACATCCTCCGGCAGCACGTGAGTCCGTCCGTCCAGCAACGCCCAGGCGCGCGCGGCGTGCAACAGATTCAAACCGGCTCGCGGACTCAAACCTGTGACGAACTCCGGAGATTGGCGCGTGTGAGCAATGATGGCCTGAAGGTAGTCATACAGAGCGGGCGCGGCAAACACGGCGCGCACCGAGTGTTGCAAGGCCAGCAACTCGTCAGCCGTCAGGCAGCGCTTGAGTTCGCTCATCATGTCGCGTCTGTCGCGTCCCTCCAGAAGTGAGCGTTCAGCGCGCATGTCAGGATAGCCTAGCCGCAGACACATGAGAAAACGGTCGAGCTGTGATTCGGGAAGCGGAAAAGTTCCAACCTGATACGAAGGGTTCTGCGTCGCGATCACGAAAAACGGTTCCGGGAGTTCGCGCGTTTCGCCCTCAGTCGTGACCTGATGTTCCTCCATTGCCTCCAGCAGCGCGCTTTGCGCCTTGGGCGTGGCGCGATTGACTTCGTCGGCCAGGATCATCGATGCGAAGATAGGGCCGGGATGAAACTTGAATGTCTCGGCCTGGCGATCGAATATCGAAACCCCGATGATGTCGGCCGGCAGCAGATCGCTTGTGAACTGGATGCGCTGAAAACGCAGTCCAAGCGAGTTTGCGAGCGCATGCGCCAGAGTAGTCTTCCCGACCCCAGGGAGATCTTCGATCAGCAGGTGCCCGCGAGCGAGGAGGCAGGCGAGGGTCAGACGAATCTGTGTTTCTTTCCCTAGGATGATGCCGCTCACCTGCTCGACGACTTGATGCAGTCCCTCGAAGCCACTCGTGAAGCGTACGTCGCTGGGTCCGGGCGGTAACACAGGATGTTGCGGCAGGTAGCGTCGAGCGCTTCGGTCTGCTGCCACCAAGCGCGCTGCGAGGGAGTCCCGATGCATAGATATGCCTGTTCGACTAGATGACTTTTATCGCCCGTCGCAGGAGGGCATCCTCCGGCGCCGGAACAATCTCGAAGCCCAGCGAGCCCATCAGCCCGAGCATGGGCGCGTTGGTCGCCAAGATCTCACCCCAGATGCGCCCGATCCCGACCGCTCTTGCCGCACGCATCAGTTCGCACAGCAGCCGGGTGCCGACGCCGCGGTTCTGCCATTCGTCGGCCACCGCGAGGGCGAACTCGGCACCGGTGCGATCGGGATCCGCCACACAGCGGGCTACTCCGATGAGCCGAGCGTCGGCGTTGTCCCCGAAGACCGCGACCAGCGCTAGCTCGCGCTCGAAGTCTGGATGCGTAAACCGATACAACATGTCCGGCGTCAACTCGCGAAGGGTGTTCATGAAGCGGAAATAGCGCGAGGCGGGCGATAGTGCACGCACGAATGCCTGTTCGCGCTCGGTGTCTTCAGGCCCGATCGGCCGAATCATGATGTCGGTTCCATCGCGCAAACGTGCGCGCACGGGGTAGAGCGCGCGGGCGCGAGATGAACTGACGGTCGACGAATGGCCGGGATTGCCGGGTACGACGTCCATCGAGAGGTGAGGCACGACATATGCCGCAGCTTAAACTCTCGATATCATAGCTCAGCGCGCACAACGCACGAAGCATGCCACCGGTCCTTTTCATCCTATGCAAACCGCCTACATTACTCATCGAGATTGCCTCCTCCACGACATGGGGCGACATCACCCCGAATGTCCGGAACGTCTTCACGCCATTACAGACGCTCTCATCGCTTCCGGAACGCTGACCTGTCTGGTCGAACACGATGCGCCCTTCGCGACACGCGAGCAGTTGATTCGCGTGCATGATTCCGACTACGTGGACTCTGTCGAGGCGTCTGCGCCAGCGACGGGAATCGTGCACCTTGATCCTGACACTGCCATGAACGCTCGCTCGTATCCGGCGGCACTGCGTGCTGCCGGTGCTGTGGTGCTCGCGACGGACCTGGTGATGGAAGGCAAGGCGGCGAGCGCTTTCTGCTCCGTTCGCCCGCCCGGCCACCACGCCGAGCGTCGCCGCGCTATGGGCTTCTGCTTTTTCAACAACGTCGCGGTGGGAGCGGCGCACGCAATGAGCCGACACGGCCTGCACCGCGTAGCGGTGGTCGACTTCGATGTTCATCATGGCAATGGCACCGAGGATATCTTCCGCCATGATCGGCGGGTGCTCATGGTGTCTACGTTCCAGCATCCGTTTTATCCGTACAGTGGCATTGACGGCCGATCCGAGCTGATGGTCAATGTGCCGCTCCCAGCCTACACCGATGGCGCCGGGTTCAGACGGGCCGTCGAGTCCTTCTGGCTGCCCGCGCTGCACCAATTTCGTCCGGAGGCGATCTACATCTCGGCAGGTTTCGATGCCCATCGCGAGGATGACATGGCCTCTCTGGGCCTAGTCGAAGCGGACTATGCCTGGGTAACCGGACAAATCCGAGACGTGGCCGACCAGCACGCGATGGGTCGCATCATCTCCGTCCTGGAAGGGGGCTACAATTTGTCCGCGCTCGGCCGAAGTGTCGCCAGCCACATCAAGGTTCTGGCTGGAATCTGAGAGCAGTTAGTCAGACTTCCGGCCCGAGCAGGAGCGCTGCGCCGACTCGACGATCCTCCGACAGGAGGATGTTGTAGGTTCTGCACGCGGCATGGGTATCCATGACTTCGAGCGCGGTCCCGGCCCCGTACAGACCGCGGGTCGTCGACGAATTCGGGAAGCGTAGCCGCGTGCCAGTCCCGAGAATCAGGATTTCCAGCGACAGTTCGGCAAGCCTCGAGAACACCGACTCGGTCAGGTCGTCGAAGACGGCGGGCTCCCAATCCAGAATGCGGTCCGGCAGCACAATGAGGCTCCTTTCGTAGCGTTCGCCATTAATGGCGACGTAGCCGCTGCCGTAACCTGAGAACAGGTTGCGTCCTTCCGCGCGGGCGAGATGCAGCTTCATGCTGGAGATTTGCTGGGGGCAGGGGTGTCCGGTAACATTGTACCTTTTGCATCAAAACCTTAACTTTAGTTCGAGAGACAGTCGCCTGTTGGAGTGGAGAGTCGATGGAGCAGTTCCCGCGCATTAAACGCTTGCCGCCGTACGTCTTTAACATCACCGCAGAGCTCAAGGCCGCTGCTCGGCAACGGGGCGAGGATGTCATCGACTTCGGCATGGGTAATCCCGACCAGCCTACTCCCAGGCACATCGTCGACAAGCTGATCGAAACCGCACAGCGCAGCGATACCCACCGGTATTCTGTGTCGAAAGGTATTCGTCGCCTCCGCAAGGCCATTTGCAACTGGTACGCATGGCGGTACCAAGTGGAATTCGACTCCGATCGCGAGGCGATCGTGACGATCGGCTCCAAGGAAGGGATCGCGCATCTTGCTCTGGCCACCCTATCCTCTGGCGACATCGTCCTGGTGCCGAACCCGAGCTATCCTATTCACATCTACGGGCCTGTCATTGCGGGCGCCGATATTCGTCATGTGCCGATGCTGCCGGGCGTGGATTTCTTCGACGAATTGACCAAGGCGATCACGGATTCCTACCCGAAGCCCAAGATGCTCATCCTCAACTTCCCAAGCAACCCCACCACTCAATGCGTCGAGTTGTCGTTCTTCGAACGCATTGTCGCGCTGGCGAGGGAGCACGGCATTTACGTCGTCCACGACTTCGCCTATGCGGACATCGTCTTCGACGGGTATCGTGCGCCCTCGATTATGCAGGTGCCGGGCGCGAAGGAAGTCGCGGTCGAATTCTTCACCTTGTCCAAAAGCTACAACATGGCTGGTTGGAGGGTTGGGTTCATGGTCGGCAACCCAGACCTGGTTGCAGCGCTGGGGCGAATAAAGAGTTACCACGACTACGGTACCTTCACGCCCATCCAGGTCGCTTCCATAGTGGCGCTCGAAGGACCGCAGGAATGCGTTGAACAGATCCAAACGACGTACCAGAAGCGACGCGATGTGCTGTGCAATGGGTTGAATGGGCTCGGCTGGCAAGTCAATGTCCCGAAAGCGACTATGTACGTCTGGGCGCCGATCCCGGAGGCCTATCGTGAAATGGGTTCCCTCGAATTCGCGAAGAAGCTGCTGGCTGACGCCCGGGTTGCAGTCTCGCCCGGTATCGGCTTCGGCCAGTACGGGGACGATCATGTTCGCTTCAGCATGATCGAAAACGAAGCACGCACCCGGCAGGCAATCCGAGGCATCCGCGACATGTTCCGCCGGGATGGACTGCTGAAGGTCGCCGCGGCCGGTTGAAGCAATAGATGGATATTATCCGCGTGACCGATGAAAACGGTCGATTGGTTGAACCGGACTGGCTCGGACGGGCGGAAGCCGTGCACCGACAGCTGCGCCCGCACCTGCCCGAGGACTACAAGGGCAAGATGCAGGCGATATTCGAGTCCGGGGGCGAGATGTGCATAGCCGTTGCTGAACGTCGTGTCGTCGGCATCGCAGTATT
>Ga0335076_10003977_pt1 | contig 14903 bp, 8 predicted proteins | sample Lox_Sample_25_FD_206717 | JGI IMG/M metagenome (GOLD analysis project Ga0335076, IMG submission 206717) | Soil microbial communities from Loxahatchee National Wildlife Refuge, Florida, United States - Lox_Sample_2.5 | ecosystem: Environmental > Terrestrial > Soil > Wetlands | place: USA: Florida...
GAACGGGTACGCGACCAGGTACAGCACGGCGTCGGTCAGCGCCTGGAGCGCGGTCGACGAGGTCGTGATCTCGAGCCCGCCGAGCTCGGGGCGTGCTCCTTCGGGCGCCCGCACCGGCTGGACGACGGCGCCCGCGTCGAGCTCGCCGTAGGTGGCGAACGCCTCGGTGGTGGCCGGCGTCCACACCGGCAGCTCCACCTCGGCGGCGTCGGCCGAAGCACCGGACGCTGCGCCCACCTGGATCCGCGCCGTGCCGGCGCGCTCGGCCGCCATCGGGAAGCGGACCTCGGCGCGGTCGTTCGCCGCGACCACGAGCCTGCGGCCGTCGCCGTCCGTGAGCGAGGCGTTTCGGGCGCGCACGGCGACGTCCACGCTCATCTCGCGGTCGGTCTGGTTCTGGACCACGACCGGCAGCTCGAAGCGATCCCCGAAGTTCAGGAAGCGCGGCGCGGAAGGCCGGACCATGAGCGGCAGCCGCGCGACGAGCGTCGCCTCGCCCGACCCGAAGCTCCGCACACCCGAGACCGCCACCGCCATCACGCGGTAGCGCGTGAGGTTGTCGGGCAGCTTCAGCGGGACGCTCGCTTGGCCCTGGGCATCGAGCGGCACGCTCGCGGCGAAGAGCGCGAGCGCCGAGAAGTCGGTGCGGGTGCTGATGGGGGCCGCGACTTCGCGCGCCTCCGCCTTGGCGGCCATTCGCGCCACCGGCGCGGCGGCCGGCAGCTCTCTCATCGCCACCGCGTCCGCCATGACGGCGCCCTCGGCCGCGGCTCCGAGCGCGCCGCCCTGTGGCTCCGGCGGAGCCGCCAGCAGCACGTGCGAACGCAGCCTGTAGTCCGTGACCCCGGCCTGCCGCGGCGAATAGAACGTCGCGAGCGGGTCGGGCAATCGGTAGCCCGTGAGTGCCAGCACGGCCTCGTCCACCACGACCACTGCGGCCTCCGCGTTCACGGCGGGCTGGCCTGAGGCGTCGTGAGCCTGGAGCTCGAGCACCGTCGCGCCGCCGGGAGCGAGGGCGGCGTCGCGCGGCGTCACCGTGAGCGCGAGCGTGCGGGCGCGCGGCGGGACCGGAAGCTCGAGGCTCCCGCTCGCGAACGCGGGCCGTTCGCGCGCGTCCTTGCCAGCGCTGCCGCCCGCCACGTCCTCGCGCGAAGCGGCGCCGACGAGATCCACCTGGACGTGCACGCCGGGCGTGAAGGCGTCCTCGACCTTCACCTCGAGCGTCGCGGAGCCCGACTCGATCCGGAAGCGCTCCTCACGCAGCAGGCCTCCCCGCCGCAGCGTCAGCACGCCCTCGGCCGGTGCGAACGGCGGCAGCACCAGGATCCTGGCCACGTCGCCGGCGCGGTATTCCTTGCGGTCGGGCACGAGGGTCACCGACTCCTGCTCGACGCCGCGGCGCTTCGGCGCGCGGCCGCCCGCCACCCACACCCGCAGCTCGGTCTCGTTCTCGCGCCCGCGCGCGTCTCGCACGCGCGCCAGGATGCGGACGACGCCGCCTTCCTTCGTTGGGAAGCGCACGCGCGCGGGCTCGGCCGCGGCGCTGAGCGTGCGCTCGTCGCGGTCGTGCGCAACCTCCTGCCATTCGCCCTCGACCTGCTCCCACTCGAGCCGCTCGGCGCGCAGGCTCACACGGGCGCCCGGTGCGGCCGCGCCTTCGAGATCGGTGGCGATCACGTCGAGCGCGATCTCCTCGCCCTTCTGCAGGAACGGCCGCTCGGCGCGGAGGCCCACGTAGCGGTCCGCGGCGTGGACCAGGAGCGACGCCGTAGCGGTCCACGCCTGGCGATTGACGTCCATGACCGAGGCCTGCGCCGTGACGAGCCGCGGCCCCGGCGGGTCCTGCTTCTCGAAGTCGATGCGAAGCCGGTGCACGCCCGCGCCGTCGGTGCGGGCCGCGAGCTTCGCGTGCGGCCCGGCCCCGCGCGCTTCGGGGAAGGGAAGCCACCAGGGCGTGAAGCGGCCGAAGGCGAAGTCGTCTCGATTCGGAGGACGGAAAGAGCCCGGCCGCTCGACCACGTCCCAGGCGACGTCGGCGCCCGCGAGCGCGCCGCCCGCGTAGTAGGCCGCGCTGACGCTCACCGTCGCCGCCTCGCCCGCGAAGTACGGCCCCGCGCTCGGAGCCGCCTTCACCTCGAACTCGGGCCGGCGGAACTCCTGCACCTCGAAGGCGTGCTCGTACGTGCGGCCCGCGAGCTCCGGTGCCTCGGCCTCCAGCACGAGCGAGGCGGTCCCGAGGTTGAAGGTCGGCGGCAGCTTCAGCGAGATCGCGAATCCGCCGGTCGGGCCGACGTCCGCACGGCCTTTCGCCGCCTGGTTGCGCTGCGAGTCGTCGAGCGTCCACGCCAGCGAACGTAGGGAATCCGGCAGCGGCTCGACGTCGCCCGTCGGGCCGCCCCCGACGCGGCGGAGCCAGCCCTTGACGCGCACCTCCTCGCCGGGCCGGTAGAGCTTGCGGTCGTCGAACACGAAGAAGCGCAGCGCGTCCTGGCGGCCGAAGCGCCGCCAGCCCGTGCCCTCAGTCCACCACGACGGCTGCTGCGGCAGGATCGCGACGTCCGCACCGCGCCGCGCGACGAGCAGCGGCGCCGGCTCGCCGAGCGCGATGCGCGCGAGGCCGCTCTCCCCGCTGTGCGCGCTCGCGCCGCCGAGCGCGAGCTCGACGCCGGCGAGCGGCCGGCCGCTCGCGAGGTCGTTCGTCCAGGCAAGCAGCGTCTCGCCGTCGGCGAAGGCGTCGAGCCCGATGCGCGTCCCCTGCACCCACGCGCGCACGGCCTCGTTCCGCCGTTCCGGCGCGGGAACGGCCGGCCGCACCACCACCACGAGCTGCCCGAGGCCGTTCGGGAGCGCGCCGGAGAGGTCGATGCGGGTCTCGCCGAGCGCGTCGGGCTCGCCGTGCGCGCGCACGGTCGTGTCGACGACGCGCCGGCCCGGAGGAGCGGCGGCCTCGTCGCGCCACGACTTCTGGCGGTATGCGTGCCACGCCGCCCAGTCGGCCGGCGTCACGGAGTAGGCCTCGACCTTCAGCGCCGCGTAGTTCGTCGAGTACACGGGCAGCTCGGGGCGGCCCGAGGGATCGAGCACCACGAAGTCGCCGCCCGGGGCCTGGAGCATCGCCGGTGCGGGGCCGACCGCGAAGGTCAGCGGCGCGCCGGGCTCGAGCGACTGGCCGAAGACGTCGCGTAGCGCGCTCGAGAGTGTGACGCGATAGCTGGTCCGCCCCTTCGCGCGACCGCGGATCGCGAGCGTGTCGCCCCAGCCCTCGAGCTTCAGCCCCGGCAGATCAGGCTCGACCACGACCGCCTGCGGGTCGAGCGTCCGTGCGTCGACCGGATTCGTGAGATGGACGCGCCACGGGTCGAGCGGCGCGCAGCGCCCGTTCCAGCCGCACTCGCTCTTGCGCACGCGGAACGGCCCGTAGGTCCTGAAGCTCCAGCGCTCGACGGCCTCGCTCTTGCGCGGGCCCTCAGCCGACGGCGTCCCCGGGCCGACGCCCACCTCGACTGCGGCGTCTGGCGGCAGCGCTTCGATCGTCCGGAACGCCAGCCAGCGCCCGGCTTCGGCGCCCTTCGCGCTGCGAGTCGCGGCCTCGTCCGCCGCGAGCTCTTCGGCCGTCGCGAGGCGGACCGGCTGCGCGGCGCCGCCGGCCCGAACGTGGATGCTCGCGAGCACGGCGGCCGGATCGACGCGCTGGTCGAAAGCGGCGAACAGGACCGCGTCGCGCCGGGCCGGCCCGCCCGCCGGCTGGCGCGCCACGAGCCGCGGCGGCGGCGTCCTGAAGCTCCACTCCGTCCCGGCCGCGAGCCGGGCGCCCGTGGCGCTCGTCGCCCCCGCGGCGATCGTCGCGCGATACTCGCTCGCCATCGCGAAGCGGCCTTCGGGCTGGAACACCAGCGTGCGCGCGCCGATCCAGCGCCACTCGCCCTTCGCCTCGGGCTCGAGCCGCACCGGCACGTCCACGGCGGCGAGCGCGGCGTGCGAGTCGAGCGCGACCATCGGCTCGGAGAACGTGACCGAGAGCTGCGGCGCGATCGGCACGTCGCCCTCCGGCATGCGGCGCAGCACGCGGAGCGGTCCCGCAGCGGCGGTCTCGGGCCGCGCGGCGCTCTCGGCCGGCGGGAAGGGCGTGCGCTCGCTGCGGCCCGCGCGCGGCGGCGGCAGCGACGGCTCGCGCAGCGCGAAAGGCTCGATGCGCGGCTCGGCTGCGAGCGGCGGCAGCCGGTCGATCACGCGGCGCGCCTCGGCGCTCGTGAGCCGCGTGGCCGGCGGACGCGCGACGAGCGTCGGAGCGCTCGACTCGAGCTCGCCCTCGCTCAGCCGGAAGCCGGCGGCGGCCGCGACCTGGCCCGTGGCCGATCCCGCTACCGAAGGCGTCGTCTGCGGCCCCGGCGCCGCCTCGGCGCGGGCTCGCGGACGCGGCGACGCGGCGAGCATTGCCGCGACACCGAGCCCGAGGAGCCCGACCGCCCGCGACGCTCGCGACACTCGCTTTCCCCCCACGCGGAGGATACCGCGCGCGGGGGCGTTTGATTCCGCCTGCCTGCGATATGATGGCTCCTTGTCGTTAGTTCAGGAGGAGCGATGGGCGACGCCGGTGAGGGACTGATCGATGCCGAGGACCGCTTCCAGCAGTGGGTGGCCGAGCGCGAGCAGCAGAAGCAGCGGAAGGGAGTGGCGGCGGCGGATCCCGAGCGTGAGCGCAAGCTCAACTCGCTGCGGCTCGCGAAGGCCGAGCTCGAGCGGCAGAAGGCGGTGACCACGAGCCCGATCCGGCAGAAGCAGATCGGCCAGGCGCTCGCCGACCTCGACAAGGAGCTGCGCAAGCTGGGCGGGGCCTGAGGCCCGCGCAGCGGTCAGAGCCGGCTCAGCGCGCGAGCTTCGGCTTCACCCGCTCCGAGATCCACTTCCCGTCCCACCACTCGATCGGGTTCACCGGGAGCCCGTGGACGAGCGTCGTGAAGTGCAGGTGGTCGCCGCCGGCGAGGCCGGTCGACCCGGAGCGGCCGATCACCTGGCCGCGCTCGACGCTCTGGCCCTCCTTCACGTCGATCGACGAGAGGTGGGCCGACAGCGTCATGAGCCCGAGCCCGTGGTCCACGACCACGGCGTTGCCGTAGATCCCGAAATAGCGCGCGAGCACCACCACGCCGCGGTTCGCGGCCGGCACCTCGGTCTTCGCCGTGGAGGCGAGGTCGAAGCCGAGGTGAGTCTGGTGGTCCACCTCGCGCCCTTCGTACAGGTAGGTGCGCTGGTCGGCGAAGGCCGACATCACCTTGCCGTTCTTCAACTCTAGGAAAGGCTCGCTCCACGCGAAGCTTCCGGCCGAGTGCTCGCCCAGCTCGCGCAGCTCCGCGGCGTTCCTGGCGCGCAGCTCGCGGTTGATCTGCAGGTAGTCGTCGAGCAGGTTGCCGGTGTCCTTGAGCTCCGGCGTGTGCTCGCGGATCTCGGGCACGACCTTGCCCAGGAACGCGTCGTCGAGCGTGATCTTGTCGCTCGCCGGCGGGTGGCGCACGAAGCGGTCGACGAACGCGGCCGAGGCGGCGTTGCCGGCGTCGTCCTCGGCGACGACGCGGAGCGTGCTGCCCTCGCCGAGGTCCCAGGGCACGCCGAAGAGCGCCACGCGGTCCGAGGGCCCGCCGCCGGGCAGCGGGGCGCCGGGGAAGCGCCAGTCTCCAGCGGTCACGTAGTCGCGCGCCGTGCTCGGTCCCACGCGGTAGACCACGACGCCCGAGCCGCCCTGCATCACGTAGTGCTGAGTCGAGAGCACCGCGAGCGTGGGCGGCCTCAGGCGAACCGGCAGCCGGAGCTCGCGCACCACAGGCGCCGGAGACAGGAGCCACGTGGAGGCGCGCTCCGCCACGACCCGGACGATGGCCTCGCCTTCGACGAGGCCCGTCACCGCCTTGTGCCCGACGTCCGCGCGCATTTCGTCCTGTCGTGTGGGAGCCGCCCACAGGCGCCAGGCCGAGGGCGGCCGGCGGTCGTGGCGCGCGACCACGGTGATCTTGCCCTTCTGTTCGACCTCGAGGCGAAGGCCGGCGAGCCCGCGCCCGCCGGCCCGGGCCTTCACGACGACGGGGGTCTTGGGACCGATCGCCCTGGCGTCCGTCAGGATCTCGACTTCGGGGGCGGGACCCGTGCGCAGCGTGGCGGTGGCGAGGCCCGCGAGCACGAGCACTGCCGCCAGCAGCGCCAGAGGCCTGAGCGCATTTTTCAAACGCGACATACTACGACGAACCGGCCGCCGGCGGGCGATCAAACGCGCCAGAGAAGGGCCTTCACGGCCCTTCACGCGCTTGCAGTGCCGCGCACGAGGCCCTAGACTTGCATGGCCCTAAGTGGCTCGGGCTCTAGGGAGTATGGCAAGCGACGAGACGACGGATAGAGCCGCCGCTTCCAAGACCGACGTTCTCTCCGCCACCGAGTTCGTTCGCCCGCCGAGCCGGCCCTTCTACAAGGACCCGCTGAGCCTCGTCGGCTGGGGGATCGCCCTCGCCTCGATCGTCGCCTACTGGTACTTCTTCGTCCGCAAGCCGGTGCCGAAGCCCGGCCAGCAGATCGCCCGGCTCACCGCCGTCGCGGGCAAGGTCAAGGTCAAGCCCAACGCGAAGGAGGCCTGGGCAGAGGCGTTGCTCGCCGAGCAGCTTCACGTGGGCGACGTGGTCCAGACCGAGACCCGTGCCGGCGCCGAGATCTCGTTCAACTCCGGCAGCGTGGTCAAGGTGCGCTCGGACAGCGTCGTGTACATCGGCGGTTCGGCCGAGGCCTCGACCGCCGCGTGGCGCGTGCAATCGGGCCGCGTCAACTTCACCGTGGCCGGCGAGTCGACCGACATCGTAACGCCCACGGTTCGGACCACCGCGCTCGAGAACGCGAGCGGCAACATCGACGTCGGCGAGGGCGGCGCGACCGGCGTCAAGATCTTCGCCGGCCAGGCCCAGCTCGAGACCTCGCAAGGCCAGAAGATCACGCTCAACCAGAACCAGGCCGTGCAGGTCGACGCTGCGGGCCGAGCCGGCAACACGATGGATCTGCCGCCGCCGCCGACTCTGCTCGCCCCGGCGCCGAAGTCGCGGTTGACGCTCGCGAAGCCGCCGGATCCCTCCGCCAAGCTGAGCTGGACCGAGGTGAGGAACGGCGTCACGTACCACGTCTCGCTCGACTACAACGTCACCCAGGCCAACCTGCTGATGGCCGCCGCGCTCGAGGAGACCGGCATCAAGGGCGGCGCCCACGACGTCCAGGGACTGAACCTCGGGCGCTATTTCTGGCGCGTGGCGGCCGTCAACAAGGACGGCGTCGAGGGCGGCTTCTCGCGGACCTCGTTCTTCCAGGTCGTGGAGCCGGACGTGCCGCAGCCCGTGGCCACGCCCACGCCGGCGGCCAGCGCCCCTGCGCTCGTGCTCCAGGCGGTGGACGAGGTGGCGCCCGGCGTCGTGCACGTGGGCGGGCGCGCGCCGCGCGGGGCCACCGTGACCGTGGACGGCACCCCGGTCAAGCTGCTCGCCGACGGAAGCTTCAGCGAGTTCGTGCGCCATGCCGGCCCGGGCGAGGTGGTCGTGCGCGCCACCGCCGAGGACGGCCAGTTCGTCGAACAGTCGCGCGCCGTCTCGAAGAAGTAGATGGCGCGCGAGCGCTGGTTCTTCGCGCAGGGCAACCAGAGACGGGGCCCCGTCCCGCTGACGAGCCTCGTCGAGTCGGTGCTCGGGCTGCCCGAGCCGGGCACGGTGCTCGTGTGGCGCAAGGGCTTCGCCGACTGGACGCGCGCCGAGGACGTGCCGGAGGTGGAGCGGCGCATGGCTCCCTTCCTCGCGCGGAAGGCAGCGGAGGAAGCCGCGAAGCGGCCCCCGGCCCACGCTCCCGTCGAGGCGCCGCCGCGGCCGATCCACGTCGAGGAGGCGAAGCCCGGCAGCCCGGCGCTCGTGTACGGCGGCATCGCTGCTGGCGTCGTCGTGCTGAGCCTGCTCGCCTGGCTGTTCTGGCCGCGGGCGCAGCCTCCCACGCCGTCCTCGACCGCGCTGCCGCTCGGCGGGACCAGCACCGACAACTCCCCGGCGGTGGTGATCCCGGCGCACCCGCAGCCGAGCGCGCCTGCGCAAACGCCGGCGCCCGCGCCCGTCACGACGCGCGCCGCCCCCACTCCCGCACCGACTGCGGCGGCCGCCGCCTCGCTGGCCGAGAAGGAGAGCGACCTGCCGCACGGCGACTTGAAGCGGCTGCGCGGTGTCGCCACCTGGGCCGGCGACACGCTGAAGCTCACCGTCTACAACGGCACGACGTGGCGGATCACCGAGCTCTACGTGAAGGTGAGCCGCTTCAAGGACGACGACTTCGTCGAGGACCCGCGGCCGCTCGTGCTGCTGCCGCCCGGCGCGGCGGTCGACGCGGGCGTCGCCGATCTGCTGAGCCGCGTGGCGCCGGACCGCAAGAAGCCGGGCCTCAACCCTGCCGACACCGGGCCCTTCGAAGGCAAGGCCGGCCCGCAGCCCGAGAACTTTCGCTGGGAGATCGAGACCGCGCGCGGCTACGCGCCAAGATAAGCGTCGTTTCGCGCAAAGTTCGTTGCCGTTGTCGGAGCGAAACGACGCTCTCTGACTATTTCGTCAGCTGTCCTTTTCGTCGTCGCACCGTCCCGTTCGTCGATCTGTCGCGTCGGACGGAAACGGAGACGGAACGAATCCAACGACAGGCCCAGAGAGCCGCGCTCCGCCACGCCACCGACAACGAACCTTTCGCGGAGCGCGGCTAGCGATCGACCGCGATCAGGCCGTCCACGGACGGCAGGCCCTCGAGGCCGCGCGCGTCGCGGGCCGAGACGCGCCAGCGGAACGCCCCCTCCCAGGGGACCTCGATCTTCACCGGCGGGGCCGTGACGTCGCGCTGCACCAGGACGACGTCGGAGCCGACCGGCAGCACTTCGAGCTGATAACCAGGCGCGCTGCCCTTCCAGCGCAGCTCGAGCGGCTCGCCCGGAGTGACGTAGACCGGGTCGCGCGCCGGCCAGAGTCCGTCGCTCGGCGGCGGCAGCACGCCCTGCGGCGCGCTCGGCGCCTTGCCCGCGGCGACCACCGTGCCCTGGCCCGGGCCGAGCGTCACCGTCGCCTTCGCACCCTCGACGGCGAAGCGTCCGGCGAGGCAGGTGACGAGCGTCGACTTGCGCTCGCGCCTGACGACGGCCCTGCCCTGGCCGCGCACCTCGGCCTCGTCCGTGACGAGCTTGAGCGCGTCGAGCCTGGGCGCCTCGACGAGCGCGCGGCCCGCCTCGAGCGTCGCCTGGAGCAGGAAGGCGTCCGGGAAGCGAAGTGTCGAGCCGGGCGAGAGCGTGAGCGCCATCCACGGCAGCTCGAGCCGCGCCACCGCGTCCGGGCCGGTGCGCAAGGCGTCGCCGACCGAGAGCGGGCCGCCCTCGACGGCGTTCTGCCACTTGGCGTCCTTCTTGCTGAGCTCGACCTTGCGCTCGACCACGCTCAGCTTCGCGAGCGCGAGCGGGCCCTTGTCGGCAGCCGCCTGGGCGAGGGCCGGCGCTGCGGTGAGAAGGGCGAGGAGCCCGAATGCGCCGGCACGCGTCGCGTCAGACGAGCGGCGCATCGGTCACCTCCGGTTGCGCTGCGGCCGCCTGCGAGCGCCCGTTCGAGCCGCGGCCCGCGCGCTTGTCCTTCGCGTCCTTCGAGTCGCGGCGCGAGCCGTAGTACGCGTAGCCGTAGTAGCCCTTCGTATGGACGTCGACGGCGTTCAGCACGGCGCCGATCACGTTGGGCGTCGCCTTGCGCAGCGCCGAGAGCGCCCGCTTGACCATCGCGCGGTCGACCTTGTTCTGCTGCACGACCAGGATCGTCGAGTCGGCTCGCTGCGCCAGCAGCAGCGCGTCGGTCACCGCCGCGACCGGCGGCGAGTCGACCAGCACCCAGCGGTACTGCTGCTTGAGCTGCGCGAGTGCGATGGCGAGCTCGGGGCGCGCCAGGATCGCGGGCGGGTTCGGCGGCAGCGGTCCCGCGGCGATCACCGAGAGGTTCGGGATCTTGGCGCTGCGCACGAGCGTCGCGATGTCCACGCTCTTCACGAAGTAGTCCGTGAAACCCGGCTCGCGCGGCAGGTTCAGCCGCACGTGCAGGTTCGCGCGCCGCAGGTCGCAGTCCACCACCACGACGCTCTCGCCCGAGACCGCGAGCAGCTTGGCCATGTTGAGGAGCGTCGTGGTCTTGCCTTCGCCGGGCGCGGTGCCGGTCACCAGCACGACCTGGCCCGCTTCGCCGCGCCGCGAGAACAGGAGCGCCGTGCGGAGGTTCTGGTAGGCCTCGGTCGCGAGCGTGGCGTCGTCCTTGGTGTAGCGCGGGATCGAGGCCAAGAGCTCGAGGTGCAGGTGGCGCTCGACGTCGTCGGCGTCCTTGAGCGTGTTGTCGAGCGCGTCGCGCAGCAGCACGAAGCCGGCCCCGAGCAGCATCCCGCTCAGGAGGCCCACGATCGCGATCTGGCGCTTGCGCGGCCAGACCGGCGCGCTCGGCACCACGGCGCGGTCGAGCAGCCGCACGTTGTTGTTCTGGATCGAGGCCGCGATGTTGGTCTCGTTCAGCTTCTGCAAGAGCACTGTGTAGAGCCCGGCCGCCGAGTCGGCCTGCTTCTTGAGCGATTCGAGCTCGGTCATCTTCAGGCTCTGGTCGGCGGCGCGGCCCTTGTGCTCCTCGATCGTGGCCTTGAGCTCGAGCTCCTTGCGCTGCAGCTGGCGGTACTCCGCGCGCAGGCCCTCCTCGATCTGCGCGACGCGCGCGTCCTTGTCCTTGCGCAGCTGCTGCATCTGCACCTGGACCTTCTGCACCTCGGGGTGGCCTTCCTTGTACTTCTCGCGCAGGCGCGCGAGCTCCAGCGTGAGCTGCTGGATCCGGCCGTTGATGTCGGTCACCACCTGGTCGTCGCGCACCTGCGGGATCGCGTCGCTGCCGCGCCCGCGCCGGCGCGCCTCCTGGAACTCGCCGAGCTGCGCCTCGAGCTCGATCCTGCGGGCCTGCGCCTGGATGTGGTCCTCGGTGAGCTTGGTGATCGAGGTGGTGATCGCGGAGACGCTGCCCTCGGGCACGAACAGGTCCTGGCCCTGCTGGCTCTTGAGCAGCTTGTCCTGCGCCTGCTGCATCCCGACCTGCGTCTCCGCGAGCCGCTCGTTGACCCACTTGTAGGCGCGCTTGGCCGCTTCCACCTGGCCCTCGATGCTGTAGTCCATGTAGATGTCGGCGAGCGTGTTGGCCCAGAGCGCCGCGTCCTTCGGGTCGTTGTGCGTGATGCGGACCTCGACCACGTAGGTCTCGGGCACCGGCTCGACGGCGACGGCTGCCAGGAAGGCTCCCACCGGGTCCGCCGCCCCGGGGAAGGACTGCTTGAGCTTGAGCCTCTCCACCACGCGCTCGGCGATCGCCCGCGAATGCAGCACGTTGAGCTGGGTGTTGAAGAACTGGCGGTCGCGCACCGGGTTCCCGGTCGAGACCAGCGCGTCCGTCACGTTGAGCGAGGTGGGGTTGGGCGGCATGACCTGCAGCAGCGTGCGCGCCTCGTAGCGCGGCACCTGCAGCTCTCCGGCGAGCACGCCGAGCGCGAGGCCGGAGACCGCCGCGGCCGCGTGCAGGACGCGGCGCCGCCACAGCATCTCGACGTAGTAGCGGATCTCGAGGTCGCGCGGCGCGCCGTCCGCGTCCGAAGGCCGCCCGCTCTGGAGCGCCGCGCTCACAGGCGACGCGCCTTCACGACGACCTCGTCGCCGGGCTGGAGCGCCACGTCGGGCGTGCGGCCCTTGCGCACCGCGCCGAGGTCGATTTCCTGCTCGGCGCCGGCGCGCCGCAGCACGACGTGGTCGGAGCCCGAGCGCAAAATGCCGCCCGCCTCGTCGACGAGCCCGCCGAGCGTGAGCGCGTCTTGGAAGGCGTACTGGCCGGGGCGCTGCACCGCGCCCGTCACGCCGACGAAGCGCTGCGGCGTCGCGGTCACCCGGTCCCCGGCCACGAGCGGCAGCCCGAGCCGCTCGAGCTCCTCGGCGCTCGGGTCCTTGCCCGCGAAGCGCAGGCGCAGCTCGCGCGAGCCGTCCGCGAAGCTGCCGGTGCTGCGCGCCACCACCACCTCGCCGGAGGCGCCCTGCTGGAAGCCGCCCGCGTCGAGCAGCGCGTCGACGAGCCGGGTGCCGGCGCGCAGCGGCTTCCTGCCGGGCTTGTTGACGGCGCCCTGCACCCAGACGAACTGGCTGTTGTAGTCCGCCACGCGCACGGCGATCTTCGGCGCCTGGAGGTCGGGGCCGGCGAGCCGGGGCGCGACGCGCGCGGCGATCTCGGCCGTCGTGAGCCCGCGCACCTCGACGTCGCCCGCGCGCGGCAGCCACACGCTGCCGGTGGTCTGGACCGTGGGCATGCGCGAGAGGTCGGGGCGCCCGTCGACCACGACCTCGATCACGTCGCCGGGGCCCACGCGATAGGGCACGGAAGCCGGTGCTGCGGTCTGGACGAGAAGTGCCACGAGCGGCGCGACGGCGAGCGGGAGCATCATCGCTTCTGCGTGCCGAAGATGTCCCACTCCAGCGAGAAGTAGAAGCCCTCGGCGTTGGTGTCGAAGCTGTTGGCGTTCGGGTTCGCGGGGCTCGCCGACCTGCAGCAGTTCGAGTCGCGGTCCTCGCGCCTGTAGAACGCCGAGAGCGCCAGCTGGCGCGCCACCGGGCGCCGCAGCCCCACGAACCAGCCGAGGATGCGGTCCTCGCGCGGCTTGCCGATCTCCGGGGCGATCGTCTGGTAGTCGTTCCACTGGTAGCCGAGCCCGCCGCGGCCCTCGAGCTTCGCGACGAGCGGCACCCGCAGCACGCCCTGCACGCCGGTCGAGACGTAGAAGCCGTTCGCCTCGAAGGCCGACAGCGGCGTCGAGCGGTTCGCGTAGACCGAGAAGCTCGACTCGCGGCCCAGCTCGCGCGTGAGCGAGGCGCGCAGCGTGATGCCGCTCCAGCTCGTGCCGCCCGGCCCCGCGTTCGGCGTGTCCTGCGTGCGGTAGCCGACGGCCAGGTCGCCGGTCAAGAGCGGCAGGATCTCGCCGCTCAGCGAGAGCCGCCCCGAGTGCGCGGTCATCTGGGCCTCAGGGCGCTCTTCCGGGCGCGGCACGTCGTCGAAGACGTAGGCCGCGATCGCGCGCAGGCGCGGCGTCAGATCGAAGCCGAAGCCCGCCGAGAGCGTGCGCGTGTCGTAGTCGAAGAAGCTCGACGGCTCGGTGAAGTGCACGCTGCCGGCGGCGCCCGCGAGCTCGACGCTCAGCCGCGGGCCGACCCCGATGCTCAAGCCCCCGTCGACGTCGTTGCGGTTGAAGTGGCCGAGCCCGAAGAAGTACTCGCCGCCGGGATCGACCACGCGCGTGTCGAGGACACCGCTCTGGAAGCGGTCGCGCGCGCGCAGCGTGAGGTTCGGGCCGACCGGCAGCTCGAGCCCGGCGCCCACCAGCTGGCTGCTGCTGTTGATCTGGTCGTAGGTCGCGAAGGCGCGGAAGACGGGCGAGTACTCGAGCGAGAAGACGCCGGTGCCGACCGGGGCGGCCGCCAGCAAGCGCGGCTGGACCTCGAGGTAGTGGTCGCGCGTCGGCTGCGCCGAAGCCTCGACGAAGGTGTCGGCGTCCACGTAGCGCACGTCCAGGGAAGCCCGCACGCGGAACGGGCCGAGCACGGCGCCTTCCTCTCCCGTCGCCTCGGGCGCGCCCTCGACAGCCGGGGCCTCGGGCTCCTGCTTCACGGGCACGCCGGACGGAAACAACTGCGGGTAGAGGTCCGCGATGCTGCCGGTGGGTCCCTGGCCTTCGGTCGAGGCCGACGGGAAGAGCCGCCGCGCCAGATCGGCCGACTCGGTGTCGCTCGGAGCGGGCGCCGCGGGCGGCGGTGCCGGCGCGGCGGGCGGCGCCACGGCGGGCGCGCTCGTGACCCGAGGCTCGGCCGCTGCGGGAACCGGGGCCGGCTCGGGCTTCGCTGCCGGCGCGAGGACGCGGGCGGGCTCGGGAGCCGGAGTGGGCGGCGGCGGCGGCGGGGCCGGCGTGGGCTTCGCGACGGGCGCGGGCGGCGGAGCCGGCGGCGCGACGACTCGCGCCGGCGCGTCGAGCGCCGGCGCCGCGCGAAACACCAGCAGCAGCCCCCGGGCGTCCTTTCGCACCTCGACCGCGACCTCCGGCGGGACGTGCAAGAGCACGCTCACCTCGGCGTCCGTCGCGTTGATCTCGATCCGGTCGAGCTTCGCCGGCGTCGCCGCGAGCAGCGCGGGGTCGAAGCCGTCGGAGGGCGTCCAGGAGAAGTGGCGCCCTCCGGCGAACTGCCCGCCGAGCGTGGCGTCCATGATGGACACGCGGGCCGCGTCGCCCTCGCGATGCACCGCCACCATCCCGGGAGTGCCCGTGAGGGCCGCCCGCACCGCGAGCCGCTGGTCGGCCGTCGTCGTGAGGTAGATCGAGTCCACTCGCACCGCGGCTGTAGCCAGCGCGACAACCGCGAGCAGGCTCATGCCGTCAGACCTCTCCGGGGACCCGCTCCCCAGCCTTGCTCGACACCTCTCGCCGCTCGCGCCACATGGCTGGCCCTGCAGACGTGACCACAGCAAGGAGCGTGCCCTGGCGTGCCGGGGCCCAGGTCGCCCTTTTCCCCGGCGCCGCCTGCAGTTCCATCGAGCCGCCTCTTTCCTGCGGATGTCCTTTTTTCGGACACGCTGACGGCTACAGACACGCTGCCGGTCACACGGGACACAAACCCTGTGACAATCCAGGCGCGATGGTAACGCTTGAGGAAATCCAATGCAACTTCCTTTTGAGCTTAAATAAAACGGTGTACACTGCGACCGACATGAACACCCGTCGGGCCGGCACGGGACGTGCGGTAAGGTCGCCTGGAGCCGTCTGCTAGACTGCGGACGGCCGGG
>Ga0335076_10003978_pt1 | contig 14900 bp, 9 predicted proteins | sample Lox_Sample_25_FD_206717 | JGI IMG/M metagenome (GOLD analysis project Ga0335076, IMG submission 206717) | Soil microbial communities from Loxahatchee National Wildlife Refuge, Florida, United States - Lox_Sample_2.5 | ecosystem: Environmental > Terrestrial > Soil > Wetlands | place: USA: Florida...
AGACCCCGATGCGGACGCTGCTGCCTTTCATTTTGAATTTTCTGCTGATCACTGGCATAGTCGCACAAACCTCACCGAAGAATACTGCCGCGCACTCGCTCCCCGGCGCCGCTGCCACCGCCATGGAGAAGATCGAGCCCGAACGCATCCGCGCCCATGTGCGCTTCCTGGCCGATGACTTGCTCGAGGGCCGAGGCACGGGCCAGCGCGGGGGCGACATCGCCGCTGCCTACATTGCCACTGAGTTTGCGCTCCACGGTCTGAAGCCGGCGGGCGATAACGGAACCTATCTACAGAAAGTTCCCATGGTCGGCATCACACCCGATGACGCCACGAAGTTTGTTCTGCAGCCTGCGAACGGCGCGGCGATGGACCTGAAGCCGCTCGACGACTACGTTGCCTATGACCAGACCCAGGAGCCCGCGTCCAACGTGGACGCTGACATCGTCTACGTCGGATACGGCATCGAAGCCCCCGAGTACAAATGGGACGACTACAAGGGCGCCGACGTGAAAGGCAAAGTGCTGCTCATGCTGGTGAATGAGCCGCCGTCCGACGACGAGAAGTTCTTCAAGGGCAAGGCCCTCACTTACTACGGACGCTGGACCTACAAATATGAAGAAGCCGCCCGCAAGGGCGCGGTTGGCGTCATCCTGATACATAAAACTGATATGGCCAGCTACGGCTGGGAGGTAGTACGCAATTCCAACTCCGGCGAGAAGTCTTATCTGAAACTCGACGGCACGCCGAAGCTGAAAGTTGCCGGCTGGGTCCAGTTCGAGGTAGCTCGCAAACTCGCGCAAGCTTCCGGCTTAAGCATCGACCAGATGGTCAGCGACGCGGCGTCTCCCGGCTTCCATCCGGTAAGCCTGTCCGCCAGGCTGAAGGCGCACATGGTGAGCAAGATTCGCCCCTTCGAATCGAATAACGTGATCGCCATGCTTCCGGGGTCCGATCCCACGCTCAAGGACGAGGCTGTCCTGTACACGGCCCACTACGATCACTTAGGCATCCGGCCCGACATGCCCGGTGACAACATCTATAACGGTGCCAATGACAACGCTACCGGCTGCGGCATCCTGCTGGAAATTGCCCGCGCTTATTCGCAGGCCGCCCCGGCGCCCCGGCGCTCCATCCTCTTTGCCTCAGTTACCGCCGAGGAGCAGGGCCTTCTAGGTTCGGAATATCTTGGCAAACATCCGCCGATTCCGGCCGGCAAGATCACGCTCGATTTGAACTATGACGATGTCCCGCCGCTGGGCACGCCGGAGGAAGTGGAAGTCGCAGGCGCGGAGCGCACAACATTCTATTCGACCGTCGAAGCGCTGGCCAAGGACTTTCACCTGGCTATTCGCCCGGACGCACATCCGCAAGCCGGACATTATTACCGCTCCGATCATTTCAGCCTGGCAAGAGTAGGGATTCCCGCCTTCTCCATCAATGAAGGCGTGAAGTTCAAGGGTCACGATACGGCGTGGGGCCTGCAGCAGGCCGACGAATACACTGCCAAGCATTATCATCAGCCGAGCGACGAGTATCATCCCGAGATGGATTTCACCGGCGATGCGGTAATGGCCCGCTTCGGCTTCGCCCTGGGATGGCAAGCCGCCGGCATGCCGAGGTTGGTGGGCTGGCAGAAGGGCGACGAGTTCGAAGCGGCAAGGTTGAAAAGCCTGGAATAGGGGATAACTCGCGGAGGGACGTGGCTCACCCGGTCGTCCACAGGAGTCGCGCGCACGATTGACCGAGAACCGGAGTTGCGGAGACTGGCTCCTTTCTTGCCTGGCGCTAAGCTCATCCAGAACTGCCTCTTCAGGACAGTAACTTGAGTAACGTTGGCCCCCTCTCTGGTGCGTGCTAGCCTCCTTATCAGTAGCAGAATCAGCGGTTTTCGAGGCGAGTCATGGGTTTCCGCCGGTATCTATGGGTGGCAGTCGGATTGTGCGCGTCGCTGTTCTCCGCGGACGCGCAGAGCAAGATTCATCTTCAGAAAAGCTCGTCCAAGTCGCTGCCGGTGACCACCCATTCCCGGCAGGCTCGCAAGCTTTTCGAGAAGGGCATGACCGAGCTGGAGCGTTGGCACCAGAACGACGCGCTGGCCGACTGGCGCGCCGCCACTCGCGCCGATCAGAACTTTGCCCTGGCGCACTTGTATGTCGCCTATGCCACCGACAATCCGGATGAAGAAAGCAAGGAACTGACCCGTGCGATGCAGCTGGCGCGCCGCACCAGCGAAGGCGAGCAGTTGCTGATTCGCTGGCTAAGCGGCGTGCGCCACGGCGACTACGTTCCCGCCATTGCCGCAATGAACGATCTGCTGTCGCTCTATCCGGACGACAAGCGCGTGGACTTCATCATCGGGCGCTGGCTGCTGATCGAGAACCGTTACGAGCAGGCGCAGTTGTTGCTGGAACGCGCGGTGACCGCCGATCCGGACGACGCCGCAGCCATCAATTTGCTCGGGTATGCCTATGCCGGCAGATCGAACTTCGAAAAAGCCTTCGCCATGATGGAACGCTATGTGGCGCTGCAGCCGGATGAGCCCAACCCGCACGATTCGTATGGAGAGATTCTCCGCATGGCGGGCCGGTATGACGCCGCGCTGGTGCAATACCGGGCTTCGGTGAAGCTTGATCCCGAGTTTGGATCGACCCTCGGGGTTGCCGATACGCTCGCTCTGATGGGGCGGGAGCAGGAAGCACGCGACGAGTATGAGCGGGCGCTGCTGTTTGTGACCAGCTACAGCCAGCGAGTAGGCATCGAGACCCAAATGGCAATGACGTACGTCCGCGAGAATAAGCCCAAGCTCGCCGACCACGTTCTGCGGGGAGCCGCCCGGCACGCGCATCAGAATGGACTGGGCCGGGCGGAAGCGGAGGCCCATCGGGTCATGGCAATGTACGAACCAGAGCCTGTGGCCGCGTTGCGTGATCTGGAAGATGCCGAGAAAACGCTCAACGAACATCATCAGCTTTTGCCGGCAGACCGCGACGACGAGCGCGCCCTGATTCTCTACACGCGGGTGAGCCGCGCCGCTTCGGATCACCGCGAGTTGGCGGAAAAAGCCGTCCAGCAACTGCAAAGCATGGCCGACACTGACCGCAGCCGCGTGGTGCAGCATTCCTGGCATGCGGCGCAAGGCGCGATATTGGTGGCGGAGGAGAAATACGCCGAAGCGATTCCTCACCTCCAGGAGGACGATCAGAATCCCCTGTCCCTGCAACTGCTCTGGCAGGCATACAACAAGACTGGCCAGACGGCGCAGGCGGATCAGGTGCAGGCCGTTTTGGCGGGATGCAATCAGGTCACGCTGGAGCAGGCATTGGTGGTGCCGCACTTCCGGGAAGTGGCGACGGAAAAGGAAGAACACAAGCCTCAGCCGTAACGCGAGACCATGCCGCGTATCCCCATTTTCAGACTCGGTTCCGCGCCTCAGGGGCCAGCCCCTCCCAAGCTGGCGAGCTATACCCCATCTCTTTCTCTCGAAGGTCTGCAACTCGGTGTCGACAACCTGCGTCACGACGTGCATTTGAGTGCGCAGTTTGTGGAACAGGCCCGCTTGCACCTAGCCCGGCTGATTGCGCGCCTGGGCAATGTCGAAGGGTTGCTGGCCGCGGAGGCTCCCGAGCCCACCAGGGGAAATCACTTCATCGGTTCCGCGCCGCCCGCGCCACGCGCCAAGAACAAAACCGAACACTCCGATCTGAAGCCTTTGCTTGCCGACCTGCACGTGGCAGCGCTAAATCGCGCCAAAAGCGAAAACAACCTTTCGCTGGACCTGCTGGCCCGCCTGGCTATCCTCAAATTCTTACGGGTGGAGCTGAACGCCCAGTTTGCCCAGATGCTGGAGCGTTGCCGCGTCATGCTCAAGAGCTACGAGGGCCTTCGCCAGCAGAAGGCGCTGGAGTATCGCGAGCAGGTAGCGGGTTTTCAGGTGGCCAAGAAAATCATCCTGCGCAAGACCGGGCAGGAGCTATTCCGCACCCTGCGTGACATCGAAAAAGAAACCCTGGGCCGCACCCGGCGCTCCTTGTTTGGCGATCAACACGAGGCCACCTACTTCCTGTTTCAGAATCCACTGATCTTCAGCGAGGATGGCCGCGACACCTATCTGAATGCCGAGCACTACGTGATGCTGGGCAATTTTGACCGCGATCCGGACCGCTTTGCCAATGTGCGGCGGATTGCATGCGATTTTCTGCAGTCGCTCGATCTGGGACCCGAAGCCCAGGAAGAGGTCGTGCTCGATGGCTGGCTGAATGTGCCCGAGAATGCGCAGGAGTTGGTGGGAGGCGGAAGTCCGGACGAATCCACGCTGGATGGCCAGGCGCAAGATGCTCGCCTGCAGATGTGGCTTGAGACCCTGGAAGCCGAAGAGGTCATGAACTGCGTGGTGGCCTCTTACGAGGTGGTGCCGCTGCTGTCGGAATACTCGCCGCGCATCCACGCGCAGCAACTGAAGAACGCTCTGATCTCGCGCGAGGAGCGGGCGCGCCTCGAGAAGCTCATCGAAGAACACGGCAAGCTGTCGCCTGCCGGTTTTTATTCGGCGATGTCGCGCATCTCGAACTGCCGTGGCGCCGAGCGCGCCCGGGTGGCGGGACGTTTCCTGCGTGACTTCCTGCGCTATCACCGCGACTTGCGGCGGTTTGAGACCGTCAACGCGGTCATGGACAGCATCAACCTCATCGGCAATGAAAAGCTGCGCGAACTCTCCGCCATGAACGGCACGCTCTACGAGTTGCAACTCTCAGCAGAAACGCAAAGAGCGGTGGAAGACAAGATCGCGCATCACGTAGTGATCAAGGCCGACGTGCGCGACTCCACCCGCCTCACCCGCTCGCTGATGGAGCGCGGCCTGAATCCGGCGTCCTACTTCAGTCTGAATTTCTACGATCCCGTCAACAAGCTGCTCTCGAAGTACGGCGCCGGCAAGGTCTTCATCGAGGGAGACGCGATTATTCTGGCGCTGCTGGAACGCGAAAGTGAACCCGGCCTGGCGGTCGGCAAAGCCTGCGTGCTGGCGCGGGAGATGATCGAACTGGTCCGCGGATACAATGAGCTGCTTACCAAATCGGGCTTGCCGTCGCTGGAACTGGGCATTGGGATCTCCTACCAGAACTCCGCGCCGCTCTACCTGATGGACGGCGAGCAGCGCATCATGATTTCCGACGCGCTGAATGAGAGCGACCGGCTCTCCTCCTGCAATAAGCGGGTGCGCAAGCCGCTCGAACGGCTGAAGAGCCCCTTCAACGTGTATGCCTTCCAGATCGTCAGCGACGCCGATGCCGGTGAGAGCACCGAAGATTTTGTCCTGAACTACAATCTGGCGGGAATTCGTATGAGCGCGGCGGCCTTCGCCAAGCTGCAAAAAGAAATTTCGCTCGAACACGTCGAACAGAATCAGCTGCCCGAACTCTGGGGCAGCGAGAAATTCCGCTTGTATTGCGGACTGGTGCCGCTTGGCAACGGCATCTTCCGCAGTCTGGTAGTCCGTGAAAGCCGCATCGCCCAAGTCGAGGCCCGCACCTTTTCGCTGCAGAAATGGACCGACCGCACTTTTTACGAAGTTTGCTCCAGCCCCGCGGTGTATGAGTTAGTTGAGGGAAAGAAGGCAGGGGCAGGGAAGTAGGTCAGTCCGGTTTTGAGCCTGCGAATTCGAGCCCGTTACCCTGGCGTTGGGTAGCGCGACTTCACTCCAAGGGAATCCAGCAATGACTGCTCTGACATTTGCTGCTTGCAAGTCAACCTTCTGCCCGAGGATCAGTGTAGAGTTGTTAAATCGATTGGATGAGCACGTCTGCGGCTGCGACGAAATCATTATCACTGTTTCCAAGTCTATCGGTATGGCGGGTTGAAATTGACATTCGGCTAACGCCTCGCGAGCGTAGCAGCGAATGCGAGGCGATAGACTTGTCCGCGAACGGTAGCTAACTATGCCTGAATTCCGCAACGCATATGTTTGCTAGTTGATGCCGGCACCGTGTAAGTCGATGGACTGGCGTCCAGGCTTAGCGTTGTCAGCGATATAAACTCTTCCATTTACCTTGCCCAACTTGCGCGGCCGGAAAGTAATTCTGATTTTGCAACTTGCCCGGATACTCAGCTCCGATCCGCAATTGTTTTTCTGGATGAAATATTCGCTAGCGCTTATCTTCGAAATGTCTAATGTGTTGAACCCCGTGTTGGTCAGCGTTACACTTTGAAGTGGGCTTGTGTGATCCAGCTTGACCTTGCCGAAGAACAAAGCGTCCTTGGAGAGAGCGACTGCGGGCAAGTGATCGGAATTTATCATGATGCTCGCCAAACCCTCGGATCTGGTGTCGGTCACTACGAGTTCGGGATATCGATCATGATTGAGATTCGCTGAGACGACCTGGCCCGCTGTCCGGCAGCAAGCATAAGAAGTCGCCGAAAGGAACGTGCCATCGCCAAGGCCCAGTGCAACATTCACGTTTCCCGCATCACCGTGTCCGGTGTCACCGACTCCTGCTACATCCATGCTGCCGTCGCCGTTGAAGTCACCCGAGGTGATGGAGGTAAAGGGCGCCTGCAAGCCGTAGAGGATCGGTTTGCCGAAAGTACCATCTCCGGCTCCCAATAAAACGCTAAATCCGGGGTTTGAAAAAGTCCCCGCGGCCAAGTCCTCATTACCGTCATGATTGAAATCAGCAACGACCAGACTGAGGGGCGCGAGGGGGGTGCCGAAGGCCTGTGCGGTTTTGAACGTGCCGTCCCCATTGCCCAACAGAATGCTAATTCCGCCGGCAACCCCTTCGTTGTAGTCGGCAGTAGCCAGGTCAAGATTGCGGTCATTGTTAAAATCGCCGATCGCTATCTTGAGTGACTCCGCACCCGTCTGATAGGCGACTGGGTCGCGAAAAGTGCCGTCACCGTTACCCAAAAGAATCCAAACGTTACTGCCTTGTTTTTCTAGGGGCTGCACGGCTGCTATATCCGGGTTGCCGTCGTTATTAAAGTCACCGGCCACGACTGTATAGACACCGGATATCTCAGCAACTTCCTTCTCTGCCTGAAAGGTGCCATCGCCGTTTCCAAAGAGCACACCTATGGTGCCGGATCCGCCATTTGCCACAATCAGATCTGTTAGGCCATTGTTGACCAAGTCACTTGTTGTTATGTCGGTTGGGAAACTACCTACAGGATAGATTACGGCTGACGAAAACGAGCCGCCACCGCGCCCGAGCAACACGCCAACGGTGTTTGTCGTTTCATTGGTTATCGCCAGATCAACGAGGCCATCCCGGTTGAAATCTCCCGTCGTGATAGCCGATGGAGAGTAGCCCCCACTGGAAAAAGTCTTCTTGTGGACGAACTCATCTGCCCTTACAGAGGTGGTCTGCATGCAGAACCATAGACAAAGTACGACTCTGAGGCACAATATCAGCGGTAATGTGCGGAGCCGGCCGGGATTGGCCTGTGCATTCAAGACAATGGTAGTGCTCCGGCCGCTAATTATGGTGCCATGCGGGCGGTACGGTCAAGGAGCCGTTTCTATTGCGTTGCGGACAACGATTAGGCTGGCAATCGCACCCTTAGAACAGCTTCCGTTGCGGCTTGAACGGAATTACTACCACGGCCTCCAAGTCTACCGGTGTGCCGTTCTTTTCCGCCGGACGGAATTGCCATTCCCCCAGCGCCTCGCGCGCATACTGGTCAAGTTGGTCGTCCACACCGTTCAGCACTGAGATGTCGCCTACCGTGCCATCGCTGCGGATTACCGCGCGGAGCGTCACGGTTCCTTGCACATTGCGGCGCATCAGTTCGATCGGATAGGCGGGATCGACTTCCTTAATCGCCTCGGGCGCGAGCAGGTCGCCCTTGGCCCCGTCGTCCTTTAGTTCGGCGAAGCGGATCACCCAACTGCCTCCGGCGGAATTCAGGTTGGGCATGTTCAGGCTCAGAGAGTAGAAGCGGCGGTCGCCGAACACTCGCTTGTCGGCATCGGTGGCGCGCAGTTCGGAGACGGGCGAAGCGACGTGGCGGCCGTCGGCTCGCACTCGCGGCGGCGTGACTTTCGCCATCAGCGTGGCGGAGCCGTCTGACCCGCCTCCAGTACCGCCATTGCCGCCGGAGTTCTGTCCGGCGACCGGAGTGGTCGCGGCATCCTTGGGGCCTACACCGACGAAGAGGCCGGGCGGAAGTCCGGTCTTGGAGCCGCCGTTGCCGCGTCCCGATCCGTTTTGCGGAGAGTTGCCGGGATGCGCCTGGTCGCCTCGAATGTCGGGACTTCCGGGCGCGGCGGATTTTCCTTCGGGAGTGGCGGCGAAGGTTCCCCGGCGATTACCCGCGGGCGGCGTAATTGGACCAGCCGGGGCTACGGGGTGAATACCGAGCGCGATCAAATTTCCGCCGCGGCTTGAACCCTGCGCCCCTTCCAGCGACGGTGGAGGCGGAACCACCTGCGGCTGGCCTGGCCCACCTCCTGAGGTCGCGATCCTGCCCAGGCTGCGCCGTTCCGACATGGGAAGCTGCGGAGCAGGCGCGACAACTTCGGAATGTCCAATATTAATGTCGCCCATCCGCCGGAGGGCTGCCATCTCCGTGCTGGGTGGCGGTTCGATCACTGCGGGCTGGATCGACGCCACCGTTCGCCGGACCGGGTCATCGTGAACTTCGGGAGCGGGAGCGATCACGCCCGGCGTCATGCTCAACGTACGCCGGTCTACAGCCTGATCCAATTCCGGCGTTGGTTCTATAACTGAAGTCGGCAGTGCGGGCGGCTTCATCTGTGCCAAGGGTCGCGCCGTGGCCGCAATGGGAACCGGAATCTGGGTATGCGACATCGCCACGATATTGGGCAGCGGCACATCGTGCGGAAGCTTGATGTTGGGCGGCGTGACGATGGTTTGGGTGCGGTTATCGGGGTTCGGCGGAACGGAGATGATCGGCTGGCGGGAATACTCGGGCTTGCCGGGCTGCGGATCGGTGGGGCTCGGGGTGCCGGTATCGAGCGGAGGCAGGAAGTCGGAGGCCGAGTAGGTGATTACGTCTTTCGTGTCAAACGCCCGGGGCGGCACAGGCCGGGGCTGGCCGGCCAATAATATGGAGAATCCCCAGACTGCCCCGATCGCCAAGGTGTGGCATGCGCCCGACTCCGCGAATCGCCTCCACGGCAGCCGGGACGGAACGAAAACGTCCGGCCAGAAGGGCGCAGGAGGCGAGGAGATTCTCGGCTGGCGCAACCGCGGCCGAAACAGGTCCCCCAGGTTGCGGCGAAAGACCAGGTACCAGGGTTCCAGCTCGACCAGCAGGCGGGGTGCGGCGTGCGCCTCTGGCCCTGCTGCCGGTTCTGTGAGATCCAAGACCTGTTTCATCGCGGTGCGGGGGCGGGAACTGTAGATCAATTATATCCGGCGGGAATGCCCCTTCTCCCATGCTTTCCGTGATTTAATAATCTTTCCGCAGAGGAGCAGGTCAGTGAAACCAGGTACGACGATTCTGTTGATTTGCTTGCTGGTAGCGGTTTTCGCGGGATGGCAGAGCGCTCCGCCGCCTTCCCCGGCCAAACCCGCCGACGATTATTCCGGCATGTACACCTTTCTTAAGGAGGGTGAATTCGTGCAGGTGAGCGTGGAAGATGCGGGCAAAGTGACCGGATTCGTCTCCCGTTACGGTGACCTCGACAGCGACCGCGGAGCGTTCCTCGACCAGTTCTTCAAGGAAGGCAAGCTGGACGGAACCAAGCTTGCCTTCACAACTGAAACGGTTCACGGAGTTTGGTTCGAATTCAAGGGCGAGGTCGCACGAGGGGAAGGGAAGAATCCAGGAGACGAAGCTTATTACATCTTGAAGGGAACCTTGGTTCAGTCCTCCACCGACTCGAATAAGAAAACGTCTTCGACCTCCCGCGAGGTAACTCTTAAAGCCTTTCCCAAGGACTCGGGATCAGACGAGCCCGCCAAGGACTAGCTGCGGATTGCTTCAGGAAAAAAGACGCGGCAAGCCGCGTCTCTACGGGAGCGTTGGATAAATTCAGGCAGCGGTTCCGGGCTTGGGCTTTGCTGGAATCGACCAGCCGCTCGGCTTAAGCGCGACGCTGATAGCGTAGGCGACGACTCCAGCCGCAATCAGCAGCATTCCGAATGCGAACGAGCTCATGCCCAGCACCTGCTCGCTCTCGCTACGGACCACGGAGAATCCCAGCAGCAGGATGGGAGTTACGCCAACCGCAACCGCGCCAAACATTCCGCCGGGAACACGGAAGGCGCGGGGCAGCTCCGGCTCACGGACGCGGAGAACCACCAGGGCGACGAATTCCAGCGCCAGACTCGTGCCATATAAAAGGATGTCGATGGTCACCAGGCGCTCGAAACCGAGGCCCAGACACATTGCCCAACCGATGGCGCAAACCACGATGGCAACCCACGGAGCCCGGGTTTTGGGGTGAATCTTGCCGAAAACGCGGGGCAGCATGCCGTCCTGGGCCATGGCCAGGGGCAGGCGCGAGTAGCTCATCACCAGTGCGTTGAACATGCCGAACGCGCTGATCATTCCGCCCAGAACCAAGCCGATCCGCAGGAGCGGGCCGCCGAGCAATCCGGCAATGTCCGCCCATGAGCCAGTTTCCCAAGAGGCAGCAGGCAGGCCGGTCATCCATACCGCCGCCACCGGAATAATGTAGGTCAAAGTCACCAGTGCGACCGCGGCCAACATCGCTCGCGGATAGGTCCTCTGAGGACGCTCCACTTCGGTGGCGATGGTTGAGGCGTTATCCCAGCCCATGTAGTTCCACATGGCGATCAGCAATCCGCCGATCAGGTCCACCTTTGAGGTGGTTGGAGTTGTGGCCGCGTGCAGTAACGCGCCGTACTTGACCGGCGAGAGCACCACCATTAGGGCGAAGGGTGCGGAGAGCAGAAAGAACAGCCAGAGAGACGTGGTCGAAACCACACGCACGCCGGCAATGTTAAGGAGAACGCAGACTCCGACAATGGCCAGTCCCACGCCAATGCCCCGACGCCCCTCGGCAAACCAGGGGAACAAGCGGGTGAGGTAGAGCACGAACAAAGTCGGGTAGATCGCCATGTCGAAAATCGAGGCGACCAGCGACAGCCATGCTTCCTGAAATCCCCAGAAGTTCCCCATGGCACGCCGCACCCAAGCGTAATAGCCTCCCTCATGAGGAAGAGCGCTGGAAAGCTCGCCGATCATGAAAGCGGCGGGTAGGCTCCACAGAATCGGAGTCAGCGCCAGGAAGAGGATGGCACGCCCGTATCCGGCGCCGTGCACGATGTCTTCAATGCCGTAGGTGCCGCCCGAGACCATAAAGAAGGTCGCGGCCACCAAGGGCCACAGCGTGAGGCGAACCGATTTTCTCTTCCTGGGGGATACGGCGACTGGTTGCTGGCAGGTTGCGGGGGCGCTAGCTGTTGCCAATTTCGATGGCTTCCTCCTCGGGGCGACTCACTCTCAACCACCGCGACGCGGGCTGGACGGCGCTTCGGTCTTCCGGTGCTTTTCGATTCCGGAAACTACGCTGGAGTTAGTTCGCAATCGAAGAATACGGCAAATTCTCTGCCACGCAAGTAAAATTTTGAAATTTCTTGTGCGCGGAGGTCAGGGTCGGAGGTAACCAGGGTTGGGTCGGACAAGCGGGAGAGCAGCCGGGCCATTCCCGATTTTTAATTGGCCGATCGCCGATTGGTTGTGAGCGGGAGTCGCGGGCGCGCTCCAATCGGAAATTGACAGTCGAAAATCGTCAATGGCTACACCTTGCTCCACAACTCCGCCCGCGGGTCCTCGGGGTTGAGCCGCGCCAATTCGCGCAGCAGTTCTTTGGTTTTCTCGTCGCGGGGCATGGGGATGGTGACCTTGATCTCTGCGATCTCGTCCCCGCGCGAACCTTCCTTGGTAGCCGACGGCACGCCCTTCTCGCGCAGCCGCAGCTTTTGGCCGGACTGGGTGCCCGGCGGGATCTTCAGCAAGGCTCGGCCGTCGATAGTCGGAACCTCGATTTTGGCGCCCAGCGCCGCTTCGGTAGCGGTTACGGGGACGGTGATGTGGATGTCATCGGCTTCGCGGCGGAATACCGGATGCTCGCCGATCCGGATAATCGCGTAGAGGTCGCCTCCGGGCCCGCCCCTGGCTCCGGCATTCCCCTTGCCAGCGATACGAATGCGCTGGCCGTCACGAGTGCCGGCCTTGATGCGAACCTCCAGCGGCTCGGCGCGTTCGATGCTGCCTTCCCCATGGCATACCGGACAAGTCGAGATATTCTTTCCCGTCCCGTGGCAGCGAGGGCAAGTGACATTGAACTTCATCCGTCCGCCGGTCTGCTCGATGGTCCCCTTGCCATTGCACTGTGGGCAGGCGCCCGGCGCCTCGATGTAGCCATGACCGGCGCAGTTCGCGCAGGTATCGCGCCGGGTGATGTTCAGCCGCATCACCCCGCCGCGGATGGCCGTCCAGAACGGAACATTGACCTGGTACTCCAGATCCGAACCGGGTTCGGGGCCTTCCTCGGCAGCCGCGCTGCCCCGGCCTCCAAAAATCCCGGAGAAGACATCGCGGAACCCTCCGCCCCCGGCAGTGGTCTTGCGCCCGCGCCCAGCTTCGAACAGGTCGGAAAAGTCAAAGCCGCCGAAATCAAAGTGGACACCCTGGGCATCGGCGCCAGGCTGTCCGCCCGGAAAGCCGCCTCCGCCTGCGCCCGCTCGGGCGTATGCCTCCGCTGCCTCGGGCGTGATGTTGTCCGAGTAATAGCCGAGCTGATCGTAGATCTTGCGCTTCTTGGGATCGCTAAGAACGTCGTTGGCCTCGGAGAAAGCCTTGAACCGTTCCTCCGCCGACTTGTCGCCAGGATTGACGTCGGGATGGTACTTGCGCGCGAGCTTGCGGAAAGCCTTGCGAATGTCCTCCGCCGTGGCCGACTTCTTCACCCCGAGGAGATCGTAGTAGTCTTTTTTGGTGGTCGTTGCCATTCAAGCATGCAGCCGTCAGCATTCAGCCACAGTTATTGCTGCCCTTTCAAACAATCAGGAATTTCGATATCCGGCACTTTCCCAAAATCGGTGTAATCCATGTGCATGCTGCCATGCCCGCCCGGATCGGTCATGGCAATCCGCAGAGGTAGGCCGCTGTCTTTGGTTACATCCATGTGAACCGGACCGCGCAACTGATCTCCGTCCCGGGTATAGAACTCGTAGGCGTTGGCGGGAGTGCCATCTACCGATTCCTCACCGAGGCTCTTCAGATCGGTCAGCAAGTTGGTGGTCTTCTTACTATCGGCCGCTCGCCCGGCGGGCTGATCCAGACATTGCCAGGAGTAGAACTCGTGCGCTTTCTTGGACAAGAGAGACGCCTCCACCGCGGCCATGGCCATGTCTCCTGCCGCGAGTCCCGCGCTGAGTGCACCGATGGGGCCCTGCGCTGCCGCCTGCGCGATGACCGAGGCCGATTGCCTTTCCATCATCGCCATCTGCATCGCCAGCATCTGGTCTCCGTACTTCAGGATGCGTGGTACGGCGGGAGAAGTAATCAGCCGCGCACCCCGGCCATTCTGGAAAACCGCCCGGATTTCCCAATCGTCAATCACGCCGCGCACGTCCATGGCGGGAATTTTCATATGCATCGAGGTTTGCGTGGTGTTGCCCTTGACGATCTTCTCCATGGCTCCGAATCCCATTCCCTGCGCCGCCATCTGTGCCATGCGTGGATCGTTCGATTCCATCACCATGCGCATGCGGTATCCCGGCTGATCCTGGAGTTTTCGGAAGGCGTTGAACACTGGACTGTCTTCGGGAACGGGGACGCCGGCCTGGGCGAAAGCTGCCATGCCGGAAGCCAGATAGCTGAACATCAGAAGCAGAAGGCTGATTCGGACTGCCTTCGAACCCTGCATCGAAAATCTCCTTTCCATTGGGCGAGCGTGGAACTTTGATAGCGCTCACGGATAGACTAATTCCGGGCTCCCTTGACGTCTTCTGTTGTCTGAGCAACGCTCCACTTCACCGCATCCACATACACCGGAATACGCTGCACGCCATCCGGCTTCGGCGCGAACAGATACCAGCGCCGTTCGTCCTCCACAAACGCCAGGAAATACTCCTGGCCATTGATCTGAAACTGCAATTTAAACCTCCCTGTGGGTTCGGCCCAAAAGCATCCGGGGGCGCGCCGCCCCCGGGACAGCCGGCGAAACGCCGGCGCTACTCCATCGCAGCCAATATTTCCGGCTGCGCCTTGCCGGGGCGGTCTGCCCACCCCGGTCGTTACTGAAAGCTGACAGCTGAGGGCTACTAGCTTATTTCTTGTCCTCTACGTCCACGTACTCGGCGTCGATTACGCCTTCGTCTTTCTTCTTGGCCTCGCTGTCGCCGGGCGCCGGACCGGAAGTTCCGCCGGGCCCACCTTGCGGCGCGCCCTGCGCCTGCGCCGACTTGTACATCTGCTCGGCCAGTTTGTGCGAAGCCTGGGTCAGGCGCTCACGCGCCTGGTCCATGGTCTTCTTGTCGTTCGATTCCAGCGCCTTCTTGGCGTCGGCAATCGCGTTTTCCACGTCGCCGCGCTCCGAGCCGGAGATCTTCTCGCCCTGCTCCCGCAGCATCTTCTCCATCTGGTACACCATGGAGTCGAGCTGGTTCTTGGCCTCGATCTCGTCGCGCTTGGCCTTGTCTTCGGCCGAGTGCGCGTCGGCTTCCTTGGCCATCTGCTCGACCTCTTCCTTCGACAGACCGGAAGACGACGTAATCGTAATCTTCTGGTCCTTCTGCGTGGCCATGTCTTTCGCGGTCACGTTCAGGATGCCGTTGGCGTCGATGTCGAACGTCACCTCAACTTGCGGCATGCCCCGCGGAGCCGGCGGGATGCCGGTCAGGTGGAACTTGCCGAGAGTGCGGTTCTGCGCCGCCATCGGTCGCTCGCCCTGCAGAACGTGG
>Ga0335076_10003979_pt1 | contig 14899 bp, 13 predicted proteins | sample Lox_Sample_25_FD_206717 | JGI IMG/M metagenome (GOLD analysis project Ga0335076, IMG submission 206717) | Soil microbial communities from Loxahatchee National Wildlife Refuge, Florida, United States - Lox_Sample_2.5 | ecosystem: Environmental > Terrestrial > Soil > Wetlands | place: USA...
CATCGAGGGCCTCTCGCCCGCGATCGCCATCGAGCAGAAGGCGAGCTCGCACAATCCGCGCTCCACCGTCGGCACGGTGACCGAGATCTACGATTACCTGCGCCTGCTGTACGCGCGCGCGGGTCTCCCGCGCTGCCCCGATCACGGCATCGACCTCGCCGCGCAGACTGTGAGTCAGATGGTCGACCAGGTGCTGAAGCTCCCCGAGGGCACGGCGGCCGCGCTGATCGCCCCGGTCGTCGCGCAACGCAAGGGCGAGCATCGCGAGCTGCTCGAGGACCTCGCAGCCCAGGGCTTCGTACGCGTGCGCATCGACGGCCGCATCCACGAGCTCGAGGCGCTGCCGGATCTCGATCCGAAGAAGAAGCATTCCATCGAGGCGGTCGTCGACCGCATGCGCGTGCGAGCCGATGCCGCGCAGCGCCTGGCTGAGTCCTTCGAGACTGCGCTGCGGCTCTCGGGCGGTCTCGCGCAGCTCATCTTTCTCGATGAGCCTAAGCGCGAGCCGCTCACCTTCTCGAGCCGCCACGCCTGCCCGGTATGCGGCTACAGCGTGCCGCCGCTCGAGCCGAAGCTGTTCTCTTTCAATAACCCCTCGGGCGCCTGCCCGGGATGCGATGGCCTCGGAGTCGAGGAATTCTTCGACCCGCAGCGCGTCGTGCTCCACCCGCACCTGTCGCTCGCCGGCGGCGCGGTGCGCGGCTGGGACCGGCGCAACGAGCACTACTTCCAGCTCATCCAGGCGCTCGCCAGGCACTACGGCTTCGACATCGAGACGCCGTGGAGCGAGCTCCCCGAGCGGGTGCGCGAGGTGCTGCTCCACGGCAGCGGCACCGAGACGCTCGAGTTCAACGAGCGCGAGTCGCCGGGCAGACGCACGCGCCGCCGCCATCCCTTCGAGGGGATCGTGCCCAATCTCACACGGCGCTACCGCGAGACGAGCTCGCCCATGGTGCGCGAGGAGCTCGCGCGCTACCTGAGCCTGCGACCCTGCCCGGACTGCCAGGGCACGCGCCTCAATCGTGCCGCGCGCTTCGTGTTCGTCGCCGACCGCAGCCTCCCGCAGGTCGCGCACCTCACGGTCGGCCGGGCGCTCGAGTTCCTGCGCGGGCTGGAGCTCGCCGGCTGGCGCGGCGAAGTGGCCGCGAGGATCGTCAAGGGCATGATCGAGCGGCTGGCATTCCTCGCCGATGTCGGGCTCGATTACCTGACGCTCGACCGCAGCGCCGAGACGCTCTCGGGAGGGGAATCGCAGCGCATCCGTCTCGCGAGCCAGGTCGGCTCCGGGCTCACCGGCGTCATGTACATCCTCGATGAGCCCTCGATCGGGCTGCATCAGCGCGACAACCGGCGGCTGCTGGCGACCCTCAAGCAGCTGCGCGATCTCGGCAATACGGTGATCGTCGTCGAGCACGACGAGGAAGCGATCCGCGAGGCCGATCACGTGGTGGATCTGGGTCCCGGCGCGGGCGCTCATGGCGGCTACCTGGTTGCCCAGGGGACGCCGCAGGACATCGAGGCGACGCCCGGCTCCATCACCGGCCAGTATCTTTCGGGGCGGCGGCGGATCGCCGTGCCGTCCTTGCGGCTGCGGCCCGCGCCCGAGCGGCAACTGCGCATCGTCGGCGCGCACGGCAACAATCTGCGCGAAGTGAACGCCGACATTCCACTCGGCCTCTTCACCTGTGTTACCGGAGTCTCGGGCTCGGGCAAGTCGACGCTCATCGTCGACACGCTGTTCGGCCACGCCGCCGCGCGCCTGAACGGCGCGCGCGTGGAAGCCGCTGCCGTCGAGCGCATCGAGGGCTTCGAGCAGATCGATCGCGTGATCGACATCGATCAGAGCCCCATCGGGCGGACGCCGCGCTCCAACCCCGCCACCTATACCGGCCTGTTCGCGCCGCTGCGCGAGCTGTTCGCGGCGGTCCCCGAGGCGCGCGCGCGCGGCTACGACGCCGGACGCTTCAGCTTCAACGTCAAGGGCGGACGCTGCGAGGCGTGCCAGGGGGATGGCGTCATCCGCGTGGAGATGCACTTCCTGCCGGACGTCTACGTGCCGTGCGATGTATGCAAAGGACAGCGCTACAACCGCGAGACGCTCGAGATCCGTTACCGCGGCAAGAACATCCACGAAGTGCTCGAGCTCACGGTCGAGGAGGCGCTGCGCTTCTTCCAGAACGTGCCCGCCGCCGCCGGCAAGCTGCAGACGCTCGCCGACGTGGGACTCTCCTACGTGCGGCTCGGGCAGAATGCGACGACGCTTTCGGGCGGTGAGGCGCAGCGCGTGAAGCTCTCGCGCGAGCTCGCCAAGCGAGCCACCGGGCGCACGCTCTACATTCTCGATGAGCCGACCACCGGGCTCCATTTCCACGACGTGGAGCAGCTGCTGCACGTGCTGCACCGGCTGCGCGATGAGGGCAATACCGTGGTGGTCATCGAGCACAACCTCGATGTCATCAAGACCGCCGACTGGGTGATCGATCTCGGCCCGGAAGGGGGGGAAGGGGGCGGGGAGATCATCGCTAGCGGCACTCCCGAGACGATCGCCGCGACACCGCGCTCCTACACCGGGGCGTACCTGCGCCCACTGCTCGAGCGCGACGATCCGCGCCTCGCCGCCGTCGGCGCGTAGTACTGCCGGGAATCACTCCATGCGCATGCCTGTGCGCATGCCTGTGCGCATGCCCTGTGCGCATGCCTGGGCGCATGCCTATGCGCCGCATGCCTATGCGCCGCATGCCTATGCGCCGCATGCCTGTGCCCATGCCTGTGCGCATGCCTATGCGCATGCCTATGCGCATGCCCTATGCGCATGCCTGTGCGCCGCATGCCTGTGCGCATGCCTGTGCCCATGCCTGTGCGCATGCCCTATGCGCATGCCTGTGCGCATCCCCACTCGCAGAGGTCTCGGACGCTCCCCCCGGGCCGAGCTGCCAGTGGAATCCACGCCGCTTTCGTGACCGGTCATAGCCAGCTAAGTAATTGATTTAACTGAACTGGCAGGACCTACATAACTTCATTGCAAATGCGAACGGTTCTCATCCATAATCGCATCCATGGATGCCGTCGCCACTCCCGCCGGGCTCGCGCTTGATCCCGGCTTCGTGAGCCTCGCAGCGCTGCCTCCCGGCACTTCCGGGCGGGTGGTGAGCGTCGGCGCGCGCAGCGGCCCCCTGTCGGCGCTCGAGCGGCGGCTGCTCGAATTCGGTTTCGTGAACGGCGAGCACGTCGAGATTCTCGCCGAGGCGCGCCCCGGACGTGATCCCTTCGTCGTGCGCGTCGGCCATACCACCCTCGCCCTGCGCCGTCGCGAAGCCGAGAGCGTCTGGGTCGACCTGCACCGCCCGGGAACCAGCGCAGCGCCCCAAACGCAGGTCGCCGGCGCCACCGAGCGGGTCGAGCTGCAGCACCCTGAGCTCGCTGGCGCAGCCCGCGCGCCATGAACGCGCCGGCGGCCGCGGCAGTCGCCGCGCCGCAGCTGAGTCTGTCCCTCATCGGTGTGCCCAACTGCGGCAAGACCGCGCTATTCAACCGTCTCACCGGCAGCCGCCAGAAAGTCGCCAACTACCCGGGCGTCACCGTCGAGCGCAAGGAAGGCCGGCTCGTGGGGCCGCGCACCGGACGCAGCTACCGCGTGGTCGATCTCCCCGGAGCCTACAGTCTCGAGCCCGCCACCCTCGATGAGGCGATCGCGCGCGATGTGATCCTCGGGCGCCACGCCAGCGAGCCGGCACCCGATCTGCTCGTGTGCGTGGTCGATGCGACCAACCTGCGCCTCAACCTGCGCCTGGTGCTCGAGCTCAAGCGCCTGGGTGTGCCGATGATCGTGGCGCTCAACATGAGCGACCTCGCCGCGCGCCGCGGCTATCAGCTGGACCGCGCAGCTCTCGAGCGCGCGCTCGGCGTGCCGGTGGTGCCCACCGTCGCGATCCGCGCCGGCGGCGAGCGCGAGCTCATCGATGCGATCGACACTTACGGCTTCGGCGAGCGTGCGCGCACGCGGCTGGACGCGCCGCCCCCTGCCAGCGCCGCCGACATCGAGGCGACGCAGCGCGAGGTACGCCGCGTGCTCGATGCGATCGGCTATCGCGTGCCGGCGCGCGCTGCCATGCTCGCGCGGCTCGATGCCGTGGTGCTGAACCCGGTCGCCGGTCCGCTGCTGCTCGCCATCGTGCTGTTCCTCATGTTCCAGGCAGTGTTCACCTGGGCGAAGGAGCCGCAGAACCTCATCAACACGGCCATCCAGAGCCTCTCCGTGTGGCTCGGGGGGCTGCTGCCTGCGGGTCCGCTGCGCGGCTTGCTGCTCGATGGCGTCATCGCCGGCACCGGCAGCGTGCTGGTGTTCCTGCCGCAGATCCTGATCCTGTTCCTCTTCATCCTGGCGCTCGAGGATTCGGGCTACCTGCCGCGCGCTGCCTTCATGCTCGATCGGCTGATGGGGCGGGTGGGTTTATCGGGCCGCGCCTTCATACCGCTGCTCTCGAGCTTCGCGTGCGCGATTCCCGGCATCATGGCGACGCGCACTATCCCCTCGGCACGCGATCGCCTCGCGACCATCATGATCGCCCCGCTCATGACCTGCTCGGCACGGCTGCCGGTGTATGCGCTGCTGATCGGTGTCTTCATTCCGCAGCGCGCGGTGGGACCCCTCAACCTGCGGGGCCTGGTGCTGTTCGGCCTGTATCTCGCCGGCGTCGCGAGCGCGCTCGGCGTCGCCTTCGTGCTGAAGCGCACCATGATGCGCGGTGAATACCGCCCGCTGCTCCTCGAGCTGCCCGAGTACCGCTGGCCGCAGCTGTCGAATCTCCTGCTCGGTCTGTGGGAGCGTACGCGAATCTTTCTCACCCGGGTGGGCACCATCATCCTCACGCTGATGGTGGTGCTGTGGTTCCTCGCGAGCTTCCCCGCGCCGCCCCACGGCGCTACCGGGCCCGCCATTCAATACAGCGTCGCCGGCCTCCTCGGCCGCGGCCTCGGCTACCTGTTCGCGCCGATCGGCTTCAACTGGCAGATCTCGATTGCGCTGGTACCGGGGCTGGCGGCGCGCGAGGTTGCGGTGAGCGCGCTCGGCACCGTGTACGCGATGTCGGGCTCGAACGACGTGGCGGGAGCCCTGTCGCCCATCATCAGCCACACCTGGAGCCTCGCGACGGGGCTGTCGCTGCTCGCGTGGTACGTGTTCGCGCCGCAGTGCCTGTCGACGCTCGCGGTGGTGAAGCGCGAGACCAACTCCTGGCGCTACCCGCTCGCCATGGCGGCCTATCTGTTCGCGCTCGCTTATCTTGGCGCCTTCGTCACCTACCGCGCAGCGCTCGCACTCGGCGGCGGCACGGTGCTCGCATGAGTCTCGCTCTGCAGGTCGCCGTAGTGGCGGTGCTGGTGGCGGGGTGCGCGATCTACAGCGCCTGGCGGCTGCTGTCGCTCACCCTGAGGCTCCGCCTCCTCGACTCGCTCGAGCCCCTGCCGCGCCTCCTCACGAGCCCATGGCTCGGAGCGCTGCGCGCGCGCGCGCTGGCGCAGCTGCAGAGCGGTTGCGCGGGCTGCGGCGGCGCCGTTACACCGGACGCGGCGGCGCGCCGGAATCGAACAACTGGTGCACTTCGCCGTTGACGACACGCTCCTGGTACTTGCCACGCGTGTAGCCGCCCACCACCCGACGCCAGAAACGCACCGCATCCGCGTTGCGTAAGTACTCGGTGATCTCCCAGCGTCCGGCGAAGCGGTTGAGGATGAGCTCGACCGCAGTACGCCCCACACCCAGGCGCCGGCGCGCGCGCGTGATGAAGAATTCCGCCATGCGGTAGTCGGCGCGCGGCCGTGGCGGCGGCGCGGGACTGGCGCGCAGCACGCGCGCAAAGCCCACGGGCTCACTGCCCTTGAGGATCACCAGCGGATAGGTATTCGGGTCGCCGAACCAGTGCGCGATCTGGTCGGGCTCGCGGTGACCGACCTCTCCGAGCGCGGGGAACAGTCCCGTGCCGGGATTCAGATCATCGAGATAGTCGCGATAGACGCTCTGGATCCACAGCCGGTCTCCCGGCTGCGAGCGTGCATCGCGCACGCTGATGGTTGCGGCGGTCATCCCGGGACCCGGAAACGACACGGCCCGGACGGCGTGCGCTTACGCTCCGTCCGGGCCGCGTTTTTCAGACGTAAGCCTTTAAGGACTTACTGCTTCGGCTTGTCGGCCGGAGGAGCCTCGGCAGGCGGAGCAGCCGAGCCGGCAGCGGGAGCTGCAGCACCGGCCTCAGCGGCCGGAGCAGCGGCCGGAGCAGCCTGGTCAGCAGCGGGAGCAGCCGGAGCGGCAGCCGGAGCAGGAGGAGTAGCAGCGGTGTCGGTGCCTGCGGCTTCCTGCTTCGCGCAGGCCGTCAGCATCAGCGCCGCAACGATTGCGCTAAGAGCAAGTTTGGTGTTCATCGATCAGTACCCCGAGAAGCAAGAGTTGTGTTGATTGAGCCACGGTCGCCTCAGCGACCGTCCCGGGCCTGTTCCGGGCCGCAGGAAACACAAATTCTATAGAAGTCCCGGTACGATTGGAAAGTCCGCGGCCGTGGAAAAGCCTCTTTGTCGGGCCGATACGCTTCGATGTCGGCCGGATACGACAGAAAGCCGGCCGCCGCCGACAGGAGAACGCACGCATGACCGAGAGCGAGCTTGCCAGGGGCCTTGCAGGAGACCTCGAGGAGTCCTTCGGAGCGCACCTCGCCGCACTCTGCGCGCGCACGGCGCGCGCGCTCGAGGAGTCCGCTTTCTCGGGGCTGCTGGTGCATTCCGGATCGCAACTGACGGTCTTCGAGGACGATCGCACTTATCCCTTCGAGGCGCATGCCCCCTTCAAGGTGTGGGCGCCGCTCGATGATGCGCCGGACTCCTATATCTGGTTCGAGCCAGGAGCCAGGCCGCGGCTCATCCTCCATCAGCCGCGCGACTACTGGTACAAGAGCGCCGACCTGCCGCGCGGTTACTGGGTGCCGCATTTCGACGTGCACCCCGTCCCCGACGCGGCCGGCGCGCGTGCCGCATTGCCGCAGGACCTGTCCCGCACGGCCTATATCGGCGATGCCACGCCGGAGCTCGCCGCCTGGGGCTTCAAGGCGGTCAATCCCCGCCCGCTCATGCGGCGGCTCGATTACGACCGCGCCGTGAAGAGCCCCTACGAGCTCGAGTGCATGCGCGCGGCGAACCGCCTGGGTGCGCGCGGCCAGCTGGCCGCGGAGCGTGCCTTTCGTGCGGGCGCCTCCGAGTTCGAGATCGAGCTCGAGTTCCTCGCCGCCTGTGGCCTGCGCGAGCAGGAGCTGCCTTATAACCCGATCATCGCGCTCAATGAGGGGGGCGCCGTGCTGCACTACCAGGTGCTGAGCAAGGCGAAGCCGCGCGAGCGGCACTCGCTCCTCATCGATGCCGGCGCGGAATTCGCCGGCTACGCGAGCGACATCACCCGTACCCATGCCTTCGAGGATGCGGATTTCCGCGCCCTGATCGCCAGCATGGACGAGCTGCAGCAGCGCCTGTGCGCCGGCGTGCGCGCCGGGGTCGACTGGCGCGATGTACACCTGCAGGCCCACACCCTGACCGGCGAGCTGCTGCAGGAGGCGGATCTCATCCGCGTGAGCGGCTCCGAGGCAGTCGCAAGCGGGGTCACCAAGGTGTTCCTGCCGCACGGCATAGGGCATCTCCTCGGGATCGAGGTGCACGACGTGGGGGGCTTCATGAAGAGCCCGAGCGCAGGGGAGATCCCGCGCCCCGAGGGTCACCCGTACCTGCGCCTGACGCGCGTCCTCGAGGCGGGTTTCGTGGTCACCATGGAGCCCGGAATCTACTTCATCCCGCAGCTGCTCGAGGCGGCGCGCGCGGATGATGCGCTGAGCCGTCGCATCAACTGGCCGCGGGTCGCATCGCTCACCAAGTTCGGCGGCATCCGCATCGAGGACAACCTCGCCGTCACGGCCTCGGGCTGCGAGAACCTGACGCGGGACGCTTTCCGGGCTGCGCGCACGGCGGCAGCCTAGCCGCCCTTCTTTTTCAGCTCGCCGTAGGTGGTGTCGAGCGTTCCGTCGTCGTTGACGTCGATCGGGAACTCGTCGGTATCGCCGTTGAGCCAGCGCAGGTAGATCTTGCCGCCGCCGTACCAGCACTCCGCCTCGCGCTCGCTGTAGAGAGCCGCGAGCTTGCCGTCCTTCATGACGGCATCAGGCTCGCGCACCGTCGCCTTGCCGGAGCGGAAGGTGATGGCGAGCGGGCCCGCCGAGCCCGCTTGCGAGGCATAGCGTCCCTCGAACTTGCCGGCGCAGCTGGCAAGCCCCGGCTTCGGCGGCCCGCCGGCGGCACGCGTGGGCGGCCCCGCCATCGCCATCCGGGCCGAGCCGGCGGGCGCCTGAGGTGCGGCGGAGGGTGGTGCTGAGGCCCCGGCAGGGGCAGAGCCACGGGCCGGGCATTGCGCCACCGCACTCTGTAGCTGCGCGAGCGTGTTCGTGCCGCGCACCACCGGCTGGCCGAGCTCGTTATAGGCCTGCACCTCGCAGCTGCTCCCGTCGGGAGTGCAGCCGAGGATCTTGATGCTGTGCCCGTTGGCGCAGGTGTAGACCTGCCCTACGACGATGGCAGGGACGTTGGCGAGGGCCGCGGCCGCCGCGAACGCCAGCAAGAGACCCGCTATGGCGCGCGTGAACATGAGACAGCCCCCTCGGGATGGAGCGCTCATGGCGCTCGATCCCTTATTGATTCTCTAAAGATTCAATAATTACTTTTTAGCCAATATATCCTTTATGTCCTGCAACAATGCCTCGGTCTTAGTGGGGGGAGGCGGTGGCGCATTGGCGGCCGGAGCAGGCGGCCTCTTCAGCCGGTTGATGCCCTTGATGACGATGAAGATCGACAGCGCGATCACCATGAACTCGAAGATCGTCTGCAGGAAGGAGCCGTACTTGAGGAGCACCGGCTTGCCTGCCGCGTTGGTCGCGATCTGCACCGACAGCTCGCTGAAGTTGACGCTGCCGAGAACCGGCGACAACGCCGGCATGATCACATCGCCCACGAGCGAGGTGACGATCTTGCCGAAGGCCCCACCGATCACGACACCAACCGCGAGGTCGACGACGCTGCCCTTCATCGCAAATTCTTTGAATTCTGAAGCGAAGCTCATGGCGGGCATTCTCCCCGTGCGCCGGTCGTAGCGCCGGCTGAGGGGTCGAGCCTATCGGATCGGCTCCGGGAGAAGCAAACGCCCCGCCAGGTTGCAGCTCATGACCCCGCCCCCCGGGCGAGGGGGCGGGGCTGCGCATCTTACACGCGATCGAAGCGATCGAGATCCATGACCTTGCACCAGGCCGCGACGAAATCGCCGACGAACTTCTCTCCGGAGTCTGCGCAAGCGTAGACCTCCGCCAGAGCCCGCAGCTGCGAGTGGGAGCCGAAGACCAGATCCACCCGGGTAGCGGTCCATTTGAGCGCGTCCGTCTTGCGGTCGCGACCTTCGTATGTGTCCCGAGCGCCCGTCGCCGGCTGCCAGCGCGTGCTCATATCGAGGAGATTCACGAAGAAGTCGTTGCTCAGGACCTCCGGCCGGTGAGTCAGCACGCCGTGCCTGGAGCCCGCGACGCTCGCGCCGAGGACGCGCAGTCCGCCGATGAGCACCGTCATCTCGGGCGCCGTGAGCGTCAGCAGCTGCGCGCGATCGACCAGCAGCTCCTCGGGCGACAGCCGCTGCGTGCCGCGCAGGTAGTTGCGGAACCCGTCGGCCGTCGGCTCGAGAGGTGCGAAGGAATGCACGTCGGTCTGCTCCGGCGAGGCATCCATGCGCCCTGGCGCGAAGGGAACCTTCAGCTCGAATCCCGCGTCTTTCGCGGCTTTTTCGATCGCCGCGGCGCCCCCCAGCACGATCAGATCGGCGAGTGAGACTCTTTTTCCGCCGGAGTGCGCGGCGTTGAAGCCCTCCTGTATCCCTTCGAGCGTCTGCAGCACCTTCTGGAGCTGCGCCGGTTGGTTCACGTCCCAGTCCTTCTGCGGCGCGAGGCGGATGCGCGCGCCGTTCGCGCCGCCGCGCTTGTCCGAGCCGCGGAATGTGCAGGCCGAGGCCCAGGCCGTGGAAACGAGCTGGGACACACCGAGGCCCGAAGCGAGGAGCTTCGCCTTGAGTGCGGCGATCTCCTGTTCGCCGATGAGGGGGTGATTCACCGTCGGAATCGGGTCCTGCCACGGCAGTGCCTGCTTGGGAACAAGAGGTCCGAGATAGCGCGCGATCGGACCCATGTCGCGGTGGGTCAGCTTGAACCAGGCGCGCGCAAAGGCGTCCGCGAATTCATCCGGGTGCGCGTAGAAGCGCCGGGAGATCTTCTCGTACGCCGGATCAAAGCGCAGCGCCAGGTCGGTAGTCAGCATCGCCGGGGCGTGACGTTTGGATTTGTCGTGAGCATCCGGCACGGTGCCGGCGCCCGCGCCGCCCTTCGGTCTCCACTGATGCGCGCCGGCCGGACTCTTCGTGAGCTCCCATTCGTAGCCGAATAGATTCTGAAAAAAGTCCTTGCTCCACCTGGTCGGCGTAGTGGTCCAGATCACCTCGAGGCCGCTGGTGATCGTGTCATCGCCTTTCCCCGCGCCGAATCGGCACTTCCAGCCGAGGCCCTGCTCCTCGATGGGGGCGGCTTCGGGCTCCGGCCCCACGAGCGATGCATCGCCCGCGCCGTGCGTCTTGCCGAAGGTATGTCCACCGGCAATGAGCGCGACCGTCTCTTCGTCATTCATCGCCATGCGGCCGAAGGTCTCGCGGATGTCACGGGCGGCTGCGAGCGGATCGGGCTTGCCGTTCGGGCCTTCGGGATTGACGTAGATGAGACCCATCTGCACCGCACCGAGCGGGTTCTGAAGATCGCGGTCGCCGCTATAGCGCTCGTCCGCCAGCCATTTCCCTTCGGGCCCCCAGTAAATGGCCTGCTCCGGCTCCCAGGTGTCCTCGCGCCCGCCACCGAAACCGAAGGTCTTAAAGCCCATCGACTCGAGGGCAACGTTGCCCGCAAGAATCATGAGATCGGCCCAGGAGATCTTGCGGCCGTATTTCTGCTTGATCGGCCAGAGGAGCCGCCGCGCCTTGTCGAGGTTCGCGTTGTCCGGCCAGCTGTTGAGCGGCGCAAAGCGCTGCTGTCCGCCGCCGGCGCCACCGCGGCCGTCGCCGATACGGTAGGTACCGGCGCTGTGCCACGCCATGCGGATGAAGAGCGGTCCGTAGTGACCGAAGTCCGCCGGCCACCAGTCCTGCGAGGCTGTCATCAGGCTATTGAGATCCCTGATCACAGCATTCAAGTCCAGGCTCTTGAACTCGCGTGCGTAGTCGAAGTGCTCGCCCATCGGATTCGACAGCGCGGAGTGCTGGTGCAGAACCTGGAGATTCACCTGGTTGGGCCACCAGTCACGGTTGCTCTGTGCGCGAGTCCCGCCCGTGAACGGGCATTTGCTGTCGGTTGCCATGGTTCTCTCCGGATCGGTTGCCGCTCTCCCGGCGGAGACACTAATCACACGGCTAGCATTGGGCCAATCGATTGATACGATCCATTCGATAGTCTACGTATATTGCGGCGAGGGGCAGTCTGCGGAGCGCAAAAAGCAAACGGCAGGCTATAAAGCCTGCCGTCTGCGCTCACCTGGAGGGTGTCCGTCGCCTCAGGCGGCGGCCTTCTTCCGGCGCGTGCGCTTCTTCGGCTCCTCGGCCGGCTCGGCCTCGGGCGTCGCCTTGGCTGCCTTCTTCTTCGGCTCCGCCTCGGCCTTGGCCTCGGGCTTGCCCCTGGCGCGCCGCGCGGGCTTCTTAGCCTCCTCGGTCGGCTGCTCGGCGGCGGCAGGAGCGGCTCCCTCGACCAGCTGCATCAGCGCCATGGGAGCGGAGTCGCCGGGGCGTGGAACCATGCGCAGGATCCGCGTGTAGCCGCCCGGGCGCGTCTTGAAGCGCGGACCCAGGTCCGCGAACAGCTTCTCCACCACCTCGACGTCGCGCAGCCGCGCGAAGGCGAGACGCCGGTTGGCCTCGTGGTCGCTCTTGGCGAGCGTGATGAGCGGCTCGACCACGCGGCGCAGCTCCTTCGCCTTGGGGAGCGTCGTGCGAATGGTCTCGTGCCGCAGCAGCGAGACCGACATGTTGCGCATCAGCGCATGCCGGTGCGCGCTGTTACGCGAGAGCTGCCGGCCGGAGAGATGGTGACGCATGATTAGATGACCTCGCGGGCGCCTTCCTCGTGCTTCAGGCCCGCGGGCGGCCAGCCGTCGAGGCGCATGCCGAGCATCAGCCCGTGGCTCTGCAGCACTTCCTTGATCTCGGTGAGCGACTTCTTGCCGAGATTCGGGGTACGCAGCAGCTCTACCTCGGTCCGCTGCACCAGATCGCCGATGTAGTGGATGTTCTCGGCCTTGAGGCAGTTGGCGCTGCGCACGGTGAGCTCGAGCTCGTCCACGGGACGCATCAGGATCGGGTCGAACTGCATCTCGGAGACCTTGGTCGCGGCCTCCTCCTCGCCCTGCAAGTCGATGAACACCGACAGCTGATCCTTGAGGATCGCGCCGGCGCGACGGATGGCTTCCTCCGCGTCGATGGTGCCGTTGGTCTCGATATCGATGACCAGCTTGTCGAGGTCGGTGCGCTGCTCGACGCGCGCCGCATCCACCGAGTAGGTGACGCGCCGCACCGGCGAGAAGGACGCATCGAGCTGCAGCCGGCCGATGGGCCGGGTCTGCTCCTCGAAGGCGACGCGCGAGGCCGCCGGGCGGTAGCCGCGGCCGCGCTCGACACGCAGCGTCATGGAGAGCTCGCCCGCCTTGGTGAGGTTGGCGATCACCAGCTCCGGATTCACGACCTCGATGTCGTGATCCACCTGGATGTCGCCGGCGGTCACCGGGCCGGGGCCCTTCTTGTGCAGGCGCAGCTCGGCGCTGTCGCGCCCGTGCATCTTCAGCGCCACCGTTTTCAGGTTGAGAAGGATGTCGACCACGTCCTCCTGCACGCCCTCGATCGAGGTGTACTCGTGCAGCACGCCGTCGATCTCGACCTCGGTGATGGCGCTGCCCGGCATGGACGACAGCAGCACGCGGCGCAGCGCGTTGCCGAGCGTGTGGCCGAAGCCGCGCTCGAACGGCTCGATCACCACGCGCGCCTGGCGCGGGGCGACCGGTTGCACCTTGACCACCCGGGGCCGGAGAAACTCGCTTACGGAACCCTGCATTGCACTCTCACCTTGCCGGCCTTCAGGACCGGCGCAAGAAAGAAATTCGTTACTTCGAATACAGCTCGACGACCAGGTTCTCGTTGATGTCGGGCAGGATGTCATCCCGGCCCGGCGCCGACTTGAACACGCCGCGAAATTCCTTGTCGTTCACCTCGACCCAGTCGGGGAAACCCACCTGCTGGGCGATGTTGAGCGCGCTCTGGATGCGCAGCTGCTTGCGCGACTTCTCGCGCACCTGGACGATGTCGCCGGCCTTCACCTGGTAGGACGCGATGGTGACCGGCTTCTCGTTCACCGTGATTGACTTGTGGCTGACCAGCTGCCGTGCCTCGGAGCGCGTCGCGGCGAAGCCCATGCGGTAGACAACGTTGTCGAGCCGGCACTCGAGCAGCCGCAGCAGCGTCACGCCGGTAGCGCCCCTGGTACGCGCCGCGGCCTTGTAGTAGTTGCCGAACTGCCGCTCGAGCACCCCGTACATGCGGCGCAGCTTCTGCTTCTCGCGCAGCTGCAGGCCGTAGTCCGAGAGCCGCTGGCGGCGCTCGCCCTTGATGCCGCCCGGCGGCACCGTGAACTTGCACTTGTTCTCGAGCGGCTTGACGCCGGACTTTAGGAACAGGTCGGTGCCCTCGCGACGCGCGAGCTTGCACTTGGGTCCTGTGTAACGCGCCATAGTTTCCTCTACCTCTACACGCGACGCTTCTTCGGCGGACGGCACCCGTTATGCGGGATCGGCGTCACGTCGGAGATGCTGGTGATCTTGAGTCCGCAGTTATTGAGCGCGCGCACCGCCGATTCGCGCCCGGGGCCAGGGCCCCCGACACGCACCTCGACGTTCTTCACGCCGTGCTCCTGCGCCGCGACGCCGGCCTTCTCGGCTGCCACCTGCGCGGCGAACGGCGTCGACTTGCGCGAGCCGCGGAAGCCGCAACCACCCGAGGTCGCCCACGACAGGGTGTTCCCCTGGCGGTCGGTGATGGTGATGATGGTGTTGTTGAAGGACGCATGCACGTGCGCGATCGCATCGAGCACGTTCTTGCGCGCCTTCTTCGGCTTCTTGGGTGCGGCCGCCGGGGCCGCGCCTGCGGCGGCGGCGGCGGGAGCCGCGGCCGGTGCCGCCGCGGCCTTGGTGCCTTCGGGTTTCTGCTGCTCAGCCATGCCTTATGCCTTTCCCGGCGGTGCGTTGAGTTTGACCGCCTGCTTGCGCGGGCCCTTGCGGGTGCGCGCGTTGGTGCGCGTGCGCTGGCCGCGGACCGGAAGCCCGCGGCGGTGACGGATGCCGCGCCAGGAGCCTAGATCCATCAGCCGCTTGATGTTCATCGAGACTTCGCGCCGCAGGTCGCCCTCGACCGCGTACTTGGCGACCGCCGAGCGCAGCGCATTCACCTCGACCTCGGTGAGATCCTTCACCTTGGTCGAAGGGTTGACGCCCGCCGCCTCGCAGGCCGCGTGCGCACGCGCGCGACCCACGCCGAAGATGTGCGTGAGCCCGACCCATACGTGCTTGTTCATCGGGATGTTGATACCGGCGATACGTGCCATGTTCGTTCCTCAACCCTGACGCTGCTTGTGACGCGGGTCCGAGCAGATGACGTAGACCACGCGCCGGCGGCGCACGATCTTGCAGTTCTTGCAGATCTTCTTGACCGACGGACGTACTTTCATTGATTAACCACCCGGCCCCGTTCGCCCGTAGCCGA
>Ga0335076_10003980_pt1 | contig 14899 bp, 16 predicted proteins | sample Lox_Sample_25_FD_206717 | JGI IMG/M metagenome (GOLD analysis project Ga0335076, IMG submission 206717) | Soil microbial communities from Loxahatchee National Wildlife Refuge, Florida, United States - Lox_Sample_2.5 | ecosystem: Environmental > Terrestrial > Soil > Wetlands | place: USA...
GGAGTTGTGTTAGAGACCATCGGAGACCTGATAATGCAGAGGCTGTGATGACCAGCACAAACCTATAACCATTAGGACCGCACTTTGGGGGAGAATGGGGCCAGGTGGCATTTGAGGGGTGGGAACCCAACGAGAACGAATTCAGTCTCTGTCGCGACCATGAGGATCACGCCAATGGTGATTGTTGCAATGACCGCGATAAGATTAAACGCTGGCCGTTCAAGTCTGAAAAAAAATGCAAAAACAAGGACGAACGCCAGCGTTGACGATTTACAGAGCGCTGCAAGTTAACAACCCCTTCGACAAAAAACGATCAAACAACTAAAGACGGGACAGGAGGGGGATGTACTATAAAATGCAAGGGTAATAAATTGAAGCGATGCATTAGACAATCCAATATCCATCCCCGTCGCCATCCCACAGGGCCCGATCTTCCAACTACCATTAACGCTCGAACAGCCAGAGGTTTTGTTCGTACCAATACTCTTTGGGTGTGAGTAAATCCTCTTTTTGCGGTCGTAACCTGGGAAATTTCCAGAGCACAATTCCGGAAAGAAAGAATTGCACAACCATATGCAAACTCGTCACGAACAACGGAAACGGGAAATTCAAATGACCGGGTGCAAACATCCATTTATTATACAGACTCAGTAGGAGTGAAAACGTATACCATAGGAGGATCAGCGAGAAAATGTGCACAATCCGTCGTATCAGGGACCTTTTTGCGGCTGTCGGGGAAGGATGCGGGGAGTACGTGTTCGATAGTGGGTCGAGGGAATCGAGCGAGAAACGGGCGCGGGCGGAGGTGTCGTAGAAGGCGATGTCTTCGATGGATGAGTCTGACTCCACAGAGAACGAGTCCTTTTTGGGATTTGGGGGCGCTGCAGTCGTGGAGTGACGGTGTACGACCGCGCCGTCCGGGGAGGGGGCTTCTGTCATTGCGGTAGTTTGTAGGGGGAGACGGTGTTACAGCCGAACGGCGTTTGTGTTCATCCTTGAGGCCGCAATCCCGTCGGGGCGATGTTGCGTCGAAATCCACGTCCACGTAATATAAATATTGAGACACAAGTGAATTACACATTATCTCAAGGCAGGTCGGACCGTCGGAGTCAAGGAATTATCTCATTGCCGTTGACATCTTAGGCTAACGCTATACCACCTCTTAAAGGGAATCCCATCCTCTCACTCAATGATTACTAAATCTCCTCAATCTCGCCGTATATCCTGTCCCAACCCCCCTATTCTTCTTCTCCCGTCGCGCACACCCCTCCTCGAGGGGATCAAATCTCCATACCCCCTCGGCTACCCGGCGTTCAACGACCCTCCGATACACTTCCGTCGTAAACTCGCCCTCCTGCTCGCGCACCCATTTGACAGCGGCGGCAACAGTAGCCTGAGCATCTCGATCACGCATACAATAACACCAGAACCGGTCCATACTATCGCGTAGTGTGCGTCTGTTCAAGGCGTTATTCTGGGATTGTTCACTAAGGATAAAGAGGAGGATTGAAGGGACGTAATCTCCCTTTCCGAGTTCGACGAGAGACTTCAAAATGCGGGTGATCCGCAGGTAATTATGCCATGATTCGCATAGGTTACGGTACTGCTTTGCACAGACGATCGGATTGAAGTGTCTGGTTATGAGGAGGGGTGTGGTGTCATGTAATTGCATGCCAAAGAAATCAAGCATTAATACGAGCGATTGGAGCAGACGTTCCTGCATTCGTGGATTCCGACGGATGACTTTTGCCTCGTGGACTTGCAAAGGGGCAGAGCGGTGATCCAATCCCTGTTCACGAATCGGAAAAAGCCATTGTATGTACCCGTGATGGACCTCGAGAAGATCATATCGCCGGAATACGTATTCGTGGAATTCGTCGATGGTCAGGTTTCCGGGCTCAAGGGGGATTTGATTTGCATAGAAGGCGACGTTGATGTTGCTGTTAGGGGAGTCGCGGTTGGAGGGGTAGTTGAGGAGGAAAGCGCGGATGTCATGCGGGAGAGCGTCGTAGCAGCGGATGATGACTGGGTTGGGGAGGGAGACGGGAGAGGCGTCGTAATGGGCCGTGGTTAAGGACGAGGTTGGTGAGAGATGGTCGGCAGCGTCTTGCTCTGCGACGGTGATGTCGTGGCTTGTATGTGAAGATGAATCTTCGTTGGCGGTGATGGTGTCAGGGACAAAGGAGGGCCGTGGTGACGTCGCTGTGATGCCACATTGCCATGTCTCCGGCCTTCCGGTCGCTGGCTTTCCCTCCTCCCGCTGCTCATCCAGCCCCTCCGCCGTCCCCACATGACAGCGGCCATCCGGGCCGCCTCGCTCGCTCGAGTCACCACTTCTCTCGCCGTCCGCTGGCGGCCGAATGGTGGTCTGCAGTTGTCGGGATTTCACTCCCCCGTGATCCATCGGCGCGGGCACCGCTGATCCGGCAACGTCCATATCCATCTCCGCCGCCTGTGAAGATGTCTCTTGATCTGCGTTGGCCGTTGGGGACGATGCGGTCAGCGACGAGGAGGGCATTGGGTGGCCGTTCGGCGGTGAACTTTTGTTTCGTGGCTATGGGCGGCCGCAATAACACCGCCTCGTCCCTGATCCCCGCTGATCTTCGCCACAGCGATCTGATGAAAGCCCGGCCCCGAACTCACCATAAACATCATTGCAAATGTCCCCAAAAAAGTTCAAGAAAGGAGCCTGCTAACAACAGCGCTTTGGCAGGACAACAGGGGATGGGGCCATATAGGGCGGTAAGCGTGAGGAGGGAGAGCAGGGTTAGTAAAATCATGAAAAGTTTCATCACAGGCGATTGGGGCGGGATCGCGGCAGTTGCTTTGTGGGTTAAAGGTCTGCGTATGCGGTGCTCGTCTTGAGATTTCCACGAAATCAAATCGATTCTCCAGATCGACGGAGGTGAATGTGAAATTTCGGGTGAATGGTTCCAAGGAATGATGGATGAGAGATCGAACGGCTCTTCTTTCAAATGCGCGAAAAATGCATCAAATTTTGACAAATACATAAAGCTAAGGAATAGATACTACGCCTCAATTAAACTACTAATTGTTTCATATCAGCCTTTCCTTCCCCAAAATTTGGCCAAAGTATCAATGTGCATTACTCCAAAGGCCCGCTACACCGCCTCCCCTCCCCCATCTCTTGTTAAAACCCGGGTTGCGTGCTACTTCCCCGGGGGTGGTGATCCAGAATACTGTTGTTGAGGGACCCCCTGTGGCGGTGGACCCGTGGGCCAACCTCCCCCTCCTCCCCGCTGCGCAGCTTCAATTTGTTCCAACTCCCCAGGCAGCAAATCTTGATGCCAACCGCAAATCGTGCAGCGCATTTCCTACAAGTCAGTCGTCGCCCGGAAAGAACGGCAAGAAGATGTGAAAGAGAAGGGAAGGGCGGTAGGGAAGGGAAGGGGGGGTAAACCCTGTGGTTGCCGAGAGGGATTATGGGGATGAAACAGAATGTGAACATGGTCAAGTTTTTCTGCGGTTTCACTGCGATATTGTGGCTGCGCTCGTATTAGCGCTGCGATGGGGAAGCCGAGGTGGGAATGGGTACCATCGAGGACAGTAGACTGTCAGGTGCTGTGGGTCAGTCAAGAGGCAGGCAGGGACGGTACTTCATGACCCTTGATCGGGTTTATGAAGTTCTGTGTTCCCCTGTCGAGACCGTTAGTTTCAGACAAAAACACGGGGGTAAACATGATAAAGAAGAACTAGACACGATCAGCGAAGCCAAGAAGAAGAAGGGAGGATACCGCCATATCGACTTATGTTGATTCTGTGGGTGTCAGACGTACAACGCTGGTGGTGATGGGAATTACTTGGCGGCGAGTTGGTGAGGTCGTACCAATTTGGGAACGCGCGCCACCTGGCACAGCCACAATCTTCCGGAGCAGAATCACCGACATCAGTAACTGGAACCAATTGTGCCTAAACTGTAACGAGGTTGTCCAGATTGGATCGTGGTTTTAATTTTCATTCAACAAATCCGGTGCGGCTTTTTGTACACTTGATTGCTGTAACAAGCCGGCGTTTCCTAACGCTAACAGGGTGCAACGCGGAGAAACAAGTAAATATGCAGAAGAAGACGCGGGAAATTAGAGTGGCTACAAGGGCGTTTATGCGTGATTGCACTTACGGCACTGTATAAATAGCCATCTCAGCACGTAGCTGCTCCACTGAAGAAGTTCAGCGCGACTTCGAGATGCGTGGCGCCATCAACATTGCAAACCTGACTACAGCATGATGGCGTTGAATCGGAGCCAACGTGTGCTCGCACGACCAGGCCAGAATGAACTACGACGACCCCTTGTTCAAGGTCCCACCCTTCCCTCGTCTCAATCCTCCTGAGCCAACCGGCTAATTGCCCCTAGACGCCCTCCCTCCCCACCAAACGCAAGGCCCCGCCTGGCCCCGCCACGCCCAACAAACATCCCCGCGTCGAAGACGGCGACTCCCACGTTCCCCTTGTCCCTGACGACGACGACGGCGCAGACGAAGCAGACGAGGAGGGCGGCCGCTTTTACGGCAGCGGCGTATCGTCCACACAAGCTGAAATCCTCTCGTATTTAGACCGGCAGGATGGGGTCGGCGGCGACGGCGAGGTTATTGGCGCCGAAGAATTTGCGGAGAGAGATGTCAGGAAGTTGGCTGCCGCGTTGAACAAGGCAGTTTCGTTTAATGAGGCCAGGAGGTCGAAATATGATGACCCTGCAATGTATCCTCTCTCCCTCTCTGCGAAAAGCCCCCCCTCCCGCTAGAGGACCTGTGTTGGGGATTTTGTTGATTTGACGGCTTATAATGGGGTAGGTACATTGATTCAGAGGCAGATCTATTCGGTGTCGTCACTTCGTTTACGTTCCTAAGCGAACACCCAAATTTATACCCCACCTTCGTCGATTCCGGGGCGCTATGCTCCATGAAAAAATTATTTGCGCACGAGAATGTGGATATCGCCATCTCAGTGCTGGAAGTTCTTGTCGAACTGACCGGGGAAGACGTCGAGTATCAGAGGGAGGAGGATATGGCTGCGCTCATCGACGGTCTATTCAAAGATGATGGGATGGAGGTTATGACGGGGAATCTCGAGAGATTAAATGAATCCAGAGAAGACGATCGAAGAGGAGTCTTTCACACTTTAAGTCCGAAACCCCCCCTTTCTCCAAGAAACCAATTCTTACTATCTATCATTGACCTAACGGTTGCCTAGCAATTCTAGAAAATATCACCTCCTTCCGCGCAACATACGCCTCCCTCCTCCCCCAATCCCTGCTCCAATGGATCCTCCGCCGCCTCCAAAAAAAGGAACGGCCCATATCCCAAAACAAACAATACACGGCCGAAATCCTCTCCATAATCCTCCACCTCTCCCCCTCGCAACTCTCCACCTTTCTCAACCTTCATCTCCCTGATGACCCCCTGGATATCCTCCTCACCGAGCTCTCACCCTACCGGAAACGAGACCCGGACCGCGCCTCCGACGAAGAAGAATTCGTGGAGAACGTGTTTGACTGTGTTTACTCCATCGTTCGGACGGTGCACGGAAAACGCCGGTTTATCGCGTTGGAGGGAGTTGAATTGGTCGTTTTGTGTTTGAGAGGGGAGGGGAAAGTAGTCAAGGCTCGGGCGCTGAAGCTTTTGGATTTTGCTGTGGGTGGGGTGGGGGGTCAACTTGTCGCGACAAAACTTGTGGAGGCGGGGGGATTGAAAATTCTTTTTCAAATGCTTATGAGGAATCCTTCCCCCGAAACTTCGGAACATCTCATTGGAATTTTTGTTTCACTTTTTCGGCATTTACCGCCTGACTCGGCCGAACGCCTACGTTTCCTCATTAAATTCGCGGAAAAGGAGTATGAAAAAATTGGGGTGTTATTAAAAGTTCGGGAGGAGTTTATATCAAGGTTGGCGAGGGTGGATGTTGAGTTGGCGGATGAGGAAAGAGATCCGGAAGAAGGGGAAGAAGAACGACGACAACGATGGTATTTGAGAAAGGTTGATAGTGGAGGGTTTGTAGTGCAGTTATGTGCTTTGTTATTGGCATGGTTGGCCGTTGAGGATAAGGGGATGAGGGAATTTATTATGGAGCGGGTGGAATTGGACGAGATTCGTGACACTATCAAGGGTACTCGTCCCCTCGCGTGTTTGTTCTGTTTTTCCGGTTGTAATTCGGGTTTGGAGGGCTCACGTTTTTAGAGCAATTGGAGAATGCCGAGGATGCCGAGGAGGGGGATGATGATGATACAAAGGATAACGCACGAGAAGAAAAGGAAATCATGCAAGTTTTGATCGACATCCTCAGGAAGGACGAATCGCAGCAAAGTAAGTCGTCTATCCCTGTAAATGGGGATTCGTAACCATACAATGGAATTTGCGTTTTTCGTGAGTAAGATACATATTACTGCCTCTCCGCTTCCATTTAAACCCAATTCCTTTTGTTGTATTCCTATCGTCTACTAATACCGTCTACTTGGATCAATCTGATCTAAAATAATATATGCAAAGCATATGCCACGAGTATCGTTAACGAAATCAACATCACCAAATATTGGCTGATTAGGAATCTTTCATGTCAACAACAACCTTCGTGGGGACATACGCGGATAAGGCATTGAGTTCCGTCTCACCACGTCCTTGAGGCGCAAAAACTTGAGTCATAATTACCTGTGTCGTCGCCGTCGGAGCTGTAAATCAGTTGAGATCCCCGCAGGGTGGAGAGGAGGAGAGGGAATGCACCTCCAGACAAAAGAATCATGATGAATCGAAGCATAATATTTTCTGGATTCACAAGTGGGGTGTGGTATGTCAAAAATTGAGTCCATAAGACACCGATAACAGGTAGCACGGCCAACTTAAGGATTGCCATGAGAATTATGCTCCCCCTATTATTAGCGCTCGTCTGTGAAGGACGGGACCAAGGAGGCAAGCCATGTCGTAAACTCAAACCCGATAACGACCCTCCAAGGACAATTAACCCCGTTGGCACAGAAGCACCACCTACCATCAGACACAACACGGAACCGACTTGCCTCCAAAAACAGCAATATCCAAAATCCAGGCAAGAGGTGGTTGCCCGTCAGGGGCATCAGGCATATTAACGCCCGGCACCGTGACAAAAAGAGCCTTTAATTGCGGAACCAGGGCAATTGTTAAACTCAGGAGACAGGCAATTGCAGGCGGAGACACGAGACTTAAGAGGAACTTTAAAATCGATTTACCGGCGCGTTCGTAGAATGGTTCTGTGGGCATGGGTGTTGTCAGTTGTCGATGTCGAGAAAGTGATGGCGTCGCTGCTAATGAGAGATCTTCCAATTCCCTTTCGGCGGGGTGATGAACTGACGCATGAGACGACGCCGGACGGATAACATCCAACTCTCGTATGGAGTGAGAAATGCTTGGCCTTCGTCCTTTGCGATTCGGCACAGGCTGCAAGCTAATCTTAATGTCTTGCTGTTTTCCCTGAGTCGAAACAGTGTCGTCTGAATTGCGGCTGTCTTCCGTTGGTGTGCAGGATAATCTAAGCGAGGCACTGCATCTCAGCGCAATTCTCTCCACAAGCGAGAACCATTGGACTCCAGTCTCATGTCGGGCTTCTTCCACATCGGGCACGGGACCCTCCGGAAAATCGAAATCACGTTTCACAAGCATCCACCCGCCCAAGGGGAACATTGTGAGAAAACACCAGACCATGATGATGGAAATGTATGCGATTCCAAGAGCTTGGTCCTCGGTTGTGAATGGGGCAGTGGCAGTAAGTGTGATGATGAAGGCAAGGGGGATATCTCCTGGGCCTGGTGAACTTTTTTCCTCGAAAGTTAAGTACCCCAATTGGAGAAGATCCCCGCGAATATTACTCCATTTCGCCATCCTCGCATAGGCGTTGCAGATCTCACAATAAGGGCAAAGACAAGGCCACATACTGCACTTAGTCCGCAACTAGAAAGAAATGTACGTTGATAAAAAACGGCAGTAAGAATAAGCACACCTATCTCTAAGAGATTATCCGACGTGAAACTCGGCACTGTCTTCGAGAATAATAGGCATGGAAGATAAAAATTAATAACGACAGCAGACATGCCCTTCAACACTGCGGAATTCAAGTGTCCTGCGCGACGTTAGCAATTGAGATGTTTGATAGTGTCGTTGATACCCTTTTTGGCGAGAAGCGCGCCTGCCGCCGCGATGACGACAAGTTTCAGGACGGGTTTCACTGCGATCCCTACCATTAGCTCTCGAATTGCGATGGCAGAGAGAACAGATAATTGATCCTAGAGAAATTGAACTCATTGTCGCGTTTGTCAAAGGAGGGTTGGTCATGATAATTCGATCCGGTCCAAACGGGCCCTTTTCTTTGGTGGGGCGCTTTATTTCTGTCGGAAGGGAAACGCACGTCCCTTTGCAAAAATTTCATCGCCGTGGCCTGGACCCGCTGTTGTCGAATAAGATCAAACCCCCCGCGCGGCTAAAGCGGCTCACAAGTGGTTCGTTGGGTCATTTGGTCATCCATGATCCGTGCGTGGATCATTTGGTCAGGTTGCCCCCACGCAATTTGCTCTTGCATCTTGCTTCGCTTAGCGTGAGCATTCTGAAACGGGGACTAATCAAATGCGCGTTTTGCTGCGAAAGCGCCTTTTTTTGGCCAGGGATTGGTAGTTGTGTGAGGGGACTCCATGTTTCAGTCCAAGGCCGATTAAATGTGTTACCCCGCGTGGCCGGCGAACCAAGCGCTTTTGAGGAGGCGAGCGGGATACGCAATACGGCAACGTGGGGGTACCCCTTCGTCATCGTTCTAAATTCGGCAACTGACTCCGTCTATATTTTGTGTAACCGCAATTCTGATTGCAAGCAGGCATTAGGTTCAACGGTCCGCCAATCCGTTCTGACAACTTCGAAGGATAATCATGCCTAAAACGGCCTTCTTAGATATGTTATCATCCTAATCGATACCGCTAAAGCTTGAAGCAAACTCACCATAGACCTCAGCTAAGAATACTCACAGTCTGTCAAACTCATCAACCCGAGACACTCCAGCCGCAGGTTCATGGTTCCTCCCCCCGACTGGAGCCCCACACTCCGGGCACAGAGTTTCCTGCATTGGTCTTCCGCATTCCCCCACTGTGAACTGTCAATCAGCAAGTCGTTCTAGAAGGTGGAGGTGTACAGGATGTCCATTGTTACACTGGTACCAGTGGCCCGTTCCAGAAAATTCGGCATACATTGCACGAGCAATGGCCTTCCGCTCCTCGAGCGTGACAGCTTGCTGGAAACTTCCGTTCGGGAATCGTGTCTTCGCTGTATCGACTGCTGATTTATATGATTGGCAGCTTGGATATTGACTAATGAATCGGTCGCACCTTTCGATAATGTGAGTGCCGTGTTCGCGAAGGTTTTTGGTTTTGGTCCTGGCCGATATCGCATTTGCTGCTCGCATCTCAAGTGAGACGAAGTGGAGTTGAAGTAGCAAAAATTCGATGGCAAGTCGATAATGAGAACCCCCTTCGCAAGAGCTGAGTCCCTTCTCGGCTGCATTAAGATTGCTATGGCATTTGCTGATAGCGTTGTTATAGTGTTCCTTGGCTTCTATTTGACATCCAGCTGACCTAAATTTTGAGAGGAATTCCATATGATCCTCGAGAAATGTCGTTTCCAGTCGGAGAGTAAAAATGTCTGCCCAAAGCCGAAATTGGATATCTGGTTTCGGAACGTCGAGGGGGCATTGGCTGACAGTCTTTGAGTCATTGTCTTGCTGGGTTCGTGACCATGCAGCTACCGACATGTTGTAAACTTTCATGTGGGGCTGGTTGCCTTCATCGACTTCGGCCCTAAACTCTTGTATCTTGCGTCGCAAGTTACCAAAAGAGGCCATGCGATTGTTGATAACTTGAATGTTGGTCGCCGTACCTGGGCGTCTGTGTTTCGCTAGTCTGATAGCACGGATCTCTTTGAGATGGGAGTGTCGGGACTTCTCTAATTCATTTTCAAATACCTCGAAGGCGTCTTGCGCCGCGTCAAATTTCGCTCGTGATCTGACTAGCATATTCTTCAGCATCAGGTCGAGAACCCCGCGCTTGAGAATACGATTGTAGCGTCGAACCCCGGAAACGTGCATACGACAGGTGGGACATGGCTTGGGAGTAGTGTTCATCATCCCCGATGAGAATGCTTCCAGAAACGATCCTTGCTCGTCTCGCTTGTAGAAAGTGTCGATCTCAAACAGTCCGTCCGTGAAAGCTTTCGAAAAGATGTGGCCGCAGGGAAAAAGAAGGATGGGATTTTCGTCAAGGTTTACACTGCTGTAGGGTTCGAATTCAACGTAATCGACGACTTGAGATAGGACCTCTGGGTCTCCACAGATTTGACAATACCGACGGCCCGGACAAATCTCTCCGCAAATGGAGGGACATTGGTGTCCACATTCGAGAATGATATCACATCGTGCATTGCATGGTAGTCGATCGCAGGGTGCGCCGCAGGGCATGCCGCATTGTGGGCCGTGCCTACAGGTCCAAGCACATTTTTCGGCGCAAGGGATGCAGAATTCGCCACACTTTCTTCGACACCGTGCATGTTCGCATCGGAGTTCGCAATTTTCGTTACACGGAGCGCAGGGTTTGTCTGAATGACAGGGAAGACGACATCTATGCGAACACGATTTGTAGGGCCTTCCACATGGCCGAGTACATGCTTTATGTTGTCGCTGGCCTGAGCTTTCGAGCCTGCACTCGTGGCAACGCGAGGAACAGGTGTGTCCACAAACCAAGATCCCCCCACATTCCTTCTTGCATTTGAACTCTTCTGGCGATTCCGAGCACGACATGACAGCCTCATGGCCACATCGAGAAAGCGTGCGCGTAATCCGGGTTTTGCATTCGACGCCGGCTTTTGAGAGGTCATTGGCTGCCCAACATTCGATGCTCTTTACTGCATGTCCGCACGAGAGTTCGACATTTTTGATCGGCACAGTGCACTTACCGCATGGATCAGAACAACGTTTCTGGCATGCATGCCCGCATGACTGGTGTGCTCTTGAACACAGCTCGCGGCAGGGGATAATATGGTGACGACTTTCTGCGTGACATAATAGTTTGCAGGCGTGGCCGCAGTCCAGGTACAACCCACAGGGCTCTTTGCACCCTCCTTCCGGAGAAAGGAGTTCGAAGTCGAGAGGCTCCCGGACGTGCATTTCTGCCATTTCATGCCTAGGACAGCGCAATTTGAGAGATGTCCCAATCTGACCTCGATCTCGAAGTATCTGAATCACGTCATTCCACATTTTGCAACTTTTGGCACATCTCGAGTCGCCGATGATGTACATTCCATGCATCGCCCGACTTTGCATCAGCGTTTGGAGAGGAAAGAGCATACCTTAGCAGAACATTGATGCGATTAGGAGTTTTCAAGAAACCCACGGCCCCTGTCTTGTTCGATCGAACTAACGATACAACGATAATCTTCGCCTCTTCTCCCTGAAAATTGTCGACCTGAGGCACAATTAGAAAGAAAACGCAGTATCACTATACCGTAGCAATCCTGATGGTGTCGCTTAGCGCCTTGCGTTCGACTTTTAATGGCTCCGGACTCTCGGCTCCCATTGCCGCTTCGAGCTTGGCAAGATCGTCTTCATCTCGATCGGAAATCTCGACGGAGAAGTGAGATTTCAATGAATGGTGGAACTTTCTAAGTTGACCAACATAGGGTGTGATGATAACTATCTCACCGCTTTTATAGCAGCCCTGCTTTAAAAGATGTTTGACCAGCTGGATCGTCATATCCACTTCATACGTATTTGAACGCGACGTCTCCTGCATATCTTTGGCTTCCTCTCGATCCTCCCAGTGCGAGTGGTCAAACCAGTAAACATTTGGTCCAATCCCCTCAACATCGGGATACGTTGTGACTCTCCCATGATCGAGCAATTGAGGGTACAATGGAATTCTCACCAAATCAGCAATTTCAGGACGCATTCGTCTTTGGACTGTAAGTTGTGTGGTAGGAAGCTTGTTGACGATTTCCCGAAACGAAGGGCCACCGGCGCACAACCGTTCAAAGAGACTGATATCCAAATTATGGGTTATCCCACTCGGGTTCTCCGACGAGAGTTCAAAATTTGCAATCTGGGGTCGTAACTGCATATGGTCTCCTGTACATACAATAAGTACTAGTCGTGGGGAACTAGGATGATACCGATAAGGATACAATGTTCAACAGAAGGAAGAAGCGCGGTCAACATATGCGACTACGATGAGATTGAGTCGTCCATTGAATTGTGAATACCTCGAGAACTTCACCTGCTTCTTCACATACCAACGTCTTGAATTTGATTCGAGACAATAATGATGTGTTGCGAGCCAACCCGGTGGTAGTGAGGCCAATAACGTCTACACCTTCTAAAGCGCGGGCGCTATATTCGGACCTAAGCGAGTCCAGTTTGCTGGTGGTGTCGGAAAAGTTTTCTCTCTGTACGAGTATTGTGTTTATCCATTCTTCTCGCAGGTGACTCACCCAATGTTGAACGAGGAGACCACGCTCGTCCCGGGACAAATCCCAGATATTTTCCGTCAGGATCGCGGGAAGTGGCCTCGCTCGAGTGGGTTTTCTTTTTGACTTCCGTTGCGATCCATCGGAACTTGACATCTGACTGACCTGGGCCAGGGTATCAATGTCTTTGCCCTGGAGCCAGTAATCGAAGTAATTTCCATTCTTCACCGCTGCACTCGTGAATCCATCCTCGTCTTGTTTGCAGCACAGCTGCTCGTAATGTTCTGGATAATCTCGTTTTAGGAGATCCGAAACGTGATGAAAGCCGATCCGGGAACAACCATGTGCCAATGCTTCGCACAGGTCCTTCCCCTCGCCTTCAATTTGTCTGAGTCCACAGTTTTGGCTGATTTCGTCCAATCCCTCGGCTTGCGTCCTCAAAAACCTCTTCTTGGATCGGACGAGTAGGTTCAGGTTATATGGTTCTAGCGCTGCGGATTTGGATCTGGAGCCTATTCGGATAATGTTGTTAGTTGCTTTCGATGATAATATTTGCTCGAGAAATTGATCCAACGCATGATTGGTGTAGCATCTACATTTTGGTTGGTCAACGCACAGTATGAAATGAGGTAATTACACGCAAACGATAGGACCTAATTCCAGGCGTCGTTTATTGTGCAACAAAACTTTCACCAACTCGACACCCAAGTATGTTTTTCCGGTGCCGGGTGGACCTTTAAAATCAGTTTCGTGTCTTCTAGAGAAGCTATGAAAACCTTGTATTAAAGCCAGCTCTTGGGTTAGCGCCGCGATAAGTCCTTTGCACTGGCCTCTGTCCAATGTCGTCTCCTGTTCGAGTGTACGCAGCAAGGTATCATTCTGTTGAGAGGCTCTCGGAGACAGCTGAATCTCAGAAGGGGAGAGACGCGGCTTGAGCGGTGCGAGGTCATATAGGAACCCGGGGTTTCGCGTAGCATAGAAAGGAGGATCGACTGAGACGATATTAGCCTCGCTTTGATTGGTTGAATGTCCAGGAGATTTAGTAGATGTGTCATCATGGGAGAGGAGCTCCGAAAACGGTAGGACAGGGTGCTTCCAACGAATTTGCAAGTTTTCTAGAATCAATTTGTACGCCGAAAGAAGGATCCCGGGAAATTCAATCAAAGTCAATGAGTCTTGTCCAAGCTCTCTGGAGGACAGTAGATTCAGCAGGCAGCAATGTGCCTCTTCTTTCGATTCCGCTGCGACGAGGTTTATGAACGCCCAGTCTGCATCCTTTCCCAGGTCGTCTTTGTGCTTATCGATTACTGTCAAAAAGCACTCCACATTCGGAATGTTGCTAAGGAGGCAAAGTAGAGACCCGGTTTCGAGAGATCGACTTGTCTCCCACTGATCACACCGCTCCTTCCGCCGTAAAGCTCGAAATTTCGGGGGCTGCTGGAATCGAAACCGGAAGACGAGGCCTTTGAACCGTTGGAAACTAGCGGAAACAACCGACACACGATGAAATAGTCGGATCGAAGACATACCACTTTGTGGACGACCGGGTTCTGCAAGAACCTTCGATAGCGGCTCTCCGGGTTTAACCTTCGCGAGAATGAACAAAACCGCTGCGCGTAATGGGCCGAGCATATCCTCCCGGAGAAGACGAAAGTGAATGTCAAACAGTCGAGCTGGGCCTTCAAGAAAATGAGGCGCTACCGTGTCGTTGACAGGGAGATAAGGAACACGGGAAGATTGTAGCTCGTCCTTCGTGGGTAAGATCGAAATGCGGTCCAGCTCATGCGAATCATTGTCGTGACGTCGGCCAGATCCAGAGAGTTCACCTGGTTTGTCCATAATGCGTTCAAGATGGGCATAGTGGGCATTTGAAGCGCTCGATGTCGGCTTTTCTGATGAGTCGGAGGTTTTCGCTTTTGCCATTCTAGTCGAGAGAGGAAGCAAATACGCTGCGGTGTCTTCCAGGCTCTTCTTGATGAGTTTCTCCACGACAGATAATTGTTCAGCAGCTATAACCTTTGGCTCGATTGAGATGGAATATAGCCGTTTATGAAAAGATATCAATCTCTCATAGGCCATTGCTTCGCTAGTGTGGCGCACCATGGAGTTCAGGACGCGACAGAGAAGGTAAAGATTCGTTTCATGGATGGCATCGGGGGTAATCGAGGGGAGGTCAATGTGCTCAACTAAAAGCTTTTGAATTGCCCCCTCAAAAAATCTTGCCGCACGTTCGCCGTCACCGTAGAAAGTCTTGATAATATGTCGGAAAGTCCCTTCTAGCGAGAGATCGGCGAACGCTTGATGGACGAGGAACCTCATAAATGGGACAACATGTCTATCGAATCGCAGGTTTCGTAGCGCTGGATTATGCTCAGGATTTCCCACCGATTTAACGATATCAACGATAATCGGGAGACCGTCGCGA